>WNGE01002058.1_pt1 | contig 25008 bp, 20 predicted proteins | sample 5400651 | NCBI WGS metagenome assembly WNGE01 (sample SAMN13153370, study PRJNA577476) | soil metagenome | isolation source: 60 cm soil or saprolite under grassland replicate 2 | place: USA:California | collected 2016-06-15
TCACCGAACGCCAGTACGGGTTCGGCGACGTCATCCGGATCGCGATCCCCGGCACCGGCGAGCCGGTGTCGGGCACCGTCGAGGATGTCACCCTGCGGATCACCCGGATCCGGTCGGTCAACGGCGAGGTCATGATCACACCGAACGGGCAGATCGTCCAGGTGACCAACCTGTCCCGGGACTGGGCCCGGGCCGTGGTGGACGTTCCCGTCCCTGCCAGCGTCGACGTCAACCGGGTCAACGAGATCCTGCGCACGGTCGGCGAGGAGACCTACGAAGACCCCGAACTTCACTCGCTGCCGCTGGACCAGCCCTCCGTGATGGGAGTCGAGAGCATCGAGGTGGACCAGTTCGAGGTCCGCCTGGTGGCCCGCTGCCCGGCAAGCAGTTCGAGATCGGCCGGGCGCTGCGCGCCCGCGTCGCGGCCGCGTTCCTCCGCGAGGGCATCCATCTGCCGGCCGACCTCGACACGGCAGAACCCACCGGGACCGGCTGATGCACCTGCCCGGCCGACCCTCGACCTGGCTGGTCACCGCCGTCTTCTTGATCACACTCGTCACCTACATGCTCGTCCGGCCTCCACCACCGGCGCCCGCCGGCAGCGCACCGGGCGTCACGGCGACCACCAGGCCGAGCCAGACGCAGGCATCCACTCCACCGGCCGGCTCAACCGCCCCGCCGGCGACGCCGACCGTGAAGCCGCCGACCCAGACAACAGGTCCGAGCCTCATCACCCCCACGCCCACGGCCACGGCGCCGACGCCCCCGCCCGCCTCCTCGAGCCCCGTGGCGACGTCGCGGTGACAAGCGTCCGGCGACTGGTCGGGTGAGGGGCCGGAAACGGGGCCTCAACGGCCACCGCGCCAGCCCCCTCACCCGACCAGACCCCTCTCCGGCAGGCGACCGGCCGGCGGATCGGCCTGGGCTACCGGGCGGCGGCAGACGACTTTTGCCGATGTGCACGTACCGTCGCCGGCGCGTGCGCTGGGTCGGGCTGGTCGGGGTCGGCGGTCCGAGCCGCGCGGTGCTGTGGCGGGGGGGTCTCGCGGTGGCCACCGGCGGGGCGCTGGCGGGTAGCACGGCGCCGGCCTGGGCGCATGCGTCGGTGTCCGGGGTGGCGCCACGCAGGGCAGGTTCGCGATGATCGCGTTCCGGGTGCCGACGGAGACCGGCACGGCCTCCACTGTCGGGCTGGGAGGTGCGGCTGCCGGCCGACCAGCCGCTGGCGCTCTCCTCGCCCCGGCCGGAGCTGGGTGGGCACCACGTTGCGATGGTGCCTTCGCTCCGGCCGTGGACAGGTGGCCCAGGTCGGGTGACTCCTGCCGTGCTGAGTCGGTATCGGGTCGGCTGGGCGGTGTCCGGCGGCCAGCGCGGATGCGGGGGCGGAGGGTGGGAGGGTCGGCGTCAGGGTACGGTCACCGCCCGGGTGAGCGGCGACCGAGGATCGCTTGTCCGGCTACCCGGCGAGCCGGTCTGCCGGTGCCTGCTGGTGGGTCTCGAGGTATCGCTCGACCCCGCCGGACTGTAGCGGTTTGGCGAAGTAGTAGCCCTGGCCGTGGTGGCAGCCCAGGGTCTGCAGTTGGCGGAGTTGGTCGGCGCTTTCGATGCCTTCGGCGGTCAGTTGCAGGCCGAGGGTCCTGCCGAAGGCGACGATGGCGTGCACGATGGCGGTGTCCTGGGGGTCGCGGCCGAGCCCGCCGATGAACGACCGGTCGATCTTCAGCTGGTCGACCGGGTAGTGCTTGAGGGAGCCGAGGGTGGCGTAGCCGGTGCCGAAGTCGTCGACGGCGACACGGACGCCGAGGCGGCGCAGCGCGGCCAGGGTGGTGGCGGCGGTGTCGGGGTCGTGGACCATGGTGGTCTCGGTGATTTCGAGGGTGAGCCGGGCCGGATCCAGCCCGGAGGAGGCCAGCACGGACGCGACCTGGCCGGGCAGGTCGGGGTCGCGCAGTTGGCGGGCCGAGAGGTTCACGCTGACGCCAAGGGGCGGCTCGCCGTGCTGGTCGGGTGACCAGGCGGCGAGCTGCCGGCACGCCTGGTCGAGCACCAACCGGCCCAGCGGGACGATCAGGCCGGTCTCCTCCGCTACCGGGATGAACTCCGCTGGCGGCAGCAGCCCCCGGGTCGGGTGGTCCCAGCGGACCAGCGCCTCCAGCTCGCTGACCGCGCCGCTGTCGAGGTCCAGGATCGGCTGGTAGTACAGCTCGAACTGGCCGTCCTCCAGCGCCGCGCGCAGCTCGGCCTCCAGCTCCAGGCGCTTCCAGGCGGCGAGGTCCATCCCCGGGAGGAACACCTGGTGCTGGCCCTTGCCCTGCTTCTTGGCCTCGTACATGGCGATGTCGGCGTTGCGCAGCAGCTCCTCGGCGCTGGTCGCGCCGGGCACGCTCTCGGCGACGCCGATGCTGGCGTGCACCACCACCTCCCGGCCGGCCAGCCGGAACGGGACGCGAAGCTGCTGGCCGACCCGGTCGGCGACCTCGACGGCGTGCGGCAGGTCGTCGATGTCGGTCAGCAGCACGGTGAACTCGTCGCCGCCCATCCGGGCCGGGGTGTCGCCCGGTCGTAGACAGCCGCGCAGCCGGTCCCCGACCGCCTGCAGCAGCTGGTCGCCGACCTGGTGGCCGAGGCTGTCGTTGACGACCTTGAAGTCGTCCAGGTCCAACCAGAGCAGGTAGACCGGCCGCTGCCGGCGGGCCGCCCGGGCCAGCTCGCCGCGCAGCCGCTCGAGCAGCAGCGCACGGTTGGGCAGGGTGGTCAGCGGGTCGTGCCGGGCCTGGTGGGCGAGCAGCTCGGCGGTCCGCGCCCCGGCCAGCTGGAACCGCCGGACCAGCAGACCGATGCTCGCCGCGGCCGCCAACAGCAGCAGCACGGTGCCCACATCGGCCCACCGGTCGGCCCTCCGGACTGCGGCCCGGTAGCGGCCGTCGGCCACCGCCAGCGCCGTCGTCAGCCGGGCGAAGGCCGGGTCGACCCGCCGCTCGTAGCGGTCTCTGGCCCCGGTCACAGCCCCGCTGGCCAGCAGCCCGAACTCCTCGTCGACGGCGGCGTCGTAGCCGGCGAAGGCGGCGCCGACCGCCCGAGTCTCGTCGCTGCCGTCCCGCCGCACCAGCAGGCCCGGCAGGCTGTCGATGGCCGTGTCGAGCTCGTGTCGGCGCTGCCCGAGGTCGCGGGAGACTCCGCGCTCGGCGATGGCCTGCCAGTCCAGCGCGCTTTGCTGGTTGCCGGCGATCGTGATCCGGGCGAGCAGGGCGTCAAGGTCGCGACGCTGGGTCGCGTAGGCGTGCACCCGCAGGATGCCGCACCCGGCGGCGGCCGCCACCAGCACGACGGACAGCGGCAGCGCCCAGGCTCGCCACCACCGCCGAACCCGATCCCGAGCGTGCGGGCTGACTGCCCGGCCCGGCGGCACCTTCGGCTTGGTTGACCGCCTCGGCCGGTGCGACCGTTCACGCAGACTGGTCATGCCCCTGCTATCGGCACGCCGACCGCCCGCTGAAGCCATCCGACCCCCCCGGCCGGCCCTGACCCACCATCCGGCCACCCCGACGGGCGGTCGAGTAGGCCGGCGTCCAGGTCCAGCCGAGGCAGGCTGATCTGCCCAGCAGCGCCGCTACCGCAGCGGGCACCTTGCGGCCCCCGCGCAGCCCGACACCGATGCGGCGAGCGGCCCGTCCGCCGTAGCGTGACCGGCAGAAGCACGGGCGAGGGGGCAGCTGGCGTTGGCGCGCCCAGACGCCCCGGTGCGCGGTGGGCGTCGTGACCGGTGCCCAGCCGGGGGCGCGGCATCGGACAGCGCCGGTGTGAAGGAGGCGGCCGCGTGGCCGACCGAAAGAGGCAGCCCGGGGCGGGGCGGAGGGCGGCACGGGGTCGGCCGGTGCCGGCCGAGGACAGGTTCTTCCTGCACGTTGAGTCGCCGGCCGCCCCGCAGCATGTCGGCGGGGCGTGGGCATCGCCGCAGCCGCCTCGCTCGTCGACGACCTGGACGCCCTGGCCGACGCGATCCGGCTGGCCTTCGACGAGCTGGGCCGAGCCGCACTCGACGAGCACCCGGCGCACAGCACGTCACCGAGCGCGGCCGCCCGGCCGGCGCTCCAGCGGCGCCGGGGATGATGCCGCCTGCCCCTGCTGGCTGGGCTTCTCGCTGAACGAGGTCTGCCGGCGCGCCGACGCGTGCCCACGGCCAGCTCGCCAGAACGCAGCAGCCAGCTTCTCGCCGGCCGGGCTCATGGTTGCGGCTGTGCTGTGGGCAGGCGGGCGCATGGGTGTCCGAGGCGGATGTGGTAGCCGTTCAGCATAGCGGTCTCTTGTTACGCTCGTAACATTGAGGAGTGGGTGATGAAGATGTGCCGGCCGGGCGGCTGATCTTGGACCTGCGGGTTTCGCGGGGACTGCGGTGTCTGGGCGGGCTGCGGCGGCTGGATGGGCCCGGCGAGCCAGCGTCGTATCGGCCGCGGCTGCGGTTGGCTGACCTGCCAGGCGGGCCGGTGGCTGGTCCGGTCGACCGCGGCGGCCGCGGCGGGCACCGGCAGACCGCGGGATGAGCCGGGTGCTGGAGTGGGTCCAGTCAGTGGCGGCCCCGTGGGGGTACGTGCTGATCGGTGGGCTGGCGCTGGCCGAGTCGGCAGCGTTCGTGGGGTTGGTCATCCCGGGGGAGGCGGCGCTGCTGCTGGGTGGGTTCCTGGCCCAGCGGGGGCAGCTCGGCCTGCCGGTGATGGTGCTGGCCGCCGTGCTTGGGGGCGGTGGTCGGGGACTCGATCGGCTACGAGATCGGCCGGACGGTGGGGCCGCGGCTGCGGCGCAGCCGGCTGGGCCGGCGGGTGGGTGAGCGGCGCTGGCAGCGGGCCGAGCGGTTTCTGGCCGAGAACGGCGGCCGGGCGGTGTTTGTGGGCCGGTGGGTGGGGCTGCTGCGGGCGCTGGTGCCGACGCTGGCCGGGATGGGTCGGCTGCCGTACGGCAGGTTCCTGCCGTTCAACGTGCTCGGCGGGCTGACCTGGGCGCCGACGTTCGTGCTGCTCGGCTATGCCGCGGGCAGCTCCTACCAGCGGGTGGAGCGGATCGCGGGACGGGCCAGTCTGATCCTGGCCGGGATCGTGCTGGTGGTGGCGGGTGTGGTGCTGGCCGCCCGGTGGGTCGCCTGGCACCCGGACCGGGTCCGGGCGGCCGCGGACCGGCTGGTGGGGCAGCGGCCGGGGGTGCGGCGGCTTCGCGCCCGGCACGCCCGGCTGCTGGGCTGGCTGGGGCGCCGGCTGAGCCCGGGCGGGGTGTTTGGGTTGGAGCTGACCGCGGGGCTGCTGATGGTGCTGGCGGCCGGCTGGATGTTCGGGGAGTTGCTGGACGCGGTGTTGGAGGGTGGCGGTCTGGCCGGTGTGGACCGGCCGACGCTGAGGTTTCTGGCCGGGCACCGCGCGCCGTGGCTGACCACCCTGATGCGGGCGGTGACGAGGTTCGGCAGCCCGGTCGGCGTGAGTCTGATCGTCGCCCTCGTGACCGCCGTGGTCGTCTGGCGTGGCCGGCGGTGGGCGGCGCTGATCGTCGCGGCGGTCGTCCTGGTCGGCGGGGAGCTGATCGAGACGTCGGTCAAGGCGCTGGTCGGCCGGGCCAGGCCGCCGTTGGAGCTGGCCGTGCCCGGGGTCGCGGCGTCCAGTTCCGCGTTCCCGTCCGGGCATGCCACCCTGGCCGCGGCCGGGTTCGGGGTGCTCGCCGTGCTGCTCGGCCGGTCGTGCGCCCGGTGGGCGCGGCGGGTGGCGGTGTGGACGGTCGCCGCGCTGGCGGTCGCCGCGGTCGGGTTCTCCCGGATGTATCTGGGCTTGCACTGGTTGACCGACGTGCTGGCCGCCTGGCTGCTCGGCGTCGGCTGGCTGGCGCTGGTCGTCACCGCCGCCGGGGTGTGGGACCGCGGCCGCCGCGGCCGGTCCACCGGCAAGAGCCCGGCGTCGACGGCACCGCCGGCCGCGGTGGTGAGTGACCCGGCGACGGCACCGTCCCCCGAGCAGGCGGCGGCGGGGGCACGGCTAGCAGGATCGGGAGGTTCGGGTGACCGGGTACGCCGATGACGGCACCGACACGACGTTCTGGGTGCAGTTCCTGACCCCGGGCGTGCTGCTGGCGGTGGGCGCGGTGGTGCTGGTGCTGCTGCTGGTGGGCGGCTTCGTGCTGTGGCGGGTGTGGCGGCGGGCAAAGCGGTCCGGCGCGGTGGACCGCGCCCTGCTCGCGGTGCGGGCGCAGGCGCTGCCGCCGGGTCCGGCCCGGGAGCTGGCCGAGCTGCGCCGGCGGCTGCGCGCCGGGGTGGACGGGTTGGCGCAGGCCATCGCCCGGGCCGACGCGGAGGGCCGGCCGACCGGCGACATGCCGGCGCTGCTGCGGAGGGTGCGGCGGGTGGCCGAGTCGGTGGACGGCGACCTGCGGGCGGTCGAACGCGGCCGGGACCCGGACTGGCAGCGGGCCGAGCTCGCGGCGCTGGGCCGGGAGGTCGACCAGCTGCTGGCCTCCGTGGGCCGGGCCCGGGATGCGCTGGCGCAGACCGCGGCGGCCGACCGGGAGCCCCGGCTGCACGCGATCCGCGCGGAGGTCGACGACCAGGTCGCCGCGCTGGACGCCTACCGGCGGGCCTACCGGGAGCTCGGCGGCGGCCGTGCCTGATCGGTCCGCCGCCGGTGCCCGCCCTCGCGCGGGTGAGCGGTCGGCTGCGGCCGCGTCGGCTGCCGCGGTCGACTCAGCGGGGCCGTGGTGGGCGCTGCCGGCCGGCCGGGTGCTGTCCGAGCTGGGCGGCGCCGAACGGGGGCTGACCGGGGAGCAGGCCGAGGGGCGCCGGCCGGTTCCGCCGCGGCCGGTCCGGCGGCTGCCGGGCTGGCTGGTGGAGCTGGCCGAGTCGCTGGTCGAGCCGTTGCAGCTGCTGCTGATCGCGGTCGGGGTGCTCTCGGCGGTCTTCGGGCAGCCGCGGGACGCTGCCGCGATCTTCGCGATCATCGGCGCGGTCGCGACCGTCGAGACGGTCAGCGAGCTGCGGGCCGAACGCGCGCTGGCCGGGCTGCGGGCGTTGACCGCCCCGGTCGCCCGGGTCCGCCGGGACGGGCGGCTGCGGGAGGTGCCCACCGGCGAGCTGGTGGCCGGTGACGTGGTCGTGGTCGAGGCCGGTGACCTGGTCCCGGCCGACGCCCGGCTGCTGGACGCCCGCGGGCTGCGGGTGAACGAGGCGACCCTGACCGGGGAACCCGCCGCGGTGGACAAGACCCCCGACCCGGTCGACCCGGCCGCCGCGCTGGCCGAGCGGACCTCGATGCTGTACGCCGGCACCTCGGCCGCCGCCGGGGAGGGCGTGGCGGTGGTGACCGCGGCCGGGCCGGACACCGAGCTGGGCGGGCTGGGTCGGCTGGCCGGCACCGAACGGGAACCGGCCACCCCGCTGCAGAAGACGCTGGCCGAGCTGGCCCGGGCGGTGCTGGTCTTCGCGGTCGCCGCCAGCGTCCTGGTGCCGGTCGTCGGGGTGCTGGCCGGGCAGCCGGTCCGGCAGATGCTGCTGGAGGGGCTGACCGTCGCGTTCGCCACGGTGCCGGAGGAGCTGCCGATCCTGGTCACCGTGCTGCTGGCCGTCGGCGGCCAGCAGCTGGCCCGCCGCGGCGCGTTGCTGCGCCGGCTGCGGGCCGGTGAGGCGCTCGGCGCGGTGACCGTAGTGCTGACCGACAAGACCGGCACGCTGACCGAGAACCGTCTGCGGCTGGTGGAGATCGTCGGGGATCGGGCGGAGCTGCTGTCCACCGCGATCCGCACCCAGGCCCGGCCGGCCGGCCAGCGGGCGCCGGCGCGGGAGCCGATGGAGGCCGAGCTCGCCGCCGCCGCGGCCGCCGCCGGGCTGCGGGTCGACGGGCAGCCCCTCGCGGCCTACCCGTTCGACTCCGACCGCAAGCTGGTCACCCGGGTCTGGGCGGCGGCCCCCGACCCCGGCGGCCGCCCCACCCGGATGTTGGTGGCGGTCTCCGGGGCGCCGGAGGCGGTGCTGGACCGGTGCCGACCCGAACCCGGGCAGCGGACGGCCGTGCACGCCGGGCTGACCCGGCTCACCGAAGCCGGCTACCGGGTGATCGCCTTCGCCAACGCGGTGCCCAGCCGTCCCCCGGCCGACCGCGACCAGGCCGAACAGGAGCTGCGCTTCGTCGGCCTGGCCGCGTTCGCCGACCCGCTGCGCCCCGGCGTGCCCGAAGCGGTGCACGCGCTGCACGCCGCGTCGGTGCAGACCATCGTGGTCACCGGCGACCATCCGGCCACCGCCGCGGCGATCGCCCGGCAGGCCGGCCTGTCCGCCGACCCGGTGCTGCACGGCGGCCGGCGTCTGGACCGGCTAACGGACCAGGAGCTGACCGGCTGCCTGCACGACGGGGCGGTGGTCGCCCGGGCCACCCCGCAGGACAAGCTGCGGCTGGTCCGGCTGCTGCAACGCCGGGGTGAGGTCGTCGCGGTCACCGGCGACGGCGCCAACGACGCGCCCGCGCTGGCCGCCGCCGACGTCGGAATCGCGATGGGCCGCCGCGGCGCGGACCTGGCCCGGGAGGCCGCCGACGTCGTGCTCACCGACGACGCCTACCCCACCGTCGCCGCCGCGATCGGCAAGGGCCGCAACATCTCCGCCCAGCTACGCCGGGCGGTCGGCTTCTACCTCGGCGCCAAGCTCGCCCTGGTCGCCGCGCTGCTCGTCCCGCTCGCCGCGGGCCGGCCGGCGCCGTTCGCGCCGGTGCACATCGTGCTGCTGGAGCTGTTCATGGACCTCGGCGCCTCGGTCGCGTTCGTCGCCGAACCGGCCGCCCCCGACGCCATGCACCGCCCACCCCGCCGGCCGGACGCCCGGTTCCTCGACCGCCCCGAAACCACCGCCATCCTCACCGTCGCCGCCGCGCTGGCCGTCGCGGTCCTCCCCGCCTACCTGCTCACCCTCCGACACACCGAGGTCGGGCAGGCGCAGACCGCCGCCGTGCTCGCCTGGCTGGCCGCGCACGCGCTGATCGCCTGGACGCTGCGCGCCGACCCCGCCCTCCCGCCGCGGGACAACCCCGCGTTCCCGGCCTGGGCCACCGCCGCCACCGCCGTCGGACTATTGGCCGCGTCCACCAGCCTCGGCAGCCTGCTCCGGCTGCAGCCGCTGACCGCACCCGGACTGCTCACCGTCGCCGGCACAGTCCTCGCCGGCGTCGCTCTCGCCGTCGCCGCCCGCCGCGTCTTCGCCCTTGGGCGGCGGCTGTGAACCCTGCCGGACCGAACGGCCCGCCGATGCGCAGCAAGGCGGAGCTGACCCGCGCCATCCGCGCCGGCGGCCGGGCCGTCGCCGTGGTCAACACCCGCTCCCGCCGGGCCGCCGGGGTACCCACCCGGCTGCCCGCGCTGCTCGCCGCCCAGGGTCTCGGGCTGACCGCCCGCCTGCCGGTGACCGACCCGGCCGCGCTCCCCGACGCGCTACGGACCGCGCTGGCGACCAACCCGGACCTGCTCATCGTCGGCGGCGGCGACGGCACCCTGGCCACCGCCGTGGACCCCCTCGGCGTGCTCCCGCTGGGCACCACCAACAACTTCGCCCGCTCCCTCGGCCTCCCCCTCGACCTACCCGCCGCCGTCGCCACCATCGCCCGCGGCGTCGTCGCCGACGTCGACCTCGGCCACGTCACCAGCAGCGCCGGGCAGGACCTGTTCGCCAACCTCGCCAGCGTCGGGGTGTCCGTCCAGGTCGCCCACCGCACCCCGGACACCCTCAAACGCGTCCTCGGCCGGGCCGCCTACGGCCTGACCGGACTGCGCGCCCTACCCGCCCACCGCCCCTTCCACGCCACCCTGAGCACCCCCGACGGCCGGCGGCGGGACTTCTGGACCCACCAGCTCAACATCGCCAACGGCCGCTACCACGCCGGCCGCATCCTCGCCCGCGACGCCAGCATCGACGACCACCAACTCGTCGTCTACCGGCTCGGCGACCAACACCGAACCCGGGCTCACCCTCGCCATGATCGGACGACTAATCCGCGGCGCCCGCCGCGACCTGGCCACCACCCCATTCCTGGTCACCCCCACCGTCGAGATCCACACCAACCCACCCCTCCACGTCGACATCGACGGCGAAGTCCGCGGCACCACCCCGATCACCGTCCGCACCGCCGACGAAGCCCTCCGCGTCCTCGTCCCCGCCGACTTCCCCGACCAGTAACCTCACCCGGCCGGTCGCCTCGCCGCTCCCGCCCGGAGCACGGCCGCCACACCCGACCGGGAGGCGAGTCCAGCCCCGCTGCTGCAACGGATCCCCGACGACCCGGCACGGGCCCAACAGCTCACCCCAGAGGACCGCCGAGCCCTCAGCGCGGCTACGCGGGTCACTCGCTGCCCCACCTGCGGAAAAGACCTGGCCCACCCACCTCACGCGGCGGCGTTGAGGGTCAGCAGCGGCGTGGCGCACCCACCCGGTCACCGCGACCGCGGCCCGCCCAGGCTCCCCGGAAGGCCGGCCACGGTCGCGGCAGCGGTCACGGCGCTCGTCTCCGCTCAGTGTGGTCGGCCAGGCCCCGGAGGCCGTGAAGCAGCGGCCCGGGCCTCGGCCAGCCCCTTCACCGGCGGCACCCATGGGCGTCGACCCGGTGACCACCGCGCTGGCCCTGTCAACCGGGGGTGGCCCCACCTCGATCCGGCGCTCGCCACCGCCCGACGAAGCGGCGCCCGACCGGCGAGGATCTCCCCGCCAACCCGTCGGCCCCGATGGCGACTGCCGGCCCACCTTGCGCTGCTCCTCGGCCGCCGCCGCGACTCACGCGGCAGTGGCCGTCCGTCCGCCCTCCTACTCGGACGCGTGGGCGAGCGCGGCCACCGCGTCGGGCTCGTTGCCCAGGACAAGGGTGGGCCCGGGTCTGGCGGTGCAGTAGACCCGGCTCCCGTCGACGTCGGCCAGGCACTCCCCGCCGGGCAGGTTGTGCGCGCCGGTGGCGCGGGGGAACTCGGTTTGGGCGCGGGCCAGCAGGATCCGGGCGCCGTCGGCGCGGCGGTACTGGTGCACGATGATCGGCTGCCCCGGCCAGCATGATGCGCCGGGCCTGGTCCAGACGAACCCGTCGGCCTGCCGCGTGGGTGGAGCGGCGGCGGCCGGGTCGCCTGCCGGCTGGCCGTGCCGGTAGGCCTGGATCAGCGCGGCGACCACGGCAGGTTGCCGCCCGGCCCGGCCCGGCGCGGGCCGGGTCAGCACGACCGCCGCCGCCGCGGCGCAGACGGCCAGCACGGCCGCGGCCAGGGCCGGCCGCCGTAACGATGGCAGATCGGGGCGGGCCAGCACCCCGACACAGGGCGGGGATCCCCGTCCGCGTGGCACGGTCGGACCTCCGCGTCGGGGATTCGAGGTCGACCACCGCCCGGATCCGGTCCCACAACCGCGGTGCGGCCACCTGGCGCAGCGCCTCGGCCGCGTGCCGACCCTGCGCGCCTGGGCTACCTCCCGCCAGCACTCGTCGCAGTCGAACTCGCCGCCGACGTGGCGGCCGCCCTCGACGACGCGCGGGTGAGCGTCCCAGTCCCGCTCGGCGGCCTGGCGGGCTTGTTCCGCCTCGCGTTGCGCGGCCAGGGCGGCGCCTTGCTCGACGGCCGGCGGCGGCGATGCCGAGCAGGCACGTCTGCAGCGCGATGTGACGGCGGACCACGGTGGTGACCGGGTGCTGCGGGCGGCTCGTGTCGAGTCGGCCGTGGCAGAGTGTCGACGACATGGCCAGCGCGCGTTCATGGTGTTGTACCGGTGCTGTCCTGGCGGGCGGGCGGCTCGGGTAGCAGCGCGACGGTCTTCTCGGCCGCGTCCCGGTGCACTTTGCGGCGGATGTGCTGGTAGGTGTCGCGGGTGATCACGCTGGTGGAGTGGCCGAGGACGTCTTGAACGATCTTGATGTCGAGACCGGCTTCGAGCATGAGGGAGGCGGCGGTGTGCCGGGCGGCGTGTAGTTTGATCACCGGCAGGCCAGCGGCAGCAGCGAGTTGCTTGAACCGGCGGGAGATGTAGTTCGGCGGCAGCGGACTGCCGTCCTCGGTTGTGAAGGCACAACCGGATTCCTGCCATGCCGGGCCGGCGACCAGCCGTTCGCGGTTGCGGCGAGCCCGGTGGGTCCTGCCGGCGGCGATGGTGCCGGCATCCAGGTCGACGATCCGTTCGCCCGCCTGGGACTTCGGACGTCCTCAGACGAGTTTGCCGCCGACTTGAAGCAGCGCGACGTTCACGGTGATGATCCCGTTGTCGAGGTCGATGTCGCCGTCGGCGAGCCCGGCGAGTTCGCCGCGGCGGAAGCCGCGCAGCAGGGCCAGCCGCCATAGGAAGTGCAGCCGATCGTCGGCGGTGTGCGCCAGGAACTGAGCGACCTGCTCCGGTTCCCAGACCAGCGCGGGCTCGCGCTCCTCGGATTCCAGTTCCACGGCGTAGATGGGGTTGAAGGTGATCTTGTGGGTCTTCTTCCACGCGTGGTTGAGGAAGGCCCGCAGCGCGGCGTAGATCCGATGCTGGGTGGCGACCCCGGTGTAGCGGGCGCGGGAGCGGACGTCGCCGGGCAGCTCCGGCTTCCGACCGGCCGCGTGGGCCGCCTCGAGCTCCTCGTTGAACATGTCGACCCGCTCGAACACCATGGCGCAGTGCTCGCTGGTCAGCCGGTCCACCGCGACGTCGGCCAGCACCGGCAGCAGCCAGTTCCGGCCGATCTGCTGGTAGCTGTTGCGGGCGCTGGGCCGCAGCTTCTTCTTGCCGGCCAGCCACACCGGCCAGGCCTCGCCGAAGGTCTCCGAGCGGTCCAACTCCCGGCCGAGACCCAGCCGCCGGCGGACGTCCTCGACGGCCGGCAGTTCGCCGCCGTCGCAGGTCTTGTCCAGTATCAGATCGCCGATGCGCCGCCGGACACCCGCGTCGGCGCCGGCGAGCTTGATCAGGTCGTGGACCTGGGTGAGCGCCTGTTCGGCGGCGGCTTTAGTCGGAAAGCCGAACCGTTTGAGCAGCCGACGGCCGGCGCTGGTGTCGATCCGGTCGGCGTACCCATAGGTGCCGTGCCGCCGCTTGGCCAGTTGCGGGCACCGGGCGCCCAACTGCCGACCATTCGGGCCGGTGCAGCCGCACCGTTTGAGCGTCGAGCCCTTCACGCCGTGCCTCGCTCCGCCGGCGACTGGGTGCCGCGCAACCCAGCCCCGCGGATCACGGCTGCGCCACCGGGGGCGCCGTGTCCGGCCGGTGCGTCGCACGCGCGGCGCCCGCGGCGCCGCTCCGACTGGGACTCCGCCCGGCGCGACCGTCTGGTCGCGGCGGCGGAAGGTGGAGGCTGAGCTGTGGGTGGGTGCTGGTCCGGCGTCGCGGCAGCGGTAGCTCCCGCAGCGCGGCTAGCAGGTGAGGTCATCGGCGTTCCCTGGGTCCGGGCGGTGGGCCCCACTACGGCGGTCGACGGCGCGGTCATCCGGGTCGAGGCCAAGCAATCGGAGGATGGGGGCGGTTGGCACGAGATAGCGCCGGCCGACCTTGATCACCGGGACGGGGAGGACGCCGTTGGTCGCGGCGACGTACGCCTGCGTCCTGGACAGGCCGAAGATCGATCCGGCGGTTGCGATGTCGGTCTGCACGCCCAGCGCGCGCACCTCCTCCGCGGTCCATGTCGGTCTCCTTCGGTGCCGGCCGCGGCGAACGGCGGCGGCCGCGGGCGGCTCCGGCTCGCCGTGGCCTGATTGGGACGGCGGAAGGTAGCGCGACTCGCCGCTGCGGGGGGAGGCCTGTTTGTCGGCGGCGGGTCCTGCCGGACGTATGGTGTTGCTGGCGCCCGCTGCGTCTGGCTCGGACGGCGTCGGCCCGGTCCGCGTGCGGGTGGCTCAACGCGAGTCCTGCGGCGCACCGGCGCCCGGGATACCCGCGAGGGGGATTCTGGAGCGCTATGCGCTGATGGCCGATTGGGTGGCCGGCTCGATCCGGTTGGCGGCGGGTGGTGCGCTGGTGTCAAGGGCGGCCCGGTAGATGGCGGTGCGGGCGGTGGCTTCGACGCGGTGGAGGTTGTCGAAGGCTTCGTCGGGGTGACGGGCGAAGGCGAAGGCTCCGTGCCGGTGAACGAGGAAGGCGAGGCCGTGTCGGCTGAGTTCGGCCGCGCGGGGTGCCAGGCGCTGGCGCAGTTGGGGGATCAGGTGCAGGAGGTTGACGGCGGCGACGTCGGGCCGTTGCACCGTTCCCTCGGGCAGGTCGATGGGGATCGGGTTGGCCTGGTAGTCGGCTTTGATGGCGGTTTCGTCGGCGAAAAGGCAGGGGATGTGACCGAGGGTGTCGGCTTGGTTGGTGCAGCTGGGCAGGTCCAAGCCGGCGGAGGCGAAGGCGAGGCTGTACGGGGCGTGGGCGTGGATGATGGCGTTGCAGCCGGGGAAGGTCTGGTAGATGGCGAGGTGGATCGGGGTGCCGGAGGCGCCGAGCCCGCCGGTCCGCTCGATGATCGCGCCGTCAGGGGTGAGCAGGATGAAGTCGTCCGGCGTGATGTTCCAGCGGCGGAACGCGGAGCCGGTGGTGGACATGAGGATGTCGCCTGTGGACAGCCGGAGGCTGACCGCGCCGCCGGCCGGGTCGAGCAGCTGGAAGCGGAGCAGGTCGGCGATGATCGTGAGGAGTTGTTCGCGTTCCGCGGGGTGACGCATGGTGGTTCCTTCCGGCCTGGGTGGTCAACTGACCTGAGAGACGAGGGTGAGCTGCTGGGCTGCCGGGGCCGGTTCACCGCCGAAGGCGGGTTGCCGGTCTCGGCGCGGTTGGATCCGAAGCCGAGGGGTGTCGGGGCGGACGACGCTGTCGGCGGGGATGACCTGCTCGCCGGCGATGACCTGCGGGTAGATGACGCTGCCGGCGCCGACGATCAGGCCAGGTCCGAGCAGCGCGCCCATGCCAACCCGGACGGCGTCGCCGAGGACGCCGCCAAACTTGGGCCGGCGGCAGGAGTAGCGGGTCCGCCCGTCAAGGCGGATGCTGATCGGCCGGTCCGGGTGGGCCATGTCGTCGTTCCACAGGTGAACGCTGCCGAGGATCACCGCCGCAGACAGGTGCGCGCCGCGGCCGACGATGGCATCGCAGAGCACCACCTGGTGGGCCAGCCGGGTGCCGGAGGCCAGCACGCAGCGGGCCACCTCGCAGCCGTGGCCGATCTCGACGCCGGCCGCGAGGATGCTGCGGTCCCGGACGGTGGCGAACTCGTGGATGATGCAGCCGGGTCCGACGATCACGTCATCGCTGAGCACCGCATGCGGTGATACTTCGGCGGTCGGATGGACGAGGGTGTCGACCGTGGATGCGGCGTGGCGCCAGCCCGTTAGCCGTGCCTGGTCCAGAGTGGACACTTCGATGGTGTCCATCGCGGCCGCGACACCCCAGGCGGCCAGCAGGTCGTCGGCGGCCAGGGAGAGGACGTCGGTGAGCCTCATGCCGCGTCCCCGGCGCCGCAGATCGTTGTCTGTGCCGTGACCGCGGCGTGGCAGACGTCGAGGTACTCGGCCGCACAGCGCTCGGGCGTGAACACGCCGGCGGCGCGGATACGAGCCCGATCACCCATCGCGGCCAGCTCGGCGGCGGGCATGGCCGCGACATCGGCGAGCAGCCTCGGTAGAGTGGTGGGGTCGGCCGGGTCGTAGACCCAGCCGGTCAACCCGTGCAGCACCAGTTCGCCGCTGGCGCCACCGGCCGGGACTGCCGCCGGGACGCCGAGGGCGGCGGCCTCCGCCACGGCTCGGCCGAATCCCTCCTGTTGGCTGCCGCTGACCAGCAGGTCGGCGTCCGCCAGCCGACGGTGCAGATCGCTGACGTGGCCGTGCAGCCGTACCGGGCCGCCCAGCTGGTCGGCGAGCAACCGCAACCGGCCGAGTTGCGGGCCCTCGCCGTAGACGTCCAATCGGCACAGTCCCGGCGGGAGCGCGCTGACCGCGGCGATGACCGCATCGACGCGTTTCCACCCGGTCGCCCTGGCCACCGCCACGCACCGCAGGGGCCCGCCGCGCCGAACGGTCCCGGGCGGTCGCGGCGGGATGGCGAGGCTGGACTCCGTTGTAGATGGCGCGCACCGGCACGCCGTCGGGAAGGTAGGTAGCGGCCGATGCCGCCGCCGCCCGGCTGATCGCTACCCAGCATGCGGCAGCGGCCAGCCTGGACCACGGCATGCGTTCGGGAGCGCGGGCCTGCAGCCGCAGACTGTCCGGATCGACGACCCGCAGCGCCCGGCCGGGGATCAGCAGGCCGCGCAGCACCGGTACCACCGGGATGTTCCGCTGGCCGCACACCTGTAGGTCGAGCAGCGCGGTGCGGTGTTGCTGACCACGACCGTTCCGAGCACCATCCGCACCGCCGCCATACCCACCCCCGAACGCCGCGGCCGGTACTGGATCGACCTCGCCCGCGCCTACCACCAGTGGGGCAAACCCCAGCAGTGCTACCACGCTCTGCTGCACGCCGAACGAACCGCCCCCGCCGACGTCCGATACCGGCCGCCGGTACACCGCATGGTCGACGACCTGCTCCGCGCCGACCGCCGCCGCGCGCTGCCGGATCTGCCCGCCTTCGCCCGCCGGATCGGCTTCCAACCCGGCGCCTGACAACCCCCGGGAGCGTCAGCTATCGCGGCGGCTGGGCGTCCTCCAGATAGCCCAGCCCGCTCCCGCCGCCCGCGCGGACCGCCAACGCCGCGCGCAGGCGGCGTGCCCTGATCGGCGGCAGCAACTCCGCCGCCTCCCCCTCAGCGACGAAACGGAACGACCGCAACTCGTCCGGAGGAAGCCGGATCGCGGCGACCTCAGCCGCACCAACCTCACCCCCGTCGAACAACCAGACCACACACTCGGTACGCCCATCCCGCGGCGGCACCCAATCGGCGACCAACAGGCGCAGCGGCCCGGCCAGGACCAGGCCAAGCTCCTCCTTCACCTCCCGGACCGCCGCCGACCACGGCGACTCGTTCCCCATCACCACACCGCCCGGGAACTCCCAGCCCTGCTTGTAGGTCGGCTCCACCAGCAGCACCCGGCCGAACCCATCGAGTAAGAGCACGCCGGCCGCCATCCGCTTTCCCGGCAGCGTTGAGGTGTAGTCCGCAGCGTCGTCCACCCCGCGACCCTACGGCATTGGCAACGCCTCGTCCGGGCAGCCGACCGCCTCACGATCGGTTGTCGCCGCGACCGGACAGCCGATGCAGCCTGGCCAGGCTCGTCAACGTGAGCGCTGTCCCGACCGCGGCGGCGCAGCGGTCGGGGGTGTCTCGAATCACGCTCGAATCACGGCAGTGGGGAACAGCCCGGCCGCCCGGTCCGTCTGCGGAGCCGCCGCTGCTGGACGCGGTAGCGCCTGGCCAACTCCTCACGCCAACCAGACCGCGACTTCACCGAAGGGCAGGACCGCGCGGATGGTTGCGAATCGCTAGGCCAACAGAGTTTTGACAATAGCGTCGATTTCAGCGGCGACTCCGCCCTTCGTAAGCGCTTCGCGGATGCGGCGGCGTTGCGCCTCGAAGCGTATCGCTGGTAGGTCAACGTTGGCCGCGACCTGTTCTGCCTGGATGGCTAGCCTAACCAGCAGGTCATGGGCGGCGTCATCGGGGTCGTATGCCGGAATGGGCAGGCGGAAGATGTACTTGTCGAAGTCACGTGGGTTGTGCTCCCCGCGGGCTTGCAATGGGCGGACCGCCATTGTGACTATAGCCGAGTTCAGGATCGCGGTCAGGAACCGGGCCTCGTCATGGCTGGCCGCTGACCCCCAGTACAGCTTATGTTCGATGACTGCGTTCGGGTCTGACACCACGGCGGCCGCGAGATACATACCACTCGCACCGTAGACGACGCGGTGGTTGGCGGCTGGGAACTGCTGGGCCAGGCCGTGACGGTAGTCGAGCCGTTCAGCAAGGGTCAGACGCTCGCTTGAGCGGTGCTTGATCCAGACGGCTTCGGCGGAGCGCCACCATTTGGCAAGCCCGGTGTGCAGATCGAGGCGTTCGTCTGTAAACATTCACGTCCCGTGAGCCGCCTGAGTCCGCTCGTTGTCGTCGTGTCGTGATGCGAGGGTGCGTTGGGGCGTTGGATCGGTGGCAGTTGGGTCTGCTTGCTGGCCGTGTGGTCGTGTCGAGTCGCAACGCGACACGCCGGTGCGGGTGAGTGCGTCCGTTGATCTTGTGTGGTGATCTTGTCGTGTGTCTGGAGTCGAGGACCTGCCGCGCGAGGAGTTGGTCGCGCTGGTTCTGGCCCAGAAGACGACGATCGAGGGATTGCAGCGTCGAGTAGCGGAGTTGGAACGGCGGCTGTCGCGTAACAGCGGCAACTCCTCCATGCCGCCGTCGACCGATGACCTGCCGGGGAAGACGCCGCCTGCGGGCAAGCCTGAGCGGGGCGGGAAGTCGAAGCGGAAGCGAGGCAAGCAGCCCGGTGCGCCGGGAGCGCATCTGGCCTGGCGGGAGGACCCGGACCAGACGGTGCCGCACTACCCGAGCGGGGCCTGCCAGTGCGGTATGGACCTGGCCGGGGCGCAGGATCTGGGCGTGGCCCGCTCCCACCAGCAGCATGAGATCCCGCAACCGCGGTGCACGCTGACCCAGCATGACCTGCACGCGGTCCGCTGCCGCTGCGGGAGGGAGCATGTGGCCGTCCGACCGGCCGGTCTGGCCGACGCGCCGGTCAGTTACGGGCCCAACCTGCAGGCGTGGTGTGTGTACCTGATGGTCGTGCACGCGATCCCGGTACACCGCTGCGCGCAGCTGGTCGCCTCGCTGACCGGCACCACACCCAGCGTGGGCTTCGTGCATGGCGTGCTGGCCCGTGCCGCGGCCGCGCTGGTCGAGGTCGACAGGCGGATCCGGGCGCTGGTCACGCTGGCGCACGCGGTGTGCTGCGATGAGACCCCGATCCGGGTCGGGCCGCGCAAGGCCAAGCGGTACCTGCTGGTCGCAGCCACGACGCTGTACACCTGGTACCTGCTCGGCGACCGCAGCCTGGCCACGTTCAAGGCGTTCGTGCTGGGCGAACTGCGCGGGGTAGTGGTGCACGACCGGTACCAGAACTACGACTCGCCCGAGCTGGGCGAACTGGTCCACCAGCTGTGCACAGCCCACCTGCTACGGGATCTCGACGACGCCGCCGAGTGCTACCCCGCCGCGCACTGGCCGACGCAGATCGCCGACGCGCTACGCGGCCTGATCCACGCCGCGAACACCGCCCGCGACGGCGGCCTTGACGCCGTCCCGGCGCGCACCGCCCGGCCGCTGATCCGCCTCTACCGCGACGGGGTGGCCGTCGGGCTGTCCGAGGTTCGACCCGCCCCCGACGCGAAGGCCAAGCAGCCGGCGGGCCGGCTGCTGCTGGAGTGCCTACGCGACCGCGAGTCCGACGTGCTGCGCTTCGTCACCGACCTGCGCGTGCCGCCGACGAACAACCAGGCCGAGCGCGACGTGCGCCCGGCCAAGACCCAGCAGAAGATCTCCGGACGACTCCAGTCCGAGCAAACCACCACCCACCGCTACCGCATCGCTGGATACCTCGCGACAGCCGCCAAACACGGCGTCGACCAACTCGCAGCTATCCGCGACGCCCTCCTCGGCACCCCCTGGATGCCGCCAGACCCCGCACCCACCTAACCAGCCCCAACCGCCGGACGCCTCCAGCCGACACATGCAGCATCGCAACGCGACACCACGACTACGAGCGGGGCTCAGTTCTGGTTCAGGCGGCTTCCAAGACGTGAATGTTTACGTTCGTCTTCGCCATCCAGGAGGCGTTCGCCATCCCAGGGAATAACGGCCTGAAGGGGGTTGAGACAGCGGAATGGCAGGATGGAGTCGCCGAGGTACAGCGGGCGGATGAACCGCCGTTCGACCGTGCCGGACAGCGGAGCCAGGTCCTTCCATGGCTTCTTCTCGTTGGCGCTGCGGTGGCTTCGGACGGACTGCCGCCCGGCGCCGGTGCCGAGCGGGCTGGTCTTCCCAGCCTCGACGAGGAAGAGGAAACGGGGTACCACGGTCGCTCCTTGGGAGAAGCGGGTGGCATACGGCGAGCTTCGTGCGGCGGCTGTCGGGGGCGGTTCGCCGATTGTCCTCGCGATCCGGCTCGTCGCCTCGGCTCGAGAGGCGGTAGCTGTATTGAATCTTCCGAACCACACCTCAGGTACCTGGCTGAGAGGCGCGGTGGGAGCATTGTTGGTGCGGCGGCCGAAGACCACGCAGGCCGGCAATGGGAAGAACGCCGGCTTGATTTTGTGAAGGTCCCATGGCCGGTCGAAGGCGACATCCACAGGTTCGGCATGTACGGGGTAGTGGGCGGCACGGAAGCCTGCGTACTGGCGTCGGGACAGGACCGCCCTGGGCATGACGTAGCCGAATCGGCCGCCCGGCCGCAGGTACAGTTCGATGCAGCGGGCGACGAACAGCGCAGATAGGTCCTGAGTGGGCGCTACGGTGGCGCCGGCCCACAGTCCCCGTTCGGTGCTCATTGCGCGGAACGCCGGCTGCTGGGTCCTGGTCATGTAGCGGTAGGCCAACCATGGTGGGTTGCCGACGAGAACGTCGATCCGGTTGTCGGGGCGTGCCAACCAGACCGGCCGGGCCAGGTTGCGTACGTAATAGCCCCAGATGTGGTCCCGGCCGTCGTCGTGCAGCTCGCACATGGTCCGGAAGGTGCGCTCCAGTACCGGGCGGTCGTCCTTGTGGATCGCGAAGCGCCGAAAGGTTCCAGCCAGCGATGGGGCCGCGGCGCCGCGATTCCGGTCGGTGGCTTTGTCTGCGAGTTCGGCGACGAGTTGGTCGAAGCGTCCGGCGTCCGCGACAACCCGGTCGGGGAACCTGAGCCGGTCGGTGAGGTCGGTTTGATCGGCGGATTCTGGCTGGTTGACGAATATCTGATGGTCCTCGGCGATCGGGATGCTCAGGCCCTCATAGGACAACAGGGTGGATTCCTGGCCCCATCGCAGTGAGTCGCCCAGGTACACGGGGACGGCCAGCGGTGGCCGGTCGTCGGCCTGCAGCCGTGTCATGCCGATGGCGAGCAGGTACGTCACCCGTGCGAGTGTGACCGCGACCGGATGAACGTCGATGCCGGTTACGTGCGCCATCGCCCGCGGAGAGCGTCGGGAGCGGACTTACCAGCGGCTTCCGCGGCTGTCAAGTAGGACCGCACGGCGTGGAATAGGAACGTGCCGCTGCCGCAACTGGCGTCGAGAACTCGCTGGGTAAGGGGATGGTCCACAACCTCGGTGACGATCTCCTCCGCCAGCCAGTCTGGTGTGTAGTACTCACCGAGCCGGTGTCGGACTTCTGGGGGAATGATGGACTCGTACAGCACTTTCATGACGTCGTGTTGGACCTGGTCCCAGGCGAAGCGGGTCACCCGCCGGGCCAGGTTCTTGACGAACCGATCGCCGCCGGGAACCTCGACGATCCAGTCGAAGAAGTCGGCTTCGACCACGCCGCCGATCTGAGCCTGGGAGAACAGCGCCCCGGACATGATGGTCTTGGCTGGAATTGTCGGGTCCTGGGGTTGGAGCCCGACCACGGCATGGCCGATCACCTCGGCCATCGCGACCAGGAGGGTGTGGTCGACGAATAGCGAGTCTTCGTCCGTGAAGTTGTTGCCCATCGCGGTGGTCAGCAGTTTCGCCCACAGGCGCCGCTTCACGGTTACGCTCGGCTGGCCCCGGTGCTTTGCGTAGAGCGCGGTCAACTCTGCCGCGTCGAGTGCATGGGCCGGGCTGTCGGCGCCGAGTTTGCCGACGATCTCCTGCGGACTCGGCGTGATCTGACGACCGGTGCCAAGTACTCCTTCCAGCCACATCAGCAACTCATGCACAGCAGGGGCAGACGACTCGATGGTCAGCGGCGACTGCACAAGGCGAGGCTCGTTGTCAACCAGGTGGTAGAGGCGCCATTCGGCGCCGTCGGTCAGGACACCGACGTACCGCTGGCCGGTCTGCTCCTCGCGAGTTGCCAGGTAGCCGGCCAACTGCTGAACCGCGTCCCGCGCCACACCCCGCGCACGAAGATCCTTTCTGACCTCGATCACCGTGCCGCCGACCTCGATGTCGATCCGCCGCCGATCCTCAACCTGGCTCCCCGGCCCCACGCCGAGGTCGTCCTCCTCCAGCCCGAGCCCACCAATCAGCAGCAACTGCCTGACATCCGCCTGGACCATCGCCTCATTCCGGCCGGGGGCGCGCTCCGCGAGGCGACGAAGGAGCATCTCGCGGCCCATCTCGCCTACTTCTGCAGCTGCCGCGAGACCCGTCCGGGGCGGAAGCACCGGCACACGGCCCAGCGGTGGCACGGTCTCGAACGGCTGGCCGGTGAGCCGCCGCAGGAGCTTCTCTGCACCGCTGAGCGTGTAGTCGGCAACCACGTAGTGGGTTGTGGACGCCGGTCCCAGCCAGAGCGGAATATCGGCGGCCGAGCATCCAGGCAACACCACCGGGAGAAACCGGTTCAGCGCTGCCTGCTGGTCGGCGTACACCGCCTCGCGGATCAGCGCCGCTTCCCATTGCACCCCCCGGCCTTGACCAGCCGGGGCGTCACCTTCCGCACGCAGCCGGTACGCCCGTGAGGCGATCACCAGCACGAACCTCGCAGCACGGATCTGACGCAGCACCCACGTCGGCCAGTCCTGTCGCTCCTCGGCCGCAGGAAGATCTACCCGAGCGTCGATGCCCGCTTCGCGCAGGAAACTCCAGAATTGCCGGACCCGATCTACGTGCTCGGCGTCATCGTGCGCGTAGGAAATAAAGGCACGGATCAGGGGAGAAACAGCCGCGGCATCCGATTCGGGCATGATACCCTCCGTCACCCGCCCAGGGTGCCTAGTCCCACCAGATCGCAACGTTATAGGTGGGGCTCGCCCCGTCACCAGCTACTTGAGGAGTTCGCCGTTGGTCGTGGGTCGTCGCTGACGCGACTCAGTAGCTTGCAACCTGGTCAAGACCGGCGCCGTCCGCTGACCGCGCGGGTCTTGACGGCCCAGCCGCCCGGCGCGGTGGCCAGCCAGGCCAGGTATCGCTCCAGCAGCGGCCGGTCCACCTCAGCCAACGTCGTGTTGTCGCCGACGGCGGTCGCCAGGAACTGGCTGAACCGTCCCAGCGCGATCAGGTGGGCCGCGGCGGTGCCGGCGGCGATCCCGGACGAGAGCCGAAGCCGCAGCAGCCGCTTGGCCAGCTCCCGCAGCCACGGCTGGGTGATCCGGTCGAACCGCAGCCGGTAGCCGGCCCGGGTCGGCGCGTCGGCCAGACCGGGCAGCCGGTCAAGCCGCCACACGTCGCGGGAGTACTCGGCCTGCCAGCCCGCGCCCTCATGCAGAACTTCCAGCACGCCGACGGCGTAGCCGAGGAAGACCTCGAACGCCGCCCGCCGCCCGGGCCCGGCCGGCAGCGGGTAGTCCAGCACCGAGTCGACCCCGGCCGCGGCGACCCTGCCGATCGCCTGCGTCACGACCGCGGCGCGGGTCCGGGTAGCCTGCTCATCCCGGCGGCACTGCAGCGCGTACTGCAACTCCAGCCTGGCCTGCGGGGCCAGGCTCCGGAAGTCGATCGGGGTCTGGCCGCGTTGGGCGCAGGCGGTGATGAACGTCTCGGTGTCCGGGCAGCCGGCCTGCCGCCACCGGGTGGTGTGTGCCCGGCAGAACAGGTTGCCTGCTTCAGCCCACAGGCCGCAGAACGGCAGCGGGCACTCCGTCTGCCCGTCCGGTGTCACAGCTTCGAGGGCGGCGGCCCAGCGGGCCGGGTCCGGCTCGCCGGACCGCTGCCAGGCCCACAGATGGGCCGGGCACAGGCCCTGGCCACCGACCCCGAACCGGCAGCCGTCCACCGTGCAGCACGCCGGCGAGGACCGCCCGACCACCGCCGGCCCCGGATCGGCGAGGAACCTGGCCATCTCCGGCCGGCCGGTCTTGTGCCAACGGATGTAGTGCCCGCCGCACAGTCCCCGCTCGGCCGCCGGCGCGCCGCAGCGGCCGACCGCGCACATCCCGAACCCGAACACCGGGTCGTCCGGGTCGGGCACGTAGACCTCGACCCGGAACTCCGGGCGCACCACCGCGACCAGCCGCTCCACCAGCCTGCCGCCGCTGCCGGCAGCGAGCCGGTCGCGGGCCCACCCGCCGGCCGGGGTCACAGCCGCACCTCCCGGCCGGTGAACCAGCCAGCGGCCTCCAACGTCGCCCGGGCGTCCTCGACGGTCAGGTGCCCGTACGTGTCGATCGTCGTGGCCACCGAGGCGTGCCCGAGTAGTTCCTTCACCGCCTCCATCCCCGCGCCGCAGCGCAGCAGCCACGTCGCGTACGTGTGCCGGAAAAGATGAGGTCCAAACGCGACACCCATGGCCCGGCGCAGCCGCACCACCAGGTCGTAGACGGCCGGATAGGCCAACGGACGGCCGCGTGGCTCGGCCCACAGGTTCACGAACACGTAGTCGGAGTCCAGCGCCCCGTACTCCCGGTTGAGGTAGTCGGCATACAGCCGCATCAACGACGCACTGGCCGGCACCACCCGCGATCGGCCGGCCTTCACCCGGGCCCGGTTGTCGTTGTCCCTCGGCGTGACCGCGACCTGCCGTTCGGCGACCGCCATGTCCTCGTGCTGAAGTCCTAACGCCTCGCCAACCGAACCCCCGTGTCCAGCAGCGTCGCGAACAGCAGCCTGTCCCGCAGGTGCGCGCAGCCGTCGAGGATCGCCTGAACCTCGCCGACCGACAGCACCCGCGGCCGGCGCCGCTCCGCGGGCAGCGTGACCGTCCGCTGCGGCCGGGTCTTCGCCACATGCTGCAGGAACGGCTTGTACGACGTCGCCGACCCCCGGCTCCGGCCGGCTGGCTGCATCGTCACCAGCAGCCCACCCAGCGGTGCTCCCTGCCGGGCGTGGAACTCGCAGTACGACGCCAGCGCCGCCAGCTTCCGGTTCACGCTCGACTCGGCGCAGTGACTGTCCACAGTAGGCAGTACCGCCACCCGCCCGTCCCGCGCCCCGGCGGCAGCCGCAGCCACGCCACGAACCCCGCCACGTCTTCCAGCGTCACCGCC
>WNGE01002059.1_pt1 | contig 25005 bp, 19 predicted proteins | sample 5400651 | NCBI WGS metagenome assembly WNGE01 (sample SAMN13153370, study PRJNA577476) | soil metagenome | isolation source: 60 cm soil or saprolite under grassland replicate 2 | place: USA:California | collected 2016-06-15
TGGAGCCGGCCTACGACGTGGACCGTCCGGAAGACCTGGATCGTCTGCGGCGTGATCTCGCGCGGCGGGACTCTCAGGGACCCGACTATCCTCGCGCGACGGCCCGTCTGCTCAGATCCCTCGCGGAGGCCTCGTGATCCCGGTCCTGGACGCGCGGCGGATGCGCGCGGCCGACGCGGCGGCGATCCGCGGCGGAATTCCCTCGGCACGCCTGATGGAGAACGCGGCGGAAGGACTGGCCACGGAGCTCCTCGCCGCTCTCCCGGATGTGAGAAACGTGGTCGCCGTTTGCGGCCCCGGCAACAACGGAGGGGACGGGCTCGCGGCGGCCCGGCTGCTCTCCGGCCGCGGCATCTCCGTCTCGGTTTTCACGCTCTCGGATCCCGATTCCTACCGCGGGGATGCCGCGGAGAACGCTTCCCGGGCGCGCGAGGCCGGGTTGGAGCTGACGCCGCTGCCGCGCCGTGGCGTGATGGCCGCCTTCGGGCGGCGGCTGAGCGCGTCCGACGCGGTCGTGGACGCTCTCTTCGGCACGGGGTTGACAAGGGCCCTCTCGGGAAGCGCCGCTCGCGCCGTTTTCTCGATCAATTCCTCCGGCCGGCCCGTCGTGGCGGCGGACCTTCCGTCGGGTCTGTCGGCGGACACGGGACAATTGCTCGGGCCTACCGTTAGAGCAACGCTGACGGTGGCTTTCGCCGCGCTCAAGCACGCCCACGTCTTCTGGCCGGCGCGCGGCTTCTGCGGCCGGATTGTCGTCCACGACATCGGAATCCCACGGCGAGCGCTCCCGGTCGGACGGGAGTCTCTCGCCGTCGCCGAGGCGGCGGATGTCCGCGGATGGCTCCCGCCCCGAGCGGTGGACTCGCACAAGGCCGACTTCGGACGCCTGGCCGTCATCGCCGGCTCGCGCGGAAAATCGGGAGCTGCCGTCCTGACGGCCCGCGGCGCGCTGCGTGGCGGAGCCGGGCTCGTGACAGTCTTTTGCCCTGCCTCCATCGAGTCCATCATCGTCTCCGCTCTCCCCGAGGCGATGACCCGAGGTCTCCCGGAAGAAAACGGAGCGCTCGCCGGGCAAGCCTCGGAGGAACTGATCGAGTCTCTGCGGGACTTCGACTCGGCCGTGGCCGGCCCCGGCCTCGGGACACAGAAGGGGACGGTCCTGCTCTTGGAGAAACTCCTCTCCGCGAGATGTTCTCTCGTCTGCGACGCGGACGCCTTGAACGCCTTCGCCGGACGTCCCCGCGCCTTCTCCCGGCGGCGTGGCCAGACCGTTCTCACTCCTCACCCCGGAGAGGCCGCTCGCCTGCTCGAAACGACGGGAAAAGAGGTGCAGAAGGACCGTCTCACCGCGGCGAGAAGACTCTCGCGGTCGAGCCGCGCGGTGGTTCTCTTGAAAGGCGCGGGGAGCCTGACGTGCTCGCCGTCGGGGAGCGCGACGCTCAATCCGACAGGCACTCCGCTGATGTCCACGGCCGGATCGGGCGACGTCCTCGCCGGCGCCATCGGCGCTCTTCTCGCCGGCGGTCTCGGGGCGGAGCGCGCCGCGATCGCCGCTGCCTATCTGCACGGCTCGGCCGGCGAGCGCCTCGAGGAGAGACTCGGCGACGCGGGACTTCTCGCCGGCGAGCTCGCCGAAGCGTTGCCGCGCGCGCGCAAGGCCCTGCGAAGCGAACCGCCAGAAGGCAGACAGCAGACGGGAGACGATTGGATCGAAACGCGGTGACGCGCAGCGAGGAGGAGACAGAAGCGTTTGGCGAGAGCCTGGCCGCGGACCTGTCGCCGGACGACGTCGTCTATCTCATCGGAGACCTCGGCGCGGGCAAGACGTGTCTGGCGCGGGGGTTGGCGCGCGGCCTGGGCGCCGTATCCCGCGAGGTGGCCTCTCCGACCTTCGCCATCCTGCACGAGTACGCCGGCGCCGACGGCACGATCCGCTTGCGGCATCTGGATCTCTACCGTTTGAAGGATCGAAGCAATGATCTCGAAGTGCTGGGCTTGCCCGAATCGGTCGCCGGCGTTCCGATCGTCGTGGAGTGGCCGGGGCAAGCGATCCGGAGGGTTCTCGAGCCGACCGTGGAAATCCGGATCGACAGGCTCCCCGACAGCGCCAGAAGAATCGCCGTCCGCTGACGGCGGCGGGGTTCAGAAGGCGAAGAGCAATCCGCCGGTCACGTCGCCGTTGCTCAGCCAGTCAGCGCGGTTGTGGCCGCGGTCGCAGCGGCGGTTGGAGTCGCAGGAATCGCTGCGCAACAGGGTTCCGTAGTAGCGGCCGTCGAACCGGAACCCGAAGTGGGGCGTCACGAAGGTCTTGATCCCCGCGCCGGCGCTGGCTGTGTAACGCCAATCTACTTCGGGGTTGGAGCAGGGCTCCTGCCGCGCCTTGCAGACGTCGGGATCCAGCCGGGCGGCTCCCATCCCGAAGGTTACATACGGAACGAAGCGGCGGTGCCCGAAGTTGAAGGTCATGTACCCCAGGGTGTAGTCGATTGTCAGGTCCCCGAGGCGTGTCCCGGAGGGCCCGAAGAGCACGTCCCTTCCCGGGCTCACGAAATGGGTCTCTGTCCGGGAGAACTGCGCCTCGGCCTGGAAGAGACTCGTTATGTTCCAGCCGATCCGCCCGCCGTACGTCGCGTGATCTTCCACGTCCACCTTGGAAGTGAAGAGCCCGTTGCTGCCTGCCGGGAACCGGCCTCCGAAAAGATAGCCTGCGAAAGGGGAGATCTCCACCGTACCCGACCGGACCTGCGCGAAGCAGACCGGCACGGAAAGAACAGAAAAGAGGACGAAGGCGGCGAGAGCGATTGCCGGTCTGGGCATGACGGGTCCTGGTCGGAGACTCTCCTCCGCCCTCAGCGAGCCTTCCTGGCCTTGAGGCGCTTTTCGATGACCTGCTTCCAGCGCTCTTCGGCCTGAGCCGAATAACCGACCATGTGGTCGAGCAGTGTCCGGTCGGGCCCGATGATGAAGGTCGAAGGGATCCCCGCGGCGGTCATCTGCCCCGCATCCTCGGGAGAGGCGTAGTAGACGGGGAGCGAAATGTTGTTGCGCTTCATGAAAGGGTCGATCCGCTTGCGGTCCGCGTCCACGTTGACGGCAAGAACGACGAAGTTGCGGTCGCTGTACTTGTCGTACATGCGCTGGACGATGGGCAATTCCAGCCTGCACGGGCCGCACCAGGTCGCCCAGACGTTCACGAGGATGACGTTACCCTTCAACTGGGAAAGGCGAATCGAGCCGCCGTCGGCGCCGGCCATCTCCAGGTCCGGAAAGAGCGGCGGGGTTTCGGCACTCGCGGGCGCGGCTGCCGAGGCGAGCAGGACCAGGCCGAACAGGAAGGAAAGCATCATCGGGCGCAAACGAACCTCCGGAATCGAATATTCCGCCATGGATCCCCTCCGATCAAGACCCTCTCCGCTGTCTCCCTTCCAACCAGGAACCATGGCCCGTGCCTCCATGATAGAAGGCGCTGAAGGATGGCTTACAAGGACCTGTCGGACTTCATCGAGGCCCTGGAGGCGCAGGGCGAGCTCGTTCGCGTCCGCCGCGAGGTCTCGCCGGTCCTGGAGATCGCCGAGATCGCCGACCGCGCTGTCAAAGGGGAGGGTCCCGCGCTGCTTTTTGAAAACGTGTCGGGCTCGACAATGCCGGTGGCCATCAATCTTTTCGCGTCCCGCCGGCGCATGCTCGCGGCCCTCCAGATCTCATCCTACGAGGAGTGGAACGAGAGACTCGAATTCTTCCTGGATCCGAAGCCTCCCGAAGGGCTGCTCGAGAAGCTGAAGGCGATCCCCAAGGTCACCGAGCTGACCGCGATCTTCCCGAAAACGGTCCGGTCGGCGCCCTGCCAGGAGGTCGTCGAGACGGGCGACTCGGTGGATCTGGCCAGCCTGCCGGTCCTGACCTGCTGGCCCCAGGATGGCGGGCCGTTCATCACGCTGCCGCTCGTCGTCACGCGCGACCCGGCTTCGGGCAAGACGAACGTCGGCGTCTACCGCATGCAGGTCTACGACCGAAGAACGACGGGCATGCACTGGCAAAAGCACAAGGACGGCGCCGGCCAGGCCAGAGGCTACGAGAGACAGGGGCGCAGAATGGAAGTTGCCGCGGCGATCGGCTGCGACCCCGCCACTGTCTTCTCCGGAGTCGCCCCTCTTCCACCGGGCCTCTCGGAATTCCTCTTCGCCGGGTTCCTGCGAGGAGAAGCAGTGCCTCTCGTTGCCGGCAAGACAGTGGATCTGCTGGTTCCGGCCGAGGCCGAGATCGTGCTCGAGGGTTACGTCGAACCGGGGGAGAGGCGGCGGGAGGGACCCTTCGGGGATCACACCGGGTTCTACTCGCTCGACGACGACTTCCCGGTGTTCCACGTCACGGCCGTGACGCGCCGCCGGTCTCCGGTCTATCTGACGACGATCGTGGGACGTCCGCCCATGGAGGATGGATTTCTCGGCGAAGCGGTCGAGCGTCTCTTTCTACCGCTGGTCAAGAAGACCATCCCGGAGATCGTGGACATGTTCCTGCCGGTCGAGGGTATCTTCCATAACCTGATGATCGTGTCGATCGACAAGCGCTTTCCCGGACACGCGCGCAAGACAATGCACGCGATCTGGGGCACAGGACAGATGATGTTCTCCAAGACAATCGTCGTCGTGGACAAAGACGTGGATCTACGCAACCGTCCGGAGCTTCTGTGGCGCGTTCTCACGGCAATCGATCCCGAGCGGGACATCGAGTTTGCGCACGGGCCCGTAGACGAGCTCGACTTTTCTGCGCGCCTCCCCTGCTACGGGAGCAAGATGGGAATCGACGCGACACGCAAGTGGAAGGAAGAAGGCTTCGAGCGCCGCTGGCCCGACGAGATCGTGATGTCTGCGGAGGTGAAGAAGAGGGTGGATGAGCTGTGGCCCTCCCTGGGGATCAGGCTCTGCGGCAAGGGGTAGGCTACGAGTTGTGAGTTGTGAGTCAGGAACGGGGCCCAAGAGTCTTGACCCATGACCCAGAACTCACAACTCGTGGCGGCGTCCCGCGACCCCGATCGAGCGGTGCAGCGGTGCTAGAATCATGGTGTTTACTGACATGAAGGTTCTTCTCGTCGATCCGGATCCCGAGTCCCGTGACGCGTTGCGCCGCGCCTTCACCGGTGCCGGCGATCAGGTCCACGGGGTGACGACGCTGGGGGAAGCCGGGCGGCAGCTCTCCGAGTTCCTTCCCGATGCCGTCGTCGCAGCCGTCGACTTTCCCGAGGAAGAAGTCGTGCGGTTCTTCGACGAGACCCTGCGGCTCGATCCACGCCGCGCTCTCTATGCCCTGACCGACTCGGCAAGGCTGGAAGAGGGCGTGCGTGCGATGACCCGGGGAGCGCACGATTTCCTGTGGAGGCCCGTCTCGCCCTCCCGCGTCGCCCTTCTGCGCTCAAGGCTCCAGGCCCGCCGGGAGAGGGAAGGATGGCTGGAAGAGTTGCGATTGCGCCTGGCGCGGTCCGAGATCGCGGCTTCTCTCGCCGGTCAGTCGCCTCGATGGACGGCGGCGCTGGCGGCGATCGAGAGGGAGGCATCGTCCGACGCTCCGGTGTTGCTGACGGGGGAAGCGGGGACGGAAAAGGAAGCCGCGGCGCGCGCGCTGCACCACCTGTCTCGCCGGGGATCCGAGCCACTCTGGACTGTGGCGGCCGGACAGGCGCTCCCGGCGGACTCGAGTGGTCGCGGAACGCTCTTCGTGGCTGGCATCGAGAGCGCGCCTTTGCAGCAGCAGCGAGAGCTCCTGGCCGAGCTGGAGCGTTCGTGGGGTCGCAGACTCCTCCTCTCGACGGATCAGGATCCGCGCCAGGCCCTGGAAGCCGGACTCCTTCTCCCCGAGCTCATCGTGGCTCTCGGAGACCACCTGATTCACCTTCCGCCTCTGCGCGAACGTGGGAGAGACGTGGAGTTGCTCGCGCACCGGTTCCTGCATGACATCGACGGCGCCCTGGCTTTCGACGCCGAGGCAATCGACTCGTTGTTCGCCCACGCCTGGCCGGGCAACGTGGAGGAGTTGAAGAGCGTGGTCGAGCGCGCCGCCTCGGTCGCCGTCGGTCCCGCGATCGGCGCCACGATCGTGACCTCCGTGCTCGGCCGCCCCCCGGCCTCCCGGCGCCTGCGCCGCCAGAAGGCGCCCGTGGTGCGAATCGCCGTCGGCGACTCCCTCGCGGACGTGGAGCGCCGGCTGATCCTGAAGACGCTCAAGTTCGCCCGCGGCAACAAGAGGAAGACGGCCGAGCTTCTGAAGCTCTCCCTGAAGACCATCTACAACAAGATCAAGGAGTACGGACTCGAGCATTGACGATTGTCGATGGATGGCTGACGATTGTCCGGATCACGGCCTCGGCAATCGGCAATACCTTCTCCTCCTGTCCGTCCGAACAGTTCCTTCGTACAGGTTCCCCCTGTCCCTCTCTTGAACGGCTGACCAGTAGCCGCAGCTCTTCCAAACCTCTAATCTGAACGCGATCGCACCAGGAGGAGTTCAGAGACTGACGGCATTCTGTCATCGCGATGACGCGGCCAAACCTGTTCCGGCGGCGGCGCGCGGATGGAAGGCTCGAAGGAAGGGAAGGCGAAGCGTGATGACCCGGTTCCATTCGTGCCGCGGGTTCGCAATCGTCGAGAACATGGTCGTGACCATTTTGATGGCCATGGGCGCTCTCGTGGCAGTGCCGTTTGCGGGGACGATGATCCGGCGGGCCGAAGGGATCGGCGCCGTCAACACGATTCAGTCCACGCTCGCCGCGGCGCGAATGCACGCGGTCAAGACAGGCGTGAACGTCGTCGTCGTCATCAGCAAGAACGCGGTCAACGGGATCCGCCTGCAGATCTTTCGCGACAAGTCGGACCTGACCGCGTCCTCAGCGGACGACGGCAACGGCACGCGGGAGACTGGCGAGCCGATCCTGAGCACCGTGGATCTGGACACGCACGTCCATTTCTGGAGCTACGGCGGCTCGAAGGACGATCTGGCGGCGAGCGCCGTCTTCGACGGTTACCCGATCAACGGGGTGGTCAACGCGGATCTGACCCACCGGATCATCTTTCTCCCGACGGGAGGGATCGCGGCGCCGCAGAACAGCAACTCGGGATTGCCCCAGGCAACCGCGCCGTATGGCCGCGGTATCTATTTCGGGGACGTGACGGGCAAGAACTTCTTCCGCGTCACGGTCTCGGGCACGATCGCGAGCGGATTCCGGGTGGACAAGTACACGGCCGGACAGGGTTACGTCTCCGGAAGCTGGTCCTGGCAATGACGCGCGGGAGGGGACACGGCGCCCAGCGGGGTCTGACGCTGATCGAGGTGATGCTGGCGATGCTCCTTCTCTCCTTCGGCCTGCTCGCGGTCGCGCCGCTCTTCGCGGGTTCGGTCAAGACGGGCGCCTCCTCCAATCAGCTCGCCAGCTCCAACACCCTCGCCCGGGAGAAGCTCGAGGAAGTGATCGGATATCCGGCCACCGACGCGAGGCTTGCGGTGCCCGACGGCAATAACGCCGCGGGCCCGACAGGGTTGACAACGACGGGCAGCGGAAGCGTCGTCGGCCTCAATACGAGTTGCGACAACGATCTGCCGAAGTGGTACAACCCCTCGACCGGCGCCACCTCCACTGCGGCCTCCTCGCCCGGAAATGGCTGGTTCCTCTATCCTTACCGGCGCACCTACACGATCGAGCAGTTCGGCGGTGATCTGGCCGCGCGCGTCACGGCTCCCGGCACGTACGTCGCGAAGAGAGTCACCGTGACCGTCAGGGCGACGACGGGACCCTTTCCCGGACTGCGGCAGACGCGACAGTCCGTATTCGTGGGTTATCGCGATGGCAGCTAACAGATCCGAGCGCGGTTTCACGATCATCGAGGTGGTGGTGACTCTGGCCGTGATGGCCCCCGTGACCTTGGGCCTGTATTCTCTGCTCGACTCCTCCAACCGCCTGACCAAGCAGGAGTCCAACGTCGCCCGGGCCCAGCAATCCTCGCGCGGCGGGATCTACGAAGTCGCCCGGTTCATCCGCCAGGCGCGGGTCGGGCAGCTCTACTACGGCAACGCGGTCCTGCCGATCTACGACAACGCTCCGTCGGGCAAGACGATCAAGGACATCGGGGGCACGGAACACCTCATCCGCCAGGGGACCGACGTCGTGGAAGTCCGGGGAGTCATTCTGGGAGACAAGTTCGCGATCACGAGCGGCGATGTGACCTGCTCGGGCGGTTGCGACGGGACTTCTCAAATGACCATCATCGTCAGGTCTACCGCCTTCAACGGTGCCGTCAATTACCCCTTGGGCCAGAAGCCGTCGATTGCGACGAAGACGCGCGCTTTCTATCTGGTCGTGGGGGATTCTTCCACGCAGCCCGTGAACGTATCCGGCAAGACCTATCTCGTTCCGCTCTACTACGTCGGCCTCGTCAACGCTGACAGCTCCGGCACTTGGTATACCTACGATTCGTCCGGCCCGGTCTCGACGTTTACGTTCTCGATGAATCCCTCCGATCCGGGAGCCAAAGTGTTCAACGCCACGGCGGCCGGGGGCGCGCCCGCTCTCTCGAGCCCCTTCGTCTGCGGCGCGGTGGACGACATCCTGTTCTTCGTGGACGAGGGGGCGGCGGCGGTGTCCGGCGACACGCATCCGAGCCTGGCTATGGCCACCTTCGACCCCTCCTCGAAAAACTACGACGTTCAACCTCTCGTAGACGAGGTCGAAGACTTCCAGGTGGCCTACGGTGTCGACGGCGCGGACGGCTCGACTCCGGACGGCGGCGCGGACCCGGTCCGCGTGGACATGACCGCCGCGAACAGAGACGAGTGGGTGGGCAACGTCGCCGGCGAAATCGATGCCTCGCTGGGGACTCCCGCCACGGCCGTGCCCCGCACCGGGGCCGTGAACGCGCTCTTGGATGCCTCGGTCCCGACGACGGACACGATTCCCGCCAATGCCAAGCCGGTTCTGCGCGCCCTCTGGATCTCGCTCGTGGTCAAGTCGCGCGACCCGGAGCTGAAGTATTCGGGGCCCGGAGCGGCCGGCGTCATGACACTCGATTCGACCGCCAAACCCATGTCCGATCCTTCGATCACAGGGCGGCCCTACCGGCGCCGCGTGCAGTCTCTGGCCGTTTCCCTGAGGAACTACCAGTGACCTCGCGCCGGTGCGCTCGCGCGCGGGGCGGCCGCCGCGAGGAGGGCTTCATCCTCTTCCTCGCGATCTTCGTGCTGCTGATCGTCACGGTGGCGGGTCTCGCGACCATGCTCGCCACTTCGACGGACCTGACCCTCTCGGGCAACGAGACGAAGGTCTCGAAGGTTTTCTATGCCGCGGACTCGGGTGTCGGTTACAGCGCCGCCAGACTGCGTTCGGACGTCAACTTCATCGGCGGGCAGATGCCGGTCGGCGTCTCGAGCAATTACGCCGCCTCGGGGTCCGGCGACATCCAGGTCACGATTACGCGGCCGCTCATCATCGGCTGGCAGGTCCAGCACGGCGACCCGCTTCTGGCGCAGGGCACTACCTACGGCACGCCGCAGGTCGTCGAGAACCTCTTCACGATCTCCTCGACGGCGAGCGCGACCTCCATCCAGGCCTCGAAGACGATCAAAGCCGACATCGCCATCTATCCTCAGGTCCTGAGTAACGTCCCGCGATAGCCCATGGAGACACGTCCGCGCCGCTCCCGGATTCTGGCCGCCTTGCTGGCGACCGCCGCGATCGCTCTCCCGCTCCTCGCCGACGACAAGGATCTGCTCAAGCAGGGAACCGCGAATCCGAACGTCATCATCATCGTTTCCAACACGTATTCCATGCAGTACCTCCCGTACACTCAGGGGCAGCCGCCGAATCTGCCTCCCGACGGCCAGTATCAGGATTCTCCGATCTCCAAGTTCGGCCTGGCCAAGAGCGCCATCCGCAGCGTCGTGCAGCAGAATGCGAGCCAGTTCAATTTCGGCCTCTCCTGGTACTCCTACCACCAGGAGATCGTCTCCCATAAGTTCTGGAGCTACAGGTTCACCTCCAACGATACGATCGCCGCGGCGGCCTACGACTTTCCGGGCGACGCGTTCAAGGTCGGGGTAGGAACGTATGAGGAGTGGGGCACGAGCGGCGGCGGCCCCATCCTGTCGACGACCGGGACCATCGAGACGTTCGGCATCACAGGGACGACCCTCGTCGGCCCCTGGTTCGGGGACGTTCCCTCGGGCGCGACGTGCACGACCAACATTTGCCTCGGCTACGCCTTCGAAATCATCGATAAGAGTCACCGCGTCGCCGTGCACCTGACGCCGGTCAGCGGCGGACAGCCCTACGGGCAAGTGACAGTCAAAGTCGTCAAGGACTACCAGACGGGGTTCCCTGCGGGAAACCCGACGACCTGGGCGACACAGGGAACGCCGGCCGGCAACCCCGGCTCGGTCACGCTGACGTACACGGCCGCCCTCTCGACGACGGACGCCTATCCCAACATCTTCACGACGGGCGCCGACGCCAACCTCTACATGGGGTTCATGAAGACCGGGGACTGGATCTTGAACTCGGACTGCGGCGGCTGGTTCGTGCAGAACAGCCTGCCGGCCGTGGGCATCCCGCGCGACTACCAGAACGACCTCGCGTGCTCGATCACGGCCTGTACGCGACCGCCGGAAGCCTCCACGGGTTGCGTTCTGCGTTACACGCGTCCGATGTCAGCGGTCATCCATTACGCGGCGGGCGCGACGGGCACCTATGCCGGCTCGAGTCCCCCGGACGACAATCCCTCCCTTTGCAGCCCGTCCGTCGTACACACGGGCGCCGGAGCGGAGGATCAGGTCGTCCTCATGAGCAGCAACGACAACCACATTCCCGAAGACAAGATGTTTGCCAACGCGGACAGTTACTTCAACGCGACGGACTGCTTCGTCAACGGCCTTCGCACGGACGACCCGAACAAGTCCTGCCGCACGGGCGCCATCATCCTGCTCTCTGACACGTTCCAGGCCTGCGGGCCCGACTGCTCGCAGAACGCAACCTCCAAGTACCTCGTCAACCTGAAGTTGCACCACGTCCCCGTCTACGTCATCTCGCTCGGTGTTCCCGAGGGCACGGCGCAGGCAACGGAGGCACACTGCATCGCGCGGACGTCCGGCGCGGAAACGGACGCGAATCATCCCGGAGTCTTTCCGATCACGTCCACGGACCCGGCCCAGGTCGCTTCCGATCTCGCGGCGGCTTTCAGCGCGGCCCTGGGTCAAATCGATGAAGCCACGCAGGACTTCGCCTCGGCCACGATCTCCTCGGTCCAGGCCGGCAACGGCCAGATGGCCTATCTGGCGACCTTCAACGCGAGTAAATCGCGGTCCATCTGGAACGGAGCCTTGCGCGCGTATCGGCTGCTTTCCAACGGTGCGATCAACCCGGCACCGAAGGCGCCAGACACGCATGCGCAGAACGATGACGGGACCGACTGCATTTTTACCGTCAAGGACCAATACGACGCGGCAAACAACGTGACGCTCGATGCCCCTTGCAACCAGTATCCAAGCCTCCAGTGGAACGCTCAGGTCAATCTCGCAGCCGTGCCTGTGGTTCCGAAAACCAGCAACCCCAGTGGCGTGGCGGATCTGCCTGCCGGGGCAAGCCTGGCACCACTCGGCGCCACATACCAGGACACGAGCAACGACCTGCCGGCGCTGGGCCACCCCATTCCGGTCTACAACTATTCCGGCCGCCGCATTCTCTGGTCTCTGCCTTCGACCGTCGCCGGCTCGAGCACGCTTCCGGCGAACCTGCCGATCAATGGAGCGTCGGCAGCGGCCACCGAGCCGGTTCCCGAGGTCTCGGAGCCGTTTCTGGTGTCCACGGGCTCTTACTGGACGGCCCCGTACTGGCCGATGCTCAAGCTGCTGATGACTCCACAGACGAGTCCGCCCGGCGCCGGAGCGCCGACCGGCTGCACGCCGCCCGCGACTCCCCCCTGTCCGGGCGACATCAGCACGGAGCGGGCCGTGCGTTTCATCCGCGGAGACCGCGATTCCGTCATCAAGGAGATCCGTTCACCGCAGTACCCGGACAAGGATCCGCACTATTACGCGTCTTCGACCGATTCCCTCACGCTTTCCCTCAAGCTCGGAGATATCTTCCATTCCAACCCACAGCTCGTCTCCGAGCCGGAGAACGTCTTCTACTATCAAACAAATCTCCACAACTATCAGGACTTCTTCAACAAGCACCGGCACCGCCGCCGGGTGCTCTACGCCGGAGCCAATGACGGGCTGCTGCACGCCTTCGACGTCGGTGTGTGGGATCGCAACGTGTCCGCGGACGCGACTCAGGGGAAAGTTCCCACCGCTCCGGTTTCGATTTGCACGGGCGGATTGACCGACTGCTACGACAACGGAACCGGGACCGAGCTCTTCGCCTACGCGCCCCGGGCCATCATGCAGGTCTTCCGGCCTCTGACGAACGCCCTGGGTGTGCAGAACAAGACAAACGAGTGGACCGTTGACGGGGCGCCGTCGGCCGCCGACATGTTTATCGACGTCAGCCACAACGGTACGCCCAGAGCCAGTAACCGGGCCTGGCATTCGATTCTCGTCGGAATGGTGCGGGAGGGTTCTCCCTTCGAGGGACAGACTCCGTGCCCGCCGCCCGCGACCACGACGGCGTTCCAGAACTCGGCGTCTTCCCTCTATGCGCTGGACATAACACAGCCCGAGCCCTCGGACGGGACCGGAAATGAAACGTCAGGCTCCTATTCGAGCCCTGGCTGCCTGGACGGCGGCGCCAACTGTCCTTCCGCCTGGCCCAAGGTGCTGTGGGAGATCCAGGACGCGAGCGACGCCGATGCCAACGGCTATCCGGATATGGGCGAAAGCTGGTCGAAGCCGGGCCTGGGGCGCATCTGCGTCGCCAAGGACGTGTCGGGCAACTGCACGGACGAGCGGCACGTCGCGCTCTTCGGCGGCGGCTTCGACCGGGAGCGCAAGAACCGCCGCGGCAACTGGTTCTACGTCGTGGACGTTGAGACCGGCTTCGTGCTCTACAAGGTCAGATCCGGCATCGCCAATCTTGGCTCGGGCAGCGTTGCCGTCAATTTCGCCTCGATCCCGTCGGAGCCTTCGGCCATCGATCTGAACAACGACGGCCTCCTCGATTTCGCGTATTTCGGCGACCTGCTCGGCCAGATGTGGCGCCTGGATCTGCGGGACATCAAGCTCTCCTCGAGTGGCCCCGCCGACCGCTGGTCCTCCAGGCTTCAGAAAGGGGACGGCAGTGCCTTGTTCCCGATGCTCCTCTTCCAGGCTCCTCAGCCGGTCGGCGTCTCGACGCAGTACTTCCCTATCTACTACCGGCCGTCGGTCGTCTACCTCGGATTGACTTCGACGGCACAGCCGATACTCGGAATCGCGTTCGGCACGGGGGATCGCGACGACGTCACCGCGACCTGCGACACTTCAACCCGTTCGACCTCGTACAACCAGCGTTTCTACTTCGTGATCGACAAGGCGAACACGCAGACGGTTACCGAAAGCACCTCGGGCATGCTCCGGATCGCAAGCTCCTCGGCAGCCGGTGTCACGACAAACCCCTCGGTAGGGTGGTACATGCTGATGGGGACCACGAACGCGACGCTCGGAGAGCGCGTGATCACGAACTCGCTCTCGATCAGCAAGTACATCTACGTCTTCACGCAGTCGCCCGCGGCCGGCAGCACGGGGGGAGCCTGTCCGCCGCCTTCGACCTGCAAGGTCGCCGGAGGACTCGTGCAGAAGTACACGATGTACTTCGCCAACGGAAATCCCATGCCCACTGCCAGCGACCGGGCGGAGACCGTTCCCAATTCCATCTTTGCCACAGACCCGATCTCCTACGTTTCCGAAGATCAATCGGGCAACGTCGCCTTTACGACGAACCACGGGATCTTCACGCCGGGCAAGACCTTCGAGCCCACCCGGTCCAACATCAAGGACTGGAAAGAAAACTGATTTCAGCACTCAGCTAGAAGTCACTGACCTGAAACGACTTAGAGCTGAAGTCGCTCGACAACTCCCAAACTTTCTTTGGTGCCGGAGGAGGGAGTCGAACCCTCAAGCCCGCGAGGAGCGGGGGATTTTGAGTCCCCTGCGTCTGCCATTCCGCCACTCCGGCAGCGGATCACGATCATAGCCGCAAGAGCTTGTGTCTCCAAAGGGGAGCGGATCGAGCTCCATCGAGCCGGGTCCAGGGTCTGAACTGCCTCTCGATCGGTGATGCGACCCGATCTTAGACAGGGGTCAATCCTCTTGGAACAAAGGCTTTCGCGGTCATCGTGAGAAGGTCCAAGCCCTTGCAGGTTGAGTATTTCCACCGTTTTCCCTATAATAGCGGGCTCCGCGACCTTGTTTTCACCAACAATCGGGCGTGGTCTTTAATACATTTTGAGGAGGACATAGTGGTGGGTTTCCGAGTGGGAGAGAAGGTTGTCTATCCCAACCATGGGGTTTCCGTGGTCGAGAAGATCGGCGAGGGATTCGCAACGGAGCCGACCAGACCTCGCAGCTTCTATCACCTGCGTCTCCTGTCCAACAACTCCAAGGTCATGGTTCCGATAGGGAATACAGACCTGATCGGCTTGCGCCGGCTCACGCAGCGCAAGGACATCACCGGGCTCATGAAGCGGCTGGCGGACTACCGGTTCTCCGCGTCGGGTGACTGGAAGGGGCGGTACAAGCAGAATCTCGACAAGATGAAGAGCGGGCGTCTTTACGACATCGCCGACGTCTTGAAGAGCCTGAACTACATCATGTCGCGCAAGACGCTCTCCTTTCGCGAGAAGAAGATGTACGAGAGGGCGAAGTACCTGATCGTCTCCGAGATCGCAGTCATCAACGGCCTGGACGAGCAAGAAGTCGAACGGCAGGTCGACCGCGCACTGTTCAAGTCCGCGCAGGGACGAGCCACGCACTGATATCCGTTCCGTCGAGACACCCGAGGGGAGGCGGCGCCTCCCCTCCTTTTTTGCCCTTTGGTGCAGCGTCCTCCATCGATCGCGAGTGTCGCGCCAATCCAAGCTAGAATCCAGCCGATGCTGAGGAAACTGGCGGCGGGCGCCCTGCTGGCGTTTCTGGGGGGCGTCCTCCTGGCGGCGGACGCGTCTGACGCGGCCAAGGCTGAGCTGGCGCGTGAGCGAAAGCGCCTGACGTCCGACTCGAGGACGCTCGCGGACATCTCCCGGAGGCTGGAAACCGCGCTCAATCAGCTTGCCTCAGCCAGCCGCGCCGTCTCGGAAGCCGCCGCGAAGAACGACGGCGCCGACGAGATCGCTCGCAGGGAGGACGCCGTCTCCGAAAGCGAGCAGGAGGTGCGTGGCTTGCTGGAGAGGCGGCGGCTTCTGGCGGATCGGATCGTCGAGCGGCGGCGATCGATCACGGCTCTGGAGGCGGAGCTGCAGGTCAGGAAACCGGCCGACGCCGTGTCCGGACGGTGGTCCGTGACTCTGGATCCCGGGGCGCAGCGCGGCGTCTTCCGCATGACGCTCGAAGGCACGATCGTGGCGGGCGAGTACACGCTGGACGGCGGTTATACGGGGTCTCTGCGCGGCACGCTCGTCAGTGACCGGCTGAGGCTCGAGCGCGTGGATTCGCGGCTGGGCTTCTCGGCGATCTTCTACGGCCGGGTCGCGCGCGATGCGTCGTCCATCGCCGGCACTTGGGAGGCGACGACGTTTGGCGAAGGCACGCCGGGCGCTGGTGTCTGGAAGGCCGTGCGCGAGGAAGAGCGGGAGGAGACCCCGTGAAAGGCTCGGGTCAGGGGCTTCGCCGGGCGGCGATTCCTCTTCTGGTGGGGATCCTGCTCGGTTTCATCGGGGGCTATTTCGCCGGAGGAGGTGGTCGCCCGATTCCAGCCTCCGGCGCGCAAGGCGCTCGCGCAGGCGCGCAGGATGGAACCGCGGAGATTCAGAACGCGGTGCAAAAGGACCCGGAGAACCCCCAGCTCCTGACGGCCCTGGGCAACGCCCTCTATGACCGGCAGGACTGGGACGGGGCCGTGAAGGCCTACGAGAAGGCGCGCCGCAAGGCCCCCTCCGACCCGAACCTGCTCTCGGATCTGGGAGCCGCGTACCGCAACCGCGGCGAGTTCAAGCGGGCCACCGCTTGTTTCGAGAAGGCGCGGGCCGCCGACCCGGACCACTGGCAGTCCCTCTTGAATCTCGTTCTGATCGATGCGTTCGACAAGCGCGATGCGGAGTCGGCCAAACGCCACTTCGCGGAACTCAAGCGCCGTTATCCGGAGATCCCCAACCTCGATCGGATCGAGAAGCAGATCGGGAGCCTGAAGGGCGCGGGTTAGCCGGCGCGGCCATGGGACGCCTCGCGCTGCTGCTGTTTCTTGTTTTCGCGGCGCTCCTGGTGTTGCGGGCGCTGCGCCTCTTGCTGGCGGCTTTCTTCTCGGCCCGCACCCGGCGGTCGGATGGCTCACCCGCCTCGATCGAGGGAGAAATGGTACGCGATCCCATCTGCGGGACCTGGATCGACCGTCGCCTCGCGCTGGCCGCGCGAAGTGGGGAAGGTTGGGTGCCCGTGTGCTCCGAGGAATGCCGCGCGCGCGCGGCTGCGGGTCCGAACGATCCGGGCCAGGCGCGGGAGGACCGGGCAAGAGCGAAGGGAACATGAGCGATCTGTTCGAGCTCGAGCCTGCCCCTCGCGCGACCGGGGAGGTGGCGGTCGCCGTGGACACACCTCTGGCCGATCGCATGCGGCCGCGGTCGCTCGACGAGGTCGAGGGTCCCGACGAGGTCATGGGCGCCAACGGCTTTCTGCGCCGGGCGATCGCCGAAGACCGCGTTCCGTCTCTGATCCTCTGGGGGCCGCCGGGCGTCGGCAAGACGACGCTTGCGCGCCTGATCGCCGCGCAGACCGCTTCCCATTTCGTGTCGTATTCGGCGGTCGCGACGGGGGTCAAGGAGATGCGGGAGGTTCTCGAAGAGGCCCGGCGGCGGCGCGCCCGCACGAAGCAGCGCACGATCCTCTTCCTGGATGAGATCCACCGATTCAACCGCGCACAGCAGGACGTGTTTCTCCCCTTCATGGAAACGGGAGAAATCGTCCTGATCGGGGCCACGACGGAAAACCCGTCCTTCGAATTAAACGGCGCCCTCTTGTCGCGCTGCAAGGTCGTGGTGCTGGATCCCTTGAAACCCGAGGCCATCGCCCGCATCGTCCGGCGCGCGCTGGGGGACATCGCGCGGGGACTCGGCGCGCGGGACTTCCGGCTGGACGACGAGGCGCTCTCCTTCATCGCGCAGACGTCCGGCGGCGACGCGCGCCGCGCTCTCAATCTCCTCGAGTCCGCCGCCGCCGACGCCGAGGCGGGCAAGACCAAGCGGATCGAGGTCTCGCGCCTGCGGGAGCTCCTGCAGAGGAAGGTCCTCCTCTACGACAAGGCGGGCGAAGAGCATTACAACCTGATCTCCGCCTTGCACAAGTCCATGCGGGAGTCCGACCCAGACGCGACGATCTACTGGCTTGTGCGGATGCTCGAGGCGGGGGAGGAGCCGCTCTATCTTGCCCGGAGGATAGTGCGCTTCGCCTCCGAGGACATCGGCCTGGCCGATCCGCGGGCGCTGCGTGTCGCGATCGACGCCAAGGAAGCCTTCGAGTTCCTCGGCCTGCCGGAAGGATCGCTCGCGCTCGCGGAGGCGGCCGTCTACTGCGCCCTGGCTCCCAAGTCCAACGCGCTCTACGTGGCCGAGATGGAGGCCAAGACCGACGTCGCCGAAAAGCCGGCCGAACCGGTTCCCGCCGTCATCCGCAACGCCGTCACGCGCTTGATGAAGGAAGTCGGGTACGGCCGCGGCTACCGCTACGCTCATGCCGAGCCGGAAGGGGTCGGCGGCATCGAATGTCTTCCCGAGTCGCTTCGGGGCCGCCGCTACTACCGCCCCCGCGCTTCCGGCGAAGAAGCCGAGCTCTCCCAGCGCCTGGAATCGATTCTCAAGAAGCGCCAGGAGAAGTGGGCCCGAGAGGAATCCGACAAGCCCGCCAGAAAAAGTCGAAAGTAAATTGTTCGATTGAAGGATTGATGATTTGTCGATTGGGCTCTCAATCCCCTCAATCGTCAATCTTTCTTCAATTCTCTCAGGTTTCCTCGCGCCGGTAGTTCGGAGCTTCCTTGGTGATGATGACGTCGTGGGGATGCGACTCTCTCAGACCCGAGGCCGTGGCGCGGATCATCTTCGACTTCGTGCGCAGCTCCTCGATCGTAGCGCAGCCAGTCAAGCCCATGCCGCTGCGGATTCCGCCGGTCAACTGGAGGATGAGACCCTCGACGCTCCCCTTGTAGGGGACCATCCCCTCGATTCCTTCGGGCACGAGCTTGGAGAGCGAGCCGTCGCTGGAGGCCTCGACGTCCATGGATTCCTGGAAGTAGCGGTCCGAGGAGCCGGACTTCATCGCCGCCAGAGACCCCATGCCCCGATAGGCCTTGAAGGTCCGGCCCTGGTAGAGGATGGTCTCGCCGGGGGACTCCTCCGTGCCCGCCAGAAGCGAACCGATCATCACCAGGTGAGCGCCGGCGGCAATCGCCTTGACGACGTCGCCGGAGAACTTGATTCCGCCGTCCGCGACGATCGGAATCTTCGTGCCGCGGACCGCGCGCGCACACTCGCGGATCGCGTGGATCTGCGGCACGCCGGCGCCGGTGACGACGCGCGTCGTGCAGATCGAGCCGGGTCCGATCCCGACCTTTACGGCGTCGGCGCCCCTCTTCACAAGGTCCCGCGCGCCTTCCTCGGTGGCGACGTTGCCGGCCACGATTGGGGTCGAAGCCATTTTCTTCTTCACGAGGGCCAGGGCGTCGAGCACGCCTTCGCTGTGCCCGTGGGAAGAGTCGAGCACGAGCACGTCCACGCCGGCGCGGACAAGCTCTCGCGCGCGGTCGAGCATATCCTGCGAGACGCCGATGGCGGCGCCGACACGCAGGCGGCCCAGATGGTCCTTGGCGGCATCCGGATACTTGATGGCCTTCTGGATGTCCTTGACCGTGATCAGGCCCTTGAGATTCCCGGCGCGGTCCACGACGAGGAGCTTCTCGATGCGATGCTCGTGCAGGAGGCTCTTGGCCTGCTCGAGGGTCGTGCCGACGGGCGTCGTGATGAGATTCTTCCTGGTCATCCGGGAGGAGATCGGTCGGTCCGTCCGCGTCTCGAACCGCAGGTCGCGATTGGTCAGGATCCCGACGAGCTTGCCCTGCTCGTCCACGACGGGGACGCCCGAGATCTTGTAACGGGACATCACGGCCAGGGCATCAGCGATCGTCTGCTCGGGCCGGCAGGTCACCGGGTCCACGATCATGCCGGACTCGGAGCGCTTCAACTTGTCCACCTCCGCCGCCTGCGCCTCGATCGTCAGGTTCTTGTGCACGACGCCCATGCCGCCCTGCTGCGCCATGGCGATGGCCAGGCGAGACTCAGTGACCGTATCCATTGCTGCCGAGAGGATCGGGATGTTGAGCGAGATCCCGGCCGTCAACCGGGTCGTGAGGTTCACGTCGCGCGGGTGAACCCTCGACCTCGCGGGCAGGAGCAGGACGTCGTCGAATGTCAGGGCGAGCGGCAGATCCCCGGAAGTTGTGCCTGGACTCTTCGCCATCACGCTCCCGCCGCCGCCGCCCCGTGGCATTTCTTGTATTTTCGTCCCGAGCCGCACGGGCACGGGTCATTGCGTCCGACCTTGGGAGCGTTCCTGTGGAAGGTCTCCACCTTGGCGTCCTGGCCTCCCGAGGCCGCGGCGCCGTAGGAGTAGTTGACGTTGCGGGCGCGGCGCGAGGGCATGGCCGCGGGGGCGCGACGCGGGCCGGCTTCGGTCACTTCACCTTCCGCCTCACGGATCACGGGCTGGAGGCGGAAGAGGTACTGTACGAACTGGTCCTCGATGCGTTCCTTCATCAAAGTGAAGAGCTCGAAGGATTCCTTCTTATATTCGACAAGCGGGTCGCGCTGGCCATAGCCGCGCAGGCCGATCCCCTCCTTCAAGTGATCGAGCGCCAGCAGATGGTCCTTCCACTGCTGGTCCACGACCTGCAACATCACGAACTTCTCGTGAAGCCGCATGGTTTCCGGGCCGAGCAGCTTTTCCTTTGCCTCGTACCGGCGGGTCAGCTCCGCGAGGAGGTCTTCCCGGATCTGCTCCCGGGTCTTGCCGCCGAAGCCGACGGCCTCATCCTCCAGGCCGTAGTACTCCTTCAGATCCATCTGGAGAGCGGGGAGATCCCACTCGTCCGGGCCCTTGTCTTCATTCAAGTGGCGGTTCAAGAGGTAGTCGACGATCATCTCGGCGAGCTCGAGGACTCTTTCCTTCGCCTGCCGGCCCTTCAGGATCTCCAGGCGCAGGGAGTAGATCTCGCTGCGCTGGCGGTTCATGACGTCGTCGTACTCGAGAAGGTGCTTGCGCGTCTCGAAGTTGCGCGCCTCCACCTGCTTCTGCGCGCGTTCGATCGCCCGAGAGACCATGCGGTGCTCGATCGGGACGCCTTCCTCCATGCCCAGCCGGCGCATGATCTTCTGGAGGCGGTCCGAGCCGAAGATGCGCATCAGGTCGTCCTCGAGCGACAGGTAGAAACGGGATTCGCCGGGGTCCCCTTGCCGTCCGCTCCGGCCGCGCAGCTGGTTGTCCACCCGCCGCGACTCGTGGCGCTCGGTGCCCACGATGAAGAGGCCGCCCGCCGCGAGGACCTTCTCCCGGTCCTTCGCCCCGGCGGCTTTGAGGTCGGCCAGGAGTCTGGCGAACTCCTCCTCGTTCTCGACTTCCTTCCTGCGCTGCTCGGCGAAGGCCTCGGGGTTTCCGCCCAGCACGATGTCGGTCCCGCGCCCCGCCATGTTGGTCGCGATCGTGACGGAACCGGATTTGCCCGCCTGCGCCACGATCTCGGCTTCCTTCTCGTGGAACTTGGCGTTCAACACGACGTGAGGGACCTTCCGGGCCTTGAGCATCGCCGAGAGGAGTTCGGACTTCTCGATCGAGACGGTGCCCACCAGGACCGGCTGTCCCTTCTCTCGGAGATGAACGATCTCCTCGGAGACCGCCTCGTACTTCTCCCGCTCGGAGGCGTAAACGACGTCCTGGTTGTCCGCTCGGATCATGGGAACGTTGGTCGGGATCACGACGACATCCAGCTTGTAGATCTGATGGAACTCGGAAGCCTCCGTGTCGGCCGTGCCCGTCATGCCGGCGAGCTTCTCGTACATGCGGAAGTAATTCTGGAGCGTGATCGTCGCGAGCGTCTGGTTCTCGCGCTCGATGCGCACGCCCTCCTTGGCCTCGACCGCCTGGTGCAGTCCGTCGGACCAGCGCCGGCCGGGAAGGACGCGCCCGGTGAACTCGTCCACGATCAGGACCTGGCCGTCCTTGATCATGTAGTCCACGTCCTTCTTGTAGAGAGTATGGGCGCGCAGCGCCTGCTCGGTCCCATGGAGCAGGTCGATGTTGGTCAGGTCATAGAGGTTGTCCACCTTGAGCAATTTCTCCGCCCGCGCGACTCCCTCCTCGGTCAGAACCGCGGTGCGGGACTTCTCGTCCACCAGGTAGTCCCCGCTCGTTGTCTTGTTCCCGTACTTGTCCTTTTCTTCTTTCCCGAGCTTCAGATACGGGATGACCCGGTTGCACTGGTAGTAGATGTCGGTGTTTTCTTCCGAAGGCCCGGAGATGATGAGCGGAGTGCGGGCCTCGTCGATCAGGATCGAGTCCACCTCGTCCACGATCGCGTACACGTGTCCGCGCTGGACCATGGATTCGATCTCGAACTTCATGTTGTCGCGCAGGTAGTCGAAGCCAAACTCATTGTTGGTGCCGTAGGTGACGTCGCAGGCATAGGCCTTCTGCCGCTCCTCGTCCGTCAGGGAGTTCTGGATGCAGCCGACGGTCAGGCCCAGGAACCGGTAAATCTTACCCATCCAGTCCGCGTCGCGGCGGGCCAGGTAGTCATTGACGGTCACGACGTGGACGCCTCGGCCGGCGAGCGCATTCAGATACACCGGCATCGTCGCGACGAGGGTCTTGCCCTCGCCCGTCTTCATCTCGGAGATCTTGCCCTGGTGGAGAACCATGCCGCCGATCAACTGGACGTCGAAGGGGCGCATCCCGAGTGTGCGGACCGAAGCCTCCCGGACGACCGCGAAGGCCTCCTCCAGCAGCTCGTCCAGGGCCCGGGCGCGGGCCTCTTTGAGGTCCACCTCGGCGACCCCTTCGAGAGCGGTCGCCAGCCGGGCCCGAAACTCCGCGGTCTTGCCGCGCAGAGCCTCGTCGGACAGGGCCTTGATGGCCGGCTCGAGGGCATTGATCGCCAGAACCCGCGGCATGAGCTTCTTGATGTCCCGCTCATGCTGGGTCCCGAAGATCTTAGTCAGGACACGATCGATCATATTTAAGCGGTAAACACCTTCATCGCCATAGTTTATTCGCGTTTTTCCGCCGGCGGTCTGAGGGTTCCAGGTTTCAAGTTTCAGGTTTCAAGAGGCACAGCCCTGAAGGGTCCTGAAACCCGAGACCTGAAACTTGAGACCGGGGCTTACTCGTCAAGGCTCCACTGTCCAGACGATTCGCTTCTTCGGCGGAAAGACGCGGTCGGTAGGAGATGGCCTCGGCCAGGTGCGCAGCCGTGACCTTTTCGAAGCCCGCGAGATCGGCGATCGTACGGGCCACGCGCAGCGCGCGATGGAGCGCTCGCACGGAGAGCGAGAGTCTCTCCACGGCCACCGCGGCTACGCGGCGCACCGGGCCGTCGAGACAGAGAAAGCGCTCGAAGTCGCTCGCGGCAAGATCGGCGTTTCGAAACTCCGGCCGCCCGGGGAAGCGGGAGACGGCGAGGCGACGCGCCCGAGCCACCCTCTGCTTGATCGCCTCGGAGTCCTCTTCGGGAGCACTCCGCTGGATCTCGGCCCAGGAGACAGGAGGGACCGAAACGTGCAGATCGATCCTGTCGAGCAGCGGTCCGGAGATCTTCCTCGTGTAGCGCAGGCGCTCGCGATAATCACACGTGCAAACCCGGCGCGGATCCCCCACGAACCCGCAGGGGCACGGGTTCATCGCGGCGACGAGCAGGAAATCGCATGGAAAGGTCGAGGCGCCGCCGACGCGGACTAGGTTGACGCGCTTTTCTTCCAGGGGCTGGCGAATCGCCTCCAGGACGTCGCGCCGGAACTCGGGCAGCTCGTCCAGGAACAGCACTCCGCGGTGCGCCAGTGAGATCTCTCCCGGCCCCGGACGCGCGCCGCCGCCGACCAGTCCGGGCGCGGAGATTCCGTGATGCGGGGCGCGGAAGGGGGGCGTATGAATGAGCCCTCCTGAAGGGGGAAGGGCGCCGGCAACGGAATGGACCTTCGTGACCTCGATCGACTCGACCCGAGTCAAGGCCGGCAGGACCGTTGGCAGCCGCCGGGCCAGCATCGTTTTTCCGGCGCCCGGCGGGCCTATGAGCAGGACGTGATGTCCGCCGGCGGCGGCGATCTCGAGCGCACGCCGCGCGACCGTCTGGCCGCGGATATCGGAGAAGTCCACGCCATGCGACGGCATCCGTGGGTTGGAGGGCGCGACGAACGGCGCGATCGTCTTCTCCCCGTTGACGTGCGCTACGGTCGAGGCGAGGCTGCCAACGGGGATGACCACGATCCCTTCCACGGCGGCGGCCTCGGTGGCGTTGGCGCACGGGAGAACGATCTCGTCGAATCCCGCGTCGCGCGCCGCGAGCGCGAGACAGAGGGCGCCTCGGACCGGGCGAACCTCGCCGTTTAATCCCAGCTCTCCGATGAAGAGGCGGCGCGCGGCCGCTCGCGACGCCAAGCCGCAGATCTCGAGGATCGCCACCGCGACGGGAAGATCGAGCGAGGCTCCGACCTTCTTGAATCCGGCGGGAGCCAGATTGACTGTGACGGCGCCGCCGGGGAGTGGGAACCCTCCATTGCGCAGCGCCGAGCGGACGCGTTCGCGGGCTTCACGGACACTCGCGTCCGGGAGTCCCACGATGTTGAAACAGGGGAGCCCTCCCGAGACATCCACCTCCACGTCCAGGACGCGGGCGTCGATTCCCAGAACGGCGGCGGAATGAACACGCGCAAGCATGAAGCCTCCTCGGTCCGAGGAGACGCCTGCGGGATAAGCCGTGAGGACGATGACAGCTTAACAGGGTTCGTGGCTCTGGATCCACAGTGGTGGAATCGGTTTCATGTTTCAGGTTTCACGTTTCAGGAAGAGACAGTCCTCCTGAAACTTGAAACCTGAAACTCCCCACAAGAGAGCGCGCGGCTCAGCGTGCTTTGGCGGGGATCTTCAGCTTGTCTCCCGGTTTGATGAGGGCCGGGCCGGGAAGGCTGTTGAAAGCGAGAAGTTGGGCAACCGTCGTGCCGTGCTTCAACGCGATTCGGTAGAGCGTGTCGCCTCCGCGGACCTTATAGCTCTTGGCCGCCGTTTCCAGCGCCGGCATCGCCTTGCCCTGCTTGACGGTGTGTGCCTTGCTGCTCTTCCTGAATTTCGAAGCCACACGAACCGCCTCGGAGCGCGGGATCAAGACGGTGCGGCCGCGAGACAATTTTCCCTTCTGAGGAAGGGAATTGGACGACGCCAGGATTGCGAGCGGCACGCGAAATCGGCGCGCGATCGAAGCCAGCGTCTCGCCGCGCTTGACGACATGACGCCGGAAGCTGGGCGGCCTGGCCGTCGGCGCCTGGGCGAAGGCCACGAGCACCGCTTCGCGGGCTCCGACCGGAACTTTCAGTTCGTAACCTTCGGAGCCGGACGGCGTGATCTCGCCGCGCAGCTCGGGATTCAACCTCTGGAGCTCCTCGAGAGTCGCCCCGTTGGTGACCGCGAGATGCCGCAGGCTGACAGGGCGGTCGAGCAGGAGAATCTCGTAGGAGAGCGGCTTCTCGTACTCGACCTCGAAGCCGTAGTGGGCCGGGTTCTTCGCGATCAGCGTCGAGGCGATCACGGCCGGCACGTAGTTCTGCGTCTGCGGTTTCAGGAGGCCCGAGGCGGCGAGCTGCCAGAAGTCCGTCA
>WNGE01003292.1_pt1 | contig 25003 bp, 15 predicted proteins | sample 5400651 | NCBI WGS metagenome assembly WNGE01 (sample SAMN13153370, study PRJNA577476) | soil metagenome | isolation source: 60 cm soil or saprolite under grassland replicate 2 | place: USA:California | collected 2016-06-15
GGATCAATTTTTACAATCGAATGCGGCCTCATGAGAGTCTAGGGTATCGCTCACCGAATCAGTTTGCTGAGGAACATCACCTTCAGACTCTCCCTTATTTACCCCTATTTTAGTGTGTAGTGATTCGGGTACTTGACAAGATCCGACTTCTCTCCGAGAATATACATGCGATGAACTTGACAAATAAATTGAGCTATTGTTGATTTACCTTGCCCGGGTGCTCCTTCAAGAACAATTTGAGGTATGAAATCTTGTACTAGAGGATAAAGTAACATAGTGGCAGCACCTACCGACTGTGGTTCTTCCGATGAGGAGGAAGTTTCGACATCGAACGGATCAAAATCTACCTCAGAAGTTCGTTCACTCTCTGCTTTCTCTACCTCAGATTGAGACAATAGAATAAGTTGCGAAATGAAGTGTCTACGATCTTCTCTACCACGGCTATACCTTACTGGAACATCAATGAATAAATCAAGCAACTGATTTTTTAGCTCTATTTGCTTGAAACGAACTTCCTGATCCGTATCATACTGCGCTCGAACAAAGGATTTAATTGCAGCAGTGCGTCTCTCTTTGTGTTCTGATAGACCAGACTCGAAAATGTAATGAAGCATATCCATACCAGTCATAAGTTCCGGGTATGCCCATTTTAGATTCCATGCACTGTCCAATCGACGACTTAAGTCATCACGCCACCAGCATTGAGAGGGTATTTCTAGTATATCGCCTAAAAGCTTATTGACTTTATCAATAGAACCAGAATCAAGATGGGCAGTGCCTGCAATATTTGTGAGTAAATAGTATCCAGTTGTACCTTTTTGAATAAGTCTTTTGACCTTAGGCGCTTCTTCTCCCATTATATCTGTTAACCATCTGTGAGGATCAGCTTCAGCAAAAGGCCTACGTACAAATTTAACTTGAAAAACTATAAGACCCTTAGTGTCTTTTTCTAAATAGAAATATGTTGCTGCATCTCGACCACCATCAGGTTGAGCAACGGGATAGCACTGAACATCTGGAAACTCTTTGACTAGTAGTGCTTGACAAAATTGTTGAAATCGCTCTGGACCAAGATTTTCAAATTGATAATCCATTATATTTTCTCTATCTGCCTTATTGGATAACTATTCCTCAACAGCTTATTTCTGATCAAAAAAACATGCGAAATAAGTATTTCAAAATATTGATGCTTATAATACATTTTGTTATTTCTCCTGTCAATAAGGTATTAATGAAGGTATTCAGATGCCATGTCGATTGTTGTGTAACGGTGTACAATGAGAAGACGCTAAACCCAGTCCAGACCTGGTTTCCGAGCTTTTCTGTTATGTGCCATTACATAACATTTAGTATGGTATCGGCATTCATGCTCATAATGAGTAACCCTGAGAAAAAATACCTATTGCCCAATAAGGATGAAGCAATGCAACACTTTTCATTCGCAAAAAACAACAGGTCGCATGAGAGATCATGCACACAATCTTTAAATGGACTAAAAAGAGTCTTTTGGAGTTTAACTCTCTATCTCCCCCGGTCCAATCTCGTTCATTCGTTACAACGAACATCAACCCTCGAAATATACTATCGATTTCAAGAGCCGAAAATCTGATAAAGCCCCACTAGAAGCCAAATCATGCTGCAAAAGTGTACATTGTACTATATGCAAACAAATATTGCACACGGAAAAAACACTTGCCAGTAATCCTGATCCAGGCATCTTCTTCCCGCTACATTTTAAGGGAGAAGAGCATTTCATTTATTCCAAATATCTTTTTCAAATCTCTTGACAAAATGTACTTCTTTATGGTAATTACTTTTTTAGGATACTAAAACTTAGAGTTTCAACTGGTGAAAGTTGATGAAATGAACTGCATAATTTTTATAGTGCGCTTTGTCATCCATGGGATGATGGTCGATCCCCCGGAGGCAAAGCTGTAGAAAGGAGGCTTACCCATGCAAGTTAGTGCACAGGTGGCCCGGCAGGGACTATCGTACAAGTGGATTGTTGCGATAGTTGTGATCCTGGGAGCGTTTATGAGCGTCCTGGATCAAACCGTCGTCAACATTGCCATTCCGAGTCTGCAAAACGCCTTTGGTGCCGACATTCACAGCGTCCAGTGGGTCGTTACCGCCTACCTGCTGACACAGGGCGCAATGACACCAACGGCACCATACCTGGCAAATAACTTTGGGATCAAACGCTCCTACATCTTATCGCTTATCGCGTTTACGCTCGGCTCGCTGCTCTGTGGTCTGTCATGGAGCTTGCCCTTGCTGATCCTGTTCCGCGTGCTGCAAGGTCTGGGCGGAGCCATATTGCTCCCGCTATCCTTCACAATGATCTTCCGGGAATTCCCGCCGGAGGAGCGCGGTCTCGCCCTGGGTACGCTTGGCGTTCCGACGCTGCTGGCCCCCGCGCTGGGTCCCATTCTTGGCGGCTACCTTGTGACCTTTGTCAGCTGGCGGGTGATCTTTTTCATCAACATTCCGATTGGAATTGTCGCCATGATCCTTGCAGCACTGTTCTTACGCGAAGCTCGTGCGGAGGAACGCAGCCGCTTCGACCTGCCCGGCTTCATTACCGCCGCCTATGGTCTGGCCGCACTGCTCTACGCGTTCTCGGAATCGACTACCAATGGTTGGGGGTCCGCGAAGGTTCTGGGCTTCTTGCTAAGCGGGGCGCTCTCGCTGATCGCCTTTATCGCCATCGAGATCACCAAGGCCAATCGAGGCGTGCAACCGCTGCTTGACCTGCGCCTCTTCGCCAACCGGTCATTCGCGGCTGGCAATATTGGCCTGGTATTCGTGATCTTCGGTCTTTTTGGCTCGTTCTTTCTGCTCCCCATCTATCTCCAGGTCCTGCGAGGTCAGAGTGCTTTCCAGGCCGGCCTGATCCTGCTCCCACAGGCGCTGGCCGCCATGGTGAGCGTGATCGTCGGCGGACGCCTGGTGGACCGCATCGGCGTGCGGGCGGTGGTGATTCCCGGCCTCCTGCTGCTGGCATTTGCCGATTGGCAGCTTACATTCATCACCCTGAACTCGCCGTTCTGGTGGCTGCAAATGCTCCTTGTGCTGCTCGGCCTCGCCCTCGGCCTGACGGGACAGCCGTTGGTTGTAGCGGCGTTGGCCGATATTCGTGAGGCACAACAGATTGCTGATGCCTCAACGATCACGACGGTGACACGCTCGGTCGGTGCCTCTATGGGCATCGCTATCCTGGCGACCTTCGTGCAGACGCAGACGAAGGTGCACTTTACCCACCTGGCTGAACAGGTTACGGCCAGTTCTACGATCGGGCAGTTGCTGCCACGCTTGCAGGGATTGTTCATGCTGCATGGTGCGGATGCGCAGTCAGCGAGGTCGGCGGCCTTGCAATTGATAGCGCGCTTCTTACAACGGCAAAGCTACCTGCTGGCCATACAAGAAGCCTTTCTCCTGATTATCGGATTGGTCGTACTGGCGATTGTCGCCACCCTGTTTGTCAAAGAGAGACGTCGTCCCGCGCCTTCCTCCGAAGAGTCACCGGCGAGTGACGCTGCGAAGAGCGCGCCAACGGAACCTCTGCTTGTTGGATAATTGGCGCAGGCTGCTCAACAGTGGTCTTGCTGAGCGCAGAGAAACATCTCGTGCGCCACGCGAGAGAGACCCTTCGCTGCGCTCAGGGTGACACCCGGGGAAGCATCAAGGGTGACACCCAGTGGAGCGCTCTGCTGATCGAGAGAGACCCTTCGCTGCGCTCAGGGTGACACCCGGGGAAGCATCAAGAGTGACAACCAGAGGAACGCTCTGCTGATCGAGAGAGACCCTTCGCTGCGCTCAGGGTGACACCCGGGGAAGCATCAAGGGTGACAACCAGAGGAACGCTCTGCTGATCGAGAGAGACCCTTCGCTGCGCTCAGGGTGACATCATAGGCAGGGTGACACCAAAGGGAAACACTCGTCCATTGGGGCTGAATAACCCCCCTGAGAAGCACCAGCCAAGTTGGGCGTACACGAGGAGAGAGAGGTGACTTGCCCGGGTCTGATGGTGCTGCACCACACGCAGCACCATCAGACCAAGGGTTAAGGGTCACTTTGCTTCGGCTTTTACGTAGCCTCTATCTTGTGCATACTTCCAGAGTGATTTCTGTAATTGGCGGCGTGCACGTGAAATACGGCTCATGACTGTCCCTATGGGGATCTGTAAGGCTTCAGCGATCTCTTTATAAGATAAACCTTCTATGTCTGCCAGCACGACTGCCATACGGAAGTTGGGCGGGAGATCGTTTAAGGCCTGGTAGACATCCTCATCAAGGTATTGAGCCAATACCTCTTCCTCGGCGCCTATGTTCAGTTCTTGCCCACTTAAATCTTTAATACGGTTATAGAGATAGAAGTCTTCGCCTTCGGGGAGTGATGTTGTTGTTGGGTGAGTGGCTTGCTTGCGGTAACGGTTGATTGCCGATGTGTTCAATATGCGGAAGAGCCAGGCACGTAGATTGGTCCCGCGTTGATAGGTATGGGCGAAGCGGAATGCTTTGAGCATGGTTTCTTGCACCAGGTCTTCGGCTTCTTGCTGGTTGCTGGTCATACGGCGAGCGGTGCGGTAGAGGCTGTCGAGTTGACTGAGTACGCCAGCTTCAAAATCTTCAGTGGGTACGTTGTTGTTTTCTTTATCAGCTTGATCAGCTTGCGGTATTACCTGTTTTTGTTCCTGTTGCGATGTTGGCTGTTCCGGCATGCAAGACTCCTCTTTGGCAATGCTTCTTTCCTCATGCATAAAAAGGGAGGCTTCGTCCCTTGCACCTGTTTATACGAAGGGGGTTGCAGAATATACCCGCTCCCTCCACTTTCGAATGACTTGCTTGAAGATGCACTAAGGAAAGTGTTAATTCAGTATATCCTACTGGCATCGGGAATGAAAGCCCTTGTGAAAATGTTAAAATGTACAGATATAACGACGAACGAGCCGTCACGGGAGGATACTAGTTATGAATTGTTATGAGACTGTTGCTCGTCTTCATCTCTATCTAGGCCGGGAACTCACTGTTGATGAAGTTGCCATCGTGCAGCAGCATCTCATAGACTGCCCGTATTGTGAATGTCGCTTTCATTTTGATATGCGTGTCACGCGACTAGTCCACGAGCGCTGTACGATCGAGAAAGCTCCGGCACATTTACGCGAGAAGGTATTACAACTGGCTCATTTACCAATTGGCGAGCAAATCGAACTTGATCCCGAAGTTGAGATGGAGATCAGAGCAGATATCGAAACGTATGAATAAAGCTTCTATTGGATGTTGAGGCCAAGGTTATAATATTGGTTCAGGTAAGGGAGTAAGTTAAAGAAGATGAATACCCCTGCTACGATCATGACGATACCGGTGGCGATAGGGCCGAGTATCAGCCCGACACAGGGGGTCCAGCCGATGGCAAAGATTAAACCAAAGAGCAATGACGCCGGGTAGCCGGGGCGGATCGGACGATATTCAAAACGTTTCTGCATATAGAACAGCGGCACCGTAAATATTCCCGTTAGATGCAGTCCAATGATCACGAGGATGATACCACCGATTTGACGCAGCAACAGCTGGTACGAGCGTAGAAAACTGCCCAGAGTACTGGCTGAAGCGCCGAGAGCGACGAAAGCTATGGTGAAGCCGAGCACGAACATCACCGCATGGAGAAACGTCGTCAAGCGAGCAGAGCGATCTTCCTGCTCGCCGGTGGATTGATAGACGCTGTGACCCACGAGCTGAGCTAGATAAATAGGGACGAGCGGCAACACGCATGGTGAAAGAAAGGATGCTAATCCGGCCAGGAAGGCAACACCAAAGCTTATTTGTGAGGCGTCCATACGACGTTTTCTCTCCAGACAGTGATATATCTCTTCATTGGATAGTATAGCGTGAGCGCCGCATATCGGCAAGGGTAGCGCAGGGCGAGGGTGCCTTCATCATTCTCCGAATGCGGCTGCGTCCCTTTTATCACCGTCCTCCATTTTGAAGACCCCGTGGCTTTAGCCCTGAGGATGAAAAAATGGGCACCCGTAGGTGCGAGGTACTCAACGATTGAATAGTCACCCAAAGTCTATACATGCATGAGATAATGATGTCAGTACTTAACCTCCAGCGAAGCAGGAAAGCCTCCTCGTGAGAGCAGGAAGCCCCTGGCTTTAGCCATGGGGAGATGTCACTAGTCGAGGTATTCTCTGAGGATGCGGCTGGCCTGTGGATGGCGCAGCTTGCGTATGGCACGTTCCTCAATCTGGCGGACACGTTCTCGTGTCACTTTCAGCTTCTTGCCCACCTCTTCCAACGTATGGTCATGATCGTCGACCAGGCCAAAGCGAAGTTCGATGACCTGTCTTTCACGCAGTGTCAACTGACCAAGCACTTTGCGGATTTCTTCGCGGAGCAGGCGCTGATCGGTGACTTCCATGGGGCCGCGTTCACGAACATCCTCGATGACATCGCCTAAAGTGTTTTCTTCTTCTTCCGAAAGAGGGGCATCCAATGAAAATACTTTTTCTGCCCAGATCATCAGCTCGCTGACACGATCCGCAGACATCGCGAGGCGTTGCCCGATAACTTCAGGAGTGGGTTCTCGTCCCAGTTCCTGGTAGAGTTGACGAGTCATACGCTTGACGCGCATAACCTCTTCCATAATATAGACGGGAAGACGAACGACGCGGGTGCCTTCTAAGATTGCGCGAGTAATGGCTTGTTTGATCCACCAGGTGGCGTAGGTGGAGAAGCGGAAGCCCTTCTTATAGTCGAACTTGGTTACAGCGCGAATAAGGCCGATGTTGCCTTCACCGATAAGGTCTTCCAGGGATAATCCCTGTCCTACGTATTTCTTTGCAATGCTTACAACCAATCGTAAATTGGCCTCAATAAGTTGATTCCGAGCATCTTTATCACCTTGTTCTGCGCGTTCGGCCAGGAGGGACTCGCGGCTGGCTGTAAGCAAAGAGATGCGTGAAATCTCACGGAGATAGAGACGCAGGCTATCGCTTTGTGCTAAGCTACTAATATCTGAATCTTGCAAAGTTTCGCGTTCTACCTCTATCGGTTTGTCTCGCTCAGCGTCAAACATCACATTTCGTTCCAAGTACTTGCTCTCTCTTCCATCAACAGAGACGTAAGATCGGTTCAGTCTGCAATCATTGTATCATACATATGTGTTATTGCAAGCAACTATCTTGTCTGTTTTTTGAGAAATTGGTGCGAGGCTTATTGCCTTTTCTAGTGGAACAAATCAGGCTTGCAATTTCTTCCCATGCATTAGTAGGTGAAATGGAATATCATAAAGATACAGTGGTGTTTCTCTATGCAAGAGGGAGGAGACAGGATACATCATGCGCGCGATTATTTCTGAGAGATTGCAAAATTATGGGGAGATTCTGAGGAAGGTAGGCAACGGATTTGACGGCTGAGGAACAAACAAATCAAGCAAAAACGCTCAATGTTGCGGCGGATGAAACAATATTTCAGGTGGGGGAGTTAGCACAGGCACTCAGTAAAGAAATGGGGTTGGGGAACGGGCAGATTGCGCGCACTATCGCGCTGCTGGACGAGGGAAATACTATTCCTTTTATTGCTCGTTATCGCAAGGAAGTGACTGGCAGCCTGGATGAGGTACAGATCCAGATGATAGCAGATCGCGCCCTGGCTCTGCGGACGATTTTTGAGCGTAAGGCCGATGTGCGGAGGCTGATTGAGGCGCAAGGCAAGCTGACAGCGGAACTGGTAGCGGCTATTGATGCGGCGACGACGATGCAGGAGGTGGAGGACCTCTATCTGCCGTATCGCCCCAAACGGAAGACACGCGCTAGCGTTGCTCGAGAAAAAGGATTGGCTCCACTGGCTGAGGTCATTTTACAGCAGCCCGAACGTGCTGGTGATACAAATGTTATCCTGGAGGAGTATGCCAGGCCGTATTTGGACGCAGAAAGGGGTGTAGATACCAACCTGGAGGCTTATGCCGGTGCACGTGATATCGTGGCGGAAATCATTGCTGAGGATGCCGCTGTACGCGGAAGTGTGCGGGCTTTGTTCTTTAAGCGCTCAACTGTTGGCGCAAAGGTAATAGATGCTGAGAAGGTCGCGGAGAAAGATGCCAATGGTGTCTACCAGCTTTATTACGAGTTTAGTGAGAACGTTGCAAAGCTCGTACCGCATCGAGTGCTGGCGTTAAACCGGGCCGAGCGAGAAGAGGTGCTGCGGGTGAGCGTCTCACTGGCGTACGAACAGGCTCAACCCTATATCACTGAACATTACCCCATAAAGGCTACATCACCTTTTGCTCAATACCTTGCCGCGGCCATGGAAGATGGATATAAGCGCCTGCTTGCTCCGGCGATGGAGCGCGAAGTCCGGGCAGAACTGACGCAGCAGGCCGAAGAACACGCCATCAATATTTTCGCTGCCAATTTACGAAACTTATTGTTGCAGCCGCCGCTACGTGGTAGAAAGGTCTTAGGTATCGATCCAGGTTTTCGCACCGGCTGTAAACTGACTGTCATTGATGAGACTGGCAAATATCTCGACTCTGACACGCTGTACCTGTTCCAGTCAGAGAAGGCGCGGGAGACCTTGCGCAGGTTACTCACACAATATGGTATCAGTGTGATCGCGATAGGCAATGGCACGGCCTCACGGGAGACCGAGCAGATGGTCGCGGGTTTGATACGTGAGCTTGAAGAGGAAGGTAGGGAGAGTGGGGAGAGTGGAAAGATTGGCTATGTCATTGTCAACGAGGCGGGAGCCTCGGTCTATTCCGCGTCAGAGATTGCTCGCCAGGAGTTTCCCGCGCTCGATGCTACACAGCGCGGGACCATTTCGATCGCACGGCGTTTGCAAGATCCACTGGCCGAACTCGTCAAGATTGATCCGAAGGCTGTCGGAGTGGGTTTATATCAGCACGATGTCGATCAGAAGGAACTGGCCGCGATGCTTGAGCGGGTTGTGGTATCCTGTGTCAACTTCGCGGGTGTCGAGGTCAATTCTGCCTCTGCCGCCCTGCTCAAACATGTATCCGGTATCAATAGCCGTGTTGCGAATGCTATTGTTAGCTATCGCGAGCAACATGGTCCGTTCAAGTCGCGAGAAGATTTACACAAAGTGTCAGGGTTAGGTCCAGCTGCATTTGTGCAAGCGGCCGGTTTTCTCAAGGTTGCCAATGGTGTTGAGCCACTGGACAACACCTTTATTCACCCTGAAAGTTATACGGCTACGCGCTCTTTATTGGGGATGCTGCCGGCGAGCAGGGATGGCAAGACGATGAAACCCGCCGAGCGGGTCGCCCAATTCCGTCAATTCATCAAACTTCAGAGCAGCTCTGGCGGCAGGGGTCGTCGCCGTGATGGCATTAATGCTCAGGGGGATAGCTCTGGTGACCAGACTGCCTGGGCTGATATCGCGAAGAAAGTGGGAGTTGGTCTCCCCACGCTCAATGATATCCTGGAGAACCTGGAGAAGCCGGGGCTTGACCCTCGTGACGCTCTTCCCCTGCCCATCTTGCGCCACGATGTGCTCAAGATCGAAGATTTGCAGACGGGCATGATATTGCAGGGGACGGTACGTAACGTGGTGGACTTTGGGGCATTTGTTGATATTGGCGTGAAGCAAGATGGACTGGTGCATGTCTCGGAGATGGCCGACCGCTTCGTTAGAGATCCGCTCGCTGTTGTGGCCGTTGGGCAGGTTGTGCAGGTGCGCGTGCTTAAAGTCGATTTGCAGCGCGGGCGTGTGCAGTTAAGTATGCGGGGCGTATGATTCTCTATTATGACAGAATTATCATCTGCTAGCGGAGTCATTGCGAGATGGGAAGTTATCAAAGCCCATTTCTTCCAGGCGCGTGATCAGGATGGGCAATAATTCATGGACGTCACCGACGACGGCGAGGTTGGAATGACGGAATATGGGTGCGCGCTTGTTTTTGTTGATAGAGACGATATAGTCGGCCTTACGGATACCCGCGATATGCTCTGCGGCGCCGCGGATGCCGAGCGCGAGATAGAGGCGGGGAGCTATGGCGCGCCCTGTCAAGCCGATCTGTATTTGTTTGGGGAGCCAGCCCTGGTCGGTGACATTGCGTGTTGCACCGATGGCCGCATGCAGTAGATGAGCCAGTTGACGCAGCGGTGCGTATGCTGCTGGTGCGCCTATTCCCATGCCGACGCCTAGAATAATCTTTGCCGATTCAAGCTCGGCCACTCCAGTATCTCTGTACGTTCTCTCCAATATAGACGTGCGAATCTGCTCTGCTATATGATCTGTTGGTAATGGTATGATGTCCGCTGTGCGGGCGAAGTCTGGTTGAGCGGCATGGAGCATTCCAGGGCGGAGTGTTGCCATAGCAGGTGTTGTGTTTGAGAGGATAAATGAGATGATGCTGCCGCCAAAGGCCGGTTTGTATTGTACCAGGCGGTGCTGTTCATCAATTGCGAGATCGATACAATCGCCGGTCAGGCCAAGATTGAGCCGAGCTGCTACGCGGGGGGCCAGGTCGCGTCCATCTGCAGTTGAGCCAAGGAGTACAATGGATGGAGCGTACGTTTGAATGGCCCGTACGAGCACGGCGGTATATCCTTCAGTAGTATAGTATTCGAGAGCAGGGTCTGCTGCCATATAGATTCGCTCGGCGCCATAGGCCGCCAGAGCGGGTAAGTGGTGGGCTACGCTTGCTGCGCGTGGTCCGCCGATCAGTATGGCTGCGAGTTCACCCTGGATTGCCGCGGCCAACTCGTTGCCCTTACCGAGCAATTCGAGGGTAATATGGCGAATAGTATTTTGCTCTAGTTCGGCGACAACCCAGACTGCTCTTCCCGTGAGCGCTCCGCGCAGGGAATTGCCCTGGCGCAACGGGGCCGCATTGTGCAATGTTATACGAGGAGCAGGATCTTCGGGGAAGTTTTGATATAACAGTCCATGTGCGGCGAGATCTTCTAACAGCAGTTCAATCTTTCTGGCCGGATTGCTCTCCGCGATGATTCTGCCTTCGCGAGCATGAGTATCTGGTACGACATCGGTCACCCAGGTAGGTGAGCCTTTAACATCAGGACTACTTTTCCCATTGTTTTGCGTTCTGCGATGGCACTATGTGCCTCCGCAGCCTGGGCAAGAGGGAAGGTCTGGCCAACGACAATCTCCAATTTGCCACTGATGAAATACTGCATCAAATCCATGACAGCTCGGGTAATGCGGTCTGTGCGGCGCAACTGTGAATTCAGCCAGTAGCCAATAATTGCCTGATTTTTGTACATCAATTGAATACCGGTGAACTGTGCTATCTGGCCACTGGTGGCCCCATAAATGACCATGCGCCCAAATGGGGCCAGACATTGCAGGCTTTGCTCAGCGATCTGGCCGCCGACCATTTCCAGGATAATGTCGGCTCCATGACCTCCGGTGGCGTGATTCACCTGTTCAGCCCAGTTCTCTTCCGTATAATTGATAGCGACATCGGCTCCCAGGCGGCGTGCGAGTTCAAGTTTGCTGGCATTACTGGCTGTGCCAATGACGGTGCCAGCTCCCATCAAGTGGGCAAGTTGTACCGCGAGTGTACCAACTCCCCCTGCTGAGGCATGAACTAGCACGGTTTCTCCTGGTTGAATTTGTGCTGACTCGCGCAATAACTGGTAGGCTGTGATACCCTGTACGGGTAAGGCTGCGGCATGGGTAAAATCGAGATTGGGAGGAATGGGGACGGTGGTTGCTGCCTGGGCAAGGGCATATTCCGCATAAGCTCCTTCACCAAAGGCGACGACGCGAGTGCCTACTGCTGGAGTGGTTACACCTGGACCAAGAGCTGCGACGGTGCCGGCGAACTCAAATCCCAGGGTCATGGGTGTTTGTGTGCGCGTTAAATATGCTCCCTGGCGTTGGGCGAGGTCTGCGAAGTTGATGCCTGCGGCTGCCACTTTGATGAGTATCTGGCCTTCTTTTGGCGTGGGTGATTCGATCTCTTCCAGGTGCATGACTTCTGGGCCACCAGTTTCGTTGATACGAATAGCTTTCATTGACCTTTCAGTCCTTTACTACAAATGTCCTCCCTTCTTTTGGAGGAAAAATGTGGAGATATCTAAACTAACAGGGCAGTATACTTTACAGTGAACGGGCTAGAAAGCCTCGTCCATTCATGGCGGGGATGAAGAGCCCTACCTTTTATGGAGCTTGGGATGGGTATCCCTTGCTTATTGACATCTGTACTACTCTGTGCAAGAATCTGACTATGCTTAAAATGTTTCAGTATCGGATTTTCCCCACAAAAAAGCAAGTTGTCAGGCTCAACGAAACCCTGGAAGAGTGTCGCTGGCTCTATAATCACTTGCTTGCCAGCCGCAAGCATGCGTATGAGCAAGAGGGGAAGTCGTTGACGCTGTATGAGCAACAAGCAACCTTCTCGATCCTGAAAGCAGCGCATCCCGCTTTGAAGGATGTGCATTCCCAGGTGTTGCAAAATGTGGCCGTGCGTGTCGATCTGGCCTTCAAGGCCTTCTTTCGCAGAGTGCGAGAACAGGCTAAGGAACCCGGCTTTCCCCGTTTCAAGGGCTCTGGCCGCTATGACTCGTTCACCTTCCCCCAAAGTGGCTTTAGCATCACTCATGATGAACGGGTCTGTCTCTCGAAAATTGGCAGTCTCCACATGGTCTATCATCGCCCGATCAGGGGGAAGGTGAAAACCTGTACGGTACAGCGTTCCTCGACAGGCAAATGGTATGTCTCCTTCTCGGTGGAGTGTGAGCCTGAAAGACTGCCAGAAACCTCTACCCCGGTGGGGATTGATGTTGGGCTCAAAACCTTTGCCACCCTTTCCAATGCCGAAGCAATTGAGAACCCCAGGTTTTTCCGCAAGGAACAAAAGGCATTGGCAAAGGGACAGAGGAAACTCGCCAAACTGGCCCAAGGCACAGCTGAACGCCGCAAGCATCGGAAGGTGATTGCGAGAGTCCATGAGCGGATTGCCTTCAAACGGGACAATTTCACCCATCAAGAGAGTCGGCAGATTGTTGACCGTTTTGGGGTGATCTGCGTGGAAGATTTGCAGGTCAAGCGAATGCTGCATAATCATTGTCTGGCCAAAAGCATTGCAGATGCCTCGTGGGCGGCCTTCTTTGCGCAACTGTCCTGCAAAGCGGAAGAAGCTGGCAGACAGTTCATCAAAGTCAATCCGGCCTACACCTCGCAAGATTGCAGCAGGTGCCACCACCGGCAATTCATGCCCTTGAGTGAGCGTACCTATCATTGTCCCTGTTGCCTCCTTGAGCTAGATCGTGATCTGAATGCTGCCAGAAACATTTGTGCTGTGGGGCTACACAGCCTGGGCTTGGCCCTAGAAGCCCCCGTGCTTTAGCCGGGGGAGTAGTCACAGTGATTGTATCATGTACATGGTAGGGTGGTTCAGGGATGCATCTTTTGGCGTAACTCACAACGTATTCACAGATATAGATATCCTACAAAATGGATTGGGTAGCGTTCTCTAGTCAGAGGATTGCTTGCTGATTGACAGAAAACTGACCCATAGGCCGTAACCTGGGACGTCTTTTATTCGTTCAATATATATTCTGAAGTGTGATGTATCACATAGATACATATTGATATAGCCGTTATAATAAGAAGAAAGTACTGAAATTACGGCGACATTTTATTCTGAGCCGTAAATAGTTGTACACTGTCTTCTGGCGTCGCTGAAATAATCGCCTGTATTCTTAGCTAATTATCGTTTTATGGCCTTTTTCCTGCATTTATCGCAGGCATTACGAAAAAGGATTCTCCTGGTTAGAATGATGTGAAGGGAAATCAATGGGGATGAACCCGCTCCGCTCGGAGTTCAAGAGACCATGGGAGAATGAACTCAATTCTGTAGGATAGAAAGAGATGTGGGGGATCCGGCTTTCCGAGAGATTATCTCTCGGAAGGTTATCACTCCTGCTGAATACTTAAGACTTGCCAGGATATCCTGATCTGTGCGGGTTTTACAGGCGAGGTGTACAACACATGGACGGCAACGGTGGTCGCCAATTGAAATCACGCTGGCGACGGTATACGGATGTGCAAAATTATGGACGAAAAGTCGCAAATTTTCTCAAAACGCAAAAACAAATACTCTTGACCAGTGTCCTGCTCATTCTGTTTGTTGGCCTGCTTTTTGGCGTAGTCAGCCATTTACAGGCTCCTCCAAGTAATACGGCCCCCAGCGGGGTCACTGCGATTAGCTATAGTGCATTTCTGGACCAGGTGAAAGCGGGGAATGTACAGGCAGCGACTTTGCAAGGTAATGCTATCAATGTTTTGTTAGCAGCTCCTTTAACGCAGGATAATGAGTCGATAGCGACGCCAGTAACGACAACTACCGCTTCCAATAAAGCGGCCGACTTTGCAGCCTGGAGTCGATATGTTGGTGCAGGCTATTCAACCTGGCCAAGTATGACCGTAAATCCACCTGTCGACCCGGCCCGCACTGTTTACACCCAATTGCCAGCCAGTGGCGATGCAGGCTTAATGTCATTGCTATTGAGCAAAAATGTGATAGTTAATACTCTTCCTGTGCCGCAATCGCCCATCTGGATGAGTCTGTTTTGGCGAATCATACCGCTGATTTTCTTTGGGATTGTGCTACTCCTCGTTCTGGCGCCCAGAAACACCAGGCGATCTATGCGTCCTCTAGATGATCGTGTGAATCAGCTAGGGAAGAGCCATGCTCGCCGCTTTGAAGGTGTAAAAGAAACTCCTCAAACTCGCGTAGGATCCGAAAAAAATACTTCTTCCGGGAAGACACTGAATGGATCTACTGGCAAGGTTCGTGCCAGCCTGGAGCCGCCTGTGACATTTGCAGATGTTGCCGGTATCGATGAAGTACGTTCAGAACTAGAAGAGATCGTGCAGTTTTTGCGCAGCCCTGAACGTTTTAATCGACTGGGTGCGCGTATACCTCGTGGGGCCTTACTGGTGGGCCCGCCTGGAACTGGTAAAACGCTGCTGGCAAAAGCGGTGGCCGGTGAGGCTGGAGTACCGTTTTTTAGTATCAGCGCTTCGGAGTTTGTCGAGATGTTTGTAGGGGTGGGTGCAAGTCGCGTACGCGATCTTTTCAACCAGGCGCGCCAGTCTGCTCCATGTGTGATTTTTATCGATGAGATTGATGCAGTAGGTCGCAAGCGTTCGATGCGTATTGCAGGCAACGATGAGCGAGACCAAACGCTCAATCAGTTACTGGTGGAACTTGATGGTTTTGACGGGCGCAAGGCGGTGGTTGTACTTGCAGCAACGAACCGCGTTGATATCCTGGATAAAGCGCTCTTACGTCCTGGGCGCTTCGACCGACATGTAACGGTGTCACACCCTGATCGCGTTGGTCGTGAAGCTATCCTCAAAGTGCATACACGTTTGACACCCTTACACGAGGATGTATCGCTGGAGCGCCTGTCGCGTTTGACCATTGGTATGACGGGGGCGGACCTGGCCAACCTTGTCAACGAAGCGGCTCTCTGTGCCGCGCGTCAAGACCTGGAGCATATCACCCACGACTGTTTTGAGGATGCACTTGTGCGCGTGCAACTTGGAGCGTTGCGACGGATCGTAATGAGCGAGAAAGATCGTCATATCACCGCCTATCATGAAGCCGGACATGCTCTCGTTGCCTATCATTTGCCGGAGGCCGATAGCGTCAACCGCGTTACTATTCTGCCGCGCGGGCAAAGCCTGGGGGTGACCCAGTTCACCGCGGAGGAAGACCGCTATAACTACAGTCGCGAGACGTTAATGGCGCGAATAGCTGTTGGCCTTGGAGGGCGTGTTGCCGAAGAACTCACCTTTGGCGCAGAGCGTGTTACTACTGGCGCCGAGAACGATCTGCAGGTTGTGACAGACCTGGCCCGGCGTATGGTGACGCGGTGGGGCATGAGTGAGCAAGTCGGCGTTGTGTTCGCCGACTACGAACCAGGCGGTATGAGTCTCAATATGCGCCGAAGCGGTATTGATGATCTGCCAGCGCAGGGTCGTTCGCTATTGGTCGATGCTGATGGCCGGTTGATGCTGAATGGCGGTGATGCGGGTGATGCGGGTGATGCGGGTGATGCGGGTGATATGGATGATGTGCTTCCGCGTCAGAATGCGTTTGCTATGGGTATGTCTGCAATGCGTAACACCAACAATAGTGCGACGATGGCCTCCATGATCGACCTGGAGGTACAGCGTATCCTGAAAGAGGGGTATGCCATGGCGCGCACATTGTTGAGCGAACATGACGATCAACTGAAAAAGCTGGCTAACACGCTCATGGAACTTGAGCAGCTCAATCGCAAGCAGTTTGAAGCGCTGCTGCAGGAATAAAACAAGGGAAAGCAGAACCGAAAAAGGCCCCCAGATTGGACAGACAGTCTGGGGGCCTTTTTCGGTTCTGCTTCCTGGTGATATGGGTTGCGCATGTGGCTTCATTTTTGTGAGACTAACAAAGATAACAGTTTTGTGAGACTAACATTTGGAAGAAGAAGGGGCATTGGGGTATACTTTAAACATAGAAACCGTTGTTGCTGTTTATAATACTGCTCATAAAGAGGCTCAAAGAGGAGTCTTAAAGGAGAGAGATACTGATGACGATGATGATGAGCCGGAAAGCCCTGGAAGAATATGGGCTAGTAAACTTAGGGAACATTCACTGGAATCTATCGCCCCCGGAGTTAGTAGAGCACGCCCTGGCTCGTAGAGAGGGAAAATTGGCTTCAAATGGGGCATTTGCCGCCACGACCGGACCGTACACGGGGCGTACTCCAAAAGATAAGTTTATCGTTTCGAACGAGGAAATTGCTGCGAAGATCTGGTGGGGTGAGATCAATCACCCAATGAAGCGAGAGCAATTCGACGCAGTGCGCAGTAGCCTTTCAGCATATTTGCAAGGGCGCGATGTCTTCGTGCTGGATGCAGCAGCCGGAGCTGACCCGGATTATCGGATGCCAATCCAGGTCATCACAGAATTTGCCTGGCACAACCTGTTTGCCCGTCAGCTCTTTCTGCGTTCAAACGAGAGAGATTTGAGCAATCCTCGCGCGGGATTTACGATACTCTGTGTGCCGAATTTTCATACCGATCCTCGTGTGCATGGTACGCGGTCAGCGGCTGCTATTATCATTGACTTTGAAGAGCGGCTCGTGTTGATCTGTGGTACACAGTATGCAGGTGAAATGAAGAAATCTGTATTTACCATTCTCAATTTTATTTTACCGGCAGAAGGTGTGCTGCCCATGCATTGTTCCGCAAATGTCGGGCCAAATGGGGATGTTGCATTGTTCTTTGGACTTTCGGGTACAGGCAAGACGAGTTTGTCGGCAGATCCTAGCCGTCGTTTGATCGGCGATGATGAGCATGGTTGGGGAGACAATGGCGTTTTTAACTTTGAAGGCGGCTGTTACGCGAAGTGCATAAACCTGTCGCAAAAGTATGAGCCGCAAATCTGGAACGCTATTCGCTTCGGCTCTGTCTATGAGAATGTTGTGCTGAGAAAGGGAACCCGTGAGCCGGATTACAGCGATGATTCGCTGACTGAAAATACCCGCGCTGCCTATCCCGTTGATTTTATCGATAATGTGATCGAGTCAGGGCGAGGTGGTCATCCCAGGGCGGTCGTTTTTCTCTCAGCAGATTCGTTCGGTGTCTTGCCACCGCTGTCAGAGCTGACCGTAGAGCAGGCGATGTATTACTTCCTATCGGGATACACCAGTAAGTTAGCAGGTACCGAAGCGGGTGTGACGACACCACAGGCAACCTTTAGCTCTTGCTTTGGCGCAGCCTTCTTGCCATTGCAACCGGGCGAGTACGCTAACCTGTTACGTGAGCGAATTGAGAAGTATAAAGTGCGCTGCTACCTGATCAACACCGGGTGGACAGGCGGCCCATATGGTATAGGTGAGCGCATTAATATCAACTATACCCGGGCGATGGTGAGAGCGGCTATCAGTGGATCGCTCAAGAGTGTTGAGAAGGTGGAAGATCCAATCTTTGGATTGCGGTCCCCGACTTCCTGTCCAGATGTTCCAAGTGAATTACTCATCCCGCGCAATACGTGGAAAGAAAAGGAAGCGTATGATCTGCAGGCGGCGGACCTGGCCGCGCGCTTTAAGAAGAACTTCCAGCAGTTTACGCTGCCCAACGATGAAGTGTTGAAAGCTGGCCCGCGTTAAATAGCCTAGCGGGGCGACCGCAAGTAGGGCGACCACAAGCAGGGCGACCCAAGGGTCGCCCCTACTGGTGGGCCAATTCGTTGAAGGGTTGCAGGGCGACCACAAGGGTCGCCCCTACTATGCACGGGCCTGGTGGGCCATTTCGTTGTATGGTAGGGGAGACTCTTGGGGATGTTGTTTTCCCTGGAGACTGAGCGCCGTTGCGTATAAGGCTCGCGCCTATTGGCACGACTACCTTTAAACCATTACCAATTCCAAACCACTTGGGCTATCGTCAGAGAACTTTTTTGTCTCTGGCTTTTTTGTATGAGATAATCGAGAAGGGGGGAATATTTGTTCGCTATAGATAAGGGGAACATAATGCAATTGTGGCGTTATGGAAATGCTATAGACAGGCTAGGCCATAGATATCGCTTGAAGGGTCTTTTAGGTAGCGGGGCAATGGCAGACGTTTGTCTCGCATGGGACGAACTGGAAGGACGCGAGGCTGCTATCAAGGTGATCAAGTCTGATGTGCTTGATCAGAAAACACTGAATAGCTTTCTGAAACTGGTACTCGCGGGCATTATTGCAGATGTGCAAGGGAAATTAGGTCCCCTGGCGGGGTTTCTACCGGGAGTTTCAGGCACAAGTATTGTAACGATAACACCAGATAGCAAAGTCATAGAAAATGTCTTTGCGATTGATGCGGTCACAGGTAACGCCAATGCTTCTCAACAGCAGGTTGAGGTGCGCCAGGTCACTGCTACTTCCCAGGCACAATCAACCAAGGTGAAGGCAACTGGTGAGGGGCAGAATCCTGGCGTACGAGCCACGGGAAACCTGACATTTTCTAATGTGACGAGCACGGCGGTGACTGTCCCTGCGGGAAAGGTCTTTACCGATGCTCACGGAGTGCGGGTAACGTTCGATGCAGCAGTCACCATTCCTCCAGCGAACGGTTCAACACCGGGTCAAGTAGATGTACCTGCCCATGCTGTCAATGCTGGGACAAACGGAGATATTGCCGCAAGCGATATCGCGCAAAGTTGTTGTGCTCCCGGTGTAACTGTCAAAAACAGAGGTCAATTTAGCGGTGGACAAAACTCACAAAACTTTATCATTGTTCAGCAGAGTGATATTGATGGTGCTGCAAAGTCGCTGGAGACCTCCCTTTCGCAAAGTGCCCAGACGGCGCTGCAAGACCAACTCGCGCCCAATGAACGTTTTATCAGTCCAGCGCAATGTTCTTCAAATGTGACATCCGATGTTCCTGTTGGAAGTAAGGCAACAGAAGTGACTGTTACTGTGGTTGTAGAATGTACAGGGAGGGGTTATGACCAAGGTGCAGTGCAGTCCATTGTGGCAGTTCGGCTGAGCCAAGACGCTGAAGCTAGTCTTGGCGCTCATTATTCGTTAGTTGGCAATGTAGTGGCTGTGGCAACGCAGGCTGCAGTTAACAATGCAAATCAAGGAACAACGACTTTGCTGGTGAGAGCGCAGGGTGTTTGGGTTTACCATTTTAGCTCTGTCGAGCAGCAGGTACTGGTACGTTTGATCCTTGGCAAAAGTAAGCAGGGGGCTAAAGATATTTTGCTCAAGCAGGTGGGGGTGGCAAAACTGAATATACAGCTTTCAAGTAACTACGAGACGAAGCTGCCGTCGGATCCTGGCCAGGTCAAAATTGTGGTGCAAAGTGTTCCAGGAACGCGTGAGCCGCTGTCGCCTATGACGGTACCGGGTACTCATCCTTGAGGTAAGAAAGCAACGGGCGAATGTTGAAAACACTGGTAATTCCCGTTCTTTCTTTAAAGAAACAAAGTCTCTATGTCACTTTATAATTTCTGTCGTATAGGGTAGAATTACAAAGCAGAATAGGCAAACGAAGGCGAGAAGCTGCTTAAAATCGGGGATGAAGAGGGACAGGAAGATGAAACAGGGAAATGGTTCAGACCTGCTGGATGCAAATGACCCGCGTAATGCAACCATAGGAATGATATATGTGGGGCCTACCGACGACAGAGAGAGCGTGTTGGCTGCCATTTTGACGCAGGAAAAACTTGGTCGGAAGCAAATAGCTATTGTACTTCCAAATCAAAATAAAGCTTTTCAGAGGCCAGTTGATTTTGACGGCCTAAAAAATATGCGCCACAAACTGCAGGCACAACTAGTGATCATAGCTCCACAGGACTCAGGCCCTGCCGATTTTGCACGACAGCGCCGTTTTACCTACTTTACCTCGTTGGAGAACTATGCTAAGTCGCTGCGAGAGGAAAGCGAAGCTGCAAAGGCGACGAGGGGAGGAATATGGCTGTTTGGCGGGCGCCATGCAAAACAGGTGGCGGCAACGGCTGGGGTCGTTGGGTCGGCAGGCGCTGCTGGCCTGGCCAGTGACGCTGAGGCGCCAATTCCAGCCAATGCCTCTCATAGCAATGGACAGGCTCCATTGGACGACAGCGGACAGAGACAAGTTGAAGACGAGCAGCTTTCCCCAAATGGAAGCACTGCATGGGGATCAGGTCCTGTTTTGGGAGCGGCCGGTTTGGCGGCAGGCGCCGCAATGCACGCTGCTGACAGTAATAATCAACCTTCTGTAAACCATGGGAGTGATTTGGATGATGCTGATTCGCCTGGGATTATTACTTTTCCTGTGGCTGCACGAGCGAGGAATACAAAGAAATTGCCAGAGGTACAGGCGGACGTACCTGACGACGAACAAGATGACGTTGCTGTTGCTCCAGTTGTGGGACGGAGACAACGATCCGGGAAGACAGCAGCGGCTGCAGGAGCGGGAGTTTTGGCTGCTGCGTCGGGAACTGCGGGGAATGTTCCTCCGGCGGGGACATCCGCAGGCTCTGGGAGCGGCGGCCCTGCTGGACAGCCACCACAGCGTAACCGCCGGAAACAGCTGGCGCTTGCTCTTTTAGTATTGCTGGTGTTTTCGATACTGCTTTGTGGCGGAATAGCCGTGGCAGCGCCCTCCACATGGCAATCTTTTACCAGCAGCTTCAGTCACGTATTACCAGGCATTTCGCCAACGGCAACGGTGACGATCACGCCAAAGAGTGTGCTTTTACAAAACACGTATGCCATTACCGCACTGACCTCAGGGACGCCGGACAGTGCGAAGCGCGAGGTGGGGGCGCGTCAATTGACGTTCATCACGCAGTCGCAAACAAAGACAGTGAGTGCAACTGGATTTGTGAACACGCCGGCAACTCATGCAACGGGGACGCTGACATTTGTCAATGGCTCATTTGCTCCTTATGGAGTTACAGCCAACACGGTGTTTACCGATGCTCAGGGGGTACAGGTAGCCAATGATGTTCTGGCATATATTCCCGCCGCGAACCCAAATGGTGGCTTTGGTCGTGTGACGGTATCAGCTCATGCGATCACAGCGGGGTCAAGAGGGAACATCCGGGCCTTTGACTTTAATAATGTGGTGTGTTGTGCGAACAATTCTGTGTTAGTTAGCAACACGGTCGCATTTAGCGGGGGGCAGGATCCACAGAAATATACTGTTGTGAAACAGAGTGACATTGACAATGCAGCGGCACCATTCAAGCAACCGTTGTTGCAGAGCGCAACATCTGCGATCAACGGCATGCCGCATGCAAATGAACAATTTGTAGGGACACCGAAATGCACTGCCAATGTGACATCCAATCATAAAGCTGGTGATGCAGCCACGAGTGTGACTGTGCACGTGACCGCGACGTGTACGGGAGTGGTCTATGACCTGGTTGGCGCGGAAAACATCGCGACGAATTTACTCAAGGCTGAGTCTGAGCATGATACCGGTGGGGGGTATGCTCTGGCCGGTAAAGTAGTGACGACGGTAACGCAGAAGATTGCCAATAATAATGGGGCGGTCGTGTTTGTCAAGACGCAGGGAGTTTGGGTTGCCCAAATTGATGACGCGCGGAAGGCACAACTGGCGAGTCTGATTACTGGTAGAACGCAGAACCAGGCGAGTACGGCGCTGCTGGAGCAGAGAGACGTGGCTAAGGTTGACAGTATTACCGTATCAAGTGGGAATACCTTGCCGACGAATGCGCGCCAGATCACAATTGTAGTGCAGAATGTGCCCGGATTGCAGGGATTACAGGGTACACCAACGACGAATGCGGGGGTTGGTACGGCTACTCCCACGAATACGCTTACGTCACCGGTTGTGAAGCCTTCACCCAATGTCACACCTGGAAAGTAAGTTTGCTAGTAAAGGATAAAAGCGCTCGATGCTCTCTCTGGAAGGTAGACAGCTTGGAAATTATGATGTCATTCGCCGCATTCGTTCCGGTGGAATGGGAGCTGTCTACGAAGGGAAGCAGCGCACAGCGTTTGACCGGCGCGTAGCTATCAAAGTGATTCTTGGAAACTACGCCGCCGATAAAGAAATGCGCCGACGTTTTGTGCGCGAGGCGCGGACGGTCGCACGTCTACATCATCCCCACATCCTTCACCTTATCGAGTATGGTGATGAGCAAGGAATCCTGTACCTGGTGATGCCCTTTATCGAGGGGGGGACGCTGACAAGCTATTTGCGCCAATTTCCGGGCGGTCTGCCCGACCTCAACGAACTGGCCGGGATCTACCAACAGTTGCTTGACGCGGTAGAGTATGCGCACGATGAAGGGCTTATACATCGTGACATTAAGTCTTCCAATGTTTTGCTTGAGCAGCGCCGCAGCGGTGTAGCACATAGTACCCAGCATGTCTACCTGGCGGATTTTGGGCTGGTACGTACGTCGAAACAGGCTGAATTAGAGCAGGCGGGAAAGCCTATACCACTGGACCAGGTGCCAGGAACGCCGCATTACATGGCTCCAGAGCAGACAATGGGCATTGTTACCACATCTAGCGATATTTATGCGCTTGGCGTATTGCTCTATCAGATGTTGACGGGTGAACTGCCGTATGATGATCTTGTCGAGGAACAGGTCATCCAAATGCACCTGACTGCTCCGGTGCCATTTCCGTCCGACAAGGATGCCTCTATACCTATCGAGCTAAGTGAGGTGGTACGAACTGCAATGGCAAAGCGTATCGAGGATCGCTACGCTAGCGTGGCAGAGCTGCGCCAGGCTTTTCTTGCTGCAATCCAGGCGCAGACAGTGCAGACAGTGCAGACAGTACCACTGGAGGATGATGTAGTAGTTGATGAAGTAATGCCTCTTGCTGACCGGCCTATTTCCACGCCATCAGTATACGATGAGCCACCTACACCAATGCTACTGGTTGAGCAACGGCGTCACAAACTGGTCTCTGGGGCCGATAAATCGGCGGTGAGCGCGATAAATCGGCCCCTACATTTGCGTGATAGACAGCGTATGCGTGATGGACAGCGTATGCGTGATAGACAGCGTATTACAGATGATGTACGACAAAACAGGCCGCGAACAACTGAGCCTATGCGGGGAGCGCATGGGAAGCGCAGGCGATTTATCTTTTCCGTGATGGCGGTTATCATTGTGCTGGTGATGCTACTCACATTGGTGATAGTGCCACGGTTGATGGGGATAAGTTTGTTTCCTGTAGGAGTTCCCTTCATTGGCGCTGATCCCACTGCTACAATTACCGTTGCTCCACAAGTAAAAAATCTCAATGACACCTATATACTGATGGCCTCACCGCAATTTAGCAAGCCTGATGTCGCAACGCGCGAAATGCCTGCCCGCTCTATGCCGGGAACGGTTACAGATAGTCGCAGCGTTCAGACAACGGGATCAGCATATATTCCAGGTGCGCGGGCAAGGGGATACGTGCTTTTCGATAATAGCAGCGAAAAGCCCATCACCGCGCCCGCGGGCTTGACGTTAACTACATCGTCAGACGTTACTGTAGAGACAACCCGGTCGGTTGAAGTGCCAGCGCAACAGAATGGGCAGGACGGCATGGTTACCGCTTCTGCAATTGCAGTCAATACGGGGTCGACAGGTAATATACCGGCTAATGCGCTCGACAGTAGATGCTGTAATGGCCTCAATGTAAGCAATCCTATGCGTTTTTCAGGGGGCGTCGATGGGCACGAGGTAGACGCTGTCAGGCAGTCTGATATAGATGGCGTCAGCGGCCCTTTGAGGGCAACGCTACAGCAACAGCTTTTGAAACTGCTGTTGAAAAAGTTGGCACCGGGAGAAGTAATGGCGCAACTGCCCGTTTATAGCACGGTCGTTACGCCGAATTATCCTGTAGGGATGCAGGCGAGCAAGGTAACTGTCCAGGTGACTGTCTCAACTAACGTTATCGTCTATAATCGCACGGTTGCCAGGAATATGGCCGTTCAATTGCTAAGCGGGCAGGCAGCGCAGACGCTGGGCAATAGCTACGTGCTGCAAGGTTCTCCCGCTGTGGGTGTCCCCCATGTATTTCAGCAGGGGAAGCATGGGTTGGTTTATCTCAGTGTGGCGGTGCGCGAAGCATGGATTTATACATTCTCGACGCAACAATTGGACCAGTGGAAGCAATCTATCAGAGGAGCATCATTGAACGCGGCGCTGGCTTATTTAAATGCTCAACCGGGTGTAGAGGCAGTACATATCCATCTTCCCTTTGGAACTGATCACTTTCCTGCAGTCGTTGATCAGATAAAGATTCTGGTGATGTGAGGTGCACAGATTGGCTGCCAGGGCGGGGCACACAGCGGGCGACGCAAGGGTCGCCACTACAATGGACGTGATAGTTCCGATTACTTTCCTGCCGGCGATGTGGTCTTGCAGAAGCTGGTGACAACTCCCCATGCGTAAACGCAGGGGCTTCTCAGGAAACGCGGCACCCATCGGTGTACGTTGGCTCCTGAAGGCCATGCCCTGGCCTGGCAAGCTTGAGAATATTCTTTGCGGCATTGACATCACGGTCTGCCAC
>WNGE01002060.1_pt1 | contig 25000 bp, 24 predicted proteins | sample 5400651 | NCBI WGS metagenome assembly WNGE01 (sample SAMN13153370, study PRJNA577476) | soil metagenome | isolation source: 60 cm soil or saprolite under grassland replicate 2 | place: USA:California | collected 2016-06-15
TCCCAGGGGATGAGATCCTCGAACGGGCGACCGTCCGCGTCACGGATCTCGAAGAACGACACCTGCTTGGTACGCCTGCGGGTGGCCACCGGGCTTCACCTCTCGATCGACACTGACTAGGCCAGATCGTACCTGCGTCGTCGTCGAAGCGACGGCGACTCGCCGACCGTACATCCGCGCACCCATTGCAGGAACCGGTGCCGGTGTGGCTCGGCGCCGGGCGGCCACTCGCTGATCAGCAGCCCGTCCTCGATGACCCGCTCGAAGAGGCTCGCGTGCGCGGCCGGGTAGGCCCGGTCGACCCCGCAGGCGAGCACCACGGCGGTGACCCCGCCGGCGGAGAGCGCACCCCGGTGCGCGGCCGCGTCGACGCCGTAGGCCCCACCGGACACCACCGCCCAGCCCCGGCTGGCCATCCCGTAGGCGATCTCCGTGGCGATGTGGTTGCCGTAGCTGGTCGAGGCCCGGGAACCGACCACGGCCACCGACCGGTCCAGGGTGCTCGCCAGTGGTGGATCGCCACGGACCCAGAGGCACACCGGCGGGTAGGTGTCCCGGTCGGTACGCTCCCCGCCGGTGCGGCTGATCCGCGCCAGGTCGGCCAGCTGGGTCGGCCACTCCTCGTCCTCCGGCACGACCAGCCGGGCGCCGATCCGCTCGGTACGCGCGAGCGCGTGCTCGGCCAGCCGGCCCGGTTCGGTACCGGCCAGGCGCGCCTGTACGGCGGCCGCCACGCCCTCCGGTGTCTGTCCGGCCAGCAGTGCGTCGAGCGCACCGACCGGTCCGTGCTCGGACACCAACTGGTGGACCTCCACGCTGCCCGGCTCCACCAGGCACGCCAGGTTCACCCGGGCCATCCGGATGTCGTCATCGCTCATTCGATCCGTCCCATCTTCATGCTCAGTGCCTCACCGACGTCTCCGGCTTCGGGATGTGCCCGCCCATCGAGATCAGCGATCGTCCAGGCGATCCGCAAGACCCGGTCATATCCCCGGGCGGAGAGCGCACCTGCCGTCACCTGCCGTTCGAGCTCCACAGTGGACGATCGGGACAGCCGCCACGGACGGCGTCGCAGCACCGGCCCGGGTACCTCCGCGTTGGTCCGCCAGCCGTCCGCGGACCAGCGTGCGGTGGCGGTAGCTCTGGCCTTGGCCACCCGCTCGGCCACGGTGCTCGACGGCTCGGCCGCGCTCGGGTCCTGCAGCAGCTGCGCGGCGGTCACCGGCATCAACCGCACCTGCAGGTCGACCCGGTCGAGCAGTGGCCCGGACAGCCGGCCGAGGTAGCGCCGGCGTACCAGCGCGCTGCACTCGCAGTACTCGTCGCCACCGGGCTGCGCGCACGGGCACGGGTTGGCGGCCAGGACGAGCTGGATCCGCGCCGGGTAGCGGGTGCTGCCATGGGACCGCGAGATGACCACCTCCCCGCTCTCCAACGGCTGACGCAGAGCTTCCAGAGTCCGGAGTCCGAACTCCGGCGCTTCGTCAAGGAAGAGCACACCCAGGTGGGACAGGCTGACCGCGCCGGGTCGGGCCAGTCCGCTGCCGCCGCCGACGAGCGAAGCCACGCTCGCGGTGTGGTGCGGCGCCTGGAACGGTGGGCGGCGGATCAACGGCGCGTCCGGCGGCAGCGTCCCGGCGATCGAGTGCACGGCCGTCACCTCCAGCGCCGCCGTGTCGGACAGTGGCGGCAGGATCGAGGGGAGCCGCCGGGCCAGCATGGTCTTACCGGCACCGGGCGGTCCGACCATCGACAGGTGGTGACCACCGGCGGCGGCCAGCTCGAGTCCGCGCCGGCCCAGCTCCTGCCCGACCACGTCGGCGAGGTCCGGACCTGACCGCGGATCGGTGTCGGGCGCGGCCGGGATGTCCAGCAGCGGGCCAGAGCCCCGGACGAAGTCGATAAGCCGCCGGAGCGAGTCCGTGGCGCGTACGGTGACGCCGGGTACCAGTGCGGCCTCCCGCGCGTTGGCCACCGGCACGACCACCCGGGTCAGCCCGGCCCGGACGGCTGCCAGCACGCCGGGCAGTACGCCCCGCACCGGCCGTACGGTGCCGTCCAACCCCAGCTCGCCGAGCAGGACGACACCGTGCAGCGGGGCCAGCGGAAGTTCACCGGCTCCGGCGAGGATCCCGACGGCGATGGCCAGATCGAGTGCGGAGCCGTGCTTGGGCAACGCGGCGGGCAGCAGGTTGACCGTGATCCGCCGGTTGGGCCAGCTCTCCCCGGAGTTGACCAGTGCGGCCCGGACCCGGTCCCGAGCTTCGCAGAGCGCCGCGTCGGGCAGGCCGGTCAAGGTGAGGCCGGGCAGCCCGGCGGCCAGGTCGGCCTCCACCTCGACCAGGTGACCGGCCAGCCCGACCAGCGCCACCGCGAGCACCTTGGCATAGGACATCTAAGCCATGCCCTCGGTCTGCGTCATGACCGGCAGACTGCCCGTCCGCCGCCAGGTCGACAATTACCTCAAGATCAAGATGTGGACAGCGAGGGTACCTGTGGATGACCGGCGACCCGCCGCGCGACCCGCCGCGCGACCCGCGGCACGGCCCGCGGCACGGCCCCCGCGCCCTCGTCCAGCGGCGCGGCGAGGCCAGGTTTGACGATCGTGGGGCCACGTTTGATGCTCATCCGGAGCAGCGCGGCGGGTGGCATCGCCGTCAGTCGGACGCGGACCCGCCGGCCGTTCGTGACACGCCGGCGAGCTTCTCCGGGTTGGCCATGAGGTAGATGCACTCGATCAGACCGGCGTTGACGAGCACGGAAATCACCACGATCGGCCGGCCGTCCGCGCTGATCACCGCCGCCGGGGCGGCGTTGACGTCAGCCACCTCGAGGCTGAGCGAGGCCGCCGGTGGTGCGCCGATCGAGGCCATGAACGCCTGCGAAGCGTCGGGCGTGGAGATCGCGGAGAGGAACCGGGACACCCTGTCGGCACCCTCGATGACGCGCAGCGGCGACTTGGCCTTGCCGCCGCCGTCGCTCACCAGCCGGACGTCCTCGGCGAACAGGCCGGAGAGGGCGTCCAGGTCGCCGGTCGCGCACGCGGCCAGGAACCGTTCGGTGACCTCCCGGCGTACCGTCCGGTCCACCTCGAAGCGGGGACGTCGCGCCTGTACGTGCTCCCGCGCGCGATGCGCGAGCTGCCGGGTGGTCGCTTCGGTCCGGCCGATGATCCCGCCGATCTCGGTGAACGGCAGCCCGAACGCCTCGCGGAGTACGAACACCGCGCGCTCCAGTGGGGAGAGCGTCTCCAGCACGACGAGCAGCGCCAGCTCCACCGAGTTGGCCAGCTCGGCGCGCTCGGCCACGTCCGGTCCGGTGCTGATGGGCTCCGGCAGCCACGAGCCGACGTATGTCTCGCGCCTGGTCCTGGCTCGGCGCAGCCGGTCAATGGCCAGCCGGGTGGTGACCGTCACGAGGTATGCGCGGGGATCGTCAACGCTGGACTGGTCGACGGTGGACCAGCGCAGCCAGGCGTCCTGGACGACATCCTCGGCGTCGGTGGCGCTGCCCAGGATCCGGTACGCGGTGGCGACCAGTACAGGCCGCTGTTCAGCGAAGACGTCTGTACGCATACTCACGGTGACGCTCCGACGGCTAGGAAATGTGACACCGCACTGTGTTCATCGATGCTAGACACCCGATACGGTGTCGGGCATGCGACACCTCGGTACCCTGATTGCCGCACTCGTCATCGGCCCATCGGCCTGGATTCTGCTCGCGTTCGGACAGGATCGTTCAGCCCTGGCGTTCGCGCATGCGCAGAGTAACGGTGCGCTCCACACCGGCGACTTCCTCCGGCCGGTGGAGTACCTGGCCGCCGCCGGGCTCCTGCTCGGCCTGATCGCGACGCTGCGCTTCTCCCCGCTGGGCTCGATGGTGACCGGACTAGGCTACTCGCTCAGTTACCTGCTGCTGTTGTTCGCACCCAGGAGCGTGCTGGATCTGTTCAGCCACAACATCTCCGTCGCCGGCCGGCACGTCGACGCGGCCACCCCGATCCGGAGCGGTACGGCACTTGTGCTGGGTGCGCTGATGCTCGTCGCGACGCTGAGCGTCGGCCGCTGGCGGCGTTGGCCGCGACCGGCCTACGAGCCGTTCGAGGAGGAGCCGGACCACCGGCCGGTCGGGATCGACGGGCTCGGCCTGTCGCCGACCGGCCGGCGCAGCGAACCCGAACTGGTCAGCCGCTCGTACAGCGAGCCGGAACCCTCGACACTGGGCCGCTCCACCCGGCCATGGGGCCGCGCGGCTGAGCCGGCCACGGCAGGGCGTCCGGACTGGCCATGGGGGTCCTCCCGGCCGGACGGCTGGTAGCCCACCCGGGTCTGCGCACAACGGGTGACGCCGGACGGTTGACCAACGTCCGTTCAGGTCCTAGCATCCCGGAGCGGTAAGGCATTCTGCCTGACAATCGAACAGCGACGGCCACGCCGGTGGCTCCGGCGCTCCACCGCCGTGTCGTCCAAGACCGAACCTGCTTCCCTCACCCCGCCGATCCAAGGGAGACACCCCGTGAGGAAGATTCCGAAGAGACTTGTCAGGGTTGGTGCCCTGGTCGCGAGTGGCCTGCTGGTCAGCACGGTCGCACTGGTGGCCGCTGGGCAGGCTGGCGCCGCGGCCACCCGCTACGAGGCGGAGAACGCCACGCTCTCCCAGGCCGTGGTGGCGGCGAACCACCTCAACTACTCGGGTAGCGGCTTCGTCGACTACAACAACGTCGCGGGCAGTTACGTGCAGTGGACGGTCAACGCGAGCACCGCCGGTACGGCCGCCCTGGCGATCCGCTTCGCCAACAACGGCGGCGCCGACCGCCCGATGGACATCGCGGTCAACGGCACCGTGGTCGCTTCCGGGGTCTCCTTCCCGGTCACCGGGTCCTGGGACACCTGGCAGACCAAGACGATCAACGCCTCGGTCATCGCCGGCAGCAACACCGTCCGGGCCACGGCCACCGGCTCGGCCGGCGGCCCGAACGTCGACTTCCTGGACTTCTCGCTCGTGACGACCGATTACCAGGCTGAGGACGCGACGATCTCGCAGGGCACGGTGGCCAACAACCACCTCAACTACACCGGTACCGGCTTCGTCGACTACACCAACGTCACCGGCAGCTATGTCGAGTTCACTGTCAACGTGGCCAGTGCCGGAACCGTGGGGCTGGAGTTCCGCTACGCCAACGGTTCCACCGCCAACCGGCCGATGGCCATCGCGGTCAACGGTACGGTGGTGGCCAGTTCGGCAGCGTTCAACCCCACCACCAACTGGGACACCTGGAACGTCACGACCGTCAACGCGAACCTCGCGGCCGGGTCGAACAAGGTCCGGGCCACCGCGACCACCTCGGCGGGCGGCCCGAACCTGGACCGGCTGCGGCTCGTCACCGCGACCTCGGGCGCGCCCACCGCGGCGGACCTGCTCGCCAAGGTGACCACCTGTTCGCAGATCTCCAACGGCAAGTACAAGACCGACTCGGAGGTGTCGGCCACCATACCCGTGTGCCAGAAGACCGGAGCGGTGTTCTGGAAGGCGGACATGGACATCGACTGCGACGGCAAGGTCACCGCGCAGTGCAACGGCAGCACGGACCCGTGGTTCCAGCCGGACACGTTCTGCCATGACTCCACCGGCCAACCGCTCAATGCGGCCGGCCTGCCCTACGTGGTGATCCCCAGCGCCAGCTCGATCTGGGACTACCGCAACTACAACATCGGCTGCGGTACGGTCGTCGCGGTCATCTACAACAACCAGGTGCTCTACGCCGTGATGGGCGACACCGGTCCGACCGACATCATCGGCGAGGCGTCCTACTCCACCGCCAGCCACCTCGGGATCGATCCCGACCCGGCCACCGGTGGGGCCGACAGCGGGGTCACCTACATCGTGTTCCAAGGCTCGACCCGGGTCTCCCCGATCGAGAACCACGACACCGCGACGAGTCTCGGGCAGCAGCTGGCCCGGGACTTCCTCAACAAGAACTGACGGGGAGCCCATCAGAACGCTCCACGCAGGTGCTCGACGTGTGCTGGCCCGGCTTGCCGGGCCAGCACACTGACCACGTCGAAGCGCACTTCTCGCGGGCGTACCCCCGCCTGAGCGAGCCAGAGTGCCGCGGCCCGGCGCAGGCGGACCACCTTGGCCCGGACGAGCGCCTCGGCCGGGGTGCCGAAAGCGTTGCCCCGCCTGGTCTTCACCTCCGCGAAGACCACCACGTCACCGTCGCGGAGGATCGCGTCCAGCTCTCCGGCGGGGCACCGCCAGTTGCGGTCCAGCAGCACCATGCCCTGCTCGATGAGATAGCGGACAGCTACCCGCTCGCCGTAGGCACCCACCGCGTCCTTGGCCCGCGTCATGCCCGACACGCTCTCGCCGCCGGCGCACGCCGGCAACCTCGCCGACCCTGATCTGTGGACGGCGAGGGTACCTGTGGAAAAGCTAGGCGGTCAGCTTGCCCAGCCGGACCGCCGCTTCGGCCAGCACCTCGGGCTGTTTGCAGAAGGCGAACCGGACCAGCCGCCGGCCCGCCTCCACGTCGTCGTAGAACACCTGGGTCGGTACCGCCACCACGCCGCAGCGCGCCGGCAGCGACCGGCAGAACTCCACCCCGTCGGTACCACCCAGCGGGGCGATGTCGGCGGTGACGAAGTAGGTGCCCTCCGGTACCAGCACCCCGAAACCGGCCGCGGTCAGTCCGGCGACCAGCAGGTCCCGTTTGGCCCGCAGGTCGTCGCGGAACCCGGTGTAGTACTCCCGGGGCAGGGACAGCGCGTGCGCGACGGCTGGTTGCAGCGGCCCGGCATTGACGAACGTGAGGAACTGCTTGACCGTCAGAAGGGCCGAGACGAGCGGGGCCGGACCGCAGGCCCAGCCGACCTTCCAGCCGGTACAGGAGAAGGTCTTGCCGGCCGACGAGACCTGCAGGGTGCGCTCCGGCATCCCGGGGAACCCGGTCAGCGGCTCGTGCTCGCCGTCGAAGACCAGGTGCTCGTACACCTCGTCGGTGACCGCGTACACGTCGTGCTCGACGCACAGCGCCGCGATCGTGGCCAGCTCGGCCCGGTCGAACACCTTGCCGGTCGGGTTGTGCGGGCTGTTCAGCAGGACCAGGCGGGTGCGCGGGGTGAACGCGGCGCGTAGCTGGTCGGCGTCGTAGTGGTAGCGGCCGTCCGGGCCGGGGCGCAGCGTGACCGGCCGGCGTACCGCGTGCGCCAACGCGATCGAGGCCGCGTAGGAGTCGTAGTAGGGCTCGAAGCAGATCACCTCGTCGCCCGGTTCGCACAGCGCGAGGATGGCCGCGGCGACCGCCTCGGTGGCTCCCGCGGTGACCACGACCTGGGTCTCCGGGTCGTATTCCAGCTGCCAGAAATCCCGTTGGTGCGCGGCGATCGCGGCGCGCAGCGCCGGGATGCCGGGGCGGGGCGGGTACTGGTTGTGCCCGCTGCGCAGCGCCTCGGCGGCGGCGTCGAGCATCGATGCTGGTCCATCGGTATCGGGGAAGCCCTGACCGAGGTTGACCGCACCGGTACGGACCGCGAGTGCGGACATCTCGGTGAAGATCGTGGTGCCGAAGGGCCGCATCCGGGCGACGAGTGGATCCATGCCGACCAGCCTAGGTGGCTGGTGGCGGTGGGGCATTCAGCGGTAGCGTGCGTGGCCGTGGATGGTGTGCGTAATGGATACCCGGACGAGCAGGAGCATCGCTGGTTCCCCGGTGACCGTGGGTACGGCGACCGTTACGAGGACGAGCGGCGGTACGAGGACGAACGGCGGTACCCGGACGACCGGTACCGGGTACCCGAGCCCCGCTACGGCGACGCCGAACCGCGGGACCCGCGCCCGCCGGTCGGGCCGCGCTCGGGTGTCGAGCTGCCGCCGTACGAGCCCGAGCCGGCATACCCCGCGGGTGAACCGACCGGCGAGCATCTGACCCAGCCGGTCGACCGCGGCGCCCTGCGCCGGCCGGGTGATCCGGTGCCCACCCCGACCCCCACGGTCTACAAGGCCCGCCGGGCCGGCGTGGCCGGCCTGATCGGCACCGTCGCGGTCGTCGCCGAGCTGCTGCTGCTGCGGGTCCTGCTGACCGGCGAGTTCGCACACACGGTGGTACCGGGTGCGGTGCTCGGCGGGCTGTTCGCGATGACCGGCATCCCGCTCGTGTCGATGGGGCTGTACGGGCTGGTCACCGGGCCGGCCGCGATCGCCGGTCCGAACCCGGTACGCAGCTGGACACGTACCCCGCTGGCATACCTGCCGATCGGGCTGGCCCTGCTGATCGCGGCCGGGCTCGCGACCGGCTGACCGGACACCTCGCTCCCGGCTGACAAACCGGCAAAACCGCGCAGGTCACCACCGAATCGAGCGGGCCCCTGGGCACCGCGTACACTCGAATCTCGGCGGCCACCTTTGTGTGGTCGACCTCGCGCGCCCTCCCCACCCTAGCGGTGAGGCGGCGGCCGCCCTGGTCCCGACGCAGCCGCGCCGGGCCACCACGGCCGGCGACCGGGCGCCAGGCGGTGGCCCGACCGGGTCGCCGGACAACCAGGGAAGCTGAGGAGCGCCCACCATGCCCGTGGTTTACATGCGCCAGCTGCTGGAGAGCGGTGTCCACTTCGGACACCAGACCCGGCGGTGGAACCCGAAGATGAAGCGGTTCATCTTCACCGAGCGCAACGGCATCTACATCATCGACCTGCGCCAGACCCTCGACTACATCGAGAAGGCGTACGACTTCATCAAGAACACCGTGGCCGAGGGCGGTTCGATCCTCTTCGTCGGCACCAAGAAGCAGGCCCAGGAGGCGATCGCCGAGCAGGCGTCGCGGGTCGGCATGCCCTACGTCAACCACCGCTGGCTGGGCGGCATGCTGACCAACTTCCAGACGGTCTACAAGCGGCTGCAGCGGATGAAGGAGCTGGAGTCGATCGAGCTGACCGGGGTGGCGCAGGGGTACACCAAGAAGGAGACCCTGCAGCTGTCCCGCGAGAAGGACAAGCTCACCCGTACCCTCGGTGGGCTCCGCGACATGCAGAAGGTCCCGGCCGCGATCTGGGTGGTGGACACCAAGAAGGAGCACATCGCCGTCGACGAGGCGCGCAAGCTGGGCATCCCGGTGATCGCCGTGCTCGACACCAACTGCGACCCCGACGAGGTGGACTATCCGATCCCGGGTAACGACGACGCGATCCGGTCGGCCGCGCTGCTGACCCGGGTGGTCGCCGACGCGGTCGCCGAGGGCCTGATCGCCCGCTCCGGCCGGGGCTCCGCCCGCACCGCCGACGAGAAGCCCGAGCCGGGCGTCGTCGCCGCCGACGAGCCGCTCGCCGAGTGGGAACGCGAGCTGCTCGAGGGCCGCAAGGGCGAGGCTCCGGCCACCGCCGAGGCCTGAGAAGACCACCAGCCGCGCGGGCGGTAACCGCCGCCCGCGCCACACATCGCTGCTAGAGAGAGAAGCATGTCGAACTTCACTGCCGCGGACGTCAAGAAGCTCCGCGACCTGACCGGTGCCGGGATGCTGGACTGCAAGAAGGCGCTTGAGGAGTCGGGCGGCGACTTCGACAAGGCCGTCGAGATCCTGCGGATCAAGGGCGCCAAGGACGTCGGTAAGCGGGCCGGGCGGACCACCGCCAACGGGTTGGTCGCCCACTCCGGCCGGGCCCTGCTCGAACTCAACTGCGAGACCGACTTCGTGGCCAAGAACGCGGACTTTATCGGCGTGGCCCAGAAGCTGGTCGAGCACGCCGCCGCCACCCGTCCGGCCGACCTGTCCGCGCTGCTCGCCTCGGAACTGGCTCCGGGGCGTACCGTCGCGGCGACCATCGACGAGTTCTCCGCCAAGATCGGCGAGAAGATCGTGGTCAACCGCTTCGCCGTGCTCGACGGCGACGCGCCGATCGCGGTATACCTGCACCGCAAGGCGGCTGACCTGCCGCCGGCGGTCGGCGTCCTGGTCGAGTACGCCGGCACCGGCGCGGTGGGCGGCGAGGCCGGCACGGTCGACGAGTCCATGGACTCCGACGCCCGCGGGGTCGCCATGCAGATCGCCGCGATGCGCCCGAAGTACCTCACCCGTGACGAGGTACCCGACGAGGTCGTCGCCACCGAGCGGCGGATCGCCGAGGAGACCGCCCGCGAGGAGGGCAAGCCGGAAGCCGCCCTGTCGAAGATCGTCGAGGGTCGGGTCGGCGCGTTCTTCAAGGACTTCGTCCTGGTGGAGCAGGCGTCGGTACAGGACCAGAAGAAGACCGTCGCGCAGGTCATGAAAGAGGCCGGCATCACGGTGAGCCGGTTCGTCCGGTTCGAGGTCGGGCAGGCCTGAGAGACCACCACGGGGAGGCGGCCGGGCGTGCAGGCGTCCGCGCCTCCCCGCTCGTGTATCCGGGTCTCACCTGGTCCCACACGACGGGCCTGGACGTGACAGATTGGTAGCGACAAACCTGGGAGGCGCGATGGTCGACATGGTGGCTGACGAGGCTCGTACCGCCCCGCTCGGGCGCCAGGTCGGCACGGCTGTCCGGCGGCCCCGGCGGGTGGTGCTGAAACTGTCCGGCGAGGTGTTCGGCGGCGGTGCCATCGGGGTGGACCCGGACGTGGTCCAGGAACTGGCCCGGCAGATCGCGCACGTCGTCCAGCTCGGCATCCAGGTGGCCGTGGTAGTCGGCGGGGGCAACTTCTTCCGCGGGGCCGAACTCGCCAAGCGGGGCATGGACCGGTCCCGGGCCGACTACATGGGCATGATCGCCACCGTGATGAACTGCCTGGCCCTGCAGGACTTCCTGGAGAAGGCGGGCATCGACACCCGGGTGCAGAGCGCCATCACGATGGCGCAGGTCGCTGAGCCGTACATTCCCCGACGGGCCATCCGGCACCTGGAGAAGGGCCGCGTGGTGATCTTCGGCGCCGGTGCCGGCATGCCCTTCTTCTCCACCGATACGGTGGCCGCCCAGCGGGCGCTGGAGATCCACGCCGATGTCGTCCTGATGAGCAAGAACGGCGTCGACGGGGTATACAGCGCGGATCCGCGAACCGATCCGACCGCGGTCAAGCTGGACCGGGTGACCTTCGAGGAAGCACTGCGCGAGGGGCTGCGGGTGGTCGACGCGGCCGCGTTCAGCCTGTGTATGGACAACAAGCTGCCGATGCTCGTCTTCGGCGCGATGGGTGAGGACACCATCATCCGGGCGGTCAGCGGCGAGAAGATCGGCACTCTTATCACCGCCGCGTAGCCTGTCGGAGCGGCGCCGGCCAGCGATCTGCAGGTGAATGGGTCCACGTTTCAGTAACCGCCTGAAGGAGGCGACGGAGCACGTGATCGACGAGACGCTCTTCGAGGCCGAGGAGAAGATGGACCGGGCGATCGAGTTCGCCAAGGAGGAGTTCGCCACGATCCGTACCGGCCGCGCCACCGCTGCGATGTTCTCCAAGATCCTCATCGACTACTACGGCACGCCGACCCCGCTGCCGCAGATGGCCTCGATCGGGACACCCGAGCCCCGGATGGCGATCATCAAGCCGTACGACAACTCCCAGCTGCACGCGATGGAGAAGGCGATCCGCGACTCCGACCTCGGGGTGAACCCGAACAACGAGGGCACCCAGATCCGCATCATCCTGCCCCAGATGACCGAGGAGCGGCGGCGCGAGATGATCAAGGTGGCCCGGCACAAGGGCGAGGAGGCCAAGGTCGCCGTCCGCAACGTACGGCGCAAGGCCAAGGAGGAGCTGGACCGCATCGTCAAGGACGGCGAGGCCGGCGAGGACGAGGGGCGGCGGGCCGAGAAGGAGCTCGAGGACCTGACCCACCGGTACGTGGCGCACATCGACGAGCTGGTCAAACACAAGGAAGCCGAGCTCCTCGAGGTCTGATGTCCTACCTCGAACCTCCGGAGCACGACCTGCGCGGGTCGCGGTACCAGGCCCGGCACGACCAGCCGGCCGCACCCGACCCGTACCCCCCGCTGTTGGACGACTTCGCGCCGGGCCTGGACCGCCGCAACGGCGGGGCTGGGCGCCCGGTGGCACCGCCGCCCCCGCCGGCACCGACCGGGCGGGCCGGGCGCAACCTGCCCGCGGCGATCGCGGTCGGGTCCACGCTCGGCGCGATCGTGCTGGCCTCGCTCATGGTCTGGCGGCCGGCGTTCATCGGTGTGGTGCTGGCCGCCGCCGGAATCGGGGTCTGGGAGATGGCCCGGGCGGTCAGCCGGGACGGTGGCCCCCGGGCCCCGCTGGTCCCGCTGTTCGGCGGCTGCCTGGCGATGATCCTGCTGGCCTGGTTTGCCGGGCCGGAGGCGTTGCCGCTCGGGTTGGTGTTCACCATCCTGGCGGTGATGGTCTGGCGGCTGGCCGACGGCCCTCACCGCTATCAGCATGACCTGCTCGCCGCCAGCCTGATCGCGGTCTACGTACCGTTCCTCGGCGCCTTCGCGGTGCTGCTGGTCCGGCCCGACGACGGTGCGCTCCGGGTGATCGTGACCCTGGCCGCGGTCGTGCTCTCGGACACCGGCGGGTATGTGGCCGGGGTCTTCTTCGGCCGCCACCCGATGGCGCCCACGGTCAGCCCGAAGAAGTCCTGGGAGGGTACCGCCGGCTCGCTGCTCATCGCCGCGACCGGCGGTGCGCTGCTGCTCTACTTCCTGTTCCACGTGCCGTGGTGGCACGGTGCGCTGTTCGGGCTCGGGGTGGCGGCCGCGTCGGTCCTGGGTGACCTGGGCGAGTCGCTGCTCAAGCGGGACCTCAAGGTGAAGGACATGAGCGGCCTGCTGCCCGGACACGGCGGACTGATGGACCGGCTGGACTCGGTGCTGTTCGCGGTGCCCACCGCCTTTGTGCTGTTCTCCGTGCTGGCCCCGCCGGCCGGGTGAGCACAGGCCGGTACGGACAGCGGTGCCGGCATGGGACACTGGAACCCTTATGACCGCCCTACCCCTGATCGAGGCTGCGACGGCGCCGTCCCGGCGCCCTCCGGCATTGCCTCCGAAGCACCTGGCCGACCTCGACCTGGCCGGCCGGCGGGCCGCGGTGGCCGCCTTGGGGGAGAAGGAATACCGGGCCGCCCAGCTGTCCACGCACTACTTCGACCGGCTGGTCCGGGACCCGGCCGGGATGACCGACATCCCGGCCGCCGCGCGCCGGCGACTCGCCGCCGACCTGCTGCCCACGCTGCTCACACCGGTACGCGAGCAGTCCTGCGACCGGGGCGCCACCCGCAAGACGCTCTGGCGGCTGCACGACGGCGCGTTGGTGGAGAGCGTCCTGATGGGCTACCCCGACCGGGTCACCGTGTGCGTGTCCAGCCAGGCCGGCTGCGGGATGGGCTGCCCGTTCTGCGCGACCGGTCAGGCCGGGCTGACCCGCAACCTGTCCACCGCCGAGATCATCGACCAGGTGGTCTGGTTCGCCGGCTCGGCCGCCCGGGGTGAGCTGCCCGGCTGCCCGACCCGGCTGTCCCGGGTGGTGTTCATGGGCATGGGCGAGCCGCTGGCCAACTACCCCCGGGTGATCGGGGCGGTACGCCGGCTGACCGATCCGGCACCGGAAGGGCTCGGGCTGTCCCAGCGGCACGTCACGGTGTCCACGGTCGGGCTGCTACCGGCCATGCACCGGCTGGCTGACGAGGGGCTCGCGGTCACCTTGGCGCTGTCCCTGCACGCGCCGGACGACGAGCTGCGCGACACGTTGGTACCGGTCAACCAGCGCTGGCCGGTGGCCGAGGTACTCGACGCGGCGTGGCGGTACGCGGGGCGTACCGGTCGCCGGGTGTCCATCGAGTACGCCATGATCAAAGACGTGAACGACCAGCCTTGGCGGGCGGATCTGCTCGGTCAGCTCTTGGCCGGGCGGCTCGCGCATGTCAATCTGATCCCGCTCAACCCGACACCGGGGAGTCTTTGGGACGCCAGTCCCAAGCCCGTGGAGCGGGAGTTCGTCCGGCGGCTGCGCGCCGCCGGCGTACCCACCACGGTCCGGGACACCCGGGGTCGGGAGATCGACGGCGCGTGCGGCCAGCTCGCGGCGGCGGAGGTGGCAGGGTGAGGGAACCGGGTTGCGGCCGGCCGGATGGCGGCACGGTGCCGGGCGCAACGAGGGAAAGGGCGGCATAGGTGGCGAGTAACGGTCAACGGTTCCGGCGCCGGGCACTACGTCGCGGGTACAAGGTCGACGAGGTGGACGCCTTTCTCGACCGGGTCGAGGCGACCCTCAACGGCGAGCCGGGCCCACCGGTCGCCGCCGCGGAGGTCCACGACGTCGTCTTCCGGGTGCGTTTCGGCGGCTACGACGAGTGGCAGGTCGATCTCCACCTCGACCGGGTCGAACGGCAGCTCGGCGAGCTGGAGGAGCGGGGCGGCTTCGGGCCCCGGGTACCCGAGCGGATGGCGCCGCCCAAACGCGACGACCGGATGATGCCCCCGCCGGTCCGCGACGACCGGCCGATGCCGCCGCCGCTGGCACCCCAGCCGCCGGCCCCGGCCCGCCCCGGCCCGCCGATGGCGACCCCGGTCACCGGGGCGTACGGGCGCTTCGAGGAGCCACCCGGCCGGTTCGACGAGCCACCGGGCCGGTTCGACGAGCCGACCGGTAGCTTCGGCGGGGGCAGCTTCTCCGGCTTCGAGCCGGGCCGCCACGGTAAGGCCGACATGACCACCGAGATCAGGATGCCGCCGGACATCGGCCGGGAACCCGGACCTCCGCCGCCCGGCGCCGGTGGCGGTGCCCCCGGCCTGGCCGGCGAGGCGCACCGGATCGACCAGCTGCGGCGCACGTTCGTAGCGCGCCGGTTCGGCAGCGGGTACGACCCGGCCCAGGTGGACCGGCTCTTCGAGGGGATCATCGCGGCGGTGTCCGGCCGCGGCGGGTCGATTCCCGACGCCGAGCTGGATCCGGGCCAGTTCAACCTGGTCCCGGGCGGCTATTTCGAGGCCGAGGTGGATCAGGCGCTACGGGAGGTACGCGACATCATCCGGCGGCGTTGACGCCTTCAGGACTTCAGCCCGTTCTTGCGCATCAACCAGTCGGCGACCAGGATGGCGGCGAGGATGCCGGCCGTCGCGACCAGGAAGATGTCCTCGACGTGCCCCTGGTGGTTACCGAAGAGCATCAGCAGCAGGCTGATGATCACCACGACCGCGGCGATCCGCGCCTCCCGCGCGTGCCCCGGCTTGTGTTGGTCCGGTGAGGTCACGGGCTCTTCTGCGGCCACCGTCGGATCCCCTTCGTCTGGTCACTTCTGACCGATAGTCTGGCACGCCGGGAAATGAGCCCGAGCAGCGGTGTGCTTTGCCGCGTTCGGTAGCGTCGGACCGGACCGACGTCAGGAGGAGCAGCGGTGCGGATCACGGGTACCGGCCACGCGAGCATGCGGATCGACACCCCGGCGGGGAGCATCCTCTGCGACCCCTGGGTCAATCCGGCCTACTTCGCCTCGTGGTTCCCCTTCCCGGACAACGCCCAGCTGGACTGGGAGAGCCTCGGCCAGGTCGACTACCTGTACGTCTCCCACCTGCACCGGGACCACTTCGACGCCGAGCACCTGCGCCGGTACGTCAGCAAGCAGGCCACCGTCCTGCTCCCCGAGTACCCGACCTCCGAGCTTGAGGACCAGCTGCGCGAGTTGGGCTTCACCAGATTCCTGAATACGGTCTCCAACGAGGTGCACCGGCTGGACGGCGGCCTGAAGATCATGATCCAGGCGTTGACCAGCCCGACCGACGGTCCGATCGGCGACTCGTCGCTGTGGGTGGAGTACGACGGGGTGCGCCTGCTCAACCAGAACGACGCCCGGCCCTCGGACCTGTCCCGCTTCGCCGAGCTGGGACACGTACACGCGCACCTGCTCCAGTTCTCCGGGGCCATCTGGTACCCGATGGTCTACGAGCTGCCGCACGCCGCGAAGACCGCGTTCGGCAAGCAGAAGCGGGAGCGGCAGTTCGACCGCACCTGGCGCTACATCGCCGACCTGAAGGCCGGCCACGTCTTCCCGATCGCCGGCCCGCCCTGCTTCCTGGACGACGAGCTGTGGCAGTTCAACGATCTCGGCGGGGACGAGGGCAACATCTTCCCGGACCAGTCGGTGTTCCTGGCCGAGTACGCCAAGGTCGGCGGTACCAACGCGGTGGTGCTCCTGCCCGGCACGGTGGCCGAGGTCACCACGTGCGGCGTGGAGGTGACCCACCCGGTACCCGACCTGGCCGGGTTCTTCGCCGACAAGGAAGCCCACCTGCGCGACATGAAGGCGCGCAAGGCGCCGGTGATCGCGGCGGAGAAGGCGTCCTGGCGGCACCCGGAGATCGACGTGCTGGGCGAGCTGAAGAAGAAGCTCGAACCGCTGCTGGACGAGTCGATCTACCTGGCCACCGGGGTCGGCGGGCCGGTACGCCTGGACCTGACCGACGATTTCGGCCCGGGTGGCGAGGTGGTCGAGTCGATCGTGGTGGACTTCCCCGGCAAGCAGGTCCGCCCGTACGCCGACGAGAAGGTCCGGTACCGCTTCCGGACCGGCCGCGCGCTGGTGGAGCACCTGCTGCACATCGGCGAGGTGGACTGGGTCAACTCGCTCTTCCTGTCCTGCCGGTTCTCCGCCGCCCGGATCGGCCAGTACAACGAGTTCGTCTACGCGTTCTTCAAGTGCCTGTCCGAGGAGCGCATCCAGTACGCCGAGGGCTGGTACGACGAGCACGAGAAGACCACCGAGACCGAGGACATCATCCTCGGCGACTGGCGGGTCCAGCGGCGCTGCCCGCACCTGAAGGCCGACCTGACCCGATTCGGCGTGCTCGACGGCGACACGCTGACCTGCCAGCTGCACGGCTGGAAGTTCGACCTGCGCAGCGGGCGCTGCCTGACCGGCGTCGGCCACCAGATCCGCGCCTCCCGGGCGAACGATTAGTGCATCGAGGCGGGCGGCGTCTGGACTGAGGAGCGTAGCGACGAGGGAAGACGTCGCCTGGGGAGCCTCGGTGCCGCGCGAGCGAAGGCGAGCGCCAACATATCAGGCGGGCGGCGTCTGGACTGAGGAGCGTAGCGACGAGGGAAGACGTCGCCTGGGGAGCCTCGGTGCCGCGCGAGCGAAGGCGAGCGCCAACATTTCAGATGCTCAGGTCGGCCAGGATCCGCCGCGCCGCGTTGTGGCCGGCCGCGCCGATCACGCTGCCCGCCGGGTGGCAGCCGGCGCTGCCGGCGTACAGGCCGGGAATGCCGGTGTAGTAAGGCATCCGGTCGGTGAACGAGATCGTGTTGTCGACGTGGTGGATGTGCCCGCCGGTGATGCCGAAATGCTCCTCGATGCCCGGTGGGGAGAGCGGGAAGGTGTCGGCGACCAGGTCCGAGGTGCCCGGGGCGTACCGGTCGCAGACGGCCAGCAGACTGTCCACATAGGACGGTAGGGCCGCTTCCCAGGTGGTACCGGCGGGGGCGTAGGGCACGGACTGCACGAACAGGGCGGACGAGTGGTGCCCGGCCGGATCCTGCAATGACGGGTCGATCGTGGTGTGCACGTACCACTCGATGGTCGGCTCGGCCGGCAGCTCGCCGCGTTGCACCGCCGCCCACATCGCACGCAGCTCGGCCATCGGGGAGCCGGACGCCGAGCCGGGCAGCAGGTGGATGGTCGAGCCGAACGGGCTCGGCGCGTCCGGGGGCAGGCAGGCGAAGCGCGGCAGGCCGGACAGCGCCAGGTTGACCTTCAGCGTGGTGCCCGTACGGCGGGCGGACTCGAGCTGGGCGGTCAGCTCGGGCGGCAGCTCGGCGAGGGCCATCAGCCGGTAGGGGTCGCAGGCGGCGAGAACCACCTCGGTCATGATCTCGCGCCCGTCGGTGGTGCGCACCCCGGCCACCGCTCCGGCGTCGGTGTAGATCTCGGCGACCGGTACCCCCGGGAAGATCTGCGCACCGGCGGCTGTCGCGGCCTGCGCGAAGGTCTGCGAGACGGTACCCATACCACCGGCCGCGATCATCCAGGTGCCGTTTGCGTCCGGCAGCCGGCACATGTTGTGCACCAGGAAGTTGTGCCCGGTGCCGGGGTCGTCCGGCCCGGCGTTGAGGCCGGAGAGCCCGTCGGTCACCGTATACATCGAGACCAGCAGCTCGGAACGGAACTCGAAGCGGGCCAGGTAGTCGGCGACGGATCCGCGTACCAGATCGATGAAAGGCCGGCGCAGCGCGGGCCGCACGAAGACCTCGGCGGTCTCCTCGACGGACATCGGTTCGGCCAGCCAGGCCGGCGCCAGGTCCTCGCGCAGCGCGGCCAGCTCGGCCTGCATCGCGTCGTCGGCGGCCACGTCCTGGTCGGAGAACCGGCTGCGCATCTGCGTGCGGGTGGCCGCCTGGTCGCCGGTGAACAGCAGGTAGGGCCCGGACGGGGTGGGCAGGAAGTAGTGCGGGTTGCGGGGCAGCGTCGGGATCGTCACGTCGAGCGTGCGCAGCAGCTCCGGCGGCATCAGCCCGAGCAGGTAGGAGCCGGTGGACTGGGCCAGCTCAGGCACCTTGAGGAACGGGTGCTCGGTGCGGACCGCCCCGCCGATCATCTGGTCGGCCTCCAGGACCACCACCGAGAGCCCCGCCCGGGCCAGGAGGATGGCGGAGACCAGGCCGTTGTGGCCGGCTCCGACGATCACAACGTCCGCGCTGGGCGGGATCGGGCTCGTCATGGCTGTCAGCGTACGGTCAGCTCGCGGACAAACCTATCGAGCTCGGCCTCGAAGAGTGGTTCGACGTCAGTCAATGCCCAGCGCAGGTGGCCGAAGACCTCGAGGGCCACCATCCCGTACAGCCGGGTCCACGCGCCGAGGAAGGCGTACATGCAGGCCGGGGTCACCGCCTCGTCGTGTGCCGCGAGCGCCTTGGCCAGCTGCTCGGCGTTGGCCGGGTCGTCCACCTCGGTCGGGTGCCCGAGCATGTGCCAGACCACGGCGAACGGCTTGAGGAACACCGCGCCCACCCGGGCTCCCGGATGGTCGGGCTCGCATCCCTCCTCCAGCTGGGCCACGCCGGGTACCGGGTTGCCGAACAGCAGCGCGAACTCCTGCGGGTGTGCCACCGACCAGGACCGGAATCCGCGAGCCATGGCCACCAGCTGCCCTGGAGGTGTGTCCGCGGTGCGGGCGGCGGCGGCGATGGCTTCGCGCAGCTCCTCGTACAGGTCGGTGCACACCTCGATGACCAGCGCATCCAGGCTGGGGAAGTACCGGTACAGCGCGGGCGCGGACATGCCCAGCTCTCGCCCGATCGCGCGGAGCGAGATCGCGGTCGGGCCGTGCTCGACCACCAGTTGCCGGGCGGCCTGCTTGATCTCGGCGAGCGTGGCGTTGCGCAACCGCTCGCGCCGGGTCGGAGCCTGCGTCACTTCGGAGCCTGCGTCACTGAGGAACTCCCTTGACCATCAGCTAACGCCGTTGGCATAGTTAACGGTGTTCGCGCTTGCCGTGTCCATAATTTTACGGCGTTTGCCGGGGGAGAGCCATGTTCGTGCGCTGGGGACAGCTGGTGGTCAAGGCCCGGTGGGCGGTACTCGTGGCTGGAGTGGCACTGGTGGTCGTGGGCGTCAGCTGGGGCAGCGGGGTCTTCGGGGCGCTGTCCAGCGGCGGGTTCAACGACCCGAACACCGCGGCGAACCGGGTACACCAGCAGATCACTGAGAAGGTCGGCAACCAGGACGCCGATCTGCTCGCCCTCTACTCCAGCCCGTCGAGTACGGTCGACGACCCGGCGTTCTTCTCGGCGGTCACCGGCGCACTGTCCCGGGCCAGCGGCCGGCCCGAGGTGGCCCAGGTGATCTCCTTCTACCAGACCCACGCGCCCACCCTCGTGTCAAAGGACCGGCGCGCCACGTACGCGATCATCCGGCTCCGGCCGGGTACCGACACCCAGAAGCAGGCCGACTACCGGGCGATCGTCGACACCTTGACCGCCGGCCACGGGATCACCACCCAGCTCGGCGGGGTACGCCCGTTCCTCGCGGACGCGAGCGCCCGTAGCGAGGCCGACGTCAAGCACGCCGAGACCCTGTCCATGCCGGTCCTGATGGTCCTCCTGGTATTGATCTTCGGCAGTGTGGTCGCCGCCATCTGGCCGCTGGTGATCGGGGGCGTGGCCATCCTCGGCGCGTTCGTGGTGACCCGGCTGCTCGCTCAGGTCACTGACGTGTCGGTGTTCGCGGTCAACATCATCACGCTGATCGGGCTGGGCCTGTCCATCGACTACTCGCTGTTCATCGTGAGCCGGTTCCGCGAGGAGCTGCGCGCCGGGTACGACACCCGGAGCGCGGTGGTGCGGACCATGGGCACCGCCGGGCGTACCGTCGCGGTCTCCGGCCTGACCGTGACCCTCGCGCTGGCCAGCCTGCTGCTGTTCCCCCAGGTCTTCCTCAAATCGATGGGGTACGGCGGCATGGCGGCGGTAGCCGTCGCCATGATCGCCTCGCTGACCCTGCTGCCCGCCGGGCTGGCCCTGCTCGGTCCCCGGATCAACGCGCTGCGCCTCCCGCTGCCGTTCCGCCGCCGGCCCGGCGGGCAGGGCTCCGACCGGGGCGCCTGGGCCCGGCTGGCCCGCAGCGTCATGCGCCGGCCCTGGCTCTACCTGGTCAGCGTGCTGATCATCCTGGCGGTACTCGCCGCGCCGGTCACCCGGATCACCTTCGGCGGCGCCGACTCGCGGGTGCTCCCGACCAGCGCGAGCAGCCGGATCGTCGACTCCCGGATCTCCACCGAGTTTCCGGTCACCAGCACCTACCCGGTCCAGGTGCTGGCCACCGGGGTGGACCAGGCCGGCACCGCCGCGCTGGTCGCCCGGCTGCAGACCCGGCCGCACGTGACCGGTGCCAGCGTCGCCGCCGCGAAGGGGGACGCGGTGATGATCAGCGTGGCCTACGCCGGCCCGGCCACCGGGGAGGACGCCCGCCAGGTGGTACGCGACATCCGCGGGCTCATCCCCGCACCCGGTACCACCATCGGGGTCACCGGCTACACCGCGGACCTGCTCGACAACCTCGCCGGCCTCGGCGCCAAGCTGCCCTGGATGGCGCTGTTCGTCGTCGTGGTGACCTTCGTGCTGCTGTTCCTCGCCTTCGGCTCGGTGGTGCTGCCGGCCAAGGCGATCCTGATGAACATCGTGTCGCTGGGGGCCGCGTTCGGCGCCGTGGTGTTCATCTTCCAGGACGGGCACCTCTCGTCCTGGCTCGGCTTCACTCCTACCGGCTTCATCGAGCCGACCAACCCGATCATGATGATCGCCGTCCTGTTCGGCCTGGCCACCGATTACGAGGTGTTCCTGCTCTCGCGGATCCGTGAGGAGCGCGACGCGGGGGCCGACAACGTGACCGCGGTGGCCACCGGGCTCCAGCGCACCGGACAGATCATCACCTCGGCCGCGCTCTTGCTGATCATCGTGGTGGTCGGGTTCGCGGCCGGCGAGATCGCCTTCCTGAAGCTGATCGGCATCGGCATGGTGATGGCGATCGCGGTCGACTCCACGCTGGTCCGGGCCCTGCTGGTACCGGCGTCGATGCGCCTGCTCGGGCGCTGGAACTGGTGGGCACCCGGCCCGCTGGCCCGGCTGTACCGCCGGTACGGCATCCGCGAGTCCGTCCAGCCCGAGGCCGCGCCGGCACGTGAGCCGACCTTGGTCCGGTAGGTTGAGGCCAATGGAAGGTGGTGTAAAAGCCATGGCCCAACCCGAACGCGACGATCTCTCCGAGGATCCGACCTACGCCCGGGGTTTCCTGACCCCGGTCGACCGCTGGACCGGCGAACTGGCCATGAAGCTGCTACCCCAGACGAACGGTCCGAAGGTCGAGATCTTTCGCGGGAGCGTGATCGTGTCCCCCCACGCTGGAGTGGATCATCAAACCATCGGGCGCCAGCTCAGCTATCTGCTGCATCGGGCCGCCCGCAAGGCCGGATTCTGGGCTTATCCCGAGATCAACGTCATGTCGGGCGACGATCTCTACATCCCGGACGTGTCGGTGTTCCGCAGGTCCGGGGCGGGCCAGGCGTCGATGGACATCACCGACGCGGTGATGCTGGTTGGGATCGTGTCGGACCAGCACCGGCGCAAGGACGTGATCGACCGACCCAAGGTATACGCCGAGGCCGGGGTGCCGTGGTTCATGCGGGTCGAGTTCCGGGGGCGGGTGCCCACAGTCCTGCTTCAGGAACGGGTCGACGGGGAATACCGGACGGTGCTCGCATTTGCGGCCGGTACCACCTTCGCGATGACCGAGCCGTTCCCGTTCAGCGTCGATCCGGGCGAACTGCTCGACGACTAGCTCGTCGCCTCCAGCACCAGGACATGGTCACCCGGCAGTGTACCGGCGAGCAGCCGGTCGAGCCGGTGAACCCGCCCTGCCGGTCGAAGACCAGGTACGCCTCCCTGGGCGGGGACGCGAGCGAGGTGTGGATCTGCCACCGGGTACCCACCAGGGGCTTGTCCGGCTCGACGGTCTGGCGGTCGACGAACCGGATCTCCCCGTCTCATGCGGATACGACGGCGGCCGGCCGCCGCCGGTTCCGGGTGGAGTCAGCAGTCCACCACTATCGGGGCGTGGTCGGAGGGGAGCTTGCCCTTGCGCGCCTCCCGGTCGATGTACGCGTCGGTGACCGTACCGGCGATCGGCTGGGTCGCGTACACGAGATCGATGCGCATGCCCATGTCCTGATGGAACATGCCGGCCCGGTAGTCCCAGTAGGTGAACGGGTTCGAGCCCTTCAACGGCCGGGGTACGACGTCGACCAGGCCCAGCTCGCGCAGCCCGGACAGGGCGGCCCGCTCGGCCTCGGTGACGTGGGTGGAGCCGACGAACGCGGCCGGGTCCCACACGTCGGAGTCGGCCGGCGCCACGTTGAAGTCCCCGCACAGCACCAGCCGTTCGTGGCCGGCCAGCTCGGCGGCGAGATGCGAGCGGAGCGCGGCCAGCCAGGCCAACTTGTACGCGTAGTGCGGGTCGTCGACGGTACGCCCGTTGGGCACGTACACCGACCAGAACCGTACGCCCCCGCAGGTCGCCCCGATGGCGCGCGCTTCGGGCTCGGGGAAGCCCGGCTCGCCCGGGTAGCCGAGCACCACGTCGTCGAGCCCGACCCGGGACAGTACGGCAACTCCGTTCCACCGCCCGGTGCCGTACGCCCCCACCTCGTAGCCCAGCTCGCCGACCGCCGCCTCGGGGAACTCCCCGGTCTTGGTCTCCTGGAGGCACAGCACGTCCGGCTTCGTACGGCCCAGCCAGTCGACCAGCCGGGGCAGTCGGACCGTGACCGAGTTGACGTTCCACGTCGCCAAGCGCACCCGTCCACGCTACCGGCCCTGCGGGTGAACCGGTCGCCGCCCTGGACGGTGAGATTCAGCGGTCGATCGCCGCCCACCTCGGCGGGTCGGCGACAATGGCGGGGTGACCTCCGCACCCCGCGAGATCGTGCTGCTCGGCTCGACCGGGTCGATCGGTACCCAGGCGATCGACATCGTGCGGCGCAACCCCGACCGGTTCCGGGTGGTTGCGCTGGGCGCGGGTGGCGGCAACGTGGCGCTGCTCGCCGCGCAGGCGCTGGAGCTGGGCGTGGACGCGGTGGCGGTGGCCCGCGCGTCGGTCAGCCAGGATCTCCAGCTTGCCTTCTACGCCGAGGCGCAACGACGGGGGTATCCGAGCGGTGGCTTCCGCATTCCGAAGATCCTCACCGGCCCCGACGCGATGGCCGAGCTGGCCAGCTGGCCGTGCCACACCGTGCTCAACGGGGTGGTCGGTTCGCTCGGCCTGGCGCCCACGCTCGCCGCGCTGCGGGCCGGCCGTCAGCTCGCGCTGGCCAACAAGGAGTCGTTGGTGGCCGGCGGTCCGTTGGTGCGAGCCGTCGCCAGGCCCGGGCAGATCGTGCCGGTCGACTCCGAGCACTCGGCGCTTGCGCAGTGCCTGCGCTCGGGTACCGCCCGGGAGGTACGCCGGCTGGTGCTGACCGCGAGCGGCGGCCCGTTCCGTGGGCGTACCCGGGCCGAGCTGGCCGGTGTCACACCCGAGCAGGCACTGGCGCACCCCACCTGGCGGATGGGGCCGGTGGTGACGATCAACTCGGCGACCATGGTCAACAAGGCGCTGGAAGTGATCGAGGCGCACGAGCTGTTCGGGGTCGGGTACGACGCGATCCAGGTGATGGTCCACCCCCAGTCGGTGATCCATTCGATGGTCGAGTTCCACGACGGTTCGACGGTCGCCCAGTGCAGCCCGCCGGACATGCGGCTGCCGATCTCGCTGGCCCTCGGCTGGCCGGACCGGATACCGGACGCGGCCGCCGCGGTGGACTGGACGTCCGGGCACGACTGGGAGTTGCGGCCGCTGGACGACGCGGCTTTCCCGGCGGTACGCCTGGCCAAGGCCGCCGGTCAGGCCGGTCGCTGCCGGCCGGCGATCTACAACGCGGCGAACGAGGAGTGCGTCGCCGCCTTCGTGGCCGGTAGCCTCCCGTTCCTCGGCATCGTGGACACCGTCGGAGAGGTGCTGGCGCAGGCCCCCGGGTTCGCCGAACCGGGTACCGTCGAGGATGTGCTCGCCGCCGAGTCCTGGGCGCGGGCCCGGGCCCGCGAACTGGTCGCGGTGGTTGGGGAAGGAGCCTGATGGCCTACCTGCTCGGCGTGGTCCTTTTCGCGTCGGCGATCTTCATTTCGGTGTGCCTGCATGAGGCCGGTCACATGCTGACCGCCAAGCGGTTCGGGATGAAGGTCACCCGGTACTTCGCCGGGTTCGGCCCGACCCTTTTCTCGTTCAAGCGCGGCGAGACCGAGTACGGCCTCAAGGGCATCCCGCTCGGCGGCTTCGTGAAGATCGTCGGGATGACCCCCCAGGAAGACGACTCCGACGACCCGCGCGCGATGTGGAAGTTCCCGCTCTGGCAGCGCACCGTGGTGTTGGCCGCCGGTTCGGCCACCCATTTCGTGCTCGGTTTCGTGGTGCTCTGGATCACGCTGGTCTCGGTCGGGGTACCCAACCCGGCGGTCGACCCGACCAAGCAGCCCGCCTCGATCAACGTCGCGG
>WNGE01009796.1_pt1 | contig 24993 bp, 32 predicted proteins | sample 5400651 | NCBI WGS metagenome assembly WNGE01 (sample SAMN13153370, study PRJNA577476) | soil metagenome | isolation source: 60 cm soil or saprolite under grassland replicate 2 | place: USA:California | collected 2016-06-15
AGGGCGCGGGTGATGCACGCCGTGCAGCAACCCCTGGCGGTGAGCACCCTCCAAGACATGATGGGCGTCCCGGCCTGGAGATCACACCCGTCCTGGTACCTCGTCGCCACCGATGATCAGGTGATCCCGCCGGACGCCGTGCGCCAGTTCGCCGCCCGCATGGGCGCCACCACCATCGAGGTCAAGTCGAGTCACGTGACGATGGTCTCCCACCCGGACGAAGTCGCCCACCTCATAGAAACCGCCGCCGAGACACTCCACAGCTGACAATAGGCGGACTGCGCGGTAGACGGCCGCTAAGCCTGGCCACCGCGCAATTGCCCGGCATGGTCCCGAGCTTTGCTTCTGGCGCGACGGCGCTGGGGGCCGCGCTCATCGCGCTGGCCGCGATCCGTGGCCGCGCATCCTGTCCGTGGCCCTGTGCGAGTTTCCGGGATCTCTGGGTGCACGGACGAATGGCGGACGGAGGCGTCCCCGTATCCCACCTCGCGGCGTGTATGTGCTGGTCAGCGGCGTGCTGCTCGGATGAGAGGAGAGCGGTCTGTAAAACCGTCGGCTCAGCCTACGTTGGTTCGAACCCAACACCTGCCACGTAAAAGCCCAGGTCAGAGTCGGTGACGCGGGATTGCGTCACCGGCTTTTCGCGTGAAAGGGAGCGGTTACGCAGACCGTCGCCTGTGCTCCGTGGGCTATGCGTGGGCCGGATCCGGCCATCGCCCGACCTCGGCAAAGATCGCGTCAGATGCGGTCTGAGCTGCGGAAACACTTATGATGGCGGGCGTGTGCATGCGGTGTTGCGGGCCGACCGGGCCCGGCGGCCGTGGGCTGTGCGCGGGACCGGGGACCGGTTCACGTACAGATAGCGGACAGGGTCCGGGGTGGTGCCGACGGTGCGTATAACCGCTTGCTTTCGCGCACGGTGACGACGGTGCCACGCTGGCGCTGGGTCGAGGGCGTCCGCGATCCGCTGGCTGACGGTGTCGTCGCGGCCGCTGATGCAGTGGACGTAAACGTCGTGCAGGACGCGTGTGCCGGTGCCAGCCCGGGCGGCGACCTCGGCGGGTTCCCCGCTGGCGTTCAGCCACAGCGACAGGGCGGCGTGCCGCAGGTCATAGGGGCGGCGGGCGAGCGCGGTGGCGGCCAGGCCGGGGCCGAGCGCGGCCTGGCGGGCGGCGTGCCAGGCCCGGCCGTAGACTGACTCGCTGAGCATGCCGCCCCTGGCACCGCGGAACAGCCGCCCGTCCGCTGCGGTCCCGGATCCGGCCAGGTGCCGGCGGAGCATGCCGGCCAGGACGGGCGGGATGGGGACGACGCGGATGGTGCCGTCGGGGCGGTGCTTGAGGCCGCGCGGCTCGAAGGGGGTGCCGGTGCTGGTCCAGGCGGCGCCGGTGCGCGGGCAGGCGGCGGTGAGGACCATCTTCCCGCTGCCGCGGGCCGGGCGGATGAGGTCATCGCGGCGCAGGGCGACGGCTTCTTCCGGGCGCAGCGCATCGTGTTCGCCGCCGCGGGTGAGCCGTCCAGCCGTGTGCACAGCCCGTCCAGGGCAGCCCGGATGATGTGCGGGTCGCTCAGCTGGCTGACCGGCAGCGACGCGCGTTCCAGCCAGGCCAGCGCGCTGGCGGTGCCTGGATTCGGGGCGCAGGATCGCAGCGGCGGGTTGAAGGCATACCCGTACAAGGCGGCGCGAAGCCTCCCGGGCGGTGGCCTGCGGCCGGTCTCCCTGGTCAGCAGCTGGGTGATAGTAGCCAGCGCGTCGGCCAGGCTGGCCCGCGAATGCGGTGCCAGGTGCGGCCATTTCATCTGCGCATACGCCACCGCGTGCCGGTACCAGGTCACGGTCACCAACTCCGGCGCAGCCCACGCCGCAGGCTCACCGGTGGCCGGGTCGAACCCGGTGCCCCTGCGGGCCTCGCGGACCAGATCAGCGCGGTAACTGTCGGCCAGCGCCCGGGTCATGAACGACCGGGACCTGTCACGGCCCGCGACCCGCCACCGCACCTCGAACGCCGCCCGGCCGGGCCTGCGCCGGATCGCGAAGACCCGGACATCGAACGAAAGCACGATAATCCTCCCCTGGAGATGACAGGGAACCCCACGATCCCAGCCCCGCCACAAGAAGAACGTCCCGGCTCTATATGCCGCTGCCGTAATCGCGGGCACGCCCTGCCCTGTCAGCTCGTCCCCGCCAGAAGCGACCCAGCGACCGCGGCCCGGCGCCCGCCCCCGGCAGCCAACCTGGCCCGAGTCGCTGAACCACCACCCGCTGGCCTGTCACGCCCGCCATCACCAGCGCGCAACGACCGCCGCCAAGCAAATATCGCCACCCAATGTAATCACCGGCGAGACGCCAGTTCCGGGAAAACTCACAGATCGAATACGGACGGGTACGAAGTCGGTGGACCGGTCGGCCGGAGCCGCCCATATCAGCAGGGTTCGGGGCTATCCTGGCGGTGTTGCTCCCGATGCACCTGCCGGGCGGAGGCGATGTTTTCCGGGCGCCTGGAGCTTGTGCCTGACAGGTCTGGAGTATCGTCAGCGACACGGCGGCCCCAGTCGGCCACTGGAAGCCGGCCTGCTCGTATGGGCGGCGCGTGTTTGCCGGGAGCGCCCTTTGCTGGCGGGTTTTGCCGGTAAGGATTCGTGTTCGCTGAACGAGGATCACGACACTCAAGCGGGTTCCATCGGGTTCCGTCGTTCCGCCGGATGTTCCGCGTATCAGGAGGGGGCCTCCGCTCAGCCTGGTGTTACTGTTGGAGACCCGGCCCGCGAGTAGTGAGGCGGATCTCGTGAGCACGTCGTCCCTGTTCTGCCGGTCGTGCTGAGTCGTGACCGGGGGCACGGGCGATGCAGGGTCGGGAACTGAGCCAGAGATGAGTCAAGGCTACGACCGGGTCGCGTTCACCCAGCACGTCCGAGACGCCCAGGCGCGCTACGGCAGCCGCGCCGCCTTGGCCAAGCTAGAGCGGCGCGGCGGCTCGCCGCCCGACGAGCCACGCGACGCGCTAACCAACCTCGAACGGAACTTCATCGTCCAGCGAGACGGGTTCTACCTCGCAATCACCTCCGACACCGGCTGGCCGTATGTGCAGTTCCGGGGCGGGCCGCCCGGCTTTGTGCGATCCCCGACCGAACACAGCCTGGCCTGGGCCGACTTCCACGGCAACCGGCAATACATCAGCGTCGGCAACAACGGGGTCGTGTTCACCGGCGCGTCCAGCGTCGCGGTGACCCGCTACCGCTACCGCGGCAGCACCATACCGACCCCCTGGACACCGGCGCCAGCCCCGGGCTGATGACCGGCGGGCAAGACACGTGGAGCGCCCGTTGCGTGGAGATACGCACGGCGGATGCGGCGGGCGGGCCGGGGAAACCCACCGGGAGCAATCCCGGCAGGGCGCCCTGGTCCGACCCAACCGGGGCGTTCTACCGCTCCGCGCTGCTGCCCCTCCTGCGGCGCATCAACGCCTACCTGATGCGCTGGCTCCGCAAGAAATACAAGCGGCTGGCATCCAAGAAGAAAGCCCGGGCCTGCTGGGAACGCGTCACTGCCCAGTACCCGCGGCTGTTCGCCCAATGGGCATGGGTGCCCTATTCCTGGTGGACAGGATGACAGGAGCCGTGTGACGGGAGACTGTCAAGCACGGATCTGTGGGGCCCGGGGCTGAGATGCCCCGGGCTACCCGACCCTTATCTCTGCGATCGTCGGCGTTCAGGCGGTGAGCGCGTCGGTGTAGTCGATGAACGTGGTGGCCTGATCGAAGTCGGCGACCAGGCGCAGGTGCCCGCCGATGGCGGCGACGTAGGCGGCGACCGATTCGACCTGCATCTTCTCGATGTCGCCGTGTTCCATCCGGGCCTGGCTGACGCCCATCACCCGGGCGACCTCGGCCTGGGTCATGCTGCGCTGCTTGCGCATCTGGGCCAGGTGGTAGCCGATGTCGCGGGCGTTGCGGATGTCGCGGGCCGCGGCGCGGCGGGCCGGGTCGTCGATGCCCGGGTCGGCGCGGCGGCGCTGATCCAGGGTTGTCTCCCACCGGTAATGCTCGGTCATCGGATCTCCTCGGGTGGGGTGGCCAGGAAGCGGCGCCATCATCTGGACCCTGAAATGTTCGGACGGCTCAGGGTTCGTCCGCGTCCTCGGGGCGGCGTTCGGCGATCGCGACGGCATCGCTGATCAGGTCCGGCGGCAAGCCCGCCTGCTCGCCGTTCCAGCGGATCCACTCCGGCAGCAGGGACAGGGCTCCGGCCGCGTCCTCATCGTCCCACCAGCTGGTGATCTGATCACGGAAGGCCGCCGACCGCCGGGGCGAGACCGCGTACTCAGTGCCCGGCAGCATGACGCCCAGCCATTCCTCGGCCAGCGCCTCGACCGTGTCCTGGTCAGGAACGTCGCCGTGCCGCGTGGAATACCAGGCGGTGAACGCCTCCTGCACGGCCACCGGGTCACCTTGCGGCAGTTCTGCGTGCCGCCCGCCGAGCTTCCGGGTGATGTCCTGGATGCGGCGGGGGCCGCGGAAGTAGTCGTCCAGCAACGCTCCCTGCTCTCGCTCGTCGATCAGCCCCTCGGAGTGCTCCGCGTGTGACAGCCAGGCCAGCACTTGCGGGGTGACCGGTTCCGCGCCCGGCGTGCTGTCGCCGACCTGCTCCCGCCACGCGGCGGCCGCCGGCTCCGCGTCGTCGAACACGCCCGCGGCGGCCAGGCCGAGGTACTCGCTGGCATCGAAACCGAGCAGATAGACCGACGGATCGACGCCGCCGGGGTAAGCGAATCCGGCGATCACGCCGAACCGGGTGCCGGACATGTCCCGCAGCACGTGCACGTCACCGGTCGCCTTGATGTCCGGCATCAACGCCAGCCAGTCCGGCTGCTGCGCCAGCACTGCACGCGGCAGGGACTTCGCGGCTTCCGCGGCCTGCTGCGCGGCGTACCCGCCAAGGCCGTACGAGCCGATCGAGGCGAGCCCGTGCAGCAGCCACCATGGCCCCTGCCAGGTGCCGTTGTTCCAGGCGACGTCGGACAGCACCCGGTTGCGGGCGCTCTCGATGAGATCGTGCGCCCACAGATCGAACCGCAGGCCCTGGACTTCGGGGTTCCTGAGTTCGGCGCCGATAAGCCCGGCGGTTGCCTGTTCCAGCGCCCGGGGGCCGCCGGCCCGGAGCAGCGCAGCGGACGCGGTGAGTACCCGCCGGTGCGACGGACCGAACCGATCCGGCCGCACATGCCGTAGCAAGACGTCATCTAGCGGCGATCGCGGCAGCTCGATGCTCAGGCCGCTGTAGCCGGGATCGACCGCGGTTGCCCGCCCGGCAGCGGGCGACGGGCGCTTACTCGTCCGCTTGGACTTACCGGACTTCTTCGGCTTGCGGCCACGGGACCTCGGCGACATCGGAACAGCCTAACGGAGCACACCCAAGGCGTGGCCAGGTGCGCCGGTACGCTGCCCATCGGTCAGGTCATGATCGCGAAGATCCGCTGGCATGACTTGCCGCACATTCGCCGGGCCGTTTAGCCAACTCCGTCCGCAGGCGCCTGATCTCGCGGTTGACGTGCGTCCCGCCGTCGCCCAGGCAGATCCGGGTTGAAGCCGGGTACCACAGCCCGTCCGCCGTTTTGTTCCCTGGTTCTGCCGGCCTGGATATGCATTGCCGGCGGCAACCGGCCGGTGGAGGTCAGCCGACGACATGGACGAGCCAGTGCTTGCAGTCCGCGGTGGCCGCGCCTGCAGGACGGCCACAGTGGCGGAAGACCCATGCGGGACCGCTCTGCCGATCAGTGCCCTGGGCGGCGTTACGCCCCTGGCACGTCGTCCGGGAGCAGCCGAAAGGTGTCGTGCCTGGTCATCGGGCGGATCATGCGGAAGTGGCGGCGGTCCAGCGTCGCGATGACGTCGGTGCGGAACTCCCGCGCCAGCACTACGTTCATGGCGTCCGCCAGCCCGATCTGCGGGTAGTCACCGAGCACCGCATGGGCGGCCAGGAGCATCGGGGCGATCCCGGGAACCTCCCACCGGCCGGCCGCCACCCGGCCGGCGATGTATTCCAGTGCCGCCGCGGCAGGACCGGGTCCCTGCCTGGTGGCGACGAGGTAGTCCAATTCGGTCAGCACGCACGGCGAGACGACAAGGTGCCCGGTCTGCGCGATGCCCGCGCGGACGGCAGCATGGTGAGCATCGGTCTCGTTGAAGAACGCGATGAGCGCGGACGTGTCGGCTATGACGACCGGGAGCTGCTCACCCATCGCCGCCGAAGCCGGCCATCAGCTCGTCCGCCCGCTGGGAGAAGTCCGCCGGCCCGCGGAAGGTCGGGACCGAATCGTCCTGCCCCATGGGGTCGGTGCGGAACGAGTACGTGACCGGATCCTGCTCGCCGTATGGCCGCAGGATGGCCAGCGGGCGGCCGTTCCTGGTCACGGTGAACGTCTCGCCGGCCTCCACCCGGGCCAGAACCTGCGCCGTGTGCTGGTTGAGCTCCCTGGCCGTCGTCTCCATGCCGCCATTGTACTACATGTACTACGGCCTTCGACGAGGCGGCGACAACCTGGTTCTGAATGCCGCGAGTCTGTGCCGGCAGCGGTCGCGGTGGGAAGCGATCGTCAGGCGGTGACCTGGCTATGGTTGTGCAGGGTGGCCATGTCCGCGGCGGCGCGGCCCGAGTACCAGCCTTCTGCGTCGGTCGCACGCATCGCCCGGCCCGAGGTGAGGGTGTCGCCGAATATCTCGCCGACGGCGTCATCGACGGCCTGCTGCCGTGCCCTGAGCACCGGCAGCAGGTCCTGGCCGGATGACGCGGTCGCCGCCTGCTGCTCCGCGTGCTCGGTGGCCTGCGACAACCGTTCCCCGATGCGGGTCGCGTACGCGATAAGGAATGACTGGCGGAACGCCCTGGTTCGCGACCGCCCGTAGGCATCCCGTCTGGCACCCGCCCGCAGCATCGCGGTGTTCGCCTGCACCAGCAGCGAAGTGAACAGCAGCTCCACGGCGTCCAGGTCGGCCGCGAAGCCGACCACCGTGGACATGCCGAGTTCCTTGTGCCAGATGGTGCGGCAGCGGTTGGCCTTCGCGACCGTCTGCAGCAGCGATGCCTTCGGTGACTCGTACGGGTTATCCACCGGCAGCCGCCGCCCGGCCGGTGAGTCCCGGCGCCCGTTCTGCGCCGCGAGCACGGCCTGGTCGATGCTGTACTTGGCCATCAGTTCCTGGGCACGAGCGGACAGCGCCTCGGCCTCCTCGGGAAACTCCGTCGACTCCGCCTTCGCGAGCAGCGCGCGGATCTTGCCGAGGATCCGCTCGTCCGCGTCGCCATGCGCCGGCGACGATCCGGCGTGCGCCGCCCCCGGCAGCGGGCACAGCTGCTCCAGCACGGGCAGGTGCTGGAGCAGGTGCAGCAGCTCGATCGCGGTGGCGACCGCCGCCGTTGCGGCCGCGCCCTGGCGTGCCTGCCAGGCGCCCAGGTAGTCGGCGTCGCTGCCCCACCAGACGCCGGAGCCCAGGGACGCCACCTGGCCAGCCCAGCGGCCGTCGACGGTGCCTGCGGCGTAGCCGCGCATCTCGTCTGCGATCAGGTCGGCGGCCATCGACGCATGCCCATCGCCCAGCTCCCGGCCGGCGTGCCTGGCCAGCTCGGCAGGCTGCCAGCCATGCCGCCAGGCGGCGGTCACCGAGGAACGGAGGAAGCCGGCGATCTCCCGGCTGACGGCCTGCGTCCACCCCGGGGCCTGCTCTGTGGCCAGCAGCTCCAGGTACATGTCGCAGGTGCGCCGGTCGCCGCGGCAGACAGCGCGGGTCGCCTCGCCAACCGCGGCCGCCACCAGTTCCCGCTGCGACGGAACGCTCCGCTGACCGGCTGACCATCCGAGCCTCGTCCAGGAGCCGCTTGACGGGCGAGCACCGGATCCTGGCGCACCCGGCGGGCGGGGGCTATCCCGGCCAGCCGCCTGCGCCGCGCGGCGCCGCTGACGCTCTGTGTCCTTCTTCAGCCGCCGGCTCCGGCTCGCCTTCCCCACGAAGCGGACCTCCCTGGCTCGAATCCAGCAGACAGGATCTCACGGGAAAGCATCCCGGCAGGAGCAGACACGCCGCCGCGCAGGCCCATCCGGCTTGCCGGGTCACGAAGGCGGGGTCCCCTGGCGGACGTAGTACCCGACGGCGGCGAGCCAGGCCCGTGCCCGGCCACGCTGGCGCTCCGCACAGAACGCATGCCACCGCTCGAGCTCTGCGGGCCAGCGTGCCAGGACGTCCTTGAACCGCCGGAACGCTCCTCGCCCGGAGATGGCGATCTCCAGCCGGTCAGTGCGGCCGGGATCACGCACCGTCCCGATGAACAGCTCCATGTCCCTGTAGCCGTCCCGCGAACCCTCGCAGTGCACCCACAGCCACTTATCAGGATCGTCCGATTCGTCCTCATCCTCGTGGCCGCTCTCCCGCGCATAGCCGACGCCAGGCACCGGCCAGACCTCACCGGTCGCCAGGTCGATGCGCCCGCCTCCGTATACCGAGCGCGGGGAGCTCATCGCCCCGGCCCCAGCAGAATCAGCCGCAGCCACGCCGTCACTGCAGGCGCCTCACCCCGGCCTGGGCGATCTCCTCCAGGGTACGGCCGGTGCGTACCGACTCCGGCTGGGCGCGGCGCGAATCGCGGCGGGCACCGGCGGCCTCGTCCCGCATCTTCACCAGCAGCCATCCCTGCGAGCCGTCGCGGCGGCGCTGCCCGCGCGGCTGCCACCAGATCGTTCGGTCCGGGAACATGCCCCGGCCTGTCATGGCCGCGCCCCGCTGCCGGGCGTGCTGATCGTGAGCACGCCGCCGGGTCCGCAGTCCACCTGCGTGCCGAAGCGGCGGCTGATCCGCTCGAGGACCGCCGCGAGCCATCCGGCGTCGGCGGCGGTGGCGTGCTCCAGCCGCATCCTGCGGGCTCTCATCGGGACCATGCGCAGCCCGGTGAGCCTGCCGGCGGCCGCCTCGACGGCGGCGAAGTACAGCAGCCGAAGGTCGGCGCGGTACTCCTCATGCCCGGTGATGCCCTCGTAATCGTCGATGCAGTCACCGCAGCCGTACAAGATGAGCTTGCCGCGGTAGATGTCGATCGGCCGCGGATGATGGGAGGAGTGGCCGTGGATGAGGTCGGCGCCGCCGTCGATGAGCCGGTGGGCCAGCCGGACCTGGTCCGCGGATACCTCGTATCCCCAGTTGGAGCCCCAGTGCAGTGAGACGACGGCTATGTCGTTCGGCCGTTTGGCGTGCTGTATCTGGCTGACCAGCTGGTCTGCCGCGTCCGGTGACTCAGCGGGGAGCCAGTTCAGGCCGGGCTGCCCGGCGGTGACCGACCAGTCAGCGGGGATGCCGCTGGAGGACAGGCCACAGGAGAAGACCAGCACCCGGCTGCCGGGCACGCCGATGACGACCGGTGCCTGAGCGCTGCCCGGATCGTGCCCGGCACCCGCCGGCCGCAGGCCGGCGCCTGACAGCGTGCTCAGCGTCTCGGCCAGCCCGGCCCGGCCGAAGTCGAGCGTGTGGTTGTTGGCCAGCGCGCACGCGTCCGGCCGGGCGACGATGAGGCATCCGATGTTGGCGGGGCTCATCCGGTAACAGATCTCCTTGCCGGGTGCGAAGTCACCGCGGCGGGTGATGCTGGTTTCCAGGTTGATTACCCTCACGTCGGGTGAGAACTGGTCAAGTACCGCCAGAGCGTCGCCCCACGGCCAGCTGAATTCCGCCGGCTGCGGGATCGGCCCGGACACGCTCTCGGTGAGCCGGACATACGCTCGCGCGTCGGTAACGTATGGTTCGCGCAGCCGCGGGTCGCCGGGACGAGGCAGGATCTGGTCCACGCCGCGCCCGGTCATCACATCACCGCACGCGAACACCCTCACCACGCGCCCGGCCACGCCGGAATTCACGAGCTGGCTCCTTCGCCGTTTCCGGATACGGCCGCCTCAGGTGTTACGGCGGCTTTGTCCCGGGCGCGCTACCCCGGCAGATACGCCTAAACCCGGTCCGGCTCAGGAGCATCTCCGGTCGTCGCCGACGATTGACGCCGGACGGGTAGCTGAGGTTGCCCGCGTCACCACCGGTAGTCGTTCAGTTCTGGCTGGGCCGGCCGTCGGCGGGCAAAAGGCCGCAGAGCCGGTCGCTAAGCTCGCGGAGCCGCCTCCGGGCGTGCTCATCATGCGCCTGCGCGTGCGGGGCTGCCTTCTGTTCCCCGCTGTAGTACCGGCCGGTGACGCCGTCGAGTTCGGGAGCGGCGATCAGCCGCAAGGTCGCGCGGGTACCTTCGTGAAGTGAACTCGCCGGAGTGATGCCGTCGTCCCGGACGATCTTGGTTGGCATATACGTCGCCGGATGCAGGCAGTTGGCCGTCACGCGCTGCCGGTCCAGCTCGCCGGCGAGGTCGAGGGTGAACATGACCTGGGCGAGCTTGCTCTGGCCGTAGGCGTGGGTGCCGTCGTAGTGGCGTTCCAGCATCACGTCATCGAAGTCGATCGGCGCCTGGCCGGCGGAGGCGACGTTGACGATCCGCGCAGGCGCGCAGTCTTGCATGCGGGGCAGCAGCAGCCGGGTCAGCAGGTATCCCGCCAGGTAGTTGACGCCGAACCGGAGCTCGTAGCCGTCCCGGCTTTCCAGGCGCTGGCGGCTGCCGCCGGTGGTAGTGCCGATGCCGGCGTTGTTGATCATTGCATCGAGGCGTGGATGGCCGGCGAGGACGCGGTCGGCGAGGTCCCGCACCTGATCGAGGGATGCCAGGTCGGCCCGCAGCCAGTGCAGCCGGTCATTGCCGGTGCGGGCGCCGATGTCGGCGATGGCCTGGCGGCCGCGAGCGTCGTCGCGGCCGTGGAGGAGCACGGTCGCGCCTCGGGCGGCGAGTTCGGTGGCCAGCGCGAGGCCGTGGCCGTCGGTGGCCCCGGTGATCAGGATGGCCTGTTCGGTGAGCGGTCGCATCAGCGCCTCCTCGGGCTTTGGATTCAGCCGGCATCGCCGGCCGCCACCGGACTGGCGTCCGGCCGGTTCAGGTGAGCCGGAGCCCGCCGTCGCAGGACGACGCCGGTGATGTAGTCGTTTTCGATCAGCGCGGCGATGGCTTGCGCCACGTCTTCGGCGGTGCCGTTGCGCCCCACCGGGGTCTGCCCGGCGAACTGGGTGAACGCCGCCCGCCGGTCGGCCTCGGGGAGCGCATCCCACCATCCGGTGACCTCGGCGCCCCGCTCTGGCAGCAGCGCCGCGGTGGCCAGCCCGATTCCGGCCGAGCCACCCAGGATCGCTGTGTTTTCCTGCCCTTGAGACTGAGCATGACCAGGTTCTCCTTTCCCGGGGTTTCGTGGCTGGTTCTCTCCGCAGCCGGTTCCGATTCTCTCCGCAGCCGGTTCCGAAGGCACGCTCCGGCATCCGCTACCCGAACGGTTCGTTCGGTAAACTCCCGGTGTGGCGATCGAATCGGTCCGCCGGGCCGGGCGGCCGCGCAGCCAGCGGGCCCGGCAGGCGATCCTCGCCGCAGCCCTTGAACTGGCTGCCGAGCGGGGGCCGGAGGGACTGACCATGGGTGGGGTGGCCGAACGCGCGGCCGTCAGCAAGGAAACCCTCTACCGATGGTGGTCCTCCAAGACCGAGGTCCTGCTGGAAGCCCTCGCCGACTACGGCGAGCAGGCCATCCCCATCCCTGCCACCGGCTCGCTCGCGAGCGACCTGAAGATCTTCATGCGGGAGACAGCTGCGGCGCTCGACCAGCCCACCAGGCGGATCCTGCGCATCCTGGCGGCTGAGGCCGCAGCCGGCGAGGAAGCCGCGCGGGAGGTGCGTGAACAGTTCCTGGCGCGGCGCCGTGCAGCGCTCGCCGCGGTCCTCCGGCCCGCGCTCGAGCGCGGCGAGCTGCCCGCGGAGCCTGCCCTCGCGACGGTGCTTGACCTGGTGTTCGGTTCCCTGTGGTACCGGCTGATCTTCGGCACCGGGCCGCTGGATGAGGCATGGGCTGACACCGTCACCAGCGCAATCACCTCGATGACCCGCCAGGCACATGGCGAGCATGGCTAGTTCCCGGGGGTTTCGCCGTGTCGGCTGACGGCAGGCCGCCAAAGATGGCTGGATGTGCCAGCCGGCGGTATCGCCGGCTACCCTCGGGACCTTCTGCCGGACGAGAAGCGAAAGGTCACCACGCATGCTGGTCCTGACCGAGGCGGCCGCCGAGGTCGTCAAGTCCGTCACATCACCGCAGCAGGCCTCCGACGGGGCGGGCTTGCGGATCGAATCCTCCACCCCGGAACCGGAAAACCCCGGTGCGCTGCGGCTCTCGGCCGCGGCAGGTCCTGGCGAGGACGACCAAGTGGTCGAGGCCGCCGGGGCACGCGTGTTCCTCGAGCCGCAGGCCGCTGCCTACCTCGAGGATAAGGTGCTCGACGCGCAGGTCGATGAGCAGGGCAAGGCCGCCTTCTCCCTCGGCGTGCAGGGCCAGGGCTAGGCACCAGGCCGGCGTATCAGGGCCGTAGCCGGCCTCGTTACATTCAGGCGGCGCGGCGCTTCCTGGTGCCCAGACGAGCCGGGCACGTCGCTGTCGGCAGCTTCGTGATCAGCACGGCACGGCGGAGGCGGCGCGGGCGTCCCCGGCACCGGCGGTTCAGTGCCTGTCCGGCCGCGGAGCGACGGCCACGGCCCCGGCTTGACGCCACGAATGAACGGTGCGTCGGCGCGCCCGGCCACGACGGTCGATGGGGCCATTGCGCCACGGTCACCGCCGAGCCGGCGTGGTCGCCGCGGAAATGGCTGAGCATGATCCGTTCCACGTCATCGGCGTGCCGGCCGGGTAGCTCGGGTGCGAGCGATGACCGGCGCGCTGTCCGCCCGGCCGGTGGCGAGTTCACTTCACGCCAGCTCCAGCAGCACCTCGCCGACCGTGCGAGCCGCCACGGTCTGGACGGGGCGCAGGTCGAGCACGTGCGCCTGCGAGTCATGGCGGATAATGGCGATCAGCTGCGCCGGAAGCGGGCCGGCCTGAGCCAGTGACGCCGACCCGCACAAGATCCGGCAACGGGCCGCGTCAGATTAACCCGGCGGGAACGGGCAGAACTCCCACCGTGGCTACCGTCTCATCCGATGCGGTCGCGCTGATCACCGGCGCCAACCGCGGCCTTGGCCAGGAGATCGCCTCCCAGCTGGCCGGCGAGGGCTATCGGCCGCCGCGGTGGAGCTTGACGTGACTGACCCAGAAAGCTCTCGCGCGGCGGCAAGGGAGATCAGCAGAACCTATGGGCGGCTGGACGTGCTGATTAACAACGCAGGCGTGATCGTGGAGGCGTCCGCTCCCGAGCTGACCGCCGCCCAGATCCGCTCGGTGTGCGAGGTCAACCTGTTCGGCGTGGTGACCATGGTGCATGAACTGCTGCCGCTGCTGCGGCACTCGGCGCACCCGCGGATCGTTAACGTCTCCAGCACCACCGGCTCGTTGTCGCTGACCTCGGCGGGAACCGACTTCGGCGGCGATGCGGCCCGGCGCATCGCCTACTCAGCCTCCAAAGCGGCCCTGAACATGCTCACGATCCAGTACGCGCGGGCGTTCGCCGCCGACCCCAAGCTCGCGCACATCAAGATCAACGCGGTCACGCCTGGTTACGTCGCGACCGACATGAACCGCGGGCACGGCACGAGAACCGTCCGTGAAGGCGCCAAGGTCATCGTGGAATTCGCGACGATCGGCGACGACGGTCCCAGCGGCGAGTTCCACAACGACCGCGGCCCCGTCCCGTGGTGATCCCGGCACCATGAGGCTCAACGGAGATTAGGCGGCGCGGTGCGCGGGTAGCGCGGGTGGGCATGTGCCTGGTCTGGATGAGCCGGCGCATCCCAGGAGGTGATTCCCGACATGACTTCGGCACCTGAACGGCACCCGGCAAGGCTGCTGGCGGTGCTGCTGGTGGCGCCGTTCCTGGCGCAGGCCGACGCCACGATCGCTAATGTGGCCACCCCGGCGATCCGAGCTGGACTCGGCGCCTCGGCGACCGCCGCGCAGCTGGTGATCGGCGGCTACCTGATCGCCTATGCGGTGCTGCTGATCACGGGCGCCCGGCTGGGCCAGACTCACGGCTACAAGCGGCTGTTCCTGGCCGGGTTGGCGGTCTTCGGGGCCAGCTCGCTGGCGGGCGGGCTGGCCCCGGATCCCAGCCTGCTGGTGGGCATGCGGGTGGCCCAGGGCGCCGGGGCGGCGCTGATGTACCCGCAGACGCTGACCGGCATCCAGCTGCACTTCACCGGCCGCGAACGCGACCATGCGATCGGCCTGTTCACGATCGCGCTGGCCGCCGGCGCGGTGGTGGGGCAGCTCGCCGGCGGCGCGCTGATCAGCGCGGACATCGCCGGGGCCAGCTGGCGGCCGGTGTTCTTGGTCAACGTCCCCATCTGCGCCGCGGTGATGGCGGTGGCCCTGCGCGTGCTTCCCCGCGACCGGCGGCATGCCGCCGCCGAGGTAGACCTGCCCGGGGTGGCGGTGCTGTCGGTCGCGTTGCTGCTGGTCGTGGTGCCGCTGACCATCGGCCGCAGCCAGGGCTGGCCGGCCTGGACGTGGGCGTGCCTGGCGGCCTTCCCGCCCGCCGCCTGGCTGATCACCTCGCCGGCCCCGTACTCGCCTTCGGGGATGACCCCCTCGAAATCCTCGTATTCCAGCGGTTGGTCCTCGGTGGGCATCGCCAGCCGCTTCTCGCCCGGGTCCGCGGCGGGCCCCTTGGGCATGGCCCACGACTTCAGCGTCCCGCCGGCCTCCAGCCTGAAGTCGTAGTGCAGGCTGCGGGCCTGGTGTTCCTGCACCACGAACCGCCGCCCCCCGGCGGGCTCGCCGCTGCGGGAGAGATTCCTCTTGCCGCGGTAGTCATCCAGGCCGGCCCCCTGCCCGGAAGGGGGAAGCCAAACGCGCGCCTCAGTCATCGTCGGACGTGGCCAGGGAAATCCTGCTCGCGCTGCGCCAGATCCCGCCCGGTGTCGTCCTGAACGTCAACATCCCCGGCGCGCCGCAGCCTGGCATCCATGGCATCCGCCAGGCCCGCCTCGCCGCGGCCGGGGGCGGTGGAGCTGAGCATCGCCAAGGCGGCAGCGGGCTACCTGCACGTCACTGTGGCCATGGCCCGCCGGATAACACCCGGCGATCCGGACGCCAGGCGGCCGGCATAGGGGTGCCATGCCGGGTAGCGGCGGGCCTGCTCAGGCCGCTGGCGGTCCGCTGGTGGACGATCACGTCTTCCCCTCCTCCGGGACCAAGGGGCTGAATCAGCCGCCCGCCGGCCACGAGCTGGTCCGCCAAGGGCGGCGGCACGGTCGGGAAGGCGGCGGAGACGATGATGGCATCGAAGGGCGCGTACCCGGGGGCTCCCTGGCTGCCGTCACCCTCGATCACCACGGCGTTGCCGATGCCCTGCGCGGCCAGGTTGTCCCTGGCCTGCGCCACCATGTCTGGCCACACCTCGATGCTGATGACCTGGGCTGCCAGGCGGGCGAGCAGCGCCGTCTGGTACCCGTAACCGGTGCCCACTTCGAGCACTCTCTCCGCGCCGACCAGATCCAGCGCCGTCACCATCGCGGCAATCAGTGACGGCTGGCTGGTGGTCTGCCCGTGGGTGATCGGGACGGGCTCATCGGAGTGCGCGATCGCCGCGAAGCGGGCGGGCACGAAGGCTTCCCGCGGGGTGGACCGGATCGCGTCCAGCACCCGGTGGTCGCGCACGCCCGCCGCCCGCGCGGCCCCGACCAGATCGTCCGGGCCGGGAATGTCCCTCAACGGTTCGGCGGTTGCGCACTGACGTCCGCCAGTGCCGAGCGCTCATCCCGTTCCAGCGCCATGTCGCCGATGGACAGCATCCCCACGGGAAGGCCGTCCTCCACGACCGGGACGCGCCGTATCGCATGTTCCCGCATGCGCTGCACAACTGCATCTGCATCGTCACCAGGCGCTACGGTGACCAGCTCCGGGCTGCAGATTTCGCCGACCAGCGTAATGGCCGGGTCGCGGTTATCCGCGACGGCGCGCACCACGATATCCCGGTCGGTCACCATGCCCTTCAGCTGCTCGCCCTCGATGACCAGCACGTTGCCGATGCCATGCTCGCGCATGACCCGTGCCGCTTCGGCGACCGGCTGGGTGGAACGCAGCGTCACTGGCTCCGGCGTCATGATCTCACTGACCTTCTGTGCCATCACAGTAGCCTCCTTGCGGAACCGTCCCTGCTTCCTTGTCCCGGGCGCTACCCCGCCAGCTCGACCCAAACCAGGTCAGCCTCACTTTCCCGTCGGCTACACGGGCCCAGTCGCCACTTCGAACCCGCCCGGACCCGCCGGAGTTCACCCAAAGTTCACCTGTCGCGGCGCATGCCGGATGGCCGTTTGGGCACGCCGACCGCGGACGCCGTTACCTGATCGTGACCAAAAGGCCGAGGAGAAGCGATGCACGATCCGGTCAGCCGGGCAGTGGACCCGGCTCAGGACGCGGAGATCAGCCGCGAGCTGCTCGCCCAGATGGACGAAGCGGCGACCAGCAGGGAACACTGGAAAATCTTGCTCACCTCTGGCATGGGGTTCTTCACCGATGCCTATGACCTGTTCATCATTGGGGTCGCCGCCACGATGATCGTCTCTGAATGGCATGTCGCCAGCTACCAGAAGTCGCTGCTGACCTCGCTGGCGCTGCTCACCTCGGCGGCCGGAGCGGTCTTCTTCGGCCATATTGCCGACAAGTTCGGGCGGCGGAAGATCTACGGCTACGAGGTGCTCGTGCTGGCCGCCGGCGCGCTCGCGTCAGCGTTCGCGCCCGGCATCTGGTGGCTGATCGCATTCCGCGCGATCTTGGGGTTTGGCATCGGCGGGGACTACCCGGTCAGCGCGACGATCATGAGCGAGTACGCGGCGCGCCGCCACCGGGGACGGATGGTCGCGCTGGTGTTCTCGATGCAAGGCGCCGGGCTGGTGGTGGGGCCACTGGTCGCTACCGGCCTGCTGAGCATGGGCATCAGCCAGGACCTCACGTGGCGGATCATGCTCGCGCTCGGCGCGGTTCCCGCGCTGGCGGTGTTCTGGCTACGGCGCCAGATCAGGGAAACGCCACGGTTCCTGCTCGCCCAGATGGAGGCCAGGGAAGCCGCCGAACGGGCGGCCCGCGCCCGCAAGGCCACCGGGATCCGCGGCGTGCTGACCGAACGGCGCCTGCTGCGCTGGCTGATCGGCGCCAGTCTGGCCTGGCTGCTGTTCGACTTTGTCTACTACGGCAACACCATCTCCAGCCCGCTGATCGTCAAGCTGGTCGACTCGCACGCCAGCCTGCTCGGGACCACCGCCTGGACGCTGGCCATCTTCGCCGTCGCGGCGCTGCCCGGCTACCTGCTGGCCGCCGCCACCATCGACAAGATCGGCCGGCGGGCGCTGCAGGCCACCGGATTCGCGGTGATGGCCGCCGCCTTCGCGGGCCTGTGGCTGGTGCCCGGCGCCACGACCACCCTGGCGCCGTTCCTGCTGCTGTTCGGCGCGACCTACTTCTTCGCCGAGTTCGGCCCCAACACCACCACCTTCGTCTACCCGGCCGAGATCTTCCCGGTGCGGGTACGGACCACCAGCCACGGCATCGCCGCGGCCGCCGGCAAGATAGGTGCCTTCACCGGCACCTACGCCCTGACCGCACTGCTGCCGGCGATAGGGCTCAGCAAGGTCAGCGCGCTGGTGGCGGCGGTTTCGGTCCTCGGGCTGCTCGTCACGGTCACGCTCCTGCCCGAACCCAAGGGCGCCAGCCTCGAGCAACTCACCGAAACCCCGTTCCGCATAGCGCAGTGGCGCTGGCCGCCGCCGAAAGCCCCGGCCCCCGGCCCGCACCGCCGCTGACGCGAGCCCGCCCGCAGCCCGGACCAATGCGCAGCCTGGAAGTGCGGTGGATCCTGCCGGGCCAGCCGGGGGCCGCAGTGACCGGGTGGTTCGAACGCTTCCCGGCCGGAGTGGAATCACGCGAGGACACCTATCTGGTTGATCCGCAGCCGGGCGGGATCTCGGTCAAGCTCCGCCAGGGCAGGGCACTCGAGCTGGAGGTATACCAGGGCAGCCCGGGAATCCTGCAGGTGGCCGGGCGCGCCCGCGGCCGTCTGGAGTCGTGGGAAAAGTGGTCGTTTCCCTGCGACGCGCCCGACCCGGGCGGCGCTGGCCCGCCGGGCTGGCGCCCGGTGCGCAAGCTGATCCGCCGGTTCCCGGCCGCCAACGGGCAATGCGCGGCAAGCGTCCGAAGGCGGGCCGAGGAGCCCAGATGCGAGGTGGAACTCACCGAGATCCAAGCGGGCGGTCAGGCGTGGTGGACCCTGGGGTTCGAGGCGACCGGCCCCGCCAGCCAGCTGCGCACCCAACTCGAGACCGCCGCCGCGTTCGTGTTCGCCCAGCCCCTGCCCGGCGGCACGGAACTGGCCGCCGATCACTCCCAGTCCTACCTGCAATGGCTTACCGGCGGGCCGGTCGTGGCGGCGGCGACAAGGCGCGCGACGCGATGACCGGGCACGGCGACTGATCCCGCCCGGCCGGGGATCAACCCGGCGGCGCAGGGTAGAGCGGGCACCTCATCGGCGAGACGCACCAGGTCGCGGCGGAGGGCGCGCCGCGACTGACCACCCAGCAGGCACGGTCGTTTCCGACGACCAGAACACGCGGCCAAGCAGGAGCCCGACCGCGGCTTCCCGCAGGCCCGGACGGCGCATGGCCGGGCTGCCGAGTTCACCCGGTGCGCCCAGCTGCGGTTCTGGGCCCGAGAGCTCAGCGCGGCCGGTGCTCGGGCTCGTTGATGCCGAGGACGACCATCACCTCATGGACGCTGCCGAAGGGCTGGTCCGACGTCACCCGGGACAGCCGGGCGATCAGCTCGGCAGGCGCGTCCGCGTCGGAAAGACGAGCCAGCAGGGTGTCGCGCCCGGCCGGGAAATCGCCCCGGGACAGGATCCGGGCCAGCTCGCTGCGCAACGCGATGTCCTCGGCCTGGGGATCGCGCGGCTGCCGGTCCGCGGGAATATCCCCCGCGGGCTCGACCTCGCGCCATTCCTCGATGTGCGGCCGCTGCGGCGCGCCGCGTTCCAGGTCCTGGGTTTCCCGCTTCAGCTCCTGGTCGCGCTGGGACCCGTGCTTGGTGCTGCTGCGTTCCATGTAGGCCGGTTACCCCGCGGGACCCGAAATGACACCACCTATCTGGCCGGGGCGACCGGTCGGCTGGAGGAGGAGGCGACGCCGCTATGGTCCGGGCGGTCGCCGCCACGGATGCCGAACTGCACTTCCTGCCCGCCAGCCAGGCGGAAGCCGGCCAGGTCGGAACGGTGAGCTCCGCGCCCGAGCCGAGCGCGTCGGTCGGGCCGTCTACCGAGAGCTCGTCGCCCGCCTCGATGCGGTCGTAGTCAGGCGGGTCGGTGAACTCGGCGGCTAGCACGCCGAAGTTGGCCAGGTTCTGCCAGTGGATCCTGCAGCAGGTTGTGATCGGCGTACTGGACCGAGACCTGGGTCCGGACCCGGTCCAGGCCCGCGATGCCCCCGGCCATGCCGGGGCGGGCACCCAGGACGTTCGGGACCAGATCTTTCGATCCGAACGGGCCGGGTACCTGCCCCGGTCACCGGGTCAGCCACCAGCGTGTCCAGGAAGCGCCGGAACGCTTCGCAGGCGAAGCCGAGGCGCTCTGGTGGAAGGCGCTGGTATCGCGCCACTCCAGCTTGCCGGCCGCCGGGCCGAGTGCCTCGCGCAGCAGGCGGGCGGTATCCGCCAACCGGGAACGAGGTTTACCAGGTCCCTCCATGCAGTTCTGCCGGTGACTACCCGGTGAATGGCGGGGCGGGCGCTCCTGATCGCCGCGGCCTAGTAGCCGCCGCCTCCGCCGCCTCCGCTACCCCCGCCGTGGCCGCCACCGATGTACTTGGCGATGACGATCCAGTACCCGATGGCAACGAGCAGCGTGATGACCCCGACGATGATCCCGGCGATCGCCAGCCCGCGGCCGCGTTCGCCGCTCTGGTCGATCCTGTCGCGCGCCCTGACGCCGAGCCAGATGCCGGCTATCGAGCCGATGCCGCCGAGCGTGAGGATAGAGAGCACCAGCGACCAGATCGCCATCCTGCTGATCTGGCCGGACGCCCGCTGGTTGTAGGCAGGTCCCGTGCGCGTGCCAGTCTGAGGACTGGACATGATCCCGCTCCTTTGATTGAGCCTTGTCCAAGTGGTGTCCTCTACCCGGCCGCTGCCATCCCATGCGCTTGCGGCGGGAAAAGAGGCAGCTGCACACCCCCGCCCGCGCCATCGCCGCAGGTGAGCCGGACGACAGGCAGGCTGACGCCGGTGACGGTGACCTTGATCAGAGCACCTCGCCCTCGCGCGGCAGCGGGCCCGCGCCGACGACAGCCACGTCAACGTCGAAGATCATCTCTTCCCTCCGGTGTCCTATGGTTCGGGAAGGCCCCGCCCTGCCCCAGCAGCGCCGCCTGAACATCACGTCAGGAACCCGGTCTTGCCGCGCGGAGGCCGGGCGGTTTCTGCGGCTACCTGGTCATCGTGAGGTTCTTGCCGGCCTCGGCCGGATGGACGTAACCCCGGCCCGGCCGGTAGCCGGCCCGGATGTTCAGCTCCTGGATGCCCAGGCCCTGCAGGGAGTCCTCGACATCGCCGGCGACAGCCGGCCGGTCGGCGCCCGTCAGGACCCGGGCGGCGCAGGCTTCGGCCGGCTCGCGCAGGTCCGGCCGGGCAGCGAGCAGCTCATCCAGCACGGCGGCCTTCTCGGCCGCGGACAGGGTGTCCAGTGCTGACCTCTTATCGCTCACCTGTTCTTCCCCTGTCCCTGTTCGCTCTCGGCCGCTCGCTCCTGAATTTCGCCGGACGGGCGCCCGAGCGCGGACAGGCAGGACGCGCGCAACGGGCGGAGCTGCTCAACGGCCGGCTCCGGGTCACCGGTGCGCAACGCCAGCTCCACCCCGGTGGTCAGCCATTCCAGGGCCCGGCGTGGTCGCCGATGTCGCCGTACCCGATGCCAGCCTGCACATAGACCCAGACGTCGCCGGGGTAGCCGGCGCGAGCCTGCTGCCACAGGAGCCTGGCCCGGGACTCGTGCCCCGAGCACACCAGCTTCTCCGCTGGCTCGCACGGCATCTCGGCGCCCTCGGCGTAGCCGCTGCGGGTCACGTCGCTGATCGTGCGGACCGCGTCGTCGACCCGGCCCAGCACGAGATAGCTGCCGGCAAGGTCCTCGCTCCAGGCCCCGGCATCGAACCACGTCTCGCCTTCGCGGGCGCACGCCAGGGTCAGGTACTCCTCCAACGCGGCGACACGCCCGACCTGATTGTCACCGGCCTTCTGCACCCGGTCCGTGATCTCCTCGATGCGCTCCTCCAGCGCCGCCCCGGCCACGGCGAGCGCCGGGATTCCTTCTTCGCCGTCCGGCGACCGAACCGGGGCGGCATACGCGCCACCGTAGCGAACCGGGCCTTGGGGCTGGCGCCTTCGCGGCGCGCGCTCAGGTACGGCCCAGCCGGGCGTCGATGGCTGCGGCGCTGGCCTCGGGGTCCAGGCCAGTGATGGTGACCTGCAGGTCCGCCCGCTCATAGGACCGCTTGAAATAGGAGATGTCCGCCTTGATCTCCGTCAGGCAGAGGACCCGCTCCTCCCCGGTGAGGTGCTTTTCGATGCGTCGCGAGTCGATGTCGTAGAAGGTGATCCGCTCCAGGATGTTCTCCGGCGCGCCGTGGACGGCCACCGTCACGCCGCGCACCCGCCGGACGACCCGCAGGAAGGCGTCGCGCAGGCCGCTGGGCGGCAGCGCGATCACGCAGTCCGGGTGGGCGGCCGCGAGACGCCCCAGCACCACGGCGCAGTCCCTCCGGTAGTCGTAACCGGTGAGGAACCGGGCCTGAAGCCGCTCGATGGATAGCCCGAAGTGCCGTTCGATCTCATCATCGAGGTCGAAGAAGGCCCAGCCCCGCCGGTCAGCGAGGATCCGGCCGACCGTCGTGGTGCCCACGCAGCTCACACCGGCCAGGCTGACCCGCAACCCAGACTCCCCACCGCCACACCGGCGACCCGAGGGCGCGTCCGCGAGGCCGGCGATATCGGGGCATCGGGAAAACGGCAGATAGCCAGCATAGTGGTGGCCACGCCGAGGAGCCCGCACGCACGCTGCCGAGGCGAATCCCAATGGGCTCTGACGCACCACAAACTATATACGCTACGTACATGACGTACATTAGGAACATGAGCGAGAACGCGATGCCGCTGCCATACGAGGTCCAGGAGATGACCACTACCGAGGCCCGCAAGCACCTTCCGGAGCTGGTCAACATGGCCGCCTACGGCCATGTCACCACGGTGCTCACCCGCGACGGCCGCCGGCTGGCCCGCATCGTCCCCGAGGAGGACGCCTGGGTCTACAGCCCAGCCTGGCAGGACAAGCTCCGCGAAGCCGACACGGACCTTGCCGCGGGCCGCGTCCGGCGGTTCGAGGACGATGATGATTTCCTGGAGCACCTGGAAGCCCTGGACGATGAGGCAGGAGGGTGAGATACCAGACCACCGCGGGGTTTGATGCCGCGCTGGCCAAGCTACCCCGCGAACACCGGCGGCTGTTCATCGGCGCGATACGCGCCCACCTGATCCCGGCGCTCACAGCCGTGGCACACCGCGGCGAGACACCATGGCCCAAGCGCCTCCGCGTACACAAGATCGGCGAGGTCTACTCGCTTACCTGGAGTTTCTCGGGCCCCGACGGCAGGGCACTGTTCACCATCGGCCCGGACTCCGACCGCGAACCGCTGCTAACCTGGCTCGCCATCGGCTACCACGACATCTACCAGTAGCCGGCAGCCGGAGATCGCCGTGCTGACCACGCAGATGAGTCAGGGCTGGCCGCGAAGATCGGAGCTGGGTGACTGACACTGCCCAGGTCCATGAGAGGTACACGGAAGGTCCATTGCTCAGCTGCGAAGCTGCCAGCCTCCGCAGCCAGGCCGCCGCGACCAGACGCCCGCCCTACTGCCCGTGCCTGCCACCAGTAGCGGTGTCCCGGCACCGGGCGCGGTTCACCCTTCCATCCAAGTCCATCCAAGTCAGCAGCGGCGATTACGGACCGTACCGACCGCCCCGGCGAAGCCGCAGGGTCGGCGCGCCGGATTTTGCACCTATGATGACCTGCTGGACAACGCCGGTTCCGCCAGCGCCGACCGCATACCGCCCGAATACCAGCATCTGCAGGTCGGCGGCGTCCCGGTCAGCGTGCGGATTCTCCCCGACGGGATCGCCGGGGAGTGCGGATGCCCGGCGCACGGGCTGTGCGCGCACGCGGTCGCCGTCGTGCTGGCCTGGGTGCGGATGGGGACGGACGCGGATGAGCCGGACCTGTTCGAGGTGCTGCGGATGTAGGACCCGGACTGGCTGGCCACCCGGCTGGCGGAGCTGGCCGCGGCCGACCCCGCGCTCGCCGGGCGGCTGCTGGCTGAGGCCGAGGACGGGCAAGCGTTGCAGGACATGGCGGGTCTGCGCGCGGAGCTGGACGAGGTGCTCGACGAGCTGGAGGACGAGGCTTCCAGCCTGGGGCTCTATGACGAGTGGTACCCGGACGGCGAGGCTCTGGACGAGCTGCTTGACGAGGCAGCGGAGTTCGTGCCCGACGCGCCCGATGCGGTCCGGGAACTCGCCGATCACGTGATCACTCGGACCGAGCGGCTGCTGAACTGCGAGAACTGCTACGGCGAGGCGATCACCGAAGCGCTGGAGAAGGCGCAGGACGTGCACCTGGCCGCCTGCGAGGCGGGCACGCCCGGCCCGGAGGCGCTGGCCCAGCGCCTGGCGGCGGGCGCGCTGGAAAGCGGGTGGGGAGTGTTCCGTGATGGCCCGGCGAAGTACGCCCGCGTGCTCGGTGCGGCCGGGCTGGCCCGGTACTGTGAGCTGCTGACGAACGCGCCCGCCAGGCAACACGGGCAGGACGCGCTGTGGACGTCGCTCCGCCGTGCCGAGGAGGTGCATGCCGCCGACTGAGGCGGTGTGCGGTAGACGCACCGTCGTCAGATGGCGGCGACGGCCGCGTTGGCGGCGTCTAGATTGAAGCGCTCTGGGGCGTAGTCTTCACCGGCCCATGCGCGCATCTCCTCGCGTGCCTGGCCGGGCGGGCCTACGAGTACCTCCTTGAGGTCGGCGAACCCTCTGGTGCCGCCGGAATTCTCAGGCGGGCAGGCGCCCGCACCGGCGGCGTCGAAGCTGGTAGGGAGCGGTTTACCAACCATGCTGAATGGGTTAGTGTGACGGCCGGCCGGTGGAGGCATCTGCCCTCGTCGCTGCGTTTTTTGGTTGCTTTTGCCGCATCGTGCTTGCAGGTCAAGATCTCCTGCGGGCGGTGTCCGTGGCTGTCCGGGTGTATCGTTGCAATCTGCGCCCGGATATGTCAGGTGAGCAGCGATGTGGATCCACCGCTGCCGGTGCCGCCTGAGGGCGCGGAATGGATCTAGGCCTATCATCATCGGCTGGGCTGGTTCGTATGGAAAAGTCTTCGTGTGGAAAAGTCACAGAAGGCGCTTCCGCCTCAGGTCCGGGCCTGGGTTGAGGCGCGCAAGCGGCACCGCCTCTCGCACGCGCAGGTGCAGATGGCCCGCGAACTCGGGCTGAACCCGGGAAAGCTGGGCAAGATCAGCAACCACCGGCAAGAGCCGTGGAAGGCGCCGCTGCCGCAGTTCATCGAGCACCTCTACCTCAAACGGTTTGGCCGGGAGCAGCCCCGGGTCGTCACTCCGGCGGAGAAGTGGGAGCGGTCGGCGGCTGCGAGGAAACCGGCGCGGAACGCTGTCGCCACGAACGCCCGCGGTGACCAAGGAGGGCTCGGGTTGCCGTGATCGCGCTTGATGAGCTGAAGATTCCCAGGGGACTGCGGCCAGTGGTTGAGGAGATCGTCGGCATCACCGACTCGGTGTGCCTGTCTGTCCTCGACGAGGAGTACGCCGATCTCGCCCGGCGGGCGGTGGCGAAGCTGGCGCGCAAGCGGCCCTCGCCGGTGCAGGT
>WNGE01012933.1_pt1 | contig 24980 bp, 26 predicted proteins | sample 5400651 | NCBI WGS metagenome assembly WNGE01 (sample SAMN13153370, study PRJNA577476) | soil metagenome | isolation source: 60 cm soil or saprolite under grassland replicate 2 | place: USA:California | collected 2016-06-15
CTCCTCGGGCTCGAACGGGAGTCGCGACTCGTAACCGTCGACGGCGAGACGCCCGATGCGGAAGACATCGTCGCCGGGCCGGCCGCGCATCAGGGACGCCAGAGCGACGGCGAAGTCCGCGACCTGCGCTGTGTACACGCAGTCACCGAAGTCGATGATCCCGCTGATCCGGTTGCGGTCGTCCAGCAGGACGTTGCTGAGAGTGAGATCGCCGTGCACGACCTGCCCGCGCAGCTGTGGCCACCGCGGGCCGGCGCGCTCCTCGAACACATCGATCACGCGCGCGACGAGGCTTCGTCGACCTGAGTGGTCGATCGCGTCGAGCAGCGGCCGCAGCTTCGGCGCATGCTCCAGATTCCAGAGCAGCTCGCGGCCCGCCGCAGGATGGAAGAACGACCGCAGCGCGAGGTTCAGGCGTGCATGGGTGGCCGCGTACGCATAGATGGCCCGATCGTCCAGCCCGGGCCCTCCCGCGTGGCCATGGAGGCGTTCGAACAGACGCACGTGATGAGCGCCGTCGGGACCGGTGAAGGTGGCGCGCCCGCCGCGTGGCTGCGCGATTGGCAACTCCGGGTCGACGCGCGCGATGTGCTCGATCGCTGCGTGCTCGAGATCGAGCACGCTGGAGTGTTCACCAAGGTTGGAGATCTTGATCACGGCGCCGGCGCCCCCGTCGTCGATCAGGAACGTTTCGTCGCGCTCGCTGCCGAGGTTGGTCGCAGTCCCCTCTATCCCAAAGACTTCGACCGCGATGTGCGCGACCTCGTCCGGCGTGAAACGCGGCGGCGGGGTCTCCAGAACGGACACGCGTCGATCCTACGCCGGGTCATGGGGATCGATCCCGTCTCCGAACGCGGCTGCTTCTAAGAGGCCCTAGCTGAATGAGGGGAAGGCAACATTCGTCGCTCGTCTGTCATGAGAGTCAACTCGGTTTACGAGGCGAGCGCAGCTGCCTCCGCGAGCAGCACCTCGGTCTCGGCGAGTGCCGGCTTGTATCCCATGGAGGCGAACAAGTCGCGCGCTTCGGCGAGCGACGCCTCCGCTCCCGCGCCGTCGAGCGTGAGTAGGCAGCGGCCTCGGCCGAGCAGCGCGTAGGCGCGCTCGGGAACGTTGCCGAACTGCTGCCAGCGCTGGGCCGCCTGCTGGTAGAGCCGGGCGGCAGCGGTGTGGTCGCCCGCGGCTTCGGCGAGTTGTGCCTGGGCCGAGGCGAGGGCGTGCTCGCGGAGCGGGGTGGTGGGTTCCGTGCCGGCGGCTAGTCGCTCGGCGAGGGTCGGGTCGTCGAGGGCGAGCGCGACGCGCAGCACGGAGGGGAGCTCCGAGCCGAGTTCGGTGCGGACGGCAGTGAGCTGGTCGAGCTCGTGCAGCAGCGTCTGCGCCTGCTCGGGTTGCCGGCGGGCGAGCAGGAGTTGGGCGGCGGCAGCGAACGCGAGCGCGATGAACCCTGGTAGGCCCATGTCGCGGGCCGCGGTCACGAGCTCGTCGGGGGCGGGGGCTTGTTGGGGGGTGCCGCGTTCGGCGAGCAGCCGCAGCTGCAGCGCGCGCGTGGAGACGTGATCGATGTCGCCGGCGGTCTGGAGCCGGTCGGCGAGCGGTCCGGCCTCGGCGAGCGCCTGTTCAGGCTGTCCGAGCTCAGCAAGGAGGCTCAGGCTCTCGCTCCGCAGGTGCAGCGTGACCTCGGTGATGCCGCGCCGCTCGCAGAAGGCGATCCCCTCCCCGAAGGCGTCGAGTGCGGCCTGCGGCCCCTGGTAGAACCAGACGACCCAGGCGAAGTTGCCGTAGATGACGGCGGTCTCGCGTCCCTGGCCCTGCTCGAGCGCGAGCTGGAGCGCCCGGCGCACGTCTTCGACCCCGTCCGCGTCCCCAAGCTCGCAGCGGGCGAGGCCGCGCCAGTGGAGCGCGAATGCCGGCTCGGGTAGGCCGAGCTCCGCGCCGAGCGCGAGCGCCCGTTCAGCCGCCGCGAGGCCCTCGGGGTATCGGCTTGCGAGCGTGCAGCGCCCGGCCATGTAGGTGTGGCCCGCGACAAGCTCCGGCCCGGCGGGTTGCGCCTCGAGCAGCCCGACAGCCTCGGCGATCATCTCCTCGCTTCGCGGGTCGCCGAGCCGGTGGACAACGAGCGCGAGGCGGGTCAGGACGCGGCCGGCCGCCACGGGCTCGCCCTGGTCGCGGTGGAGGTCGAGGGCCTGTTCGAGCGCCCGTCTGGCCTCCTGCAACCGGCCCTGCTGCTGCGCGGCCTGCGCCCAACGCTCGAGCAGCGACGCCCGCTCCGAGTTGCCGGGAGGGCCGAGCTCGAGCGCGCGGGCGAGCTGCCGTTCGGCCTGGTCCACGTCGAGTGAGAGCGCTCGCTCGCCGGCCAGGGCCAGGTAGCGCACCGCCTGCGCTTGCAGCCGCTCTGTCTGCTCGCCGATGCCGGCGGCCCGGTTGAGCTCGAGCGCGGCCTGGTAGTGGTAGGCGAGCACGTCGGCCAGGTCTTCGACGCGCTCGCCCGCTTTCTCTTCGATCCAAGCGGCGGCTGCCTGGTGGCGGGCGGCGCGGGCGGCACGGGGGATCTGCCCGTAGCAGACGTCCCGCACGAGCACGTGCCAGAAGCCGTACTCGTGCTCCCCTTCCATCGAGCTGGTGCGGGCGGGGCGGACGAGCTCCTTGCGGGCCAGCTCGTGCAACGCCTGCTCCACCCCGGCCGGGTCGCGGTCGCCCATCCAGGCAAGCGCGCCCGCCCAGAACACCTTGCCCACCACCGACGCGTCCTGGAGCAGGCTTTTCCGCTCCGCCGGCAGGGTGTCGAGGCGGGCGGCGATCAACGACTGCACCGACTCCGGGACTTCCACTCCCTCACCGAACTGGTCGCGGTCTGCGAGCAGACGCACGAACTCCTCCGCATACAAGGGGTTGCCGCCCGCCTGCTCCAGCAGCGCCCGCTGCGTCTCGGCCGGCAGCACCGCCCGCTCCAGCAGCGCCGAGACCAGCTGGGCGGTCTCCGTGTCGCTCAAGGGAGCGAGGTTGATCCGCTGCGCGTTGCGGGCGTTGGCGCCGAAGGTGGGATGCCGCTCGTAGAGCTCCGGCCGCGCCGTGCAGAGGAGCAGCAGCGGCACTCCCTCCGCCCAGTCGGCCAGATGCTCGAGAAAGGCGAGCAGGGCGGGGTCTGCCCAGTGCAAATCCTCGAACACCAGCACGGTCGTTCTCTCGGCCGCAAGGCTCTCGCTGAAGCGCCGCCAAGCCGCAAAAGACTCCTCCTGGGCGGCCGGCTCGGCCGGCGCCCCCACCAGCGGCGCCAAGCGAGCCAAGAGCCAGGTCCGCTCGGGATCGCCCTCCGCGATTGCCCGCTCGAGCTTCGTCGCCGCCTGCGCGGGCGTGTCCGATTCGAGGATGCCGCACTCGGCCTTCACGATCTCCCCCAACGCCCAAAACGAGATCCCGTCCCCATAGGGCAGGCAGCGTCCCTGCCGCCAGCGCACCAGGCCCGGCCGCTCCTCGAGATACCCGAACAGCTCGGCGCAGAGGCGGCTCTTGCCAACTCCAGGCTCGCCCACGATCGTCACCAGCTGACAGGAGGCCTGCTGGGCGGCCCGCTCGAACGTCCCGATCAACAGCGGCCGCTCCAACTCCCGCCCCACCAACGGCGCCGCGTGGCTGCGCGTGACGTCCCTTCCGAACTGTGCCCGAGGCTGAAGCGGCCGGTAGAGCGCAACAGGCTCCGTCTTGCCCTTCACCACCACCGGCTCCAACTCCTCGTACTCGAACACGCGCTCCGTCGCCCGGTACGTCGGCTCCGACACCGCGACTCCGTCCACGGGCGCAGCACTCTGAATGCGGGAAGCCGTATTGACGACGTCGCCGGTGACGATCCCCTCACCCAACTCCGGCCGCGCAGTAAGCGCGACCACAGCCTCGCCCGTGTTGATCCCGATACGGACCTGAAGCGAGAGACCGGCCTCGCGCTCATTCAGCTCGCCGATCGCCTCAAGGATTCGAATGCCCGCCCTCACCGCCCGCTCCGCGTCGTCCTCGTGCGACACCGGCGCCCCGAACACCGCCATCACCGCATCACCCACGAACTTCTCAACCGTCCCGCCGTAGCGCTCGATCTCCTCACGCACCCGCGCGTGATACGGCCGCAACCGCGCCCGCACATCCTCCGGGTCGACAGACTCCGACGCCGCCGTGAACCCGACCAGATCGCAGAACAACACCGACACCATCTTCCGCTCCTCGAGAACGGAAGGCGCCGGCTGCTCAGTCAGCGGCGCGCCACAAGACCCGCAGAACTGGAAGCCCTCCGGGCTCTCCTTGCCACAAGCAGGACAAGCCGCCACGCGGCGAGTCTAGGACAGCAACCCAAGACGAGACGAGCCACAGGCAGCCCTACCAGCCACTTCATTCTGTTAGAGCCTCTAAGCCCGTGCGCCCCTTTCGGGGCGCACGGGCTAGGGCGATGCGTACGGAACTACTTACAACCCGGGAATCGGAACGAGACGATGCGCGTTCGCCACGCGCCGAAGATCAGGTCGGTACCGAGGTACTCCTGCGCGTACCAGAACGTGCAGTCGTCGCTGGGATCGACGGTGAGATCGCTGTAATCGCCCCAGCGTCCCTCGATCTGGGTCTGCGGGCCGGCGCCGGTCCATGCAACCTGCTCGGTCTGGGTCAGCTGACCGGACGGAGCGCTCGGCGTACGTCCCGTGTACCGGACCGACGGATAGTCGTTCGGACCGGAAGCGCTGAAGCCGATTGCGATGTCGCCGGCGTGGTCCATGGCAACGCTTCCCATCCAACGCCAGAGCGGATTCGTGTCCGAATCCGTCGGCGCATACGTCCCTTGCTGGTACAACGATGCAGCCGCGCCCTTCGGCACGCGGACCTCGTACCAGCGGATGCCCGCGGGCCCGTTCGCCTTGACGGTGTGGTTCAGCAGGATCGACTGCGTGCCACCCGCAAGCACGCGCACGGGCAGCCTGTACATGAGGCGGTCGCCGAGCACGTCGAGCTGCTCTGGGCCGCCCTTCTGCGGGACGCAGTCGCCGTGCCCGTAGACGCACTGCGGCCGAACGAACGGCGCTACCGACAAGGTGTAGTTCGGCGAGCCGTTGTTGCCGAAGGTCGAGTTGGCCGGGTTCGACCAGTCGACGTGGAACTTCCAGAGCCGCAGATCGAAGCCCGTGTCACCGACAGACGTCGGCGGGATGCCAGTCGGATCGTCGACTTCGGCAACGAAGTTCGGCGCGCCGGGTGCGGTGGCCGAGCCGTCGAGGTCGCCGGGGAGCTGACCGATGTACTGGCCGCCCGGCGGGTTGTGCTGCGACTCGTCGAAGAAGACGACGCGGGCCGCCTTGCCCTGCAGCATCTGGCTCCGCTCGAAGACGAAGGCACCGGTCCCGGCAGACGTCACCGTGCTGCTCGGGAACTCGTTCGCGGTCATGTAGTAGCCGTCCGACCAGACGCCGAAGTGCGGATAGTCGTAGAAGACATCCGAACCGAACAGGAACGTGTAGAGGTAGTAGGAGCCGGTTGCATCCCCGGTCGTCGAGATGGCGACGCATTCGCCGTACTGTTCTCCAGCGGCTGGTTGCGCGATGAACTGCGACAACAACCAGCGGTTTGCCAGCTGGTCGTAGACGACGACGGGATCGCCCTCGTTGTGCGTCTTGCACTCGCTGTCGGTGTTGGCCCAGAGTTGATCGATTTCCGTCGCCGGGCGTAGGACGGCGCCCGACTTCGAGTACACGGCGAAGCTTGTGTTGACCATCTCGACGTACTGCGTCAAGCCGGCCTCGCCATTGGTGTCGGGCGGCAGGCAGCCGCAGTTGCTCCCCTGAGTGCAGGGTTCGTCGCTGAAGGGGAGGCAAATTCCGTCGAAGTTCTGAATGGGTGCGGAGAGCGGGCCCGTGCCCTTCTTCTTCTGAACCACGGGGTCGTTCGCGTTCGTTTGACCGGACCTGGGCTGGAGCTCCTCGTTGTCGCGCGGAGTCACGGACGTCACCGGCAACGCGGTGATCACCGGCAAGCTGCTCACCGGCAGTGATACTCCGTCGACCCGTCCGTTGATCACGTTCGGGCCGAACGACGCAGTCGCGGTACGGGCCGTGCGAGCACTCACCTGTCGAGCGTCGCGGTCGCCGCTCGCCGAAACCAGCCCGGCCGCGCCCTCGCGCGCGACGGCCCTCGTGTTCGCGCTGCTGTGCGAACTGCTGTCGCCGAGCACGGCGGCGGCTAGAAACAGGACGAGCACGCCCGTCCCGGCAATGCCCAACCGGATTCTCTTCACTTCAACTCCTCTCGCTCACCTGGCGTCGCGGGGGTCGACCCACTCCGGCTGGGGCGCCGCAGTGGAAACGAGTTCATCCGTTTCCGTCAGGCGCCTATCGCAAACCGTTGCGACACCAGCACGGCGTTGACTGACTGGTCAACGCCTTCGCTGGGACGCGTGGTTGGTGCCCGCCTGGATCGCTCTCGACGCGGTCCTGCGGGTGCCGGCGCTCCGGCGAATGCTGGAAACCACGCAGCCCTGACGGCCAGCAGGGCCTTTCAGTGCTACCGTGTGCGCACTACAAGAGCGAGTTCGGCTGGCCTAATCGCCTCCCTACCGTTCATGACCTGGTAAGAGGAGGTGTTTTCTATGGCAACTGGAACCGTTAAGTGGTTCAACGATTCGAAGGGTTACGGCTTCATCACTCCTGCTGAGGGTGGGAAGGATTTGTTCGTGCACCATTCGAACGTCGTCGGTGAGGGCTTCAAGTCACTCGCTGAGGGCGCCGCGGTCGAGTTCGAGGCAGCCGAGGGCCAGAAGGGTCCCGAGGCGCGGAACGTCGTCCAGGTCGGCTCCTAGTCGACTTTCACCTGCGCGCGCCTGTGGAGTGATCCTCAGGCGCGCACAGTTTCCAACACGCTAGAGAGGTATGTCATTCCAGAGAAGGACAAGATCGAGCTGCATGGAGAGGTCGTCGAGGCGTTCCGCAACGGCGTCTTCAAGATTCTGCTCGACAACGGGCACACGGCGATGGGCTACATGGCGGGCAAGATGCGCCGCTACCGGATCAGGATCAATCCTGGAGACCGGATCACGATCGAGCTCTCCCCATACGATCTCGAGCGCGGCCGCATCGTGTATCGCGACCGCTGAGCTCTCTCCACTGAAGCACGAATAGCTCGACCGGGGGATGTCCCACGCGTCTTCGTGTCACGAAGATGCGTCCCGTCGTCCCGCGAAGAAGGGGTCTCCAGTGAGTGCACGCCGGCTGCTCGGTCTTACCCGCATGTTCGTTGTCGTTGCGACTGTCGGGACAGGCACCGCGGCGGCTGATCCGGCCGATCCGCAGGCGCACATCCTCAGCCCTGCAGACGGCCAGCAGTATCCGCAGGGAGCCACGGTCCAATTCGCTTTCTACTGCAGCTCCGAGACGTCGTTCGTCATCTCCTGCGCGGGGAGTCAGGACTTGGGTTCGGAGCTCGACACGGTTCAGGCCGGCTCTCACACGGTCACCGTCACGGCAACCGACTACGACGGGCGCCATTCCACGGCGACCTCCACCTACACGGTGATCGACATCACGCCACCGCACGTCGAGTTCGGCACACCTGCGGACGGCGCCTCGTACGAGATGGGTGCAGACCTCCACTACGACTACGCGTGCGCGGACGACCCCGGCGGCCTGGGCATTCTCGAGTGCTTCTCGCCGATGCCCCTTGGCTATCCGATCGACACGCACCGCAGCGGCACATTCACGTTCGATGTCTATGCGGTCGATCTGGCCTTCCACATCACGCACGAGACCGCGACGTACACCATCACCGACCGCAAGCCGCCTGCGATCGCGTTCACGTCCCCGGCCGACGGGGCGAGCTACATCGTCGGCCACCCCGTCTGGACGTCGTTCTTCTGTGACGACGGTCCGGACGGCTCCGGGCTGAAGAGCTGCGACGGCGACCAGCCGAGCAACACGCCGCTCGACACATCGACGCTCGGGCCCAAGACGTTCACCGTCACGGCCTCGGACCGTGCCGGGAACGTCGCCAGCGAGACGCACTCCTACTCCATCGTCTACGACTTCGCCGGTTTCGCCTCGCCCGCCGAGTCCTATCCGACGGCGACGTCGACCAAGGCCGGAGAGAGCGTTCCGTTGAAGTTCTCGCTGCATGGTGACCAGGGATCGAGCATCTTTGCGGCCGGCTCTCCGGGCTGGGCCCCGTGCGGCGCTCTGGACGGCCCGACCTGGGCGGCCGGAACGCTGTCGTACAACGCCTCCTCATCGCCACGTTCCGGGACGGCACGACGCACCGAGCACGGTTCACCTTCACGAAATAGGCGCCTCCCCCGGCTGGGGGAGGGCGGAGCGCAAGTTTCGCCAGCTCGAGACGACTTTTCGAGCGTAAGGCCGACTACCCCCCAAGCGAAGGGATTTCCAGTGCGAAGACGATTCAGCCGATTCAGCCGGCGCTCCATCGTCGGTTCGATCGTTGGGCTCGCGTTCGCAGCCGCCGCCGGCGTTGGTCTCGCCCAGATCACCACGGGCCCCTCACCGACCCTCTCGGCAGCGAGCACGACGCAGTCGCTGTCGACCGGGACGCAGACCAGCGGACCAGAGGCCGAGTCCGCCGACGACCAGCAAGGCTCCGACGCGGACGAGAACGACTCCGGCTCCTCGACAACGACGACCGGTCTCACGACCACCGGTCTCACGACCACCGGTCTGACGACGACCGGACAGGCAACGACCGCGATCGGTGAGAACGGCGACGGGCAGGAGAAAGTCGCCGTCTGCCATGTGACGGGCTCGACGAAGCATCCGTCGCACACGATCGTGATCGCTCGGCCCGCCGTCGCCGCGCACCTCGCACACGGCGACACCGAGGGCGCATGCGCAGTCACGCCGGCGACCGCCGCCCTGACGACCACGAGCTCGTCCCCGCGCCACGTGCATGCGCCGACGCATCAGCAGACCAGCACTACCACCGGCACCACCACGCACGGTGGGCACTCGTCCAGTCACGGCAAGTCGGGACTGAAGCCGCACGGCAACTCCGGGCACGCCAACCACGGCAGTTCCGGAGCGAGCCACGGCAACGGCCACGGCAAGTAGCTCCAGCACCTCCCCGCGGACATCGAGAGCCCCGTCGCGCCGGGGCTCTCGTCATTTCAGGGGCGGTACGCTCCGCCCATGATCCGCGAGCTGCTCGAAGCCCGCGCGGGCGAGGATTACGAGCTCTACGCGCGCACGATCAACCCCCAGTTCATGCGCGTCCTGAAGACGATCGGATTCGACCGCGTCTGGTCACGCGCCGAGGGCCAGTACCTGTACGACGAGGACGGCAGCCGCTTCCTCGACCTGCTCGGCGGGTTTGGGATGTTCAACGTCGGCCGGAACAACCCGCGCGTGCGTGCTGCCCTCGCCGAAACGCTCGAGCTCGAGACGCCCGGCTCGGTGCAGCTCGGCGTCTCGCTCTTGCCGGGCCTGCTCGGCGAGGAACTGCTCAAGCGCTTTCCGGATCGCCCCGCACGAGTGCTCTTCACCAACTCCGGCACAGAGGCGGTCGAGGCCGCGCTGAAACTAGGCCGTGCGGCGACGGGACGGTCGCGCGTCGTCTCGACCGTGCACGGATTCCACGGCCTCACGCTCGGCTCGCTCTCGGCGAACGGCGGCCATCATTTCGTCGAACGCTTCGGACCGCTCCTGCCCGGGTTCTCGCACATCGCATTCGGCGACCTCGACGCACTCGAAGACGAGCTCCGCCGCGAAGACGTCGCGCTCTTTCTCGTCGAGCCGATCCAGGGACACGGCGTCTACCTTCCGCCGGCCGGATATCTCCGGGGCGCGCAGGAGCTGTGCCGCCGGTACGGGACGCTCTTCGCCGTCGACGAGGTGCAGACCGGGTTCGGCCGGACGGGAAAGCTCTTCGCCTTCGAGCATTGGGGCCTCGAGCCCGATCTCGTCACAGTCGCCAAGTCGCTTTCGGGGGGTTACGTCCCGGTCGGCGGGCTTTTGATGGTGCAGCGTGTGTACGACAGGGTCTTCGACACCCTGGAGCACTCCGTCAGCCACGGCTCGACCTTCGCGCCGAACGACCTCGCCATGGCCGCAGGGATCGCGACGCTGCGCGAGATCGATGACGCAAAGCTCGTCGAGCGATCCGCCCGGCTCGGTGGGGTCTTGCTCGAGCGGACTCGCGAGCTCGCGGCGGCGCACGAGGTCGTACGAGAGGTGCGCGGTCTTGGCCTGATGTGGGCGATGGAGTTCGCCGAGCCCGAGTCGGGCAGTCTCTCGTGGCGTGTCATGGAGCGGATGCAGACCGGACTGTTCGCCCAGCTCGTCGTCGTGCCACTCTTCACGAAGCACCGGATCCTGTCGCAGGTGGCAGGGCATGACCTGCCCGTCCTCAAAGGAATGCCGCCGCTCGTCCTCTCGGAGCAAGACATCGACGACTTCGTGTCGGCCCTGGACGACGTGATCTCGAAGGCGGGTCGCCCGACCCGGATCGCGGGCATGGCGCTGCGCGCAGCTCGCGCCCGATGATCGGCGGGGACGTCCCGGCGATCGTGCGGATTCAGGAGGGCCCGGCGCCGGTCTTCGTCGGAGGCGGCCCCGTGGCGGCTGCGCGCTACGTGCGCAGCCACCTGGGCGTGCTACCCGTGGACGAGACGGGCTGGCAACCGTCGTTGCGGCTGAACTACGTCGTCGGTTTCGTTGGGAACAGGCGTCGCATCGCGTTCTTCGTTGCCGGCAAGTACGTTGGCAGCGACGTCGGCTTTGGCGCTCTCGGCCAGCTCGGACAAGTGATGTCGCGGGCCAAGGACGAAGTCGTCTTCGCGCTCACGCTCTATCGCGGAACGGACCAGCGCTGCTGCCCCAAGGGCCGGACGTTGAACGCGCGGTTCCGCTGGAACGGCAAACGGCTCGTTGAGATACGACCGCTCTTGCGGGAGGGACTCGAGCCTCCGGAGGGTTTGCAGCTCCCGTCGCGCAACATCGGCTGCATCTTCGGCCAATCGCCACGCTACATCAGGTGCGATGTCAGATCCGGATTGAAGCCCGCGCCGCCGCGGCCGCGCGGCTGCGATCTCGACTGGGCCTACGGCCTCGCGATGTCGCCCGTATCCAGACCGAAGACATTCTGCGCGGGAGGCACGGCGCTTGCCGAAGGGCCTGTTCTTGCCTACGGCGCAACGCTACGCATCGAAGGCTTCACGTGCCTCTCGCGGCGCATCGGCCTGCGTTGCACGAGCCGCGCCGGGCACGGCTTCTTCCTCTCACGACAGCACTGGCGGGTGTTCTAGCTAAAGATCCGAGATCTCGCCGTGGCGCTCGTTGATGCATTGGCGCGCCCAGATCTCCGCCAGGGTGACGAGCCGTTCGCAGAACTCCTTGCGCTCGCCCGGGTTCTCAGGCACGACCTCGGGCGGGATGGCAACGCGAACCTGGTGGAGGACGATCTCGACGTTCTCTGTGATCTCGTGTCGTTCCTCGCCGACGATGGAGACCTCACCGGCCTCCGGCACGAGCAGCTTCCCCAACTCCTCGAGCTCGGCCGTGGTGGCGTCCCGTCCTGCGAAGACGCCGAAGTTCACGCGGAGCTCGAGTCCGGCGGGCTCCTGTTCGACCGCGAATGCGATTGCCTGCTCGACCTGCATTGAGAGTCGTATTACCGGCCTCGGCCGAGGCTAACCCTCTCGCGGCTCCCAGCGGAAAGTTCGTAGCGCAACAACCATCCCGAGCGCTCCCCAGGCCGCCAGCACGGCGACGGCCGTGGGCTTGTCCCACAGATTGCGACCGTGCAGGTAGATCGCGTTGACGGCGTCAAGGAGGTATTTCAGCGGTAGGACGTCGCCGATCGCGCGCAGTGCACGGGGATAGTGACGTGTCGTCCCGAAGGATCCCGACAGGAACGCCATCGGCAAGACGAGCAGGTTGAGCACGGCGGACGAGCCTTCGAGCGAGCGGATGAACCCGGTGATCGCAAGCCCGAGCCCTGCGAACGCGGCCGCGCCGAGGGCGAGCGCGAGCACGAGCGACACCAGGTGGCTGGGCCACGGCGTCGATTTGAGCAACCTGCCGAGCACGAACAGTGACACTGCCTGCAGCGCGAACACCGCCAGCGTCGAGATGAGCACTGCAGCGAGATAGGTCGGGGGCGGGAGGGGCGTCGCGCGAATTCGCTTCAGAATTCCGAGCTCGCGCCTCGCGACGATGATGAGCGCCAGCCCGGCGAACGCAGTGTTCGCCGTGCCGTAGCCGAGCATGCCCGCGAGGAGCGCCCACGACGCGGGATGGCCGTAGATGCGGCCGTTGTAGACCGCCGTGAGCAGAGCGAAGAGCAGCAGCGGAAACAGGAAGACGAAGACGGCGGCCTCACGACTGCGCCAGAACACGAGTTGCTCCCACCTGACCTGGTGCCAGAACAACCTCATGCTTCGGCCTCCGCGGTCAGCAGCAGATAGACGTCCTCGAGAGTAGGCCGGCGTACCTCGAGTCCCTCGAGCTCGCGTCCTTCGGCGATCGCCTCTTCGGTCAGCTGGTGCAACAACCGCGTCGGCTCGGTCGTACGGAGCACGACCTCCTGCCCGTCGCGTCTGTAGCGCACCTCCGTCTCGTGCGTGCCGCCGGTGAGCTCCAGCGGCGTCCCCTCGCGGACGATGCGCCCCTCGCGCAGGACGGCGACACGGTCGGCGAGCTGCTCTGCCTCATCGAGGTAGTGCGTCGTGAGCAGGATCGTCTTGCCGAGCGAGCGGAGCGAGCGGATCATGTCCCAGGCCGCACGGCGGGCCGCTGGATCGAAGCCGGTCGTGGGTTCGTCAAGGAAGATCAGGTCCGGGTCGCCGACCATCGCGACGCCGAGGTCGAGCCGCCGCTTCTGCCCGCCGGAGAGCGTCTTCACGCGCGCGTCGCGTTTCTCGCCCAGGCCGACGAGCCGGATCACCTCGTCGATGTCGCGCGGTTGGTCGTAGTACCCGGCGAACATCCGGTGCGTCTCGGCGACGGTGAGGTTCGCCCAGAGCTGGGACTGCTGCAAGACGACGCCGATGCGCTCACGGAACGCGGGCCCTGCCCGCGCCGGGTCAAAGCCGAGCACCTCGACCTGCCCGGAGTCGCGGGCGCGGTAGCCCTCCAGAATCTCGACCGTGGTCGTCTTGCCGGCGCCGTTCGGACCGAGCAGGCTGAAGACCTCGCCCTCCTTGATGTGGAAGCTGATCCCGCGCAGCGCCTCGTGCTCGCCGTAGGACTTATGCAGGTCCGTGACCCAGATGGCGCTCACAGCTCGATGATCTGCGCGCTTGCCGGAGGGAACGCAGGCTCCTCACCGCCGCGCAGCGCGGCGGTGACGCGGCTGCAGTCCGGCTGATGCCCGACGACGACCACCGTCTCGCCGCGTCCCTCGATCGCCGTCTTGACGTCGTTCTCCGTCGCGCCCGGGCCGAGCTCGTCGAGCGCGTCCGGCTCGCCGAACCCGAGGTCGACTGCCGTCTCACGTGCCCGCAGCAACGGGCTCGAGAGCACGGCGTCGGGCTCGATGCCGTCTCCGCGCAGGCGCTCACCGAGCTGCCGTGCCTGGTCATGTCCCTCGGGCGTGAGCGCGCGGAACTCGTCGGGAGTCCCCGGCGCGGCTTCAGCGTGGCGGACGAGCACGAGCCTCATCGATCGGCGCCGTAGGCTACCTGTGTGGCTTCCCTCCGTTACGTCGTGGCTGACGTCTTCACCGATATGCCCTTGACGGGCAACCAGCTCGCGGTCTTCACGGACGGGCGCGGATTGGACAACGAGACGATGCAGAAGCTCGCTCGGGAGATGAGCTTCTCCGAGACCGTGTTCGTGCTGCCGCCCGAGGCCGGCGGCCATGCACGGATTCGCATCTTCACGCCGGTTGCGGAGCTCCCCTTCGCCGGCCACCCGGTGCTCGGGTCGGCGTTCGTGCTCGGTGCCCCGCTGCAGCTCGGCGAGATCCGGCTGGAGACGGGCTCGGGGATCGTGCCTGTCACGCTCGAGCGCGAAGGCGCCCGGATCGTATTCGGCTGGATGCAGCAACCGATCCCGGAGTTCGAGCCGTTCGCCGAGGCGGAGGCGTTGGAGGAGCTGCTCGGCGTGCGCTCCCGGCTTCCCGTCGAGCTCTACCACCTCGGCCCGCAGCACGTCTATCTCGAGCTCGGCAGCACCGAGGAGGTCGCCGCGCTCGCACCGGACTTCCGTTCGCTGGCCCAGTTGACGCATACGGGCGTCAACTGCTTCGCGGGCTCGGGCAAGCACTGGAAGACGCGGATGTTCGCCCCCGCGAGCGGCGTTGCGGAAGATCCGGCGACCGGCTCGGCGGCAGGACCGTTGGCCATGCACCTTGTACGGCACGGCCGCATCGAGGTCGGCGACGAGATCGAGATCTCACAGGGCGACGAGGTGGGCCGCCCGTCGAAGCTCTACGCACGCGTCGCTGGGTCGGTGGAGCAAATCACGCGCGTGGAAGTCGGCGGCTCGGCGGTCACGGTCGCACGCGGCGAGTTCAAGCTCTAGAAGCTGACCGCTTCGATCTCGGGGAGCTCGGGAACGAGGACACGCCAGAATATGCCGCCGTTCTCCGACAGGTAGAGGCGGTTGCGGGCCGCGAAGAGCATCAGGTCCGGGTTGTCGTGGTGGACCGTGACTGCGAAGCCGGGCGGCAGGCCGCCGCCCGCCTCGCGCCAGGTTCTGCCCGCGTCGTTCGAGATCGCGAGCGGCGGCCGCCGGTCGACGACTGCGACAATCGTCGAGCCCGAAGCGGCTGCAGCGACCACGCGCGGCAGCTCGACCGTGAGTTGTGGCGGCTCGAACTCGTCGCCCGGCCCGATGATCTCTTCCTCCTCGAGATCGACGACGTACGTGCCCGACGCGGTGCGGACGACGGCGTTCACGACGTTCTCCCGGTGAGCAATGCCCCCACCAGCGCCGTAGCGCGGCGCGCCGCCGAAACCGGGGACAGTCCCTGAGACCTGCCTGCGAGGTAGGTGGCTGAGAAGGCGTCGCCCGACCCGGTCGGATCTGCCGCGACCGGCCACGCGCCGACCTCCACGGCGCGGCCGCCGACGTAGACGCAGGAGCCGCGCGCGCCGTAGGTGACCAGTACCTCGGGAACGCGCAGCTCCTCCACCGCGCCGATCACCTCGGCCTCCTCCTCGGCGAGCTTGAGCACTTGCACATGCTCGAGCATCGCGCGGTCGAAATTCGCGTCGAGCCGTAGTGGACCCGGCTCTGCAACACGCGGGAAGTCGGAGCGGAGCAGCGGTGCCACATGCACCCATGCCCCGGGGGCGACGGCGCCGGCGTCGGCCGGTGTCCACTGGTCGCCGGCCTGCTCGACCGTCATCACCCGGACGTCGGCGTCGTAGTAGAAGGAGAACGAGGTGCTCTTCGTTCCCGGCAGCATCACCACCGGCAGCCCGAGGGAGCTCAGGCGGCGTGCGAAGGCGACCCGGTCGTCGGGCCCGCACCTGGTGACGATCGTGGCCCGCGACCCCAGCGCCCGCCAGGCCCGTGCGGCGTAGTAGGGTGCGCCGCCGATCCTCGGCGGGCCGCCGTCAACGACGTCCCGGGAGAGGTTCCCGACGAGCGCGAGCGGCGGCACGCGCCGAGCCTAACCACACGGCCGCTGCCGCCAGCAGGAACGCGACGACGAATGACGGCAGGGATGCGCCGATCTGGTACTTCGGCGTCCACAGGTGACCGAGCCACTGAGTCCAGAAGCCGAGGTCGGTGGGCTGGTACAGCCATTCGTAGGCGAAGAAGCCCGCGAGCCAGGCAAGCACCGCGCCCGGACGGAGCGCGGGCCCACCGAACACGTCGGCTCGCGTGTAGTGCAACCCCTTCAGCAGCCAGTCCGCAACGAGCACTCCGAGCAGCGGCACGAACACCGCGCCGAGCAGGAGCAGGAACCGCTGGTAGCTCCGCATGTCGATTGCAAGCGCACCCCCCGTTGCGAGCACCGAGGCACAGACGATCAATACGCGCTGCGACACACGCGGAGCGAGGTTCTGCGTCGAGACTGCCGCCGAATAGATGTTGGCGAACGCCTCGTCGGTCTCGTCGACCGTCAGCGCGAGCAGCGCGAGCGCCGCCGCCGCCCCGCCGCCGGCAATCGCGGTCAGGATCAACTCGGGATGGTTCGGGTCGACACCGCGTGAGAGGACGAGGATGGAGCCGAAGCCGAACTGGAAGAACGTCGGCAGCAGGTAGCCGATGCCGACGCCGAAGAACGCGCTGCGCTTGTCACGTGAGAACCGCGTGTAGTCGGCGACCAGCGGCGCCCAAGAGACCGTGACCGCGACGACGGTGTCGACGGCGAGCCAGAACGAGCCCTTGTGTCCGCCCTCTGACCAGATGCGTCCGAGGTGCGCGCCGTCCACGATCCACCAGGCGAGGTAGATCACGGATGCGAGCACGGCCCAAATGGCGAACTTGCGCACGAACCGCCTCACGAACCCGATCGGGCCGAGCAGCGCGAGCACCGTGGCCACCGCGCCGAAGACGAGCTTCCATAGCCAGATCACTTCGAACCCGAACAGCTTGTCGCACAGGAGGCCGGCGGCGGTTGCGATCACAATCAGCTCGAAGATCGCCCAGCCGAGACACTGCAGGATGTTGAGCGCGGTGGCGAGATAGGAGCCGCGGCGTCCGAGCCGTTGCCGATCAGACCGCCGACGAGTGTCGCGGCGAGCGCGGTGCGCAACGAGAGGTCGAAGTAGGCAGGCAGGACGAGCACCAGCAGCGAGACGCCGAGGTTCGTCCATAGCAGCGTCGTGTCGACCGTCCCGAGTACACGCAGCCGATCGGGTACCGGCTCGATTCCCCAACTGGGCGTGTCCTGCAAGCTTCGCTCCCTTCGCTGGTGCTAACCAGATCAGGTTCGACGGGTGTGATCTCAGCGTCGCACCGCAACGCACCCCGGCGTCGGTAGGGTACCGACGGCCGTGGCGCGCGTGCTCCCTCTCGTCCTTGCCGTTCTCGCGCTGGTCGCAGCCGGTTGCGGAACCAGTGCGAAGCCGGTCACGAAGGCGGAGTACGAGACTCAGCTGCAGAAGCTCGGCTCGGATCTGACCCAGGCCGGCTCGGGGGTCGGCAAGCATGTCGACATCGCCGGGTTCAACCAGGACATCTCGAACTTCCAGGACCACCTGCGGGATGCCGCCAAAGAGCTTCACGGTCTCAAGCCGCCCGAGAACGCGCGGGCCGACAACAAGCGCCTCGCCGACTCCTTCGACGATCTCGCCGACGCCTTCGAACCGGTCAAGGAGGCGCGGCGCAAGAGCATCGTCCAGGCGGGCAAGGCCGCCGATAAGGTGCGGACGTCCGTCGCGCTCAAGAGCGGCCGCGCAGCGGTTAAGGACCTGAAGAGCAAGGGCTACGAGGTGGGCGACCTCGGCGCTCTCTAGCTTGCCTAGGTAATGCCTATGCAGTAGTGTGCCCCGCCGTGGCGCGCACCTACACCGCCAGCGAGGCTGCCCGCGCGCTCGGGATCAGCCTCGACACGCTGCGCCGCTGGGATCGGCAAGGACGGATTCGCGTGAGTCGCGATACCGCCAACCGCCGTGTGGTGGCCGAGCGTGAGATCCAGAGGCTGCGCGGGGAAAGCGGGCCGACGCTGAGCGCCCGCAACCGGCTCGAGGGCGTCGTCCGCGTCGTGAAGATCGAAGGCCTCCTTGCCGAGGTCGAGCTCGACGTGACCCGCGGGGGCCGTCTCGTCGCCGTGATCACGCGCGAGTCCGCTGAGGCGCTCGGTCTCGCGCCCGGGATGTCGGCGAACGCCGTTGTCAAGGCGACGTCCGTCATGGTCGAACGGTGACGCGGCTCGTTGCGATCGCACTCGCCGCGCTCGCCCTGCCCGCGTCGGTTGCCGGCGGGACGCCGATCACGGTTCTCGCCGCCGCGTCTCTCACCGACGTCTTCCCGCGCATCGACAAGGCGCCGCGGTACAGCTTCGCGGGCTCCGACCAGCTTGCCCTGCAGATCAGACAGGGCGCTCCGGCAGACGTCTATGCGGCCGCGAGCCCGAAGTACACGCAGCTGCTCTACCGGGACGGGATCGTGTCGAAGCCTGTCGTCTTTGCGACCAACAAGCTGATCGTTCTCATACCGCGCTCGAACCCGGCCGGAATTCAAACCGTGTACGACCTCCGGCACGAAGGGGTCAAGCTCGTGATCGGCGATCGCTCGCTCCCGATCGGGACGTACACGCGCCAGATCCTCGACACACTCGGGATCACGGCAGAGGTGATGAAGCACGTCGTCAGCCAGGAGACTGACGTCAAGGGGATCGTCAGCAAGATCGCGCTCGGCGAGGCGGACGCCGGATTCGTGTACCGGACCGATGCGAAGCCGGTGGCCGCACGCACACGCGTGATCTCACTCCCCGGCTGGGCACAGCCGCCGGTCCGCTACGAGGTCGCGGTCGTCAGGGCGAGCGGCCATCGTGCAGCAGCCAGGGCATTCATCCAGCGGGTCACTTCGCAGCGCGGACGCCGTCTGCTCGCACGGGCGGGCTTCGGCCTGCCGAAGCAGCCGTGAGAGCGGCCTTCGCTGCGCTTCTCGCTGTCGCCTGCGCGGTCGCACTGGCGTTTCTGCTCCTTCCGGTGGCGGCGATCTTCCTCCGTGTTCCACCCGGGGACCTCCTGGGCGCCCTCGGCAATGACGTCACGCGCGACGCGCTGCTCGTCAGCCTGAAGACGAGCGCGATCGCGCACGTGTCTGTGCTGCTCGTCGGTACGCCGGCCGCATATCTCCTTGCCCGCAGGCGGTTTCGTGGCCGCGGGCTCGTCCTCACGCTCGTCGAGCTGCCGCTCGTCCTGCCTCCGGCGGTGGCCGGGATCGCCCTCTTCGCGGCCTTCGGCCGTGCCGGCCTGCTCGGGGGCCAGCTCGACGCGCTCGGGGTCCAGATCCCGTTCACGCAGGCCGCCGTCGTCCTTGCGGTCGCGTTCGTCGAGAGCCCGTTCTACTTCCGCGGTGCGATCGCGGCCTTCGAAACGGTGGATGGGTCGTTGCTCGACGCGGCGCGCACGCTCGGGGCATCACCGGCGCGCGTCTTCGCGCGCGTGGCGCTGCCACTTGCCGCGGGAGGACTCGGCGCCGCCTCGGCGCTCGCGCTCGCGCGGGGACTCGGTGAGTTCGGCGCGACGATCATCTTCGCGGGGAGCCTGCAGGGGGTGACGCAGACGCTTCCCCTCGCGATCTATGCACAGTTCGAGCAGGACTTCGACACCGCGCTCGCCATTAGTGCGTTGTTCATCGTCGTCGGTGCAGTTCTGCTCGTCGCCCTCAAGCTCTATCCATGGTTCCGCTTCGCGTCGATCTTTCGCTCCCGCTTCGCTCCTTCGACGTCGAGCTAGAGCTCGACGTCGGGGCCGAGACGGTTGCGCTGGTCGGCCCGTCGGGGGCCGGCAAGACATCGGTGTTGCGTGCGATCGCGGGTCTCGCGCGGCCGGCGAGCGGAACGATCGCCTGTGGGGGCGATGTCTGGTTCGATTCGGCGCAGCGCATCGACAGGCGGCCCGACCAGCGATCGATCGGCTACGTCTTCCAGGAGTACGCGCTGTTTCCGCACCTCAACGTCGCACAGAACGTCACCTTCGGCGGTGGGCGCGCCGACAGGCTGCTCTGGCGCCTGAGGATCGAGCACCTCGCGGAGGCGAGACCGTCGGAGCTGTCCGGCGGCGAACGGCAGCGAGTGGCCCTTGCGAGAGCGCTCGCACGCAACCCGCGCGTTCTGCTTCTCGATGAGCCGATGGCCGCCCTCGACCCTCACACCCGGGGCAGCGTGCGCGCCGAGCTCCACGACCTCCTGCGAGAGCTCGCCCTGCCGGCGCTCCTCGTGACGCATGACTTCGAGGACGCGGCCGCGCTCGCTGATCGTGTCGGGGTGCTCGTGGATGGCCGGCTGCGGCAGCTCGGCAAGCCCGCCGACTTGCTCGGGTCCCCGGCGGATCCGTTCGTCGCCCGGCTCGCAGGCGCGAACGTCCTCTCGGGGGTCGCCGCCCCCGCGTCGAATGGCCTGACGGCTGTGCTGCTCGACGCAGGGCCGACGGTCTACGCCGCCGACGAGGCTGCGGGTCGCACGGAGGTCGTCGTCTATCCGTGGGACGTTTCGCTGGCGCGTGCAGCGCCCGACGACTCCGCCCTGAACCACGTCAAAGACGAGATCGTTTCGATTACGCCGCTCGGCAACCGGGCCCGCGTCCGCTTGCGAACCCTGACCGCGGAGATCACCACGGCGTCGGCGGATCGCCTGGGTCTGGCGCCGGGCGAGCCGGTCGTGGCGAGCTTCAAGGCGACTCAGGCGCGCCTGCTGCCCCGCGGTTAGCGGCACACCGATCGGGTAACAGGGCTGCCGTGACCGGGCGGACCGGGCTGTCGCGAGGCGTCTTGCTCGTAGGCGCCGGCGCGGTCCTCGCAGGTTGCGGGTCTGGCCAGTCCACGCTGTCGCCGCACTCGGGCGCCGAGCACAGCATCACGACCCTCTGGTGGGTCATGTTCGGTGGCGCCTGCGTCGGCCTGGCCGTGATCACGGTCTTGCTCCTGCTCGGCTGGATCCGCCGCAATCGCGCGTCGCTGCCTTTCGGCGGGAGCGAACGCGCGGCCACACGGCTCGTTGTCGGCCTCGGGATCGGTACGCCGATCGTGCTGCTGACTGCACTCTTCGTCTGGTCCGACGTCTTCGTCATTCGCTCGACCGCCGCACCGGCTCCAAGCTCGACCGCGATGACCGTCCACGTCATCGGCCACCAGTGGTTCTGGGAGATTCGTTACGACGGGGGAGAGGCGTCGACCGCAAACGAGCTCCACATCCCGGTCAGGACGCGGGTGGTCGTCGTCGGAACGACTGCCGACGTCGTCCACAGCCTCTGGGTGCCGGAGTTGAACCGCAAGATCGACCTCATTCCGGGACGCACGAACCGTGTTCTGCTCTACGCGGACCGGCCCGGGACATATCTCGGCCAATGTGCGGAGTTCTGCGGTCTGCAGCACGCGCACATGGAGATAGTCGTGGTCGCCGAACCGCGTGCTCGCTTCGAACAGTGGCTCCACGGTCAAGAGGCGACGGCGGCAGCCGCCGCCGGCGACAGGTTGCGGCTCTTCATGACGAAGGGGTGCGCGGACTGTCACGAGATTCGCGGCACACCCGCACGCGCGCACGTGGGGCCCGACCTCACGCATGTCGCCTCGCGCTCGACGCTCGCGGCGGGAACGATCCCCAACGATCGCGTGCATCTGACGGCCTGGTTGCGCGACCCACAGCAGGCGAAGCCGGGCACGAAGATGCCACAACTGCCGCTCGCGGCGCGTGACATCGACGAGCTCGTCGCCTATCTGGAGGGGCTGAAATAGCCGTCGACGTCCTCCCGCCCGTCATGCGCAGCCGGACAGAGCGGCTCGAGTTGATCTGGCACGAGCGGCCCGGACTGCTCGGCTGGCTGACCACCGTCGACCACAAGCGCATCGGCCTCCTCTACTTCTTCACGACACTCGTGTTCTTCGGGGCCGGAGGCGTCGAGGCGTTGCTGATCCGGACGCAGCTCGCCGGGCCGAACGGAACCGTGCTGTCGCCGGAGGCCTTCGACCAGGTCATGACCATGCACGGCGTGACGATGATCTTCCTCTTCATCATCCCGATGACCACCGGAGCGTTCGGCAACTACCTGCTCCCGCTGATGATCGGTGCGCGCGACATGGCGTTCCCGCGTCTCAACGCGCTCAGCTACTGGCTCTTTCTCGGCTCCGGTGTCTTCCTCTACGCCGGACTCCTGATGCGCAAGGGGCCGGATTGCGGCTGGTTCTGCTACACGCCGCTGAACACGAAGGAGTACGACCCCGGGCTCAACGCCGACTTCTACGCTCTCGGCCTGATCTTCAACAGCATGTCGACGACGGCCGGCGCGCTGAACTTCATCGTCACGATCTTCAAGCTGCGCGCGCCCGGTATGTCGTTCAACCGCATGCCGCTGTTCGTGTTCGCCATGCTGGCGGTCTCGTTCTCGCTCATCTTTGCGCTCCCGCCGCTGACAACCGATCTGGTCTTCCTCGAGCTTCAGCGGAAGGTCGGTTTCCACTTCTTCGACGTCGTCCACGGCGGTGACGCGCTGTTATGGCAGCACCTCTTCTGGCTGTTCGGCCATCCCGAGGTCTACATCATCATCCTGCCGGCGATGGGGATCGCCACGTCGATCATCCCGACGTTCGCAAAACGGAAGATGGTGGCATTCCCGCTCGTCGCGCTCGCCGAGTTGCTCGTCGCATTCATCGGATTCGGTGTCTGGGGGCACCACATGTTCGCGACCGGGCTCTCGATCGGGACGCTGGTCTTCTTCGCGGCCGCCTCGATGATGGTGGTGATCCCGAGCACGATCCAGATCTACGCCTGGCTGTTCACGGTCAACCTCGGGCGCCCCGAGTTTCGAGCACCGCTCCTGTTCATCGGCGGCTTCATCGCGCTCTTCGTGATCGGCGGCCTCTCGGGGATCATGTTCGCCGCGATTCCGTTCGACCAGGCGACGACCGACACGTACTTCGTCGTCGCACACTTCCACTTCATCATCTTCGGCGCCGCGGTCTTTCCGATCCTCGGCGGGATGTACTACTGGTTCCCGAAGGTCACCGGGCACATGTACCACGAGCGCTCGGCGCAAGCCTCGTTCTGGGTGACGTTCGTGGGGACACTGTTGACGTTCTTCCCGATGCACATCGTCGGATTGCTGGGGATGACGCGGCGCGTGTACACGTACCACGCCGGATTCGGGTGGGACGCGTACAACCTCTCCGAGACCATCGGTGCATTCATCCTGGCCGCCGGCCTGCTGATGATCTTCGCGAACCTGCTCTGGAGCCGGTTCCGCGGCCCGCCGTCGGGACCGGATCCGTTCTTCGGCGGCACACTCGAGTGGACGACGGCCTCGCCGCCGCCGCCGTACAACTTTCCGGTCATTCCGACGGTCACGAGCCCGTACCCGAACTGGGATAGGGCCCAGGGAGAGCTCGTGCTCGATCTCGACCACGGCCACGAGACACCGGCAACGACCGTTCGAGACGGCCATCTGGACGAGATCTTGAAGATGCCGTCGGAGTCGGGTTGGCCGATCGTGCTGGCCCTCGCCGTCACCGTCCTGTTCATCATGCTGCTCACGGCGCACTTCGTCGTCGCGGGGATCTTCGCCGGCGTCGCAGGGTGCGTCCTCGTCGCCTGGCATGTCCACGAACCGGCGGAAGCATGAGCTCGGTGCCGTACACCCAGCGCGTCGCCAAGCCCAACGGCTGGTGGGGGATGGTCGTCTTTGTCGCCACCGAGGCGACCCTGTTCGGAACTCTGATCGGGAGCTACTACGACCTGCGGTTCAAGACTCCCCGCTGGCCGCCCACGGGCGTTCCGGATCCGAAGCTCGCGATGCCCCTGATCCTCCTCGGTGTGCTCGTCTCGACGAGCGTCCCGGTTCAGCTCGCGTCTGTGTTCGCGCGTGCCGGACGCACCGGTGCGACGCAGCTCTCGTTGCTCGTTGCACTCGTCGTGCAGAGCGGGTACCTCGCCATGCAGATCCATCTCTACGTCGACGATCTCCACCGTTTTTCGCCTCAGCAGTCGGCGTACGCGTCGATCTACTTCACACTGGTCGGCGCGCATCATGCGCACGTCCTGGTCGGTGTCCTGCTCGAGGCATGGCTGTTGCTGCGCCTGTTCGGCGGAAACACCGCCTATCGTGCGGTCGGCGTGCAGGGGGCCGCGTTCTACTGGCACGCAGTCAACGCCCTCGCAGTCGCCGTGACCCTCGTCCAGCTCTCACCCTCGCTGTGAGACGACTGCGCCCCGAGCTCTTGCAGTGGTACGGCCTGTTCGGCGCGGCGCTTGCCTGGAGCGCGCAGCAGGTGGTCGGCTTCGGCGTCGCGTATGCGGACTGCACCGCAGCCTCGCGGCGATGGGGCCTCGATGTGGTGACGTGGGAGATCGTGCTGATGGTGGTCGGCCTGACTTTCGCCCTGCTGGCCGAGCTCGCCGCCGTCAACGTGCTCCTGGCGACGCACCGGCTCGACTACGACGATCCGCCTCCGCAGGGCAGGCGTCACTTCTTCGCCTATGCCGCAGCCCTCGGAAACCTCCTGTTCATCACAGCGATCCTCCTCAACGGTGTCGGGGCGCTCTCGAACGCGACGTGCAGGCCGGCATGAGACGAGTCCTCGCTGGCCTCTTCGTCGCCGGGCTTCTGTTGGTGCCTGCGGCCGCCGCCGATCCTCCTTCCCCGGGTGTCACCCACGTCGAGGTCCCGCCCGGCACGGCTGCGGTCGATTGGGGGACCCAGCTCTTCGGCGCCAACTGCGTCACCTGCCACGGGCCCCACGGGAAGGGGATCTTCTCGCCCGTGCGCGGCGCCGGCGACCAGACCGGGCTCGGGCCCTCGCTGAGCGGTGTCGGTGCGCGCGCCGCGGACTTCTACCTGCGCACCGGTTACATGCCGCTCGACGATCCGCACAACCAGCCTCACCGCAGCCGGGTGCTCTTCTCGGACCGGGAGCTCGCCGCACTCGTCGCGTACGTGGCCTCGCTGCAGCCCGGCCCGCCGGTCCCCATGCCGCACCCGGAGCGCGGGAAGCTCGCGGAGGGCCAGGAGCAATTCACCGAGCACTGCGCCGGCTGTCATCAGATCGTTGCCGCGGGCGGCTATGTGACGAACGCCGTTGCGCCGCCGCTCGACAAGGCGACGCCCGTCGAGATCGCGGAGGCAGTGCGTATCGGCCCCTACCTGATGCCCCGCTTCTCGGACGAGCACGTCAGCGACGCCCAGCTCGATTCGATCATCCGGTACGTGACCTACGCAAAGCATCCGGACGACCGTGGCGGCTGGGCGCTCGGACACCTCGGCCCGGTGCCCGAGGGGCTCGTTACCTGGTTCATCGGGATTGCCCTGCTCGTGGCGACGTGCACCGTGGTCGGCAGGCGGCTTCACTCGTGATGCGCTGGCTCATCGCCCTGGTCGTGCTCGTCCTCGGACGGCTGCGCCGGCG
>WNGE01002135.1_pt1 | contig 24957 bp, 22 predicted proteins | sample 5400651 | NCBI WGS metagenome assembly WNGE01 (sample SAMN13153370, study PRJNA577476) | soil metagenome | isolation source: 60 cm soil or saprolite under grassland replicate 2 | place: USA:California | collected 2016-06-15
GGACCCCGGACGGCCACAGCCGCCTTGAGCTGACGAAGTTTCAAGCGCCGCCGGCGACCACCACTGAGCCGAACGCACCGGTGAACACGTTGGGCATCCGCCGAATCATGTTCGCCGTCGACGACATCGAGGCGGTCCTAGCCCGCCTGGAGGCCCACGGCGCCGAACTCGTGGGCGAGGTGGTGCAGTACGAGGACAAGTACCTGCTCTGCTACGTCCACGGCCCCGAGGGCATCCTCGTCGCGCTGGCCGAGCAACTCGGTAATAAATCGGTAACGGATGTTTTAGGAAATCCTTGACGAAAGAATTCGCCGCGAATGCGGCAATCTGATACAGATTGTGCAGAAATAAGGGAGCCAACCCCCGCCGTTTTATACTATTCCTCAAAACGGCGGGGGTTGTTGTGCGCGCACTGGGCGGGTGGGGCAAGCGCATATCAAATTTGATTGCGCCCTAGCGCAAACCGCATTGCATTGCGCCTCGGTCGCCGCAAGGATACGGAGCAAAGAGCGACAAAAAGTGCTACTATTTTATTGACGCTCTTTGTGTAGTTTCCGAAGCGGCGAAGCAAACCAAAAATTTCCTTTCCTTCATTTCCCGCCTTGCGGCGGAGGGGGGTTTGCCCGCGCGAGTCCGCGAGCGCGGTCGAGGCGTGTTCCAGCGCGATCGGGGCGTACTTGGCGGGTTCAAGCCACCACGCACGCGGAGCGTGCGAAGTCAGTCGAGGTTCTGCTGGAAATGAGTTCGGACTTTTTGATACAATGACCACCACATCTGCTGATCCGTTCCGGCACTACCCGCGACGAAGTTCAGTCCGCACACATTTCGTGCCGTGGCATCAGTGCGGGGCTTCGCGGATGGTGCGCACCACCGTCGAGCCGTGGCCCGCGCTCACGACCGCGAGCTGATTGTTCCGGGACAGCATCTCGTCGAACTGCGCGATCGTCTGCAACGGCGCTTTCGGCACCATGTGGACGATACGGTAGCCGTTCGCCTCGAGTTGATGGAGCAGCTCGGGAAGCGCTTGCGAAGTCGCGCGCTGGAAATCGTGCAGCAGGACGATGCCCTTGCCGTGCTTCTCCAGCTTGGTCATGACCGATCGGACGACCTGCTCGGGCTTGCGCATGGTGAAATCGAACGAATCCATGTCGCAGGAGAAGATCGCGATATTGCGCTGCCCGAGGTAGGCGAGCATGTCCGGCGCATGGCGCAGCGCCGGGAACCGGAAGAACGGCGCGGTCGGGGCGCCCGCTGCCAGGCGCACGGCACTGGCCCCCATCTCGATCTCGCGAATGGCGTCCTGCCTGGATTTCCTGGAGAGCGTCGCATGCGACCAGGTGTGGCTGCCGATCGTGTGCCCGGCCTCGGCCACCTGCCTGAGGATCTCGGGATGCCAGGCGGCGTGCTTGCCGATCGGGAAGAACGTGGCCTTGAGGCAGTGCGCCGCGAGCGCGGCGAGCACGGCCGGCGTGTTGTGCGGCCACGGCCCGTCGTCGAACGTCAGCACGACTTCCTTGTCGCGCAGAAAATCGTGCTGCTTGAAATGCTCGAACCCGAAGCCCGGCCCGCCGGTCGTATCGACCTCGACGATGCGCGAGACGCCGAGCGCACGGGGGTTGTCGGCGCACTCGGTGGTCGCCACGACAGGGCCGGGGACCGGAGGCGTTTTCTCGTCAGGCGGCCCGCTCGGGAGGCCTGCAACCGGTGCTGCCGGCGTCGGCACCGGCGCGGGTTTGAGTTTTTGGTGAAGGATCAGGCCCGCACCGGCGGTCGCCAGCGCGATCGATACCACCAGCACGGATGCCGCAATTCCACGCATGTCTCCACCCGCGGGCCGCTTGTCGGATCGGCGTAGGGAACTCCGGAGCTTCGGGCCCGCTGGCCAAACCAAAACAAGGCCGGGCGGTTCCTCAGCCCCGTCCGTCTCCGCGCCGGTAGACTCCTCGTGCCGGAGCCAACGCGGCGATGCTGAACTTCAGCCGAGTCACTCCGGCATGCCGGCCTGGCGCAGGCCCGCCTCGTACTTGGCGAGATCTTCGGCGCGATAGGGTCCCAGCGCGTCCCGGATCTCGGCAATGCGCAGGCCAGGGTTGGCCTGACGCAGTCGGGCGACGACCTGCTTCGCCTCCTCCAAATGCCCGGCGAGCGCGTGGGCGGCCGCGGCGACGTAGGGGGCGGTGTGGAGCTCGACCGCCATGGCCGCCCATGACGCGGCTTCCTCGTAGCGGCCGGCGAAGAAATGCGCGTGGGCGGCCGCAGCCTGCACGTCGGCGATGAGCGGATCAAGCGGGCTCAGGCGCATGGCGTGCGCGAGATGCTCGATCGCGAGGTCCGGCTGGCCCAGCCACACCCGCGCCAAACCGCTGTAGAGCCACGCCCACGCCAAATTCGGATTGAGCGCGAGCGCCCGATCGATGAACGCCACGCCAGCCACCATGTCGTGAACGACGTAAGCCAGCGCGAACCCTGCAACGCTGAGCGCGACCGGGTCGTCCTTGCCGAGTTCCGCCGCGCGCCGCGCCAGCCGCTCCGTCTCGGCGATCTCGCGGGCGCGGTCCTGCATCCAGCCGCCCGCCTTGCGCTGCACGCGGCACCATGCCGCCATGCCGTACGCCGCCGCGAAGCCGGGATCGAGCTCGATCGCCCGGTAGAACAATTTGAGCGCCTCCTCGTTGCCCGCCCGCGTCCACGGGTGAATGGTGGCGTGCGCGCGCAGATAATAATCGTAGGCGTCGAGGCTCCCGGTCGGCTTGCGCTTGGCGCGCTCGATCTCCGCCTGCTCGAGCTTCGGCGCGATCGCGCCCACCACGCTCTCGGTCACCTGGTCCTGCAGCTCGAAGATGTTCTCCAGCGCGCCGTCGAAGCGGTCGGCCCAGAGGTGGCCGCCGGTGGCCGCATCGATCAGCTGCGCGGTGATGCGCACCCGGCTCGCCGCCTTGCGCACGCTGCCTTCGAGCACGTAGCGGACGCCAAGCTCGCGGCCGACCTGCTTCACGTCGACCGCGCGGCCCTTGTAGGTGAAGCTCGAATTGCGCGAGATCACGAACAGGTTGCGGAAGCGCGAGAGCGCCGTGACGATGTCCTCCACGATGCCGTCGGCGAAATACTCCTGCTCTGGGTCGCCGCTCAGATTCTGGAACGGCAGGACGGCGATCGACGGCTTGTCGGGAAGCGCCAGCGCCGGGCGTGGCGCCGCGGCGGCCGCGGCCTTGCCGGCGGGGCGCACGCGATAGACCCGCACCGGCGAGGCGATGTTCTTGAGCCGCTGCTCGCCGGCGTCCTCGAACGCGACGTCGAGCTTGCCGCGCACCAGCCGTTGCGCGTCGTCGGAGAGGCAGATGCCGCCGGGCTCGGCAAGCGCTTCGATGCGCGCCGCCACGTTCACGCCGTCGCCGAAAATATCGCCGGCATCCAGGATGACGTCGCCGAGGTTGATGCCGATGCGGAACTCGATGCGGCTCTCCGCCGGCAGGCTTTTGTTGCACTCGGCCATGCCGCGCTGGACGTGAAGCGCGCAGCGCAGCGCGTCGACCACGCTGCCGAACTCCGCCAGCAGGCCGTCGCCGGTGTTCTTGACGATGCGCCCACGGTGCCGGGCGATGCAGGGATCGACGACGACGCGCAGGTGCTCCTTGAGCCGGGCGTGCGTCCCCTCCTCGTCGATCCCGGTCAGCCGGCTATAGCCCGCGACGTCGGCCGCCAGAATGGCCGTTAGTCTTCGCTCTACGGGCTTCCGCGCCAAAGCCGCTCTCCGCTGCAATCCAGGCCGGACATGATAGCACCGTGCGGGCGATGCCGGCACCGGGCGGCCCGGGATGCTCGGATCGACATGCAGGTGCCGGACAAAACCAAGACGAAACAAAACCCCGTGCCGGATCGACACGGGGCACAGTCGCATCGCGCGCCAATCTCGATCGGCGGCGATCATCAACGTCGCGCGCCTTAGCGCTTGGGCTCTTGCTGCTTCTCGCGCGACATCTCGCCCATGCGGGAAAGCTCGGATTGCTTCTTCTTCTCCTGCCGGGCGTCTTTCTGGCCGAGGTTGCCGCCCTGGCTCTGCTGGCGCGAATGGTCCTGCTTCTGCTGGTCGAATTGTGGTTTGCCTGTCATCTCTCTCTGCCTCCAAGCTTCACACGGGGGGAACGCAAAGCCCTCCATTTCGTTCTGAGAAGCTTGGTCGCGGGAAACCCGCAGCATGATACCGCCCCCCGAATCCCCGCGCTGGGGCGAGAGGAAAGAACGTATGCGGCGCGGCCTGAGCCACTGGCTTTTTCTGTGATCGTCAGTATGGCCGTCCGCCAGTATCAAATTGCCGCCACGCGCCAGACACGCCTGCGCCGTGCTAGGGCGCTCTATCCGAGACGCCGCCGGGGACCCACATGGCCGACATCATCCTGCATCATTACGAGACCTCGCCGTATTCGGAAAAGATCCGGCTCGCGTTCGGCATCAAGGGGCTCGCCTGGTCGTCGGTCGAGATCCCGCGCATCATGCCCAAGCCCGACCTCATGCCGCTGACCGGCGGCTATCGCAAAACGCCGGTGATGCAGATCGGCGCCGATGTCTATTGCGATACCCAGCTCATCCTGCGCGAGATCGACGCGCGCCATCCCTCACCATCGCTCAATCCGCATCCGGGCGTTGCCGACGCGCTCGCCTGGTGGGCCGAGAAGGCGATGTTCACGCCGGCCGTGATCGTCGCCTTCGCCAAGATCGGCGACCAGCTGCCCGAAAACTTCAAACAGGACCGCGCCAAATTCTCCGGGCGCAATTTCGATCCCGCCGCCATGAAGGCCGTGCTGCCCTATCAGCTCGACCAGCTGCGCGCGCATTGCGATTGGCTCGACCGCGCGCTCGCCGACGGCCGAAAATTTTTGCTCGGCGAACGACCGGGCACGGCCGACCTCGCCGCCTACCATTGCGTCTGGTTCGTCCAGCGCAACGTCGGCACGACCGCGGCGCCGCTCGGTGGGTTCGCCCGTCTGCTGGCCTGGGCCGAGCGCATGGCCGCCTTCGGCCATGGCAAGCGCACCGAGATGAGCTCGCAGCGCGCACTCGAGATCGCCAAAGCCGCCACCCCCGCGATGCGGGCGGAGCCGACGGCGGCCGATGGTTCCGATCCCGCCGGCCGCAAGCCGGGCCAGCGAGTCACGGTGACGCCCGACGACGTCGGCAAGGATCCGGTCTCGGGCGAGCTCGTCCGCTCGAGCGCGCAGGAGATCGTGATCAAGCGCTCCGATCCTCAGGTCGGCGACGTGCACGTGCATTTCCCCCGCGCGGGCTTCGTCGTATCCACCGCGTGAGCATCTTGCCGAGTCGACTGCTCCCGGTCTCGCTGGTCGGGTCCTATCCGCAGCCCGATTGGCTGATCGATCGCCAGAAACTCGCCAAGCAGACGCCGCCGCGGGTGCGGGCGCAGGAATTGTGGCGCGTCGCTCCGCACTTCCTCGAGCAGGCGCAGGACGACGCCACCTTGCTGGCGATCCGCGATCAGGAACGGGCCGGCCTCGACATCGTCACCGACGGCGAGATCCGCCGCGAGAGCTATTCCAACCGCTTCGCCACCGCGCTCGACGGGGTCGATCTCGACAATCCCGGCACCACGATCAGCCGCAGCGGCCGGCCCATCGCGGTGCCGCGCGTGGTCGGAAAAATCCGCCGCCGGCATCCGGTCGAGGTGCGCGACGCGCGCTTTCTGCGCGCCAACACCGACCGCACCATCAAGATGACGGTCCCGGGCCCGTTCACCATGGCGCAGCAATGCCAGGACGATTTCTACCGCGACGAGGAGCGTCTGGCGCTCGACTACGCGGCAGCCGTCAACGCGGAGATCCGCGACCTGTTCGCCGCCGGCGTCGACGTCGTGCAGATCGACGAGCCGTGGATGCAGGCGCGTCCGGACCGGGCCAAGCGCTATGGCGTTGCCGCACTCAACCGCGCGCTCGAAGGAATCGAAGGCACGACGGCGGTCCATATCTGCTTCGGCTACGCCGCGATGGTGAAGGACAAGCCGACCGGCTATTCGTTCCTCTCCGAGCTCGAGCAATCGGCCGCCCGGCAGATCTCGATCGAGACCGCGCAGCCCGCGCTCGACTGCTCGGTGCTCGAAACGCTGCCGTCGAAGACCATCATCCTGGGCGTGCTCGATCTCTCCGAGGAGGCGGTGGAGCGGCCGGAGACGGTGGCGGAGCGCATCCGCCGCGCGCTGGCATTCGTGCCCGCGGAACGCATCATTGTCGCACCCGACTGCGGGCTGAAGTATCTCGCGCACAAGACCGCCTTTGGTAAGATGCAGGCGATGGCCGCCGGGGCCGCGATCGTCCGGCGCGAGATCGAGGCAGCCGGCTGAGCCGGCACGATGGCCGCTGGATTTTTTCTGGGAGTTGGACATGCCGTATGTGACCGAGAGCAATTTGACCGAGATCGCGCGCGAGCGCTGGAGCAACATCCCCGACCCGCGCCTGCGCGAGATCATGACCGCGCTGGTCAAGCACGTGCATGCGTTCGTGCGCGAGATCGAGCCGACCCAGCCGGAATGGGCGAGCGCGATCGATTGGCTCACGCGCACCGGCAAGATGTGCACGGACAAGCGCCAGGAGTTCATCCTGTTCTCGGACGTGCTCGGCGTCAGCATGCTGATGGACGCCATCAACAACCGCCTGGCGACCGGCGCGACGCCCACCACCGTCGAGGGACCGTTCCACGTCCCGGCCTCCCCGGAATTCGCCGATGGCGCCAACATGGCCCAAGACGCCCCGGGCCTGCCCTGCTTCGTCACCGGCACGGTGCGCGATCTCGACGGCAAGCCGGTTGCAGGCGCGAGCCTCGACGTGTGGCAGACCGACGGCGAGGGGCTTTATGAGGCGCAGCGCGACGTCGATGAGCCGTGGCTGCGGGGCATCTTTCACACCAAGGCGGACGGATCGTTCGTGATCCGCACGGTCGTGCCGATTTCCTACACGATCCCGATGGACGGCACCGTCGGCGAGCTCGTGGAGCGCACGAACATCAGCCATTACCGGCCCGCGCACATCCATTTCGTGGTCGAGGCGCCGGGCTACCATCGCATCGTCACGCATCTGTTCCGGCGCGGCGACCGCTATCTCGACACCGACGTGGTCTATGGCGTGAAGGAGCCGCTGATCGTCGACTTCGAGGAAATCCCCGGCGGCAAGGCGCCGAACGGCGAGACGCTCGAAAGCCCGTTCTATCTGGTGAACTACGATTTCGTGCTGCAGAAGACCGCAATCGCCAAGGCGGCGTGACAAACGTGTCGTCGTTCCGGGACGCGCCGCAGGCGCGGACCCGGAACCCATGACGACCGACGATCGATCCGTGTTCATGGATCCCGGCTCGCGTTCGCTCCGCTCACTCGGCCGGGATAGTGCTCTGCTATTCCCCCCCGTCGCAATCTCTCCACAAATGCCTGCTTGGCTTGCGGTCGCGGCCCGGCGCCTTTGGTGCCTCACCGCGCGGGCCGGGATGTTTGGGGACCAGAGTTGCGTAGGGGGTACCCATGCGTGATGCGAAATATTTTCTGCAACAGGCGGAGCGTTGCTTCCGGCTGGCGCGCGCCGTCACCGATCGCGAGGCCACCGGAAAGCTCGAGGCGATGGGCGTCGAGTTCATGAGCAAGGCCGTCGAGCTCGACTGCAATCTTGCTCCGTTGCTGGCGCCCGCCAAAGTCGCCGCAAGATCGAGCTGAGCGGCTTGATGCGGGATTCGTAGGGAAGCGCGGTGGCCCTACTCCGCGGCCGCGGCGCGTTGCGTCAAATCTTCGCCCGTCCAGTGATCGAGGAAGCTCGTCAGCCAGGCGCGGATCGCGAAATCGTGCACGGCACGGTCCTCGAAATGCGCGACGCGCGGCTTGGCGCCCGGCAGCGCCAGGCGCTCGTGGCCGCGCGTGGTCCAGCGGCACATCATGGCGTGGGTGACCTCGGGGTGGAACTGGATGGCGTAGGCGCAAGGGCCGTAGCGAAACGCCTGGACCGGAAACACGTCGCCTTCCGCAATCAGCGCCGCGCCGTCAGGCAGGTCGAAGCCTTCGCGATGCCACTGGTAGACGTGATCGGGCCAGTAGCCGCACACGGCGCGCCCCAGATCCGTCGGCCGGATCGGGTAGTAGCCGACCTCGACCTTGCCTTCGGGATGGAAATACACGTTGCCGCCGAGCTGGCGGACCAGAAGCTGCGCGCCGAGGCAAATCCCCAGGAAGGGCTTTTCTTCCGCAAGCGGCACCGCGAGCCAATCGATCTCGCGGCGGATGAAGTCCTGCTGGTCGTTGGCGCTCATCGGACCGCCGAATAGGACGGCACCGGTGTGGTGCGCCAGCGTTTCGGGCAGCGGATCCCCCAGACGCGGACGGCGAACGTCGAGCGCATAGCCGCGGCTTTTCAGCGCTTGGCCGACGCGACCGGGCGTCGAATGCTCCTGGTGCAGGATGATGAGGACGGGGTCTGGCATCGCAATCCTGGCGGAATCGATCCGACAATGTAGGCCGTACGCGATTCCCTTGCCAGATCGGAGCTATTCCGTCGGGCCTGGCGGGCGCCGCGGCCATTCGCCGGATTTCGTCCCGCCGCGACGCCGCTGCCTCGCCTCGACGAGGCCGGCGGTCATTCGCCGCGGCAGCAGTCGCGGCAGCGAAGCGAGGATCTTGTTTCCCAGTCCCGGAACGACGAGCGGACGCCCTTGCATGAAGGCGTCGTAGCCCTCCCGGGCGACCTTCTCGGCCGGGCGGACGAGCATGCCCGGAAGCTTCTCGCCCATTCCGGCCCGTCGCTGGAATTCGGTCCTGACCGGGCCGGGGCAGAGCACCGTGACGCGAACGCCTTTGGGCTTGAGCTCCCGGTGAAGCGATTCGCTGAACGACACCACGTAGGCCTTGGTGGCGTAATAGACCGCCATGCCCGGGCCCGGCAGAAAGCCGGCCAGTGACGCGACGTTGAGAATGCCGCCCTTGTGCCGGATCAGGCTCTCGATCCAGCGCAGTGAAAGATCGGTCAGGGTGCGGACGTTGACGTCGATCATCTCGAGCTGCTGGCTGCGGTCGAGCTCCGCTGCCGGACCGTACAAGCCGAAGCCGGCATTGTTGACGACGATGGCGGGCTCGAGGCCGCGGGCGAGCAGCTCGTGCGCGATCCTTGCCGGCGAATCGCTGCGCGCGAGATCGATGGTGATCACGTGCGGCTTCTTGATACCCGATGCCGCGATGGCATCCGCGATCGCCCCGAGCTGCGGCTCGCGCCGCGCCACCAAAGCGACTTCGTGGCCCTGTTCGGCAAACACCCGGGCAAGCGCCGCTCCGATCCCGGACGAGGCGCCGGTCACCAAGGTTACAGGTTGAAAAATCGACATCGAGCCGGCGCTCCCAGGGTACCTGAAGGTTTCCGCGTGCCCGCGGTGCTTGCGCGCGCGTTCATCCGCGGTTGGCCGCGGCCGCGCGCTCGGCGGCGATTCGTCGACCGATCTCGATGCGCTCGCGGGAGGAAATCCCCAAGAGGTCGGAAGCGCGCCAGATCACGTTTTCCTCGAACTCGCTCACCCGTCCGTCAGCATAGATGATTTCCCACATCATCTCGACAATTCGCCGCCGCCCCCCTTCGTCGAGCGAGCGGTTGATCAGGCTGGTGAAATGATAGAGGTCCACGGCATCGCGATCGACCGCGGTCGCCTCCTCGATCAGCTCGGTCGTGGCCCCGTCATCGAGATTGAAGCGATTCTTCAACACGGAATACAGCTTGTCGCGCTCCTCCGACGATGCTTCGCCGTCGATCGTGCTGACGTGAATCAGCAGCGCCGCCGCGGCGAGCCGGTAATCGCCGTCGTCGAAATGGTGCTGCGGTTTGGTGCCGCCGGCGAGATCGGCTAAGAATTGTTTAAGGGATTCCAGCATGTCATGTGCCGATAGGCTTGCTTCGGCCGGCGGAGCCGCCCGTCACGGGAAGTTCAACGGCCAAAGCAAGCATCCGTTCGCGATGTTGACACGAATGTGCCCTCATCTTGAGCGATTTACCAGGATAGAACCGGTTTCGGCCTGCCGCGTCGGCGCAAGACCGGGCGGGCTTTGGCCCAGGAGGGCTCCATGAAGCTTCGCGCTGCAGCGTGCGGAACCGCCGCGCTGGTGCTGGGCCTGCTTGCGATCGGGCCCGCGGCCGCGCAGCCTTACCCGCCGTATGGGCCTCCCTATGGTCCGCCCCCGCCCTATGGTCCCTACGGGCCGCCGCCGGTTTATGCGGCGCCCCGGCACGTCCCACCCTATCCGGCGTCCCAGGAAATCGCGGACGACGAACTGCCGCCCGCCGAGATTCCCGGCGATGCTTCGTCAGGCGATGCTTCGTCATCGGTGGCAGGCCCTTACCCGGTCGGCCCGCCGCAGCCGACGCCGACGCCGTATACCGGCTCCGTTCCCACAGCCAGCCCAGAGAATCGCGCTCCGTATTCTCCGTATGGAGCCGCGCCCGGCGCGGCCTATCCGCAGCCCGGACCCGCTCCGTCCGGTCCCGCCGCGGCGGTCGATCCGCGATCAGGCGCGCCCGATGGCGTGCTGCGCCCGCCGGTCGAGATCGATCCTGCCCGGCGGCAGGCGATCGCGGCGCTACCGCCGGAGGAGCAGCCGGAAGCCCAGCCGAAGGAATTGCCGGCGCATTTGCGCCGGCAGCTGGTGGATTATGCGACCAAGGAGCCCGCCGGAACCATCATCATCGATACGCCGCACACGTTTCTCTACCTCATGTTGGGGCACGGCAAGGCAATGCGCTACGGCATCGGCGTGGGCCGCGAGGGGTTCACGTGGGCCGGGATCGAGCGTGTGAGCAAGATGACCGAGTGGCCGGATTGGTATCCGCCGACGGAGATGATCGATCGCCAGCCCTATCTGCCGCGGATGATGGCGGGCGGACCCGGCAATCCGTTGGGTGCCCGCGCGCTCCATCTCGGCAAATCGCTCTATCGTATTCACGGCACCAACCAGCCCTCGACCATCGGTCAATTCGTTTCCTCGGGCTGCATTCGCTTGCTCAATGAGGATATCGAAGACCTCTACGGCCGGGTGACCTTGGGTACGCGGGTCGTGGTATTGCCCGGCAGCGCGCCGGGACCGTCGGCGTCCGCGCAGCCCGCCGCCGCGCCGCACGGGCCCCAGAACGTCCGGTAAACGCAGCCAACCTGCTGTTGCTCGGAAGCCATCCTGACGTTCGCAGGAGCGGCTGCTTCCGCTTATCCGGCGTCCGTCCTCGATTTGGAATTTTGCCGAACCGGGATAGGCTAGGTGAACCGCTGTCCCCGTCTTTGGCGGGCCAGCTTCGGCCGGAGGCGGTCATGAAGGCCCTTCTCGTCCCCACCGAGCAGCACGATCTGATGACCTCGACGCTGGAGACCGCGCTGCTGCTCGCGCGGCAGTTCGACAGCTACATCGAGGGTTTCGCCTTGCGCCCGGCCATCGACAATTTCGCCGCGATGGATCCCGTCAGCAGCATGGCGATGGCGACCGTGCGCCAACATGACGAGGATGCCGCCAAACAGGCCCGCGGCATGTTCGAGGGCTTCATGGAAGCGCACGACGTCCCGCACGGCGACAAGAGCAATTCGTCGCTGTCGTTCGGCTGGTTCGATGCTGCGCCCGACGGCGACAATTTCGTCGGCAGCTACGGCCGCGTGTTCGACCTCACCGTGCTCGGCCGGCCCGGCGACGAGCCGCAGAGCCCGCGCATGGTGACGCTCGAGGCGGCGCTGTTCGAAAGCGGCCGTCCGGTGCTCATTGCGCCGCCCGCGCCGCCGCAACGGCTCGGGGAGAACGTGCTCATCGCCTGGAACGGCAGCACCGAGCAGGCGCGTGCGACCGCGTTCGCGATGCCGCTGCTTCGGCGCGCGAGCCGCGTGACCGTGCTCACCGTGGAAGGCGGAAGCGTGCCGGGTCCCACCGGCGCCCAGCTTGCCCGCTATCTGCAGCGCAACGGCATTCCGGCCGAGCCCGTGACCGTGGCACCGGAGAAACGCAGCACCGGCGAGGCATTGCTCGTCAAAGCCGATGCGCTCGGTTGTGATCTTCTGGTCAAGGGCGCCTATACGCAGAGCCGGCTGCGCCAGATGATTTTCGGCGGCACCACCCGGCACATTCTTGCCGGCGCGCAATTGCCGGTGCTGATGGCGCACTGAGCCGGCCAGCCCGATGAGCTCCGACCGGCGGCGCGTCGCGGTCGCCCTCGCCGGCTTCTCGGTGTTCCTCAATCTGTATGCGCCACAATCGGTGCTGCCGCTGCTGGCGCGGGAGTTCGGAGCCGGCGCCGGCGAGACGAGCCTCGCCATCACGGCCTCGACCTTGGCGGTCGCCCTGATCGCGCCGTTCACCGGAACCTTCGCGGATGTCGTCGGCCGCAAGCGCGTGATCGCGGCGGCGATGTTTGCGCTCGTCGTGCCGACCGCCATGGTGGGGCTCGCGCCCGATATCCACGCGCTGGTGTTCTGGCGCTTCGTCCAAGGCCTGACATTGCCACCGATTTTCGCGGTAATGGTCGCCTATATCGGCGAGGAATGGCCGGCCGGCGAGGCGATCGGCGTCACCGGCATCTACACGTCGGCGGCGAGCTTCGGCGGTTTTTTCGGCCGACTGATCACGGGCGTCCTGGCGGACTGGGCCGGTTGGCGGATCGCGTTTCTCTGGCTCGCGTCGCTCACGCTGTTGCTCGCGCTCGGCGTCGCCGCCCTGCTCGAACAAGAGCGGCAGTTCGTGCGCTCGCAGAATCTGCTCGCCTCCGCGCGGCAGATGCTGCGGCATTTCCGCAATCCGCCGCTGGTTGCGACCTATGCGATCGGATTCGGCGTGCTGTTCACCTTCATCGCCAGCTTCACCTACGTCAATTTCTACTTGGCGGCGCCGCCCTTCGATCTCTCGGCCACGGCGCTCGGCGCGATCTTCGTGGTGTACCTCGGCGGGTCGGCGATCGCCCCGCTGACCGGGCGGGCGGTGGCGCGCTTCGGCCGCAGGCCGCTCATCCTGGCCGCGATCGGCCTGTGGATCGGCGGCCTGCTGCTCACGCTCGTGCCTTGGCTCCCGGCGATCGTCGCGGGTCTGGCGATCAGCGCCACGTGTGGCTTTCTGTGCCAGAGCGTGTCGACGAGCTTCGTCGCGCTCGGCGCCGAGCACGGCCATTCCTCGGCGGTCGGCCTCTACTTCACCTGGTACTACGTCGGCGGCAGCGTCGGCGGGGCATTGCCCGGATTGATCTGGAATCGAACGGGCTGGCCCGGCTGCGTCGCCATGGTGATCGCCGTGCTCCTGCTGATGGCCGCGATGGTATGGCGCTTCTGGCGCGCGCCGGTGCAACGCGAGGTCGCGCCGTGAACGCTCAGCGCCAGCGGCAATGCCGGTAGCCGCGATCGTGCCAGCACACGCGGTCGCGATAGGCGTTGTCCCGGTAGTATGGCCGCGTCGAGCCCATCGCGGCCCCGGCCGTGCCGCCGGTCGCGCCGGGCGGCACGGCGATCACCGCGCCGGACCCGGCTCCGCTACCCGCGCCGATCTGCGCATTTGCGACCTCCGGCGGCGAGGCCAGCAGCATTGCGATTGCGGCGATGATCGCGTTGCGCATGGCAACGCTCCCGTTCATCCGGTCCGGCGATTGGGCGGGCCCATCCGGTTGAACCGGACCCTCTGCTCGTCGCTCAGCGAGTCGTAGAATTTTTCCAGCGGACCGCGCACCATCTTGATGGCGTCGAGCATGGCGCCGAGCCGCCCCTCGACCGCTTCGATCCGACCCGTGGCCGTCAGCGGCGCTTGGTTCGGACACGCGGCCTTGATGGTATCGGCCGCGCGCACCGAGGCGTCGCGCAAATCTGCGAGGGGCGGACGCTGGGCGTCGGTCGGACGCACGTTCTTCTCGATCTCCTCGATCGAGAGCTGCGCAACCGCATTGGTGCGCTCGCCGCAGATGCGCGGGACCACGCCGGCCTGGGCTTCCCTGCCGCCACCCTTCCCGGCCTCTCGGCGCGGCGAGAGCCCCATGGCGTCGAGCCGGGCTTTCTGCTGATCGTCGAGCGAATCGTAGAACTTGATCAGCGGCGCGCGGACCGTGCCGACCGCCTCGAGCATCGCATCGAGCCGCTGTTCGGCGGTGTCGAGGCGGCCGAGCGGGCCGAGCGCGGGTTCGCTCGGGCAGGAGGCTTTCAGCTTGTCGGCTGCCTTCGCGGCGGCGCTCTTGAGCGCCTCGAAGCTCGCGCGCTGCGCGTCGGTCGGCGCCACCCGCTGCTCGATCTTGTCGAACGGGAAATGCACCAGGCTCGCCGCTTCCCCGCCGCACAATTGCGCGAGCTCGTCCGTACGCGCGCCTTGCGCCTCGACGCCGCGCGGATCGTTGCGCGCGACCTGCTGTCTTCGCCGGTAGTGGTCGCCCGAGCCATAGCCGCGATAATCGCGGGCATAGTGCGACCAGTAGATCCCGCCGAAGAGATCGTCGTAGCCGTAGGCCCAGAACGGTCCGTAATAGTCGTAGCAACCGTAGGAATAATAGTAATAGTCGTCGCAGACCCAGAACACGTAATCGAACACGTCGTAGAAGGCGTAGGGCCAGAAGATCGGCCCGAACCAGACCACGAACACGCGGCGCCCGAAAAATTTGTGATGCGTACCGAGCGTGTTGTGCGTCAGCGACTTGTTGGTCTTGTTGGTCGCGGTTTTGTGGGACAGGGAGGAAGGCTTCGCGGTGTGGCTGACGCCGTGCTTCGGCGCGCGATGAGAAAGTGTCGAGTGGCCGGTGCTGTAACGGGATCCGGTGCTGTGACGGGATAGCGAGCCGACACTCGAGCGGCCGCTATGGAGCGATCCGGCATGCACCCCGCCGCTGGAGTGAACGGCGCGACCGCCGCCTCCACCGCCCCCTCCGCCGCCCCGACCGGCCTGGGCCAGGTCGGAAACGACCACCGCCGCGATCGCGACCGCCACAATGGTCGTAACCGCCATGACAAGCCGCCGGAACATGAATGCCTCCCTCGGCCGTACCGCGCCGATGAAAATCATGAACCATAACAAACGCGGAGTCAGCCCAGAAGTTGCCGCGACCATCGAATCAAATTTGCGCGAATGCCGGGCGGTGGGACATTACCGGACCGCAGTCCTATTCCTCGTCCTCCTGCGAGGGCGGCTCGATCTGCAGCGAGCGCATGCTGCAGGCGAACAGCACCGGGCGCACCGCCGTCGAGAAATGATACGACTTGAACTCCGCCACGGCCGCTTCGCCGCTCGCGAAGGTGAGCGGGATGCGGAACGAAAGACTGTTGGCGATCGCGTAGGCGATGAGCTCGACCGCCTCTTTGTCCGCGACGCGAACCGCGCTCTGCGCGCCGTCGACCGGCGCAAACACCTGGGCGGCGAGATCGTCGTTGAGGTTGCGCACCTCGATCGGGCCGATCTGCCGCATCGCCAGCGCCGGGGAGTGCGAGCGCAGCTCGAAATAGGGGCCATCGGGGAGGCAGGCGAAGCTCACTTTCAGCGCAGCCGGCCCGCCCCTCCGGGCCCACGGCATTGCGCGAGCGCAAGGTGGTCATGGCGCGCTCGGGGCGGGAGCGGTCGAGGGTCAGCTCGGTACGCCAATCCGCGGCCGCGCAGGCCGGAACGGCAGCGCTCGGATTGCCGCGCAAATAGACGGAGCTCGCCGCCGCGACCAGCACAAGACCCAGCGGGACGAGCCAGGTCAGGGCGAAACCGCGAAAATCCGGCTTCCGGGCCGGTTCCGCCGCGGCGGGAACGAGCGGCGCCTCGGTTCCGGCCTCGGGCTCGACCGGAACCGATCCGGTCTCGTCAGCCGCCGAATGCCCGGCGTTGTCGCGCTCGTCGTCCCGAAACGGCATGGCAGCTCCACGGCTTTCCGGCCCGCCGGCGGCGGACACCAGCAACAACGCCGTTGCGTGAATTTGGTTTTTCGCCCGGCTCAGCTGCCCGCTCGCAGGCCGAAAGCCTCGGCCAGGAGCTCGTAGCAGCGTTTTCGCGCGGCGTGGTCGTAAATGGCACTCGCGACCATCACTTCGTCGGCACCGGTCGATTCGATCAGGGGCGTGAGGCGATCGATCACGGCTTGCTTGGTGCCGACGAACAGCCGGGCGCGGTTGCGCGAGATCTTCTCCCGGTCGGCCGGCGTATAGGGATATGCGGCAGCTTCCTGCGGGCTCGCCAACGGCAGATATTCGCCTTTGGACCGACGCAGCGCGTTGAGGTCCAAGGTCGAGGCGAGCCGCTCGGCTTCCTCTTGCGCGTCCGCGCAAACCACCGCGACGCCCAGGATGGCATAGGGCCGCTCGCGCAGCGTCGAGGGACGGAAATGCTCGCGATAGAATCGCATCGCCGCCGCAGCATCGTGGGTTGCGAAATGATGCGCGAAGGCGAAGCCCGCCCCGATCGCGGCGGCGAGTTGCGAGCTGTAATCGCTCGAGCCCAACAGCCAGATCGGCGGCAGCTTGACGTCGGAAGGCATCGCCCGGACGCCGCGGAACGGATGGCCTTCGGGATAGCCTTTGGTTTCCATCAACAGCAGTTCCTGCAGCCGCTCCAGAAAATCGTCGTCGGCGCTCCCCTGCTGGCGCATGCGCAAAGCGAGCGAGGTGACCGGGTCGGTTCCGGCTGCCCGGCCGATGCCGAGATCGATCCGACCGGGAAACAGCGCCTCCAGCACCTTGAAGCGCTCGGCCACCATCAGCGGCGCATGGTTGGGCAGCATCACGCCGCCGGAGCCGACCCGCAGTCGTCGGGTTTTCGCCGCGATCTGCCCGATCATGATCTCGGGCGCGGCGCTTGCGATCGAGGCGAGGTTGTGGTGCTCGGCGAGCCAATAGCGCGTATAGCCGAGCCGGTCCGCAAGCTCGGCAAGGTCGAGGCTGTTGCGCAGCGCTTGCGTGCCGGAGGAGCCGGACGTCACCGGCGAAAGGTCGAGCACGGAGAGCGGCACCATGGCTATGGCGTATCTGCTCGCCTCGGTGCCGTAAACTCTTCGCGGCCGACGTTCGGATGTGCGGATTTCGATCGAGCACCTACATTGCGCCCATGAGCATGACCGAAGCCGATCTGGCCGCGCTCACGCGCGCCGTGCTGTCGCTCGAGCATCCCGGACTTGCGGCGCGGCTCGCCAATCTGGTCGGCCGCCCGATCGAGCTCCTGGGCCGGGCGCTCCCCGAGAGCGCCTCGCAGGCGATCGCGGCGGCGACCGCCAAGGGCTTGCAGGCGGCGCTGAAGGTCGCGCTGCTGACGATCCGGCGCTCCCCCGCGGGCGGCTCGCAATTGCTGCACAGATATCTGGCGATGGCGTCGGGCGCCGCCGGCGGCACCTTCGGGCTTGCCACGCTGCCGCTGGAGCTTCCGGTTTCCACCATCATCATGCTGCGCTCGATCGCCGAGATCGCGCGCAGCGAGGGCGAGAATCTCTCCGATCCGGAAGCCGCGCTGTCCTGCGTCCAGGTGTTTGCGCTCGGCGGACGCACCGGCGCGAGCGAGCTCGAAGGCGGTTATTTCGCCGTGCGCGGCATGCTGGCGAAATCGGTGACCGAGGCCGCCCGCTACATCGCCCAGCGCGGCATCGTCGAGGAGGGGGCGCCGGTGCTGGTGCGGTTTCTCAGCCAAGTGGCGTCGCGGTTCGGCGTCGTGGTGACGCAAAAGCTCGGCGCGCAGGCAATTCCCGTGATCGGCGCGCTCGGCGGCGCCGCGGTGAACTACGCGTTCATCGAGCATTTCCAGGATATCGCGCGCGGGCATTTCATCGTGCGCCGGCTCGAGCGCAGCTACGGCAAGGAACTCGTGCGGACGGAATACGAACGGCTGCGGGACGAGATGGCGGGCTCGTCATCCCCGGATCGAAGCGGCGCGTCCCGGGGATCCATGAGCTGAGTTCAGTCCGGCAATACCTGGATGGCCGGGACAAGCCCGGCCCAGACGGCGTAAGATCGCCCTCCCACCGCCCCATCCTCCGGGCCCGAGCATCCCCAAGGCTAAACCATGGATCTTCATCTCGACGGCAAGAACGTGCTGATCACCGGCGGCTCGAAGGGCATCGGCCGCGCCGCCGCCGAAGCTCTGGCGAGCGAAGGCTGCAATCTGATCCTGGTCGCGCGCACCCAGAAGGACCTCGACGCGGCCAAAGCGGCGCTGCTCGCAAAATTCAACACAAGGGTCGAGACGGTCGCGGCGGACCTCTCCGAGGGCCGCAACGTAGATCGGCTCGCGAAGCAATTCCCCGATGTCGATATCCTGGTGAACAACGCCGGCGCCATTCCGGGCGGCAACCTCATCGAGATCGACGAGCCGAAATGGCGCGCCGCCTGGGACCTCAAGGTGTTCGGCTACATCAACATGTGCCGCGCCTATTACGGGCTGATGAAGACGAAGAAATCCGGCGTGATCGTCAACGTGATCGGCGCCGCGGCGCAGACCCGCGATCCCGGCTACATCTGCGGCGTCGCCGGCAATGCGGCGCTCGCCGCATTCTCGCAATCGCTCGGTCATGCCAGCGTGCAGGACGGCGTGCGGGTGGTGGCGATTCATCCCGGACCCGTCGCGACCGATCGCCTGGTGACGCTGTTGCGCAAGCGCGCGCAGGATCGCTCCGGCGATCCGGAGAGCTGGCGCGAGCTGACGAAATCCATGCCGTTCGGACGCCCCGCCAAGCCGGAAGAGATCGGCGCGATGATCGCGTTCCTGGCTTCCGACCGCTCCGGCTATACCAGCGGCTCGGTGGTCACCATCGACGCCGGCCTTTCGGCGCGCGCCGCTTCCTGAAGGAAATCACCATGCCGCATCTGACGACCGACGACGGTATCAAGCTTTATTACGAGGAGACCGGGGCCGGCGCGCCGGTCGTGTTCGTGCACGAATTTGCCGGCGACACGCGCTCCTGGGAGCCGCAGGTCCGCGAGCTCGGCCGCACCTACCGCTGCATCGCGTACAATGCGCGCGGTTATCCGCCCTCCGACGTCCCGGGCGACGTGAAATTCTATTCGCAGGACCGGGCCCGCGACGACATCCGCGCCGTGCTCGATGCGCTGAAGATCGACAAGGCGCATGTCGTCGGCCTCTCGATGGGCGGCTTTGCCAGCCTGCATTTCGGCCTCGCGTATGCTGAGCGCGCCCGCTCGATCGTGGTCGCCGGCTGCGGCTATGGCGCGGCGCCGGATATGCGCAAGCAATTCGCCGAGGAAGCCGAGGCCTCGGCCAAGCGCATCGAGGGGCTCGGCATGAGCAAGGCCGCCGAGGGCTATGCGCTGGGGCCGACGCGCGTGCAGTATCAGAACAAGGATCCGCGCGGCTGGCGGGAGTTCGCCGACCAGCTCGGGGGGCATTCGACGCAAGGCTCGGCGCTGACCTTGCGGGGCGTGCAGAAGGCGCGCCCCTCGCTCTACGATCTGACCGACAAGATGCGGGCGATGCGGGTGCCCACTTTGGTCATGACCGGGGACGAGGATTGGCCGTGCCTCGAGCCGGGCCTGCTGATGAAGCGCACCATCGCGACGGCGGCGCTGGTGGTGATGCCGAACGCCGGGCACGGCATCAATCTGGAGGATCCGGCCGTGTTCAACCGGCATCTTGCGGATTTCTTCCAGACCGTGGACGCCGGCCGCTGGCCGACCCGCGACCCGCGCGCCCTGACCGGCGCCATCCTGGGGCGGTGAGGAAATGCTGAGCGGCTTGGCAAACCTCTCTTCCTTCCGGAGGAGCGGAAGAGGGCACTTGCCCCATACACGGCAGCATCGCCAGGCCTTTCGGTGACAAGATCTGCCGCAAACTGCCTGGGGATGGCACGGACCGTTAGTCTCATTTTAAGCCTTCCAAGAGCGATGGATACCCTTGTAGAGTACCCTTGCCGCAACTCGTAGTCGGGGGCAATAACGTGCCGAATAGCTCTGATGTGCCCAAAACCTCTAGCTTTATCAGCCATATCTGCGCATATTTTCGTGACTTCTTGGATACCGATTTTCGCCGCCAGAGAACGCCAAAACGATCGATTGGCCTTAAAGACCAACGCGGCAACTTGACCGGCATTTTCATCGCAAAATATCCAGAGCTGGTGTTTGATCTCTGCGAGGCTCTCGCCAAGCCAACCGAGACGGCGAAGGGTTTCACATTCACGGTTGGTCGCGGCAAGTATCGCAGCCGAATAAGCCGCGATGTTATGGCGGTTATCGATCGGCATGTTACAGCCCTTGAAGGAGAAGCTCTTGCCAATCTCGGCGATCAAGTCAAAACAACTGCTCGCGAGTTGCGTGAGAGAGTGCAGAATGATCCCGAAACATACCGCGAAGCTGTCGTTACTGCCCTTCGCAATGGCCTCGTTCATACTGCTCTGAAGCCCCTGCTTCTTAAACTCGAAAGCTCTCTCAACAGACAGAGTAACGACACCCTTGAAGTAGCGTATGACATCGAGGAAGAACTTGGGGCTCGACTGTTAGCAGACGCCGAGGAAGCAATTGGCTCCGGCTTAGCAACAGCAATCGTCGAAAATAGATTCGATGAAGTAGATGCTGTTATCGAAGACGTCCTTGACGTGGAGACAATCCGGCGGCGCATCGCTACTTATTTTGAGACGTTCAGAGCGACTTCTTTTTTCGACGAGTTACACGAGTTGGGGTCGACCCTTAAGCTCCGAGAGAATTTCGAGATCTACCTCTATGTGGGCGCACTTCACCACAATCGAGTAGTGTATCCGCTGTTTTATATTCCAATAGACGTTTCACTTGAGGGCAGCTTGTTCCGCATCACAGCGGACCGTCAAATCTATGTCAACAAAAGGGCTGTTGAATATGCCGCTCAAGAAACGGCTCGGGAGCTTGATCGTCCGATTCCCTTAACAGTCAAGGAACGGATCCTTTATCTTGATGACGGCGACAGTTTCGCCGAGGTTATGCAAAGTCTCATTGATCATTGGTGCGCGGAACTCGCGCTGAAGCCACCCATTAATCTTTCCAGTCCAGTAGACCAGAAGGCGCACCGTAGTCAGCTCGCAATTACGAACGCTCTGCATTTTGCAGCATTTGACAAAGCTGACGAGTCTCTTTTGAACGATTATGAGGAACTCATGGCGTTTCTGGGGTCCGATTCTGGACCGGCAGCAGACTTCCGGGAAATCGTTTCTGGATTTCTTTCTAAGGACCCTGTCAACGTCAATGCCGAAATTGACCGGGACTGGTCAAGTACGCCAATCGAAGGCAGGCTAGTTTTCCAAAGCCCCGTACCGTTAAATGAGGAACAGCGCAAGATTCTCGCCGCCCTACACCATAAGAATGCGCGATTCCTATCGATCGAGGGCCCGCCTGGGACAGGCAAGTCTCATACCATTACCGCAATCGTGTTCCAGGCAATTTTGAATGGCCAAAATGTATTGGTTTTGAGCGACAAGCCGGAAGCTTTAGATGTGGTCGAAGATAAGCTAAACGAAGTAATCAATTCCGTACGGTTCGACCAAGATTTCCAAAACCCGATTCTGAGACTGGGTCGATCACAAAGCAGCTACGGCCGCATCTTAACCAATCAGTCTATCGAGGCCATCAAGGCACACCACAGAGCTAGCTCGGCATCCGAAGGGAAGCTGGCTACCGAGATACGTGATGAGGAAAATCGTGTATCGGATGCGATTAAGATGCTGACAGACCAAGCTTGCAAGATCAAGTTGAAGGATGTTTACGAATTTCATAAATGCGAGGATCGGGTAGCATCCGCGCTTGACGATCCCGAGCGGTGCGTAACCAACGAAGCTGTTTTTGAGGCCTTAGACGCTGCGGCATCTATTAGTAATCTTTTTAGCAGTTACAATGGCCGCGCGTTGAAGATATTACGGGCAGTGTCCAGACGCGTAGATCTTGAGGATTTAGAAGCCTTTCTGCAGGTTCAACCCGCATTTGCTGAGGTCGGGATGCCTTCTGATGCTGACCTCTTGGCCATGCGCCTCTTCTCTAATTTCGAAATCGGAGATTTAGAAACGTTGCACGTTTTTATTTCCGAATATCAGACTGCTCGTTGGCCGCTCGTTGGGCACCTATTCACGCGGAAGCGAATTCGAGCCCTCAATGCTAGCCTCGGTTCCGAACTGGCGATAGTTAACGCTCTTCATGCCCATCTGCGTGTTTCCGAGCTGGAGCGGGCGCATGCCGCTTTTTCAAAATTGTCAGCTACCCTTACGAGGAGCGGTGTGCCCGGCGACCTTCATGCCATTCTGTTCCAGCAGGCCATTGAAGGTTTGGAGCCCGTTCCGCAGGAAACTATACCCAATCTTGAGCGCATTGCTCGTATTCGTTTCGCGATTGAGCAGCATCCAGACATAATGAATGCAGTCGGTCTGCATCGACACTCAGTAGACAACTGGGCGCAAGCAGCATCGAATGCGCAGGCGAAGCGCCTACGTGAGGTCATGGCCTATGCCTCTCGTTACAAGCAAATCCATGACGCGTTCCGAGATATCCCATCGGTTGATTACGCGGGAGATAAGGCTCGGCTGGAAAGCCTCCATGCCCAGCGTCTTGCTCACACTCTTGACGAGCGCGTGATTGATTTCGCTGAGAACACAGGAATCTTTCAAGATCGATTCGAGACATCATCCGTAAAAAGCAACGGTTCCCTCGCGAAGTGTTTACAACTCTGAAGAGGGCATTCCCCTGCGTGATTGCGGGTATCCGCGACTATGCAGAGTACGTACCTTTGGAGCAGGGTTTATTCGACATAGTAGTCATTGACGAAGCGAGTCAAGTTTCAATCGCGCAGGCATTTCCTGCATTTATTCGGGCAAAAAAGCTTGTGGTGCTGGGCGATCGAAAGCAATTTTCCAACGTCAAGACTGCCACAGCCTCTGTAGAGATCAACAGCCGCTACACTAACGCTATATTGGAGGAATTTCAACGGCAGCAGACCATTGATGTCAACACCTTGAACAGAATAAAGCTGTTCAATATCAAAACGAGTGTCCTCGAGTTTGTTGAGAGGATAGCCAATAGTCAAATAATGCTCAAAAAGCATTTTCGCGGCTATCCAGAATTGATTTCGTTTTCATCGAAGACGTTTTATGGCGGCCAGCTTCAGAGCCTAAAGATACGAGGCTTACCCATCGATGATGTCATCCGGTTCACTGCAGTTGAGAATGACGGCCGCAGTGAAATAAGGAAGAACGTGAATTCCGCAGAGTACGAATGTATTGTGGAGGAACTGCGACGTCTGGCCTCCTTTAGCCCTGCGCCTACCGTGGGTATTATCACTCCATTTGCTGAGCAGCAATCCTTTATCGTGCAGAAGATTGCGACCGTGGCTGACGCAGAGACTCTCCATAATATTCTTCGCCTAAAAATAATGACCTTTGATAGCTGCCAGGGAGAAGAGCGAGACGTGATCATCTATTCAATGGTCGCTACACCGCAGCAAGACAAACTGTCCTACATTTTTCCTAAATCATTGGCTGACGCCGACGAAGTTGACCATGCCTTGCGTCTTCAGCGCTTGAACGTAGGATTTAGCCGCGCCAAGGAGCGAATACACATTTTCCATTCGCAGCCTTTGGAGGCATATCGCAGCGCCGTTGGAAAGGCGATAGCGCATTACAGGGACCAGCTAGTGATCGCGCGTAGACGGCCTGACGTTAGAGATACCGATCAGACCTCTCCAATGGAGGCGCGGGTACTTAAGTGGTTAGGCCAAACATTGTTCGTCCAACGACTAGGTGACCTTGTGGAAATCGATGCTCAGTTCGAACTTGGCACTTATCTGCGTCAAATCGATCCACGATACGGACATCCCGCATACCGGGTGGATTTCCTGATCAAGGTGCAATCCAGACGAGGCCCCATTAATATCATCCTGGAGTACGACGGCTTTAGGGAACACTTTACCCATCTGGACGGTGTAAATGCGACGAATTTTAGTGACTACTACAGGCCAGAGGACGTAGAGCGGCAAAAAATTCTGGAGGGTTACGGGTATCGGTTCCTGCGTATCAATCGTTTCAACCTCGGGCGAGACCCCGTGAGAACGCTGGACGTGCGGCTGTTGACCCTGGCCAGCGAGGCAATTAAGGATGTCCAATCCCATGAGATCGTGCGGAGCGTAAAAGAGACCGCCGAGGCGATAGTGGCGGGCAAAAAGAAAGCCTGCCCAGCCTGCGGTGAGGTCAAGGATCTAAAAGAGTTCCAGGACGCTAGTATCAAATCGGGCATAGGGCGGAAATGTCGTTCCTGCAAAGAGAGAGGAGACACTGTCGGATCTGAAACCGAAGTCGTGAAACCCAATCTCGTCACCGTCCAGCGAGAACGACCACCAAACGGGCCGCAGCCCCGTTGGTAAGATGCCAATTGAGGCGCGGTCCATAAACGTCAGTTACCTGCAGCTGTAGCACCTAGTTGAGCCAAGCAGCACGAGCTACCCGACCCTCCTGGCCGCGCGATCCTCGTTCCGGAATTTCTTGCCCCGCTCCCCGGACGCGACGGACCGCTGAAGCGATGCGGTGCAGATCCGGGGGCCAGAACGTGTCAGGCAACACGATTTCGAAGACACACGATCAGCATGAGACATAGGGATCTATTTTACGCCGGCCTGCTGCTCCTCGCCGCGACCAATATTGCCCACGCGCGCGTGACCGCGATCCTCATCGACAAGGTCGAGCCGTTCGCCGACGGCGCGGCATTCGGGGATGCGGGCGCCTACGAGCGCGTGATCGGCACCGTGAAGGGCGAACTCGATCCGCGGGATGCGCGCAACCGCGGCATTGTCGGCCTCGACAAGGCGCCGCGCAATGCCCGCGGCATGGTCGAGTACGACACCGACTTCTTCATGCTGCGACCGGCCGATCCCGCGAAAGCGAGCCGCAAGCTGCTCTATGAAGTCAACAACCGCGGGCGCAAGTTCCTGCTGCACTGGCTCATGGAGGCGCCCGCGGGGCCGGGCAACAACGAGCCGCGCTCGCTCGCAGATGCCGGCAACGCCCTCGCGTTCCAGCGCGGCTACACCAT
>WNGE01003175.1_pt1 | contig 24957 bp, 25 predicted proteins | sample 5400651 | NCBI WGS metagenome assembly WNGE01 (sample SAMN13153370, study PRJNA577476) | soil metagenome | isolation source: 60 cm soil or saprolite under grassland replicate 2 | place: USA:California | collected 2016-06-15
TTTCGGCGAGCTTGCCCCGCGACAACAAGGAGGCCTCCCAACGCCACAAGAACGATCGCGCCCTTGCTCGCCATCGCTCGAAATCGTCTTCTCGTCACTCGACGGCTTTCTTCTTCCACGTACCGTTTTCTTCGAACCAGGTATAGCGCTCCTTCCCGTTCACCTTGTGAACGGTGACCTCCGTGTTCTGGAGGTCGTCTTTCGTCTTGCCCTGCATGAAGATGTCGATGTCGTACTTCGTCCCGTCCTTTTCTACGAAGTCCGCGCAGGCGAAATACACGTCCGGCGCGACCTGCGACAGGCGGTCGTCGTGGACCTTCTCGAGCTTCAACTGAAGCGTCTTTTGGGCAACCGGATCTTGCACTCTGAGCCAGCCATCGTTGCCGGCCGCTTCCTTCTCGACCCACGTTTTGATCGCGGCGCCGAGTTCTGTCTTGGTCAGACCAGCCTGTTTCTTGTCGGTCGGGTGGTCCTGCTGCTTGGATTTCGGGTGCTCGGGATGCTTTTCCTGGGCGGCGAGCCGTCCCGGCGCAACGAGAAGCAACGCCAGCGGCGCCATTGTCAGAATCCGTTTGAAGCTCATATGTCCTCCTATTCGCAAAAGGTCCTACAGCGTCGCTTCGCGAAGAATCTTCTCGAGGGTGTCTCCCGGTACCTCGCCAATAGCCAGAATGGTCAGCTTTCCGAACCGCCGGCTGCAGACGGGATGGCCGCGATACTTCCGGCAGCCTGCGTCTCCGACTGCATGGTCGCAGACGAAGAGAGCGACACTCTGCCGGCTCTCGCCGTGTGTGTAGAAGAGCAGCTCCACCCGCCGCCCCGCGACGTTGCAAAGCCGCCCACCGACGAGTTGAGCGGCTGGAACGGCCGGTACCACCGGCTCAAAGGGGGTCTTTCCGGAAAAGAAGCGAACGACCTCGCGCGGATCACTCGACGCGACTTCTGCGGGCCTGACCTCGGGCAATGACTGCAGGTAGTCCGAGACCAGCTCCTCGCCAAACGGCAGCGCTGGGTTCTGATGACGCCGAATGACGAACAGCGCGGCCGCCAGCAGACCAACACCCACGGCTACCGCCAAGAGTCGCCTCCTGTATGAGGTCTCCCAGAATCCTGTGCTCTTGAAACGGAGAGCCTCCACGCGGGCGCGAACCGCGCCTGGAGGCTCATCACGGCTTTCCAGACGCGCGATGGCGTGCTTGAGGCTCCGCACCGACGCCACGTGTTCCAGGCACGATGCGCACCCGACCAGGTGCGCGTTGATCTCCGATCGCTCGCTCGGCGCGAGCTCCTCGTCGACATATGGAGAGAGCAACTCGTTGGTCTGTTCGCAGTTCATCGCCTTGACGGATCCTCCGCTTCCCCTGCGGTTCTCCCGAGGAGTACTGACAGACGGCCGCGGGCACGGGCGATCCGCGAGCGCACGGTACCGATCGGAGAGCCGACGATCTCGGAAATCTCCGCGTACTGGAAGCCCCAAAGGTCGCAGAGTAGAAGCGCCTCGCGTTGCTCCCTCGGGAGGCGATCCAGAGCCGCCTCGAGCTCGCGAGCCGCAAGGCGCTCGACAGCTTCCGCGGGAACGATGAACGCCTGGGTGCTCATCTTGCTGTCGGTGGCAAGAGACAGTTGAGATCGGACGGCCGAAGTCCGCCGACCATCCAGGAAGAGGTTTCGTGCGATCCGGAAGAGCCAGGCGCGGCACGCCGCGGGGTCCCGGAGCCTCCGCCAGGCTTCGAATGCCCGCTCGAAGGTCGCCTGAACTAGGTCGTCCGCGTCGGCGGCGTTGCCGGTCAGCCGCCGGGAAAAGGCAGCGATGTCCTCCAGATAGGAAAGGGCGAGAACGCTGAAATCTTCTCGGGTCACACGACTTCCCTACTACTGCAGACGGCCGGAGAAGCCCTGGAGTTCCGCCCGAACACCGGACTACAAGAATTACAAGACGGAGGGCTGTCGTTGCGGATGCTGACCGACAAACCGGAGGAGCTCGACCGATTTTTCGCGGCTCGAGGCGTCTCGTTCCCGACGCGGGTCTTCGACCTCAGAATGATGCGATATCGACTGGTGGGAGGGCGCGTCCTGAACCCGGACGGCCCCAAGCGGGCTCTGTTCGTCTATGCGGGGCCGAAGAATAAGATCCTGGCGTGCGAGATGTACGAAGGAGACGTGCGCCGGCTTCCAAAGGACGGAGTTCCGAGGTCGCACGGCGGCATTACCTTCTTCGTCTGCCACCGCGGCGGCTCGACGCAGGTCTTCTGGCAGGAGGGCGCCACGGCGTGCGTACTGGTTTCGGATATCCCGACCGAAGAGGTCGTCCAGCTCGCATTCGCCAAAGCGACGAAGGTCTGAGGCGTTCTCGCTTCTTCCGGAAGAGCGAACTTCTCGTTTGATGGGGGCCATTGGACGGAACGTCCCCCGCAAAGAGGGGCTCGACAAGGTCACCGGGCGGGCGAAGTACGTCGACGACCTGACGTTTCCGGGGATGCTCCACGGGCGGACGATCCGCTCGACGATCGCGGCCGGCGAGATCGAGGGCGTTCACCTGGGCTTCAGCCGGAAGGGCTTCACGATCGCCGACTGCCGCGACGTCCCGGGCAGGAACGTCGTCGCGTTGATCGAGCTCGACCAGCCGTGTCTTGCCGAGCGGCGCGTGCGCCACTTCGCCGAGCCGATCCTGCTCCTGGCCCACGAAGATCGCGAGCGGCTGCTCGAGGCGGAGGCGCGGATCGCAATCGACTACCGGGAGACCGCGCCGAACTACGACCCGGAGAAATCCGATCGTTGCTTCAAGGAGATCGTAATCGAAAAAGGAGAGCTCGCGCGCGGTTTCGCGGAGGCGGACGTCGTCGTCGAAGGGGAGTACCGCGTCGGCCACCAGGAGCAGCTCTACATCGAGCCGAACGGCGTGATCGCGGTGCCGGAGAACGGCGGGATCACCGTGTACGGCTCGCTCCAGTGCCCCTACTACGTCCACCGCGCGCTGCGGGTGCTCCTCGGGCTTTCGGACGAGAAGGTGCGCGTCGTCCAGACGGAGACGGGCGGAGGCTTCGGCGGCAAGGAGGAGTACCCCTCGATGATCGCGGGGCACGCGGCGATCCTCGCGTGGAAATCGCGGCGGCCCGTCAAGCTCGTCTACGACCGCGTCGAGGACATGGTCGCGACGACGAAGCGGCACCCGGGCGTGATCCGGCACCGCACCGGAGTGACGCGTGACGGCCGGATGACGGCAATCGAGATCGACGTGCTCTTGGACGGCGGCGCCTACATGACGCTGTCGCCGGTCGTCCTTTCCCGCGGGGTCATCCACGCGACGGGGCCCTACCGGTGCGACCACGTCCGGATCCACGGCCGGGTCGTAGCGACCAACACCCCGCCGAACGGGGCGTTTCGGGGCTTCGGCGCGCCGCAGACTCAGTTTGCGGCGGAAGTGCACATGGAACGGATCGCGGAGGCTCTCGGGATGGACCCGGTGCGCCTGCGCGAGAAGAACGCGTTTCGCCCCGGCGACACGACTTCGACGGGCCAGAAGCTCGGACGGGACACGAGCGCGCTTCGAGTGTTGCACGAAGCGGTCTCGCGGAGCGACTTCCGCGCGAAGCGCCGGGCGTACCGGGGCACGAATCGCGGAATCGGGCTCGCGCTCTTTTTCCACGGCTCGGGCTTCACAGGGGGGGGCGAGGTGAAGCTCGCCTCGAAGGCTTCCCTCGAATTGACCGAGACCGGCGCGCGCATCCTCGTTGCCTCGACCGAGATCGGCCAGGGCACGCGCACGATGCACGCACAGATCGTCGCCGACACGCTCGAGATCCCGTACGAGAAAGTCGAAGTCGAGGCGGTGGACACCGCTCGCGTTCCGGACAGCGGCCCGACCGTCGCGTCGCGAACGTGCATGGTCGTCGGAAAGATCCTCGAGCGGTGCGCGCAGGAGATCCGCCGGGAGCTCGGCGGCCGCACGGCCCGGGATTACCTGGCGGAGCGCGGACCGCTGGTCGTCACGAAGGAGTATTCCGGACCCGACGGTCTCTACTGGGACGACGAGACTTACCGGGGCGACGCCTACGGCGCCTTCGGCTGGGGATGCGACGTCGTCGAAGTCGAGCGCGATCCCGAAACGTGGGAGATCCGGCCGACGCGCATTACCGCCGTCTGCGAAATCGGCAATATGCGCTCTTGGAAGAGGTCGCGATACGGGACGGCCGGATGGCGAACGCCCAGCTCACGAACTACCTGGTGCCCACGACGCTCGACACGCCGCCGATCGACGTCGCGATCCTCGAGAACCCTTACGAGCACGGCCCGTTCGGGGCGAAGGGCGTCGGCGAGATGCCCATCGACGGTCCGGCGCCCGCGATCGTCAACGCGATCCGGTCTCTCGGGCTCGACGTCCGATCGATTCCGGCCACTCCCGAGCGGATTCTCGAAGCACCCGCCGTCCAGAATCCCGGGTAGCCGACGACATGCGCTTCACGTTGAACGGAAAGAAGCGGCAGGTGCAGGCGCCGCCGATGAAACGGCTCTTGGACGTCCTGCGCGAGGAGTGCGGGCTGACCGGCACGAAAGAGGGTTGCGGCGAGGGGGAGTGCGGGGCCTGCACGGTGTTGTTGGACGGGATGCCGGTCAACTCATGCCTGATCCCGTTCGCGCAGGTGCGCGGGTCTCTCGTCACCACGATCGAAGGACTCCAGGGTCGGCATCCTCTCCAGGACGCCTTCATCGCCGAAGGCGGCGCGCAGTGCGGCATCTGCACGCCCGGAATGATCCTAGCTGCGGCGGCGCTTCCCCGTGGCGCGACGATGGACGAGATCCGGCTGGGTCTCGCCGGCAATATCTGCCGCTGCACCGGGTACAGCGCGATCTACCGGGCAGTCGAGAAGGCGTCCACACGCTCCGCACGCCGCGGAAGAGAGGCCCCATGAGGACCGCCGTTTCGCGGCTCGAGCTCCTCCGGCCTCGCACGGTCCGGGAGGCTCTCCGGATGCTTCGCGACGAAGGCCCGCTCGTCCCTCTCGCCGGTTGCACCGACGTCTACGTCGGACTCAATTTCGGAACGCTGACGGCGAAGAGATTCATCGACCTGTGGCGGCTCGAAGATCTGCGCGCCATCCGGATTACCGACGGCATCCTCTCGATCGGCGCGCTCGCCACCTACACGGAGCTCGCCCGGTCCTCTCTCGTTCGCAAACGTCTCCCGATCCTCGCCGCCGCGGCGCGCGAGATCGGCGGCGTCCAGATCCAGAACCGCGGGACTCTGGGCGGCAACGTCGCCAACGGATCTCCGGCCGGCGACAGTCTGCCAGTCCTCGCGGTGGCGGAGGCCGGACTCGTGCTGGCGAGCGCGAAGGAATCCCGCCGGGTGCCGTTCCTTTCCTTCTACACGGGGTACCGGAAGAGCGTTCTGCGACCCGACGAGATCATCGCCGCCGTCGAGATCCCGCGCGTGGACGGGCGGCAATGGTTCCGCAAAGTCGGCACGCGCGCCGCACAGGCGATCTCGAAAGTCGTCATGGCGGCGGTTCGCTCCGACTCTCCCCGCGTCGCGATCGGGAGCGTCGCGCCCACGGTCGTCCGGCTTCCGAAGACGGAAGCGGTGCTGTCGTCGCGCGCTTCGATCGCGGAGGCCCGGCGGACGCTGGAGGCCGAGATCCAGCCGATCGACGACCTTCGCTCGACCGCGGAATACCGTCGGCGGGTCTCGGCAAATCTGCTCGAGCGATTCTGGAACGACACGGCGCGATGAGGCAGACCCTTTCGCCCGAAGACGTCCAGATGGTCCTCGCCCAGATCGGGGAAGCGAACCGCGCGTTCGCAAAGCGCTATCCGGGTGACTCGCCGCGGCGGCAGCCGGTCCACACCGTCTACGGCGGGGCGCAGGTCTTTCGGTCCGACAGCGCCCCCAGGCTGGGAGCACTCGCGCGGCGGGCGCTCGAAACCTACGCGCCGACACCTCGAGACTTCGCCCGGGCGGTCGGATTTTCCGAAGCCCTCGCCGGGAGGATCTCCGAGCGCGTCGTGTCGAAGCTCGAGCGGGAGCCGGTCGAGGACTTCCGCATCGACTTCGAGGACGGCTACGGGAATCGCCCGGACGCGGAGGAGGACGGCCACGCCGAATCGGCGGCGGTCGAGGTGGCGAAGGGTCTCACCGAGGCGACGCTCCCCCCGAACATTGGCCTCCGGATCAAGCCTTTCACCGAAGAGCTGAAGCGTCGCGCGATCCGCACTCTCGACCTCTTTCTGACGGCGCTCGTGCGGGAGACCGGCGGACGGGTTCCCGGCAATTTCGTCGTGACGCTCCCAAAGGTGACGGTCCCGGATCAGGCGGCCGCGCTCGCCCAGGTGCTCGAGCTCCTCGAGCGGCACCTCGATCTGCCCGAGCGGACGCTCCCTTTCGAGATCATGGTCGAGACGCCGCAGGCCGTGCTCGACGAAACCGGGAGCGCGTCGCTCCTCCGCCTCGTCGGCGCGTCGCGGGGACGATGCGTCGCCGCGCACTTCGGCACTTACGACTACACGGCCTCGCTGAACGTCACCGCTGCGTACCAGCAGATGACCCATCCCGCCTGCGACTTCGCGAAGCACGTCATGCAGGTCGCGCTCGCGGGGACCGGCGTCTGGATCTCCGACGGATCGACGAACGTCCTTCCCGTGCCGCCGCACCGCGCCGCGCCGGGCGGGCCCGCGCTCGACGCGCGCCAGGTCGCGGAGAACCGGGCGGCGGTGCACGAGGCGTGGAAGCTCCACTACGACCACGTGCGCCATTCGCTCGCGCACGGCTTCTACCAGGGATGGGACCTCCATCCGGCGCAGCTCCCGACGCGCTACGCCGCGCTCTACGCCTTCTTCCTGGAGGGTCTCGACTCCGCGTCCGTGCGGTTGAAGAACTTCGTCGAAAAGGCGGGCCAGGCGACTCTCGTCGGCGAAGTCTTCGACGACGCCGCGACCGGGCAGGGTCTCCTGAACCACTTCCTTCGGGCGTGGAGCTGCGGCGCGATCACCGAAGCCGAGGCGGTCGAGAAGAGCGGACTGACCCTCGACGAGCTCCGCGGCCGATCGTTCGTCAGGATCCTGAAGAGCCGGCGCTCCTAGGCGCCGACAACTTCTCGCCCTCGACATCCCCCGCGTAGCGCCGGAGGATCTCTGCGACCTGCCGGTGCTCTTCCGGCGACCAGTCGGCGAGCAGCTCGCCCAATCGCTCGCGCCGGGCGATCCTCAGGCGTTCGTTTGCCTCCCGGCCGGCGGGAGTGAGGTCGAACCCGTCCGGAGGGGCCGGCAGGATCAGGCCGCGCGTCTCGAGATCACGTTGCGCCTGCGCGAGCCGCTCGGCATCGACGCCGTACTTGCGCGCGAGCTCCGCGACCGGGACTCCCGGACACCTCTCGATCTGAGACAGCAGCCAGCACGCCGCCGGTCCCAGGTCGACGCCCGCGCGCTCGGCGATTCTCTCGAGGATCCGGCGCTGGGTGTCCCGGTGCATCAGCACGGAAAGACCGTGGCTGATCTGCGTCAACGAGTCGTCGTCACAGGGCATAGCGAATCCCTCCCCGAGGCCGGTGCTCGCGGCGACGGTCTCGCGCAGAGGCCTCTCCTCGAGAAGCCACGAGAGAAGGAAACCGACGACCGCGACCGCCGCCGCGACGAGAAAGACCGTATGGAGGGAGTCCGCGAAAGCCGCCCGGTACGCGCTCTGCGCCACCGGCGCCAGGCGAAGAACGACCGCCGGGGAGATGTGCTCGACGTCCTGCGCCACCGCGGGAAAGGCGCGCGCGAGATTCGCGGCGAGGCGGCTTGCGAAGACTGCGCCCAGGACCGCCACGCCGAGAGACCCTCCGATCAGGCGGAACAGCGTCGCCCCGGAGGTTGCGACGCCGAGGTCTTCGTATTCGACGGCGTTCTGCACGGCGAGCACCAGGACCTGCATGACCAGGCCGAGCCCCATCCCGACCACCAGCATGAAGAGACCGGCCATCAGTCCACTCGTCGTTACGTGCATCCGAGAGAGAAGAAAGAGGCCGACCGCGAGAATCGCCGTGCCGGCGATCGGAAAGAGCTTGTAACGGCCGATGCGGCTGATGATCTGTCCCGAGGCGATCGAGGTCGTGAGCATCCCGGCCATCATCGGTACGAGCTCCAGGCCCGAAGCGGTGGGGCTCGAGCCCTGGACGAGTTGCAGGAACACCGGCAGATACGTGACCGACCCGAAGAGCGCGAATCCGACGATCAATCCGATTCCGCTCGTCACCGAGAAAACGGGATTGGTGAAGAGACGAAGCGGTACGACCGGCTCCGAGCTGCGGCGCTCGACTACGACGAACGCCGCGAGCAGAACGGCGCTCGCCGCGACGAGGCCGATCATCCAAGGGGAGCCGAACGACGCCGCCGTCCCTCCGAGATCGGCGATCAGAACGATCCCGCCGAGCGCGCCCGCGAGCAGCGCCGCGCCCGGGTAGTCGATCCGGCGCCGCACGCGATCGGGAGTCGCCGGCAGCGTGGCCGCGAGGACCGCGAGCGCGAACGCTCCGACGGGAAGGTTGACGTAGAAGATCCAGCGCCAGGAAAGGTGCGTCGTCAGGAACCCGCCGAGGAGCGGGCCGGCGATCGAGGACACGCCGAAGACCGCTCCGAAGATCCCCTGGTACCGGCCTCGCTCGCGAGCGGGAACGATGTCGCCGAGCGCGGCCTGCGTGCTCACGATGATCCCGCCGCCCCCGAGACCCTGCAGCCCGCGAAACAGAATGAGCTGCGTCAGCGTCCGGGCGAGCCCGCAGAGAGCCGAGCCCACCAGGAAGATCACGGTCGCGATCTGGAGCACCCGCTTGCGGCCGTAGAGGTCCCCGAGCTTTCCGTAGAGCGGGGTCGCTATGGTTTGCGCGAGAAGGTACGCGGTCACCACCCAGGAGAGGTGGGCCAGTCCGCCGAGTTCGCCAACGATGGTGGGCAGCGCCGTCGCGACGATCGCCGAGTCGAGCGCCGCCAGGAACAGGACGAGCATGAGGCTGGAGAGAACCGCGAAGCGCTGCTCGCGCGGCACGGCCGGCGGCACGGCTTCGATCGCCGGCGCGCGCGCGTCAGCGGGCGGGGTCAGTCGGGCCTCTGCGCGAGAGAGTTCGCTCCGTCGGCTGGAGAGTCACGAGGGGAACTTGGCAGAGAAGGTCGCGCGCCTCACCTCACAGGTTGAGGATTGCGGACTTCGCGGCCTTGTCGATCTCGATGTAGCAGGCGGTCGCACGCGCCCCCTTGACGTTGCTTCCGGAGGGAGGCTTCGAATAAAGCAGGTATGCGCCCGGCGATGGATCGATGCTCATGCTCATTCGCTCGGTCCACACTCCGATCGTGGCGCCCTGGGCGTCCAGCTCTTCCAGGACGACACGTTCGACCAAGACGGGGTTACTCCCACTCACGTAGTTTCCGTTCACCAGAATGTCTCCCGCGCCGCTCCTGCTCAGAAGAACCTTGAAGTTGACCGGCATCTCGAACCTCCCTTTCCACCAAAATCTGGAACTTGACCAAGGCGCAACTTGTCCTTCCTTCATCCTCTTCCCGAGATTGGGTCATTTCGACGCCTTCCACGCCGCCGCGGTCTCACGCGCGTAATCCTCGAAGCGGCGCGGCGGATGACCGAGCAGTTTCGTCTGGTGCTCGACGTCGGCGGCCGTGGCTCGGAGTCCCTCTTCCTGGAAGAACTGGTACATGAGTCGGAAATCGAACGCGAGGATGGCAGGCAGGTACCGAAGCGACTGTTTTTCCCAGGCATCGAGGTCATTGCCGGCGTAGGCGATCGGGCGGCCGAGCACGCGGCTCCAGATCTCCGCGGTGCTCTTCCCCGTGACCGCCTCGGGGCCGACGAGGTTGTCGGTCTTCCCCGCACGGGCGCCCGTCGTCAGCGCGACGGCTGCAGCCTCGGCGACGTCGCGAATGTCGACGCGCGAGACGCCCACGTCTCCGATCGGCTGCGGGTATACGCCGTACTGAAGCAGGGCATCTTTGAAGAACGCGTCGTTCTGGTAGAAGTTGTTCGGACGCAGGATCGTCCACTCGAAGGGCGAGGCCTTCACGGCGGTCTCCACCGCGATCTTCGAACCGAAGTGCGGCAGATGCGGCGCGGCGTCGACGTGGTGGACCGAGAGATAGGCGACCCGTTTCACCCCCGACAGACGCATCCCGTCCACGGCCATCAGACCTTCGTGAGTTTCCGTCGGGCTCACGGGGTTCAAGAGGAAGACCCCGTCCATTCCCCGGAAGACCGACCGAACGGTCGAAGGGTCGAGCAGGTCTCCGCGCACCGTCCGCGCGCCGGACGGCAGCCCGGAAGCCTTGTCCGGGTTGCGCGTGAGGACGTGAACGTCGACGTCTCGCGCGACGAGCTCGCGCACGACCTGCGACCCGACATTTCCGGTCCCTCCCAGGACCATGACCTTCATCGAATCCTCCGTTCTCCCTCAGGCCTCTCTCGTGATCGTCGCTTCGATCAATCCGTAAGGCTCCTCGGTCGCGACGAAGATCTCATTTTCGTTGGCGATCCCGAAGCGCGACAGATCGACGGGCAGGTGGTGCTTGTTCGGCATCGCCATGCGGATCTGCATGAGCTCCGGGTGCCTGCCGAGCGCCGCCTCTCCCATCGCGTAGAGCGTGTGCTGCACGGAAGCGCTGTCGTGCGCCGCGAATGTCTCGAGGAGCGTCCGACGCACGGCGGCCCATCCGGAGAAAGGGCCCTGCGGCGACGCGTGCGTCCACGCGGCGGTCAGCGACGTGGCCAGGATGCGATCTTCGGTCTCCGCAAGCGTCGTGTAACGGTCGCGGCGGAAGCCGGAAAAGGCGGAGTGCGCGCTCTTCAAGATCAAGAGGCCGGTCAGACCCGACTCGACGGTCGCGCCGCCGCGAGATCCGAGCCGTGCGGCGATCGGACCGCGACCCTTCGAACGCGGTTCCGTCGAGGCGGTTCCAGAGCCGCTGCTCGATCGAGATCTCGACCGACGAAACCGCGGGGTTCTCGTTCAGAAAATGCTCCGAAAGCGCGAGGCCGAGCTCCTCGATCTCTCCGGCCGGACGCTCTCGCGCCACCGCGTAGACGGTGTTCTTCATCGTATCGGTCGGAAGAACGGCGGAGTTGTCCCCAGCGACGTGCGCCGCTTCGAAATCCCCCTCGAAGCGCACGGCGACCGTCAGATCGGAGACGTCGTGCCTCTCGCCGCGGCGCGCCAGGCGCACGAGCCGGATTCCAGACTTGCCGTAGCTGTTGGAACCGAGCGGCAAGATCAACTCCCTCTGTAAGTGGAGTAGCCGAACGGCGACAGAAGGAGCGGGACGTGATGGTGTTGCGAGACGTCTGCGATCTCGAAGACGACCTGCACGACCGGGTAGAAGCCATCGACGCCGCACGTCGCGAAGTAGGCGGCCGTGTCGAAGGTCAGCCGGTAGACGCCCGCGTCGACATCTTCGCCGGAGAGTTCGTGCGCGCGTCCATCCGGGTCGGTGCGGCCGCCTCCGAGCATTTTCCAACCATCTTTCGATCGAATCTCGAGAGTGACCGGCACTCCCCCGGCCGGACGGCCTCGGGAGACATCGAGAACGTGTGTGGTGATGGCGCTCATTTCTCCGTCGGCGTGAGGAGCTTTTCCAGGCGAAGCCGCGTGATCTTACGCTGCTCCTCCACCGCGATCGCGAGCTCGGCCGCCGGGTCGTTGCCGAGGCGTGCCCACACGAGTCCGAGCATCTCGGCCGCGTTTCGGCCGGATGCGAACACGACGAAGATGTGGCCGAACCGCTCCTCGTAATCCCGGTTCGCGTCCGCGAGGTTCGCGAGCGTTTCTGGAGAGGTTCCCCTCGTGCCGCCCTGCTCCTCGCGAGAAAACGCGACGAAATTCGGTGACGGGTGCAGACCCGCAGGGCCTGTCCCCGTGACATTCTCCGGCGGTGGCGGGTGCAGGTCCGCAGGACGTGTCCGCGCGGCACCGATCCGGGGGTGCGCGGCGAACGCCTCGAGCCAGTCTTCCCTCGAGAGCGATCGCCAGACGCGGTTGGCCTCGTCGGCGAGGTCCCGAAAGCTCCCGAACGGCCGAGCCGCCGCCATCCGGCGCGCCCACTCGGAAGATGCGCAGCAGGAGGAGAGCCGCGCCTCCGCTTCCTTCGTCGGAAGGGCGTTGAACCTCTCGAGCTCTGAGGTCATTCGACGACGCCATAGAGCCGCAGCCTCGCGACTCCTCCGTCCGGGTAGATGTGAAAGCGGGCGTGCGTGGCTGCGGGCGCGGACCGCACTTCCCCCTCGAAGACGTGCACCGCGTCGGGAGAGAGCGGCGTCTCCGGCAGAATCTCGCGCCATCGCGCGCCGGACGACAGCGGGTCGCCGTCCTCCAGGATCTCGAGCGAACACCTCCCCGGCGCGTTCCCTTTGAACCAGCTCGTGTCCACTTCCACACGCCGGATCCGGCCGGGAACGCCCAGTCGCAGGATGGCCCAGTCGTGCCCGGGGCCGCGGCGCCGGCGCGTCTCCCAGCCGTCGTGCATGCCGCGCGGAGGGCCCGGCAGGATCAGGCTGTGCCGCGTCCCGAAGAACATGTCGCTCGCGGCGAGGACGAGCCCGCCGTTCTCCAGGCCGGCGAGGTCGACCTCCTTCTCGCGAGAAAGCTCTTCCGCGTCCGGCGTCACAGTTCCGTAGACGCGCAACCGCGCGACTCCACCGTCCGGGTAGATGTGGAGCTTCACGTGCGTGAAGCTGCGGTCGTCGGCGACGGAGAACAGATTTTCGGAATCCCCGCGAAGCTCCGACATCGGGAGGATCTCCACCCAGGGTCCCTCGGGGCCTTCTCCTCCGTCGAGCGAGCACGATTCGGGGAAGTTGCCCTTGAAGAACGCGGTGTCCACGCAGATCCCGCGAATGACTCCCGACAACCCGAGGCGAACGACGCACCAGTCGTGCCCCGGATCGCGGCGCCGGCGCGTTTCCCAGCCGTCCATCCACTTCCCGCGGTCGGTGTACTCGTGCTCGAGAAATACCGGCCGGTCCAGTTTGACGAGATTCTCTTTGGCCGCAAAGAACTCGTCGTTCGCGGCGACGGCAGCGCCTCCAAGACGCTCGGAGGCGAGGTCGACGAGCTCGGTGAAGTCCGTCAAGTGTCTCCCCGCTTCTCGCGGAGCAGAATTCTTCCCCGCGCGGGCCCGGGGACCCGCCCGCGCTCGGAGATCTTCTCACCCGCGAGAAAGACCGCTTCGACGACGCCGGCGAGCGTCCGCCCGGTGTACGGCGTCAGCTTGTGGCGGTGATAGATCGCCTCGGGCCGAACCTCGAACGTCTCCTCCGGGTTCCAGACGACGAAGTCGGCATCGGCGCCGGGGACGAGCGCGCCTTTCCGTCGCGCGATCCCGGCCAGCCGCGCCGGCGCCGCGGACAACCACTCCGACAAGCGCGCGAACGAGACGCCGCGCGCTCGCGCCGCGGTCCAGACGGCGGGCAGCCGGAGCTGAAGGGAAGAGATTCCGCCCCACGCGGACAGGAAGTCGCCGTTCTCGCGCGCCTTCAGCTCCGGCGGCGACGGCGAGTGATCGGAGACCACCATCTCGATCGTCCCGCCCTCCAGCCCTTCCCAGAGCCGCTCGCGGTTGGCTCGGTCCCGGATCGGCGGAGCGCACTTGAACTCCGTCGCGCCCTCCGGCACTTCCTCCGCGGCGAAAAAGAGATAGTGGGGACAGGTCTCGGCGGAGAGCCGCAGGCCTTCGGCCCGCGCCCGCGCGATCCGCGCGAGCGCATCCGCCGACGACAGATGGACGACGTGAATCCGCGCTCCGGTCTCCCGGCACAGGCGGGCCAGCAGAACGACCGCTTCGTCCTCCGCGCGGGACGGCCGGGTGGCGAGATACGCGGAGTAGCGGCGGTCGGGTCCGGCCGGCGGCGGCGCGATCCATCGGGGATCTTCGGCGTGGACGAGAAGGACCGCGCCCTGGCGGGCGACCTCGGGGAGCGCGACGGCGAGGTCGCGCCGGTCGACGGGGCCGAATTCGTCCACGCCCGAGGGGGCGAGGAAGCACTTGAATCCGGGCACTCCCTGCTCTGCCATCCCCGCGAGCTCGAGATGATTGCCGGGGACGACCCCTCCCCAGAACCCGACGTCGACGAACGTCCGCCCCTTCGCGGCGGCCGCCTTCTCGGTCAAGCCTTCCACGGAAGTCGTGGGAGGCACGCTGTTCAGGGGCATGTCGAAGATCGTCGTCACGCCGCCCGCGGCCGCGGCGCGGCTGGCCGTTTCGAAGCCTTCCCACTCCGTACGGCCTGGCTCGTTGACGTGGACGTGCGTGTCGACCAGCCCGGGCATCACCACCGAGTCGCCGAAGTCGAGAGACTCGGCGCCCGCGTGAATGTCCTCGATCGACGCGATCACGCCGCCTCGGACGTAGAGAGACGCCGGCCGGACCCCGGTCGGAGTCACGACACGCCGGCTCGTGAGAACGAGATCCGCGCCTTTCAATTCAATGATTCAATTCCCCACCATGAAAGCGCCGGCGCTTATTGCAGGGATTTCCCTGATCGCAATCGTCCTCTGGGATGCCTTCGAAACCATCATCCTCTCGCGGCGCGTTTCCCGAAAACTCCGACTGACCCGTCTGTTCTACTGGCTCACGTGGCGTCCCTGGCGCGCCCTCGCGCTCCGGATGCGCCCGGGCAACCCCCGCGAGAATTATCTGAGCGTCTATGGTCCCCTCTCGCTCATTCTCCTGCTCGTGCTCTGGGCGGTCGGGCTGATCTTCGCCTTCGCGCTGATCGACTGGGGGGAGGGAGCCCGGCTCGCGGCGCCGCCGGGCACCAGCGGTTTCTCCGCCGACCTCTACCTGAGCGGCACGACGTTCTTCACGCTGGGGTACGGCGACGTGACTCCGCTCACCCCGGCCGGGCGAGTTCTTTCGATCGTCGAAGCGGGTACGGGCTTCGGATTCCTCGCGCTGGTCATCGGATATCTCCCGACACTTTCGCAGGCGTTCTCCCGGCGGGAGGTCAACATCGCGCTGCTCGACGCGCGGGCGGGCTCTCCTCCGACCGCAGCCGAGCTCCTTCGCCGGCATGCCGGAGACCCGGTCGCGCTCGGAAACCTCCTCGCGGAATGGGAGCGCTGGTCGGCGGAGCTCCTCGAGAGCCATGTTTCCTTTCCCGTGCTCGCTTATTACCGATCCCAGCACGACAACCAGTCGTGGGTCGCGGGGCTGACGACGATTCTCGATAGCTGTTCACTGGTGATCGCGGCGATGCAGGGCCCCGTCGTCGGCTCCGCCAGGCTCACGTTCGCGATGGCGCGCCACGCAATCGTGGACCTCGCGCGGATCTTCTCGCCGCGGCCGCAAGCGTTGCAAACGGACCGGCTCGACCCTCCCGAGCTCGCCCGGCTGTGCGAAGCCTTGACGTCGGCGGGGACCCCGATCCGCAAAGGCGAGGAGACCGACCGCCTTGCGGAGCTGCGCGCGATGTACGAGCCGTACGCGACGGGGCTCTCGAGCCATCTGATCATGCCGCTGCCGCGCTGGGTCCCGCCCGCCGGGGCGGCGGCGGACAACTGGCAGCGGACCGCGTGACGGAGGATCGGAGCCTGGAGCTCTCGCGCGAAGAGCTGCGCGCGCTCGTCGACGCAGCCGCCCGCCGCGTCCTCGACTACGTCGAATCCCTGCCGCGCCAGCCCTCCGCGGACGACGAAGGCGGAGCGGCGCTCGCGCGATCCCTGGTCGAGCCCCTGCCCGAGACCGGCCGGCCGTACGAGGAGCTTCTCGATCTCCTCTTCGACAAAGTCGTGCGAAAGGGGTTCGGCACCGCCGGTCCGGGCTACCTCGCGTACATCCCGGGAGGCGGCATCGTCCACTCCGCGGTCGCCGACTTCGTCGCGGACGCCGTCAACCGGTACGTGGGCGTCTTCGCAGCCGCGCCCGGGGTCGCGCAGGTCGAGGCGAACGTCGTGCGCTGGTTCGCGGACATCGTCGGCTACCCGGAGACGGCGGGCGGGATCCTCACGACCGGAGGATCGCTCGCGAACTTTTCCGCGCTCGTGACCGCTCGGCGCGAGCGCCTTCCCGACGATTTCCTCTCCGGAGTCCTCTACGCCTCGGACCAGGCGCACCATTCGATCGCGAAAGCCGCGATGCTCGCCGGTTTTCCCGAAGGAAACGTCCGGAGCATTCCGTCGGACGCGGCGTACCGCCTCCGCCTCGATGCGCTCGCGGCGGCGGTCTCCGAGGACCGCGCAGCCGGGAGGCGGCCCTTCTTCGTCACCGGCAACGCGGGCACCACAAATACGGGCGCCGTGGACGGCCTCGGCGCGCTCGGGGACTTCTGCTCCCGCGAAGGCCTCTGGTTCCACGTCGACGCCGCCTACGGAGGTTTTTTTCTGCTGACCGCCGAGGGCAGGCGGGCGCTCGAAGGCATCTCGAGGGCCGATTCGGTGGTGCTCGACCCGCACAAAGGTCTCTTCCTGCCCTACGGCACCGGATCGCTCCTGGTCCGGGATGCCGGGTCGTTGCGGCGCGCGCACGCACTCTCCGCGGACTACATGCCGGTCATGCAGGAGGACCCTGGTCTCGTGGACTTCAACCTGATTTCGCCGGAGCTCTCGCGCGAGTGGAGGGGACTGCGCGTCTGGCTTCCGATCGCGATGCACGGGATCGCGCCCTTCCGGCGCAACCTCGAAGAGAAGCTCGAGCTCGCGCGGTGGGCGACTGAAGAGCTGCGAACGACCCCCGGAATCGAGATCGTCGCCGAGCCGCAGCTCTCGATCGTCGCGTTCGCCCTGGCCAGACCGGAGCTGCCCATCTCCGAAGCGAACGAATTGAACCGAGCGTTCCTCTCGGCGATCAATGCGCGCAAACGCATTTACCTGACGGGCACGATGCTCGGACCCCGGTTTGCTCTGCGGATCTGCGTTCTCTCCTTCCGTACGCACCTCGACAGAATGCGCGAAGGGTTGGAAGACATTCGCGCCGCGGTCGCAGAGGTCGTCTCCTAAACTTTTTCCGGGCGTTCCCGTACGGATAGAGTCCGTCCGGAAAGTCCTCGAGAGGAGGAGTCGATGAAATCCCTGCTCCGACTGGCCGTGATTTCGAGCCTGGCCGTGCTCGCCTGCGCCGGAAACCCCCCGGCGGCCCGGCCCTCGAGCCGGCCGGTCACCTCCGCTCAGACGGCCGCCAGCACGTCCCGCTTCACGGTACCGGTCGATTACTACAAGCTGCCGAACGGGTTGAAGGTCGTCCTGTCTCCGGACCGGACAGCGCCGACGGCGGTCGTGGCCCTCTATTACAACATCGGGTTCCGGATCGAGCCGCGCGACCGCACCGGATTCGCCCACCTCTTCGAGCACATGATGTTCCAGGGCTCCCAGAACCTCGGGAAGATGGAGTTCATCAAGCTCGTGCAGAAAAACGGCGGGGTCCTGAACGGCTCGACCCGGTTCGACTTCACCAACTACTTCCAGATCGTTCCATCGCACACCTTAGAGACCATCCTGTGGGCGGAGGCCGACCGCATGCGCGGGCTCGCGATCACCCAGGAGAACCTCACCAACCAGCAGGGAGTCGTGAAGAACGAGGTGCGGGTCAACGTCTTGAACCAGCCGTACGGCGGCTTCCCCTGGCTCGACCTGCCGCAGGCAGCGAACACGAACTGGTACAACGCGCACAACTTCTACGGCGACTTGAAAGAGATCGACGCCGCAACGCTCGACGACGTCAAGAAGTTCTTCCAGACGTACTACTCCCCCAACAACGCTGCGCTCGTCGTGGTCGGAGACTTCGATTCCGTGCAGACTCGGGGATGGATCGAGAAATATTTCGCGCCGATTGCCTCGACGCCGCGCCCGGCCGCGCCCGACATCCAGGAACCGCGCCAGGAGAAGGAAAAGCGCGTCACGAAGCCCGATTCCCTGGCGACCCGGCCCGCGCTCGCCGTCGGTTACCACGCCCCCGCGCAGAACACGCCGGAGTACTACGCCATGGGCCTCCTCGACGAGATCCTGCTGCAGGGCAAGGACAGCCGCCTCTACGAAGCGCTCGTCCAGAAGGGCGGGCTGACTGGAGACGTGACCGGAGGGATCAACGAGGACCTCGGAAACATGTTCGACATCAACGGGCCGACACTGTGGATCGCCTCGCTCTTTCACGATCCGGACAAGTCGCCCGACGCGATCCTGAAAGTCTTCGACGCCGAGATCGAACGCGTGGTAAGCGCGCCGGTCGACCAGGCCACGCTCGATCTCGCGATCATCAAGATGCGCTCGCGGCTCTACGACGACATCGAAGGGTTTTTCGGCTTCGGACGCGCGGATCTGCTCGCGAGCTTCGCGCTCTTCGGCGACGATCCCGGCCGAATCAACCGGCTCGAAGACGAGTTTCGGCGCGTGACGCCGGACCTTCTGTGGAAGACCGCGCAGGAGTATCTGCGTCCGACGAACCGGACCGTGCTGCTGGTCGAGCCGAAAGCGCCGGCAAAGCCCGCAGCCGCTCCCGTACCGGAGAAGAAATCATGACCCTCTCGACGTTCTTCCGGCGCACCGGCGCCGCTGGACTCGTCCTCGCGCTCTACGCCGCCGCCGCCCTCGGCCAGAGAGAGACGCCTCCGGCTCCCGGCGCTCCGAAGGACTTCTCCATCCCGACGCTGACGAAGTTCACGCTCGACAACGGGATGAAAGTCACCCTCGTCCCGTACGGCACGATCCCGAAGGTGACCGTGGACCTCGCCGTTCTCGGTGGAAATGCAAACGAGGGTGCCAACGAAGTCTGGTTGGGTGAGCTCATGGGCAACTGGATGCGCGAGGGAACGACGACGCAGACGGCGAGCCAGATCTCTCAGTCGGCGGCGCGGATGGGCGGCTCGCTCGACGTCAGCGTCGGACCGAACTCGGCCAGCGTCACAGCGGACTCTCTGTCGGACTTCGGCCCGGAGATGGTCCGGCTGGTGGCCGACGTCGCCGAGCACCCGATTTTCCCGGAGTCGGAGCTCGGGCGGTTGAAGGCGGACCAGGTCCGACAGCTCTCGATCGCGAAGAGCCGGCCGCAACAAATCGCGCTCGAGAAGTTCCGCTCCCTGATGTACCCGAACCATGCCTACGGCCGGGTCTTTCCGACGCCCGAGATGATCCAGGGATTCACGGCCACCCAGGTCCGGGCGTTCTACGACGCGAACGTCGGCGCCGCGCGTGCCCATCTCTACGTCACGGGCCGCTTCGATCCCGCCGCAATGGAGGCCGCCGTCCGGAACGCCTTCGGGGGATGGAAAGCCGGAACGCCGGTCTCTTTTCCACCCCCGTCCCCGCGCACTTCCCGGGCAATCCACCTGATCGACCGGCCGGGCTCCGTTCAGTCGACGATTTTGATCGGGGTGCCGGTCATCGATCCGAGCAATCCCGATTACGTTACCCTGCTCGTCACCAACACGCTTCTCGGCGGGTACTTCTCGTCCCGAATCACTTCGAACATCCGGGAGGCGAAGGGATACACCTATTCGCCGGTCAGCCAGGTCTCGGTGCGCTATCGCGACGCCTACTGGGCGCAGAACGCCGACGTCACCACGAACGTGACGGGACCATCCCTGAAGGAAATTTTCTACGAGATCGACCGGCTCCGGGGAGAGGCGCCGTCGGCGGAAGAGCTGAAGGCGGTCCAGAACTACATGGCCGGGGTCTTCGTGCTCCAGAACTCCTCGCGGGCGGGAATCATCGGACAGCTCGAGTTCGTGGACCTGCACGGCCTGCCCGACGACTACCTGTCGGGCTACGTCCGGCGCGTGTATGCCGTGACGCCCGCCGACGTCCAGCGGATGGCGCAGAAGTACATCCAGGACGACAAGGCCACGATCGTCGTGGTCGGCGACAAGAAGGTGATCGAGGAGCAGCTGAAGCCATTCGGCAGCATAGTCCGCTGAGCGCCGTCCGTCGATAGCCCTCGGCCCACGGTCCTCGGTCCCCGAACCGATTGAGAACTTTGGCTTGAGGACTCACTTATCATCCGCCCAACTGCTCCGCAGGAGGGTCGATGGCCTCTCCAGCAAACGAAGTCCACCATCCCGACGGCCGGGTCGAGCTCGCCGACACGTCGCGCATCGATGCGAGCCCGCTCTCGAACCCCGACCTCGCCCCGGTCCCGATCGGGCGGCGCAACTGGACGACCTACAACTACGCAGCGCTCTGGATCAGCATGGCGCACTGCATCCCGACCTACATGCTCGCGTCGGGACTGATGGCGGCGGGGATGAACTGGAAGCAGGCGCTCGTCACCATCCTGCTCGGCAACACGATCGTGCTCGTCCCGATCCTCCTGAACTCGCACCCCGGCACGAAGTACGGCATTCCGTTTCCGGTCTTCGCCCGCGCGGCGTACGGGACGCTCGGGTCGAACCTGCCGGCGTTGATGCGCGCGCTCGTCGCGTGCGGGTGGTTCGGGATCCAGTCCTGGATCGGCGGCGAAGCTCTGCACACTTTCTTCTCGGCGATCCTTCCGGGCTGGAACGACCTTCTCGGGCGCGGATTCAGCGGCCACACGACCACCGCCTGGCTCTCCTTTCTCCTTTTCTGGGGGTTGAACATCTTCATCATCTACAGGGGCATGGACCTGCTGCGCAAGGTCGAGAACTGGGCCGCGCCCTTCGTGCTCGTCATGACGACGGTCCTTCTCGTCTGGGCCGTGAAGAACGCGCGCGGGCTGGGACCCCTCCTCGCTCAGCCCGGCAAGTTCCCGACGTTCCGCGAGTTCTTTCCGATCTTCATCCCCTCGCTGACCGCGATGATCGGCTACTGGGCGACGCTGTCGCTCAACATGCCCGACTTCACGCGCTTCGGGCGCAGCCAGCGCGAGCAGATCGTGGGCCAGGTGGTCGCCCTGCCGACCACGATGTCGGTCTTCGCCGCGATGGGAGTTCTCATCACGAGCGCGACCGTCATCATTTTCGGCCGCGCGATCTGGGACCCAGTCCAGCTCGTCGGGCAGTTCAAGGCGCCGGTCGTCGTCGCGATCTCCATGTTCACCGCGGTCGTCGCGACGCTCGCCGTCAACATCGCGGCCAACGTCGTCTCGCCGGCCAACGATTTCGCCAACGCCTTCCCGCGCGCCATCCGCTTCAAGACCGGCGGACTCATCACGGGGATCGTCGGGATCCTGATGCAGCCGTGGAGGCTCCTCGCCGACCCGTCCGGCTACATCTTTCAGTGGCTGCTCGGCTATTCCGGCGGCCTCGGATCGATCGCCGGGGTCCTGATCGCCGACTACTGGCTGGTGCGGAAGAAGGAGCTCGCTCTCGAGGATCTCTACCTCGTCGACGGCGCGTACAGGTATCGCGCCGGCTGGAACTGGAAGGCGGTCGTCGCGACGGCGGTGGGCTGCGTGCTCGCCTGGATTGGCCTCGTCGCGAAGCCGCTCGCGCCGCTCTATTCGTATGCGTGGTTCGTCGGCTTCCTCGCGGCTGGCTTCCTCTACTGGACGCTGTCCGCCGCCGGGGCGCCGGAGCTCCGCGCCTCCCCGGCCCCGGGGACTCCCTGAAGTCGTCGCGATCCTCCGGTCTCCTCGCGTGACGCGATGGAGCGAGCGCCTCACCTACTACTCCGGCTTCGCCGTCGGAGGTCTCTGGTTTCTTTTCTGCTCGGCGCTCGGGATCGTGTGGCTGCTCGTGGCGCCGCGCAGCCGCCAGGCGCTCTACGTGTATGGACGCGTCTTCTGCCGGGGACTCGTTCGCCTGATGGGGTGGAGAATCGACGTGGCGAACCGGGATGTCTTGGACGCCGCGCGCCCCTGCGTTTTCGTCGGAAACCACCAGAGCTTTTTGGACGTCGTGACGTTCGGGTCGATCTTCCCGAAGCGGACGGTCTCGGCGGGAAAGCGGGAGATCGGGCGGATCCCGATCTTCGGCTGGTTCTACCGGCTCTCGGGGAACCTGGTCATCGACCGCGGGAACCCCCGGGGGGCGCGCGATTCCTTGGAGGAAGCGGCGCGAACGATCCGCGAGGAAGGGGTTTCCGTCTGGTTCATGCCGGAGGGCCACCGCAACAAGAGTCCGGAGCTGCTCCCCTTCAAGACCGGCGCGTTCCGGCTGGCGCTCGCGGCCGGCGTCCCGGTGGTCCCGATCGTCGCGGAGCCGCTCGAGGTCATCGCGGACACGGGCAGACGCCTCGCCCGGCCCGGAGCGTTGCGGGTGACCGTCCTCGAGCCGATTCCGACGGACGGCGCAGCCGCCGGGCGATCGTTTGCCGAGCTCGCCTCAGTCACGCGGTCGCGGATGCAGGAGGAGCTGGAACGGCTGAGAGGACGCCGGTGAGCCTGGCAACTCTTTTGCTCTGGTCCGTGCCGGCATGATGCTCGTCTTCCTCGTCGCGACGCTCCTGGGACTCGTCTTCTCCGCCTGGCGCCTTGCGCGCAACCGTCGGAACCCCGGCTTCTGGGAAGGGGGCCTCCTGTGGCTCATGTCCTTCCTGGTCGCCGTGATCCTGCTCGCGCGCACGTAACTGGGTCCGCGCCGTTCGCTTCGCGAACGGCGGACAGAGAGTTCAAACGAGAGCCTGGGAAGCACGCTCTGTGACGAAAGTCGCCGGGCATGCCTCTTATTCGAACCATCCCGAGACGTCGAGCACGAAGTTCGTCGAGCCGGACGGCATCCCGCAGGCAACCCAGATCCGACCGGACGTCCCGAGCCCCACGATGGCGTTGTTCGCGCGGACGATCCCGGCTCGGAAGTTGATCGTGCTCGCGTTCGGCAGCACCGACCCCGCGGGATAGGCCGTCAGGAAGCCCTCGGCCGTCGGGTTGACGATGGTCAGGTTGGCCGCGACGGCCTTCGCAGTCGACGGCACCCCGCACACCCCGGCGACGGGAAACTCCCGGACAGTCCCTGCGGCGAGAGGCGGGCCGCCAAACGTCCCGTTCGCGTCGCGCGTGTCGGCCAGGCGGCACGGCGTCAACGTGTGGAAGTCCGTACCGCCGAGTGAAACCGGAGTCGGCGTCGGGGTGACTGTCGGAGTCGGACTGGGCGTGGGCGTCGCGGACGGCGGCGTCGTGGTCAGAGTCGGAGTTCGGGTCGGAGTTGGGGTCGGCGTCGGCGTCGGGGTCACCGTCGGTGTCGGAGTCGGTCCGAACGGCGTCGCCGTCGAAGTCGGCGTCCGCGTGGACGTCGGGGTTGGCGGAACTGGCGTCGGTGTCGGCGTCGGTGTCGCGGTCGCCGTCGGTGTCGCGGTCGCCGTCGGTGTCGGAGTCCGGGTCGGGGTGGCCGTCGGAGTCCGCGTCGGCGTGGGAGTGGGAGTCGGCGTTCTCGTCGCCGTGCTGGTCGGTGTGTTGATCGGAGTGGGCGTGCCCGCGAACAGGGAGCACTGCGGGAAACGGAAGGAGCCGATCCGGGTGTGGTCGTCCTTCCCGTTCGTCACGTAGTACTCGTTGGTGTACCAGAACGTGCATCCGTCCGGGTCGAGCGTCATGGCGCTGTAGTCACCCCAGCGATGATCCAGCGTTCCGTCGATGAACGTGTGGACCTGCCCGCCGGTCCCCTCGATCAGCGAGGTCTCGGTCTGCGAGATGGTATTGACCGGGTCGCCGGGTGGCATCGGACACGCTGTAGCCGATGGCCATGTTGCCGGCCCGATCCACGGCCGCGCTAGGCATGAAGCGGTTCCTCGAGTCCGGGTTGTACGTCGACGCCTGGAGGGCGCTGCCAATCGTTCCTCCTGTGACGGGCACCTGGTACCAGCGCACCGTGGCCTGGCTCGAGCTGCTGCCGGCCACCGTATGGCTATTCCACAGCGATTCGACCCCGCCGATGTTCGTGTACTGGTTCTGCATCATCGCCCGGTATGTCAGCGTGTCGAGGGTATTGCCTTCCAGCTCCGGCACGTCCCCCGGGCCCGGAGCCCAGGTCGCTCCGGTCGCGGCGTCGGTGGGCCCGGTGAACGTCGAGTTGGCGGTGTTGTTCCAGTCCACGTGAAACTTCCAGATCCGGACCACGTTGGTGAAACCGGTCAGTGCGGCGAACAGGTTCTCGCGGCCCGCCGGAGGCGTGCCGGTCTGGAGCCGTGCGTTGCTGGGAAGCAACCCGAAGTTCATGCCGCCGTGGGAGACCTTGGCTGCGTCGAAGGTGACGACCTGGGCGGTCGGAGTCCCGGCATACATCTGCGCCTTGTTGAACGCCCACACCCGCACGTTCGAGAAGGAACCGTTGGCCGAGAAGCCGTACATGTTGGCCGACATGTACAGCCCGTCGGCCCAGATGCCGAACTTCGGGTAGTCGTTCAGCTTGTCCGTGATGTTGATCGAGTAGAAGTTCCAACCGCCGCTGACGGGATCGCCACTCCGGGAAGCCGCAAAGCACTGGTACGCCCCGGGCGGACTGACGACAGCCTGGTTCGCGTCGAGCTGGAACGCGAAGTCGGTGATGATCCAGCGGTCGGCGAAGGTGTCGTACACGACGACCGGGTCGCCGAAGTTGTCCGTGTCGCACAGATTGCCGAAGTTACCCTGGCTCATGAACGTGTCGAAGGTGAACGCCGCGACGCGGACGCCGTCGGTCTTGCGATAGATCCCGATCGACGTGTTGACCGTCTGGATGTAGTAATCCGGGCCCACGTCGCCGTTCGGGTCCGGCGGGTGCCCGGCCCCCCAGTTCGCGAAATCGAGGCCGTCAAAGTTCGCGATCGGCGAGGGCGCGGGCGCGGCCAACGACGGGGCTGCCAGACCGGAACCGATCGGGGCGAGCTCGCCCGGCAGGTCCTGAACTGGCGCCTGGCGCTCCGGCCGTTCCCTCTGCCGAGGCGGAATACGCGGTAGCCGCCGGAGGTCGCCGTGGAATGGCGTGGCCCGAGTCAGTGATCGTTCGACGGGGCTCGGTCGACCGTCAGCGGATTGGGTTTGCGCCGGCGCGCCTGAAGTCCCGCTCGCAGCCTTCAGCGAGGGCGAGATTGCCAGACCGAGGAGAAGAACTCCGGCGGTGAGACCAAAAACGGCGAACCGATTCGACATCGGTCAGATCTCTTTATCCGC
>WNGE01004068.1_pt1 | contig 24953 bp, 20 predicted proteins | sample 5400651 | NCBI WGS metagenome assembly WNGE01 (sample SAMN13153370, study PRJNA577476) | soil metagenome | isolation source: 60 cm soil or saprolite under grassland replicate 2 | place: USA:California | collected 2016-06-15
ATCACCAGAACTGCTCGAGATGGTCGCGCCAGACCATAGGGGTAGGATTCGGCGCCGCAAACCCTCTATGCCCCCGCTTTGATGATAACCCCAGTCGCATTCTCTTCTGTCTCAGTCGCAGCTACTTTTGTAGAGTCGCACCCACTTTTGTAATTCACACGCCGGTTCGCTGCGAGGCGTTCCCGGATTTTGGGAAGACAGACAGGGTGTGCATCTCTGGAAGCTGAAAGACTATCTCCTTCCAAGGTTGCTCATCCCTGTGCGTGACGGCTCAGGGCGCATTCAAGCCTGTCAGACGCGACTGCCTTTCGCCGCGAAGAATGGGCTGCGCTACCTCTGGCTCTCCTCTTCCGGCCTGCCACACGGAACCGGCTCAGGCAGCCCACTCCATTTCAAGTTCCGTCCTGCCGATCTTCCATACTATGCCCGGATTGTTATCGTCGAGGGTGTGCTTAAGGCCGATGTTCTCTATGCCCTCCGTCCTGAATTGTACATTGTCGCGACGCCGTGCGTGACGGCCAATCACGGCGCGCTCGTCGAACTCACGCTCGGCAGGCCTGTGTGGATCGGCTTCGATCAAGACCATTATTCAAACGAGACGGTCTGCTTTCATCTCGCCTCGCTCATCGCCAGGCGGCTGCGACGCGAAAAGACGCTCGCTACGACGCGCATCGCTTCGTGGGATGCCCATGTCAAAGGAATTGACGACGCCGCGGTTCGCAATCTTCCGATCACATCGATCAGCGTACAGCAATGGCTCGATCGCCTCAGCCCTCGGTTTCGACAGATCGCGATGACACGCCTGTCTGGAATCGCCGAAGTTTCCTACAGAACGAAAAACAGAAGCGGTTCGCAAGCGGTGTGAGCGGCGGCGATTCAATCCGTCCGCCGCTTGCCAGCCAGTTCACGGCGGCGCGCGTCAGCAGGGGGCGCCTGAACATTCGAGTTGAGAGCGCTTTATGCGATAATGAATGCGCGGAGGTAAGTGAGAATGCAATATCAAGTGCTCGTACAAAATTTGCCGGACGGGCTGTTCTCAGCTTTCGTCATCGGCGTTCCAGACGTCGTCGCCGAAGGCGCGACTGTGGAAGAGGCTCTGAACAATGCCAAGACCCTGCTCAAAGAGCGGCTCGCCACCAGCAGATTATTCACGATTGAGGTCGAGGAAGCGCCTGCCGGTGTAGTAGCCAACCCCTGGCTGGAGACTCACGGCGTTCTGCGCGACGATACGAGCTTCGACGATTGGGTGGAAGAGATCGCCAAATATCGCCGTGAAGTTGATGGCGAGGAGTCGCAACCGTGATTCAATACGTGCTGGATACTGATCACGTCACCCTGCATTTCAGAGGACATTCACAGTTGGGACAAAAATTGGCTCTAATTCCTCCTAATGAAATAGCGACCACAACTATAACCGCAGAAGAACAATTGCGCGGACGGCTCGCGCAAATCAAAAAAGCGTCAACCACGGAAGCCCTGGCCATGGCGCACCACAGGTTTCGCCGGGCAATATACGACCTGGCGAAACTGAACATCCTCGAATTAGATTCCGCAGCCATTACTATTTTCGAAGATCTGAAACGACAGCGCCCTCGCGTCGGTAGCCAGGACCTGCGCATAGCCGCCGTCGCCATAGCCAACGGCGCAGTCATCGTCACACGCAATCGAGTCGATTTCGGACAGATTGCCGGTCTGCAAATCGAAGACTGGACCGTCTGATATTCCGATCAGGCGTCAATCCGCATTTCCCACAAAGACAAAAAACATGGGCGGTTCGCAGTGTTGCTGAGCGGCGACGATTCGGTTCGTCCACAGCCGCCCAATAGATTTTCGTCAGGGGGAATTTTCGATGACCGTTTACGAGGACTTCAGGTTTACGCCGACGGACGATCTCGCTGACCTCGGCGGCCCAGCTTCACGGTTCAACCACAATGTTAAGGCGATCAAGCTACTCAAACGCCTCGAAGCGGAAGGTCGCCCTCCAGGCAGTCTCACACTCGATGAACAACTAACCCTCACGCGCTATTCGGGCTGGGGTGATACCGAGGTCTTCAATCACACATTCACGCAAATTCCCGGCTGTGCGGCCGAACCTTGCGGCAAACTCAAGGGGCTGCTTACCGAAGAAGAGATTGCCTCGCTGCGTGCCAGCACCCTTAACGCGCACTACACCAGGCTTGATGTGATTCGCGCCATATATGAGGCGATCGAGCGTCTCGGGCTTGCGGCGTGGGGGAAACTGCGAATCCTCGAGCCGGCCGCCGGAATCGGCCACTTCCTCGGCGCGATGCCCGTGACATTGGCGACCGGGGCGGAGCGTGTCGCCATCGAACTCGACTCGATCACCGCCCGCATTCTTGCGCGCCTATATCCGGCGACGCGCGTCTTCGCCTCCGGCTTCGAGCAGGTCCGGCTGCCGAGAGACTATTTCGATTTGATCGTTTCGAACGTTCCCTTCGCCAACTTACGTCAAGTAATTGTCCAGTGTCTACTTCGATGTCTTTAAACCCCTCGTGTCAAATGATCATGATCATTTTCTCCACCGAATAATAATGCTGCATTCGTCTTCATTTGGTGTTATATTTGTTTGGACCTGGCCGCCGCCCCTCATAACACTGGCTGATTTTCTAGACGGCATAGCCGCTTTGCTTCACTGAGCGGTTCAATTTTTACGCTCGCTCCTCTCGCTTCGAGCCTGAAACCCTGCCTACTTTCTTTCTGAGATTGAGCGATTCTATCTCCCTCAAACATCGCCGTTGACTCCCTGCCGTCAGCCTGATGAGGTTACAAATGACCAAGTACATCACCCACACTGCCCTCTTCTCTTCTGGAGAACGATTTCCCGTTCTGCTTCGCGGGGACACCTATCAGCCAGTTGTCCTTCCCACGCGTTACGTCATTGACGAACGCCGAGAGACCAAACAGCCAGGTACCATCATCAGAGACCTCAGAGTGCTTGGTTGGCTCTATGAATGGTGCGATCAATGCGGAATTGATTTGGAGGCGCGTCTACGACAAGGAGAGATGCTGGCGGTTAGCGAGATATCCGGCTTCTGCCGCTATCTCCGCGCGCGCCGCAACACGACATTGATTGGCTCAATCGGTCCCCCCAGTCATGGACAATGTGATCTCCTCTCGCCGGTCTCTTTCAATTCATACCTTGGTGTCATCGAGGATTTTCTTGTCTGGGCCGCCTACGAATTTATTCCAGCCGCCACTCCGGTCGGCGAGGTAAGAGACAGTGTGGAAACAGCCAAAGAGCGGATACGGCGCGCTTTCCGCAGTAATAAGTTGGGAGGGCGCCACGCCGAGCAACGCTACGGACTGTCGGCGGAAGAAGTAGATGCTCTGCGCCTGGTCGTCAAGCCCGGCGCCGCGCAGAACCCGTTCAAGAAACCTCTCCAATTCCGCAACCTTGACCATTGAACGCTCGGTGGACGACGCATCAGATCCCCGGAGGAACGAGCCGCACGTCAAGACTCGTGAGCGCGAAATCCCTCTTCCGAAATCGTTGGCCATGAGTTTGTGGGATTACGCGCAGAGGCATCGGCGGCGGGGAAACCATTCTTATTTGTTCACCAGCCATCGCACCGGAGCGCCGCTCGATGCGGCGGGCGTAAACTGGATTTTTGATCTCCTGATCAAGCGATGCTTCCCTCGCCTCAAAGGGAAATTACACCCGCACGTCTTGCGCCATACCTTCAATCAAAGGCTGATGGAGGAGGCGCAAACTTTGGAATGGAGCGACGACCAGCGGCGCAAGGTCCAAACTTACCTCAATGGTTGGAGCGAGGGCTCCAGAATGCCGGAAGTCTACACGCGCCGGCTGATTGAAATACAAGCGATGGAATTGGCCGCCCGCTATCAGGCGGCTCTTTATGAAACCGAGGAAAATCATGCGCAATTACGCTGAAGAACAAACGCGCTTCTCAGGGCAGGACTGCCTGCCAACCTACATTTGGAACAACCCTGGAAAGATTATCGATCGTCAGGGATACCCGGTTGTGACGGCGGGTGAGGTCTGGGAATTACACGACCCTCTGAGCCATCTCCCGCTGGATTGGAATAAGCTCCAAACGGCGCCCGATGTCAAAGACGCCTTTAAAGCCTATCTCGCGCACGTCATTGAATCGCAGGCGCCGAGAAGCGCCGCAATAGTTTTTCGCTATCTGAGGGGCTTCCTCTCCCTGACGCCGACCTTGAGCTCCTTACGGGACCTAACCTACGCCAGGTTGGAAAGCGTCTTGGACCAAATGCGGTCAAGGGGCGCGCCGTGGAATTTCAATCACATTCGACATTGGTATCAGTGGTGCGCCGATCGCGCTATCCCCGGATGCGATGAGATGGTGGCCGCTCAACTGTCTCAGTTCTCCCTCCCTTCCAATACTCAAGGCCAAGCCGTCCTCAGCCGCGACCCGAACAAAGGCCCTCTCGACGACCATGAATACTGGCTTCTACGCCGGGCTGTAAAAGAGGGTAAAGGACGACTGCTCGATCGCGTTTGCATCATGCTTTTGCTGGAACTCGGCGCCCGTCCGGCGCAATTGATAATGCTGGAAGAAGAGGATTTTCAGACGCTCCGAGATCCCAACGGAGAGGGTATTTATTCCCTCTCCGTGCCGCGAGCCAAGCAAAGAATTGTGGGCGCTCAGGAGAAGAAACGGCGCCGGATTTCATCCGCTCTGGGGCAAGCCATTGAACAGTTGATTGAGGAGAATCATCGGGCTTTTGGCGAGCGCGGCCCGCAGATGCCCATACTGTGCAGTAATCAAAAACCCAAACTCTTGACCGAGCCGATGAAAGAGCGCTATGGCTTGCATCTGCGAAGCCGCTACTTCCTCAAGGTCGTCCGTGATTTTCCACCTCGCGCGCAACTCACTTCTCCCAGAACTGGCGCGCTTCTCGATCTGACTCCGCTCCGATTGCGCTATACCTTCGGCACGCGCCTGGCGGAACAAGGCACGCCGGCAAGGGTGATTGCGGAGATGCTCGATCACTCGACGCTCAGTAGCGTCTCGTTCTATATCAAGAGCACCAGCAATTTCGTGGATTGCTTGAACGCCGCGCTCGGCGGCAACGATCTCTACACGACGGTGATCGCCAGGTTCCTCGGCAAACTGACGACTCGCACCGGGCGGGAAGAAGCGCGCCGAATTATTCCCGGCTTGACTCCGACCCGGAAAAGTCTCGGCGGGATTGGGGTCTGCGGATTGGACTCGTTATGTTCGCTCTATCCTCCGCTCTCGTGCTACGTCTGCCCAAAGTTTCACGCCTGGATTGACGGCCCGCACGAAGAGATGCTGCGGGAATTGGAAGCTTATGTCCAACAACTGGCGGCGCGCAGCGGAAACTCATCGGATCGCATTCCGCATCAGTTGCAAGATGTCATCGCCTCCCTTCGGTCTTTGCTGGCGACGCTGCATGCCGGTCAGAGGCGAATGGGAGAATAAAGGCCACGGCTATGACACAAGAAGAACAACGATTGAAGGAAATCATCGAGCAATCCAAACAATTGGGGACCTACCCAAGTATCAATTGGGATGATCCGGCCTGGGACATTACTGAATGTGAAAACAGCCGGGCGCACAGGAAGAGCTGTTTTACGCTTTACTTCACGCGCCAGCGCAAGCGGCGGGGTGAAGCGCGAATTCCTTTCGCGCAGCCCTTTGCCGATTTCGCCAAGGCCATCATTCGGATGCGAGCCAGCCATTGCGGAATCAAGTATTCCGGCCAGGAACGGATGACCGGCGCATTGCGGGTTTTGTATGAAGTTTTGCTTCGGACCGGCAGTCGAGATCCAACTACCCTGACCCGCCAGCATTTTCACCAGGCTATTATTGACAGCCATCAGACCTATGGAGCCGCTTCGGCCTACAATCTCAGCACCGCCATCTGCGAGATCGCCGAGTTCCTCGATCGCCATCGGATCGGCCGTGTGCGCCTGAACTTCAAAAACCCATTGCGGTATCCCGGTAAAGGAGATCGCCTTGATCCTGAGTCGCAAGCTCGCGGCTTGCAGAAGATGCCTTCTCCTGCCGTCTTGGAAGCCTTGGCGGAGATCTCCAATCAGCCGCAGGATGACAACGAGCGGATTCTGCTACGGATTATCGATCTGCTTGTTGTTGGGGGATTCCGAATCGGTGAAGGATTGACGATCCCTTTGGATTGCTGGGTGGAAGAACAAGCCCTCGATCAGAAGGGGAGGCTGAAGGTCAATCCGCAAACCGGAGCGCCGATCAAGCGGTGCGGCATCCGATACTGGCCCGAAAAAGGCGGCGAGCCGATTGTCAAGTGGTTGCCGGATGTCGCTGCGCCGCTCGGCAAAAGAGCTGTGGACGATCTGACGCGGCTTTGCGCTCAAGCGCGCGCCGTGGCGGCGGAACTGGAGCGTAATCCGGATCGTGTTCCGATTCCTGGCGCTGGCGATCCCAATCAATTGATGGACCTCAAACGATTGGCCGATCTGCTCGGATTAAGTGAGGCGTCCACGGCCTGGTATTTTCTCACCACTTTGGGAGTGGCGCCTGCCGGAGCAATAAGAGAAGAAGGACGTCATAGGGATTCACATCTCTATCGTATCGGTGATATCGAGAAGGCCCTCCTTCGCCGCCGCAAGTCGCTGGTGGTATTGCGCAAGCCGAACGGCGCCAAGCAAATGCTCTCCGAATCACTTTGCGTGATGTTCCGCAATCAATTTCATGCGAGCTTTGCCAGCTTGACTTTCCTGGCAGAGTTGGTTGGTTTCTCTCAGATCGCCGACGCATTAGGCAAACGTCCTGACACTTCCTCTATCTTCTCCTGCCGCAGCTTAACCGAATCGGATGGCTCGCCGATGCGCGTGAACACACATGCTTTCCGCCACTGGCTTAACACTCTGGCCGATCAAGGCGGCCTCACTGATATAGAACTGGCTCGGTGGATGGGGCGGCGCGATCTCAGCCAGAACGAAGCGTACAAGCACGGGACGGTAGCCCAACGAGTGGCTTGGGCGCAGGAGATGATCCGAGAAGGAAGGCTGCATGGCCCTGTCGCGGAAACCTATCACAGCATGCGCGATCCTATCGAGAAAGAGCAGTTTCTGAAGACATTTGTTGACGTCGCGCACTTCACGCCATTCGGAGTCTGCACGCATGACTTTGCGCTGGAGCCCTGCAAGTACCACCTGAATTGCCTCAGCGGCTGCTCGGAGTATCTGCGCACGAAAGGCGATCAAGAGGAAAGGAGGCGCGTCATTGAAGTCCGCGATTTTCATCTGGTTCAACTGGAGAGTTACAAGAAGGCCGTGCAAGCAGAAACCTACGGCGCCAGTAACTGGGCGCGTCATGCTGAGCGAATAGTCGCTGGGGCCAACGCTGCCCTGGCCGTCGATGATGATGAGGCGACCGAAAACGGGGCCACGGCGCCAGTCTTTCCTGCTGGCCGGAAGATGGGAAACGGTCTCGCTCCGAAGGCGACCCACACTCAGAGTTCACTCAAGAGGCGAAAGAAATGAACACGGAGACGCCAAAGAAACAGAGCACGCGTAAACGGCGTGGCCGTCCGCGAGGAAAACTTCTCCGCGGCGAAAAGCTGGTCAAAGCCGCGCACACGGTCTTGTCCCGCATGGTCACACTCTCTCCAAAGACAGACCCGATCAACATCGCGCAGTTGGCCGCTCGACTTCAGGTCACACGGCAGGCCATCTATGACAATGGCCTTAAAGAAGTGGTCGCCGAACATGCCGAGCTTCAGCGCAAGAACTTTGCGACTGAGGTGGAAGCGGTGATCTCGCGCCGCCCGCTAGAGGAGCGGATCGCGGCGCTGGAGAAAGAGAATGGAGAATTACGCCAGAAACTCGATGGCTGGATTGAACGATGGGCGAGCGTGGAATACAACGCCAAGATGCACGGTCTCAATGCCGATCAACTCTTTGCGCCGATACCGCCACCGCAACGCAACGTACTGGCAATGCGGAATCGTGTAGATAAACGCTAACTGATACCTCAGACCGAAAAGTCAGGGCATACGGGTATTAACCGCAGTCGTCGTTATGCGCTGCAGCGCATAGCGACGATAATGCTCCGAGCCGGATTATGATCAGCAAAGTCGGTGAGCGTGCTTGTAGAACGGCTTTCATACGATTCTACTGCGCATTATCAGAGTGTGGCCAAGAAGGCCAGCACTGCGTCTAATGAAATTGCGCGATTACCGAATGAACACGCGCTTTATGCTCCTTTGAACCCTTCTTTTCCTCCATAAAGGGGCACTTGATGGAATAAAATTCCGCTGTAACAGGATTCTGCGCAATTTCATTCTATGCGTCCCGGCGGGGAATGGAAGGGCTGAGAGTCTTCAATAAAAGGTTCCCGCCACACGTGAAATAATTTGTGGAGAATTTATGCAAACACTCTGGCAAGACCTGCGTTACGGCGTGCGAATGTTAATGAAGAACCCCGGCTTCACGACGATTGTGATACTCACACTTGCGCTTGGCATCGGCGCGAATACGGCGATTTTCAGCGTCGTCAATGCGGTGTTGCTCAATCCCTTTGCCTACCCGGAAGCCGAACGAATTATGTTTTTATCGTCGTCGAGGCTGAGCGAACCCAATAGTTCAAGCGCGATTTCGTATCCGAACTTTCTGGACTGGCAGCAACAGCAGACGACGTTTTCGCATCTGGCGGCGGCGCGTAATCGAACGTTCAACCTGACCGGCGTCGCCGATCCGATGCAGGTCAAGACCGCCATCATTTCGCCCGAAGCCTTTCCCTTGCTGGGCGTAGCGCCGCAACTCGGGCGCGTCTTCACCGCGCAGGATAATCAACTCAACGCGGCGCGCACCGTCGTGTTGAGCCACGCTTTTTGGCAGAAGCAGTTCGCGGGCGAGGCCAATGTCATAGGGCGTCAGTTGTTGCTCGACGATCAGGCTTACACGGTGATTGGCGTGATGCCGCCGCGTTTCAAATTCTGGGCAGGCGAAGTCTGGGTTCCGATCGGTTTGTTCGCCGATGAAGACTTCGCCAAAGCTCGTAGCGGCATGGTTTCAATTAATGCCCTGGGCCGCTTGCAACCCGGCGTGACGCTGGAACAGGCGCGCGCTGAATTCAACGTCATCGCCGCGCGGCTCGCCGCACAATATCCCGAAGCGAATCAAGGCAGCGGCGTGCGCATCGTTCCGTGGAGCGAGTCGGTTGGGCGAAACATTCGCCCAACCTTGCTGATGTTGATGGGAGCCGTCGGCTTCGTGTTGTTGATTGCCTGCGCCAACGTAGCCAGCCTGTTGCTGGCGCGCACGGCTACGCGGGAAAAGGAGTTGGCGATTCGTGCGGCACTGGGCGCTGGGCGCGGACGATTGATGCGCCAACTCTTGCTCGAAAGCCTGCCGTTGGCTGCGCTCGCCAGTTTGGTCGGATGGTTGCTGGCGAACTGGGGGCTGAAATTGATTTTGGCTTGGCTGCCTAACGATCTGCTTCCGGCTGAAGCCAGCGTGCGTCTCGACGCGCGCGTGTTGTTGTTTGCGCTGGGCCTGACGTTGGTAACTACGTTACTGTGCGGACTCTTGCCTGCGCTGCGTTTCTCGCAAAGCCGCGTCAACGAAAGTCTCAAAGACGGAAGCTGCTTTTCTCTGGCAGACGCAGGCGGCCAGCGGATGCGTGGCGCGCTGGTGGTGTTGGAAGTCGCGCTATCCGTCGTGTTGTTGGTTGGCGCGGGCTTGCTTATCAAAAGTTTTTTCCGGTTGCAGCAAGCCGAACTGGGATTCAAAACAGAATCGCTGCTGACCGTAGACCTCTCGCTGTCGCAGAAAAAGTATCCGCAAGCGCAACAGATCGAAGCCTTTTTCAACCGCGCGTTGGAACAGCTCAAGGCGCTGCCCGGCGTCGAGGCGGCAGCGACGATGAACGGCGGGCCGTTTTCAAACTGGGGCGCCGGGATGCCGCTCATTCGTGAAGGGCATAGTTATAGCCGTGAGGAAATGCGGGGCAGGGGTTGCGGCTTTGTGGTTACGCAAGGAGATTTCCTCGCCGCGCTGGGGTTGCCGCTGGTGAGCGGGCGCAACTTCACCGCGCAGGATACGTCGAGTGCGCCGCCCGTCGTCATCCTCAATCAGGCAGCGGCGGATAAGTTTTTCCCCGGTGAAAACGCACTGGGGCAGCGCATTAAGTTGGGCTTGCCCGACAATTTGCTTCCGCCCGACACACCGCCTACGGAAAAACCCGATTGGCTGACCGTCATCGGCATCGTCAAAAACCATCAGCCTGTGGCGTTGGGGCTGCCTTATTTTCCGGGTGCATTTCTGCCACTGGCGCAAGCGCCACGCGAGCCGACCTTGCTCAATGCCGAGACGTTCATGTTGCGCACCGCGCAAGACCCGGCGATGCTGATGAGCGCCGTGCGCCAACGCCTCCGCGAACTCGACCCCGATCAGCCGATTATGCGCATCGCTACGGTAGACGCGCGCATCGCCGACTCGCTCAAGCCGCAACGATTCAACACGACACTGATGAGCCTGTTTGCCGCGCTGGCCTTGACGCTAGCGGTGGTGGGGCTTTACGGCATACTGGCTTACACCGTTGTGCAGCGCACGCATGAAATCGGCATCCGCCTCGCGCTTGGCGCGCAATCCGGCAACATCATCGCAATGGTCATGAAGCAAGGATTATCGCTCACGCTGTTGGGGCTGATGCTCGGATTGGCGGGCGCGGCTGTCCTGACACGTCTGCTCGAACGCTTGCTGCACGGTGTGAGCGTGACTGATGCGCCGACATTCATCACAATCGCGCTGTTGCTGTTGGCCGTCGCGTTGTTGGCCTGCTGGATTCCGGCGCGGCGCGCGACGAAGGTGGATCCGATGATTGCGCTCAAATGCGAATGATTTCAATTCGACGGGGGTGAAGCCTTCGCGCCTTATCACACTATTTCTGCTTTGGAATGGAGCTTAACGGAGGTTTTCCGACGAACGCGGTAATACACGCACACAGCGTGAAAAGTAGACACTAATGAATTAGACACTCCGCGCAATCAGATCGGCCTGTATCAATAGTTACTACAACAAGTTACGTTAGGTATTAGACGCTCGTCATCCCGCAAAAGCCAACGTACCGATTCACGACCCTGAGACCAGGGATCGCCGCCTGAGAGAGTGCGTTCATGATTACTTCTTCGTCAAAAGCCTCTCGCTCCTCAAGCCCGGCGGGGTTCTCGCCTTCATCACTTCGCGCTATACGCTGGATAAGCGCAAAAGCGTGGCGCGCCGTCATCTCGCCAGGCATGCGGAACTCTTGGCCGCCGTTCGATTGCCGAGCGGCGCCTTTAAACAGAACGCCGGGACCGAGGTCATCGCCGATGTCATAATTCTGCGGAAACGCGCTTCGCCGATCGATCTCGACCATTCCGAAGCGCCGGTATGGGTAGCGGCCGGGACACAGCGATTGTTTGACGAGTACGGCGGCGAGGCCGAGCTGCCGATCAACAACCTGTTCATCGCCAGGCCGGACCTGACGCTCGGCAAGCCGAAGCTGGATCGGGGCATGTATTCCCGCAGCGAGCTGGTCATCGAGCCCGAAGCAGGCGATCTCGCCGCCGCGCTCCGCGACAGGCTGATCCCTCAATTTCCGGCGGGGCCGCTTTCGGCGCCTGTGGAGGTCGGCCAGGCCACAATCAATCGGATCCGGGCGACATCGTCTGAGCCCGATCAGGCAGAGAGCCCGGGCGGCCTGGTTCACGCCGCGAAAAGCAGCGACGCGCGCTCTCGGGCGAGCGCCCTGTTCGAACTCTATCTACAAGCCAAACAGGTCATCCGCCATCAGGTCGACGATGTCGACGACCAGGTCCTGACGGAGGCCCAGCGGGAACTCAACCGGCTTTATGATCGCTTCCGCATGCGTTTCGGCCCGATCAACGATCCGGGGGCCACTCGCGGCCTCGATCATCGGAGTCCGATCCTACCTTTTCTCCGCGCGCTCGAAGAAACGGACGGGAATGGCGGTTATCGCAAGACGCCGTTTTTCCAAACTCGCACAATTCGCCCGCGCCGGCGAACCGCCGTCGCCTCGGATCCGAAAGAGGCGCTGCTCAGATGCCTCGATGAGCTGGGGTGCGTGGACATCGATCATATCGGACGCGCCTGTGGCCTTGCGCCCGAGGCCGCCTCCGCCGCCCTGTCGGGAATCATCTACGAAATGCCCAACGGCGGTTACGTCACGGCCGAGGAATATCTGTCGGGCAACGTCAGGCTGAAGCTCAGAGAAGCCGAAGCCGCGGCGCAACTGAGCCCGCGTTTCGAGGCGAACGTGGCGGCGCTCTCGTCCGTTCTCCCGGCTCCGCTCGAACCAGGCGAGATTACGGCGCGCCTCGGTTCCGGATGGATTCCGGCCGACGTCATTACCTCCTTCATTCGCGAACTGCTGCCGACTTACAGGGGGAAGGCGCAGTACCACGAGCGACTCGGCGCATGGACCGTCGAGCCCGCCGATGACCACACGCTGCAGTCGGTCGAGGCGACACAAGTATGGGGCACACTCAGGCGTCATGCGGTCCAACTCATCGATGACGCGTTAAACCTGAGAGAGCCTACGGTGTACGACACGGTCGAAGTGAGAGGAACGCCGCGGGCGGTCGTCAATACAGGTGAAACGACCAGCGCTCAGGCCAAGCTCGCGGAAATCAAACTCCGATTCGACCGTTGGGTCTGGGCAGATCCGCAGCGGGCCGAGAGGTTGGCGGCGATTTATAACGACCGATACAACTGTTTGCGGGAGCGCCGCTACGACGGATCGCATCTGCAGTTTCCGGGAATGAGCCGGGACTTTGAACCACGCCAACATCAGACAGACGGCGTATGGAGAATTTTGCAGAACCGGGCAACTTTACTCGGTCACTGCGTCGTGTCACTTTACCCATAAAATGGCACATTATGCTTCCAATTCGATTTTGCCATTTTATACTTCCAAGAACCCGCCCCCACTTGTGTGGAAGCCTAGAGAATAGCGATCACTCCGCTCTGCTACGAACAAGCCTCAGGCTTACAGACTCGTCACTGAAAGCCGCGCTCAACGAAGCTCAGGTGTGTGGCGCTTTCTCTGGTACGAATGGAATGATACCGCGACGATACGCCGCCTCTTGGACCTCTTCAGGCATGTGTCGGATGTCCACGATGACCCCGTTGACCGAGACAAGCCATATAAATGGATGATCAGCCAGCCGACTCGGTAACGTCCAGTTTGGATCATGGCCTCGAATCCGAAGGTGATCGAGGACCACTTTCGCCTTCGCCGAGCCGGTGCTTGCCGCCACACCGAAGTACGAACAAAGATCTTCGGCTCTTACGTGAGGCTCCTGCGTCTTGTCAAAAAGAAAGTTGATCTTGCCGAGCGCATAGAGAATGCCGCACGCCCACGTCTCAATATTCCCTGACCAGAGAGGTGAAGGCCGTTTGCGCGCGAGCGCGGCGGCCATTCGCCGAGCGAGCGCCGCGTACTCGTCGTTCAGATGCGAGGCCGAGAACTCGTCCGTCAGGCGCCCAACACTTTGGTAGATGAAAGACATTGCCGCGGGGACGCGATTTGTATTTCTTGCTTTAGACATCCTATCGCCCTTTCACTTCGCACTTCACAATCCCTTAATACATCAGACGCCATTTCGATCTTGCGCCAAAGGGCTCTTCTTTTGGCCATTGCGAGCGGTCAGTATTCATAGCCTTTGTTTACCCAATAATGCCAATCTCCTATTGCCTGACGGGTTTCTTTGTCAACCTTGATTCCTTCCAATTGTGACAGGGGAACGCCTAACCCTCTCTTCCCCCACTCGATCATCACAAATATTTCCCGTTGGCATTCCGATTCCGGCGCCATCCCAATCACAGTGACCTCGTCCTTTATCTCCAGTGGTGAAATCGGGCGATAAGCGATACATCTGGCAAGAAATGGAAATTGCAGTTGTTGATCGAGATAATAATACCAACCCATTGCGCGTTCCGATGCGCCGTAAGCATCGACCACAATTTCCATCAATATTCTCTTTTCTCTGACCTTGTCTGTTTTTACTTCCGGTCTTCTTTTCAGTACGTGTATTTTCATTACGATTCTCCGCGCCTGATGATTGAATGACTGACATCCCAGGTCGGTCGGATAATCCAATAAGGATCGCCTCGCATCATAAGCTCACATCGCCGGGATTTCTACGCCTTCTCACCGGCTTCTCTAAAACGCCCGGATTTCTTTGTCGGGCGCCGGCGAGGCGCTCGCTGAGATTTACTCGCAGCCCAATTCTTTCCTGATTTTTGCTATTGTAGCCACGACCTGTTTATTGGCTCCGAGATCTCTTGGCCTTGGCAAATGAATCGAGACCTGATTGACCGACGGGAAGATCCCCTGCGCATGTAATTTCAGGACGGTTTCCTGGACTTCTTCGAGTAACTGCTCTCGGCGCCTCTTACAACATTCTCTTTCGTACTCCCTTCGCCGCGCGGCTATTTCATGGCAGAGATCAGGAAAATAGTAGCGTAAACTCGAGGTGCAATGATTGAGCCGCGCCGCGAGCGATTCAATCGTCGGCGGAGGCGTCTCTTCGCGCAGGGCGCTTTCCATTTGTCGCCGCACCTCCATCCAGATTTGCCGCCGGTAGCTGATGTGTCTGGCCACAACTTCGCGACAAAGTTCAGGACAATACTTCCAGGCCCTACTCCGTTCAAATCCGTGACGCTCGGCCAGCGCATCTAATGTCGGCGCGGGGCATTCCTGTAAGGACTCTTCCAGCGCTTGCCGTATCCGGACGTTAATCCCCGTGTAGTAGGCGCTGCGCCGATCAACGATCTGACGCCATAACTCCGGCTCGTGGCGAAGCAATGAACGCGGCGCTATTTTCAGCCGCCTGGCGATTGCTCGCAATGAAGGGTATGGGAATTCGGTTTCCAGCGCTGAGACCATCTCTTGTCGCAGAATCTCGAGATTTGCCTCCGTCGGGCGCCAGTGCTTTCTGATCTCTATCGAATCAGGTTTTTCCGCCGGGCGGGCGGCGCAGACGCCGTTGCTAAGCCGGTCAGCTCCAGTAATCGCTTGCAAAAGCGAAACGCCGAGCCGAGAGCAGATTTTCAACAGACTCTCGATATGCATCGTGTACTCGTCTCGTAACCAGACTCCGATGACACTATGACAAACCCCCAACTCGCGGCCGAAAGCTGTTGGGGTGACTCCGGGTCGCATAGCCAGGTTGTGGGCGATGAATCTAGCGATCGCGTTTTTAGGCGGTGGAGACGCAAGAGTTGGACTTGCCGCCAGCAATTCCCCGAGGTTACTCGTGACCCAGCTTTGCCACTCCAATTCTTCCTGCGAAAGCCATTCTGCAGAATGCTTCTCGCTGCGGCTGCTTGCCCCCATCCAATGTCCGCAGGTGGAACAGTAACCTGGTCTGCTACGCGCTGAGAAAGTCATCGCCTGCCGGAGGCAACGCCCGCATTGGGATTGCAATCGTCGTTGATGCTTTAAGCAGATAGTGACCGGATAAAGTCTCCATATCAGGGGTTCATAGATCACTTGCCCGGCGCTACGCCAGTCCTCAAAACAGGCAGGACACCATCTGGGAAAGGCGCTTAACAATTTTTGATTGAATAGCGCCCCTTTCCAATCTAACAGGGTCAGAAATCGGAGCTTGGATTGGCCTGTCAGCGATTCCAGCGCCTTGATCCATCTTTCAGTCGTCAGGCTAAGTCCATTTATTCTGCGCCCCATACTGTCTATTGTATATCTCCGCAACCACACTTCTCCGATTGCGATCTGTTCCTCATCGAGCGATTTCTCTTCTCTAACTCGGGGAAGCAATTCGTGTTTGAGCAGTCTGGTGGCTGTGATGAGATGCGCGTCAGCCAAACGATTGATGTAACCCGTCAAGCTCTCAACCTCCGATGTGCCGATTCCGATCGGCTTCAATCCGTAGAGACGGCTGCGGGGCGGCGCTTCAACCGCTTCAGACCATAATTCATATTGGACCGGCGCATCCGCCGTTTCATCCTCTCTCATTTCATCAACGCTCAGGAATCAGCAGCTCTCGGCGTCCCGACAGAATCACGCCTCGGATTGCGCTCGCCCACACGCCTTGGTTGACGGCTCCGATTGGTGGGAGCGTCTGGCTGTTGATCCGTGGCGCCAATTTCCTCAGCGCTTCGGCATTTCACATCCTCCAGCCCAAGCAAGGCTCGCAAATGTATCCGTGTGCGTTCGGATTCCACGAGCGCCGCTTCGCCCTCCAGAATCTCCGTGGCGATTTTCTGGCAGTCAAAAAGTGAGAGCGCCTGTTTCTCCAGGTGTTTGATTGTTATATGTGGCTTCTTCTCAGAGAGTCCCATGGCCAAAGTTCTGGTCAGCCAATCCTTAAGCAGCCCTATGCAACCGAGGCTGCGTTCGTAACAGAATTCCCAATGACTCATCAGGTCAGGCTCGGACTTAAGCGGCATTCTGATCTGGAAGTTCCATAAGACGTTCTTGAAGTCACGCTGGTCTCCGGCCGAATCAGCCTGGTAACGGGCGAAGTGAATCTGGCGGGTGCGGCGGCTTAACTGGCCGCTGAGTCCGCGCAAGATCAGCAATTCATACGTGCCCGATAGAACGTGGATGGTGTTTGTGCGAACGGCCAAGGATTTCAAACAGTCGAGTTGATCCTGCAGCTTGCGGCCACTGGAGAGCTTCGCCAGATGTTGCGCCTCGTCCACGAAAAAAGCGAGCGGGCGGCGTTGCCGGAAAGCGGTTTCAAGCGCGAAGCGAAGAGTCGATCTGCTCTCCAGCCTGCGTTGAATGGGCATCTTACCGCCGCTTCCATTTTCAGGTTGCGGTCTCTGAATTTTGTAGCGGATCAATGGCTCGTTGAACGCGTTCAGGGCGTCAAAATAATAATTGCGCCAGTCGAAGTTGCCCCGCTCGGGCGAAATCGCTTCCACGCCGAGGACTGGAATCCAACTCGGATCGTTTTCCATCTCCTCTCGACGTTCCTCAATGATCTGTTGCATACAACGGCGGAGGACGGTTGTTTTTCCAACCCCGGTCGGTCCATATATGAAGACGATTAGTTCACCAGCAGGCTCGCGCATCGCGTCCCGTAGCTCTTGCGCAACCTCCTGCAAACGCGAATGAGCGATTGTACAGGCCTTGAAGTAATCGAGCCGCTGCGTAACCGATTGCGACAGTAGTTCAGATGGAAAGGCGGTTGGGCTCATCGTCTTCAAAACTCCGGTAAAAGCTCATACAAGTGAGACGCGGGCGCCTTTTTCAACTCCGTACTGTTTGTGGCGCTTTCGGCTTGATCGCCGTTTTCAGGGCGGCCGCTGCGCGCTTCCTTGAGATTGGCAAAAGCGTCCTGATTGTCGATCACATCCAGCGACTGTTTGACGGCGGCGTCGCGCGACCGCTGCATCAACAAAAGTTCTTCAGCCTCGAGCGAGCGGAGAAAGTTCGCCAATCGCCTGGCCGTGATGGATGACTCCTGGGCTGTCTTCCGCTGACGCTGATGCAACTCCGCCGCGGCCAACGACAACTCCTGTTCCGAGCGCCCCTGGAAAATCGGGTAGTACTCGGAGATGCAGCGCGCCCATTGCTTGCGGACGAAGGCATACGCGATCCCGACGTTATACGGGTCATACCGGACAGGGACTTGCGTCTGCTCGACGAGCGGGTCGCGAAAGGTTTCGCTCCAGTAATAGATGTTATGAATCTTGACTCCTCTGCCCGGCAGGACCCGCGCGGTCTCTTTGCGCGTCGTAGGCAAAGTCATCATTCTAAACTCCTCGTCATACGGGATGAGCCGGCAGTTTCGTACGCCTCCCTGCGCGAGCCCTTGAGCGAAAGCCTCGCGAGGGCATTGTCCGAGCGCGACGTGGGTCGCGGTGTCATAGACCTCATAAGCGAACTGGCGTAATCGCTGGGCGAATGACTCCAAGGTCCAGATCGCGTGATCGCGGGGATTGACCGATGCCGTCATCTGCCGTGGGTTCCTCGCGCTTTGCGTATTGCCTTGCAAGTTGTAGACGAACTGCGTGTTTGCCGTGCCGAAAAGGCGCTCGACCACCGAACCGAATCTGGCTTTAGCCGGCGGTCTGGTTTTCTTGGCGCATTCGTAGCAGGCTAGCAGCGATTCGAAATAAGTGCTTAAAAACTCGCTCCCGCCATCCACCACAAGCGTCTGTGGAAAGCGTCCGAAACGACGCACGCATTCACGCAATGTGAGCATACAGGCGACTCGGCTCGGTGGTTGATAGAGAAGGACGACCGCCAGTAACCGGCGTGAGAAAGCGTCAGTGAGAAAACTTGCCCAAGGTCTTCCAAGATTGCGCCCGGTAAGCGAACAGACAAGTTCGATATCGAGTTCGGTGTGGTCGAGATGGCAGATCTCGAATGGGCGGTCGCCGTGTCGCGGCGTGGTCAGCTCAAGCTCGAAATAGAACGGCTCGCGAGAGTAAGCGGCGCGTGATCCCTGGCGTTTGTACGTTTGCTCGTAGCCCGGACGGCTGTCAATCGCTTTTGCAAAAGTTTTGTAGCTGGGCGCCGGCAGACCGCGATCCTCACATTCGCGCAGGAGCGCGGCGTAGACTGAATGTTTGTTCTTTTGCTTGTTGGTTTCGTAATCACGGGCAATGAGTTCCATCATCAACTCGCGCGTCGCTTCCGCCAGCCTGGGGAGGCGGTTGCCGCGCTCGCTCGTACGCGGCAAGAGTCCCACATAGCCGTTTCCATAAAGGCGTTCTGCCTGGTGGTAACTTGCCAGCCAGCGGTAGGTCGTGCGTCCGGCCAGGTTGTAATTCGCGGTAGGGTCTTTTTTCAGGAATGGCCGAATGATCTCGTAACGGCGATTGGCTTCCTTTAAATCCTCCGGCGCGGCTCTGCCGAGCAGTTCTTTCACCTTAGTTTGAGAAGAGGCAGTTGCTGATTGAAGGCCGGTTATCTTTCCTTGCCTGACTAAACGTTCAAAAACATCAACCGGCAATTCTGTGAGCGTCGAGTCTTCTCCGAGCAGGCCGATATTCTTCTCTCCGAGATTGACAATAACCCACGCTCTGCCGTCCCACGATACCGTGGCGCCGCAATTGAGATCAACAAAGCGAGCGGGCGAATGAGACGCCGTTTCATGGAGGCGCTCGTGCGCAAGGGCGGTTTCACGATCAGCGAACGCCCGCGCCCGCGCTGGCTCGGCCAGGGGAACCGCCTCAAGATCAATATAGACAGACCCTGTCGCAATCAGGGAATAGATTTCATCAGGCGCCGCCCAATCTTGACGCAGTAGTTCTTGTAGCGTGATTCCGGGCCGCCTGGCGACTAATTGACAAAGAGCCTGTTCAACAGTCGGATTGACCGTGGTTGACTCCGTGCGGAGATAATCTTCCAGAAAGATGAGGTTGCGCTGAAAGACCCAATTGATCTCGGCCGAAGAGCGTAAGCGATAGTACAAGCCGAAATCGCGCGCATACTCTTCGCCTGGGGGGCATCGCCAAGAGCCATCGTCCGTGCGGCGATAGCGATTGGGTTGACTTTTCATCAATCGCTGTAGATCTTCTTCCAGCTTCCATTCCTCCCAGCCCGCCGAGTCGTCGCGCAGAACGAAGAAATCCGGTGTATGGAGCACACCCATCGTTCGACCTGATAAAGATTGGTATTTCAGCTTGATGGACATCGGTTGGTCCCAGTATTCCCAGACTTGGCTGGAATATTCCATCACATAGATCGCGGCCAATTCGTTCCGATGGCTTTCGAACTGGATCGTGAGACACATCTTGCGGCTGGGGTAGCGCCCGCTCACATTGCCGCGTCCACTGCGCACTCGCCGCGCAGGTTCCGATGATCTGATCTGCCTGATCAGGGTCACGGCGCGCCCGCTGAGTCCGAGCTTTTGGCTCCAATCTACAAACTGTTGTTCATCAAGCATAGGAGGCCCCGCCAATGGCAAAGACACCGATATTCGCTCTCACGAGTTGGTTGTTGAGAGAAGGTAAAGATTGGCTGTGAAGATTTGAGTTGGAATGGTGGAACGAACTGGGAGCGAAAAAATTGCGAGCCATTTTGCGTTCAAGGGGCGACAGAGCGCATTTTTTCCGCCTTCGCCGCGTTATGCTTCCAATTTGTACCTGCTGCCCGGTTATGGTTCCAGCAAGGCTGAGGTGGCTCCGCATAAGTGACTGATTTTTCGTCGGCATATTGCCATTTTATGCTTCCTGCCATTGTCATTTTACGGTCATAGTCACACGTCGGCAGGATACTTGCGCCGGGGAAAGCCGAACTCAGCCGCGCCCAGCGCGGCGAACTGATGTCGCGAATCGCGACCGGGGATTGGGACTTGATCCTAATTCCCCATTCCAGTTTCACCCTGCTTCCCGTGCGCCAGACGACCTCCGCCCGCTTCATCGAACGCGAACTGGCGCGGCTCCGCGCCTACCTCGAAGAGCTCGAAGAAGGAGATAAAGATGAAGTCACGCGCAGGAGCGTGAAGGAGATCGAGCGCGCGATCCGGCGGTTGGAGACGAGGTTGCTCAACGCGTCGAGCGAGAAGGCTCGCGATTCCGAAGCGACGATCTGCTGGGAGGAACTGGGGGTTGAGATGCTCCTCGTCGACTTATGTTGAGTCCACAGTAATGTGGAGTTGAAGCTTCGGGAAGCCCGTGAATTTGGTGTCCCAACAACATTCGACGAGACAGACGAGCAGGTCTTGGCTCAAGGCCGCGGCTATGGCGTCCGTTCCCAACACCACGAAGTAGGGTAAAACCCAATCGCCGAAAGACGAAGATCTAGTTGCCCTTGAAGATGACCATCGGACGAGTGGCGACGAACCACCAGCGCCCTTCTCTCTTCTGGATGACTTCAAATCCTCGGCCTTTGATGGGAGGGAGTTCTTTTCCTGCGGCATCCTGGGCGCCTGTAACTGTCCACAAGCCATCGCTAATCGCGAGTTCAGGCGTCAGAAAACGAGTTCGTTCAATTGTGCTAGTTTGTTGGGCTAATCCGGCGCTCGATTTTGCAAGCTCCTGGAAAAACGCCTTGATTTGAGTTCTTCCGGTGATGAGCCTGCCATCGACGCTGACATAATCGGCGTCCTGAGCCCAGAAATCGTCGATCGCAGTGAAGTCTCCTTTGTTGAGACGGCTGATTGCTTGTTCAACCATGCTGCGGATCGCCCGTTCATCTTCCTGATTCGATTGATCGGTGTAGATCATCGCCGGAAGAACCATTAGCGCGCTTAACCCAAGATAGATACCAAACCACATATTGCCTCCTCTGAATTTCGGTATGTTCTTTTCCCACTTCGCTCATCTTCTGCCCTGGCTTTATACACATCAAGAAGAAAGCCGCCTTTATACTCTCTTGGCCGAGACTTGGCCGGATATTACCATGTGCTTTCGGTAAGCCGGCTTACCGAAAGCACACACATTTCAACTCCACATTTCTGAGGGGTGTCAGAGAGCCTCGAGCCAATCGAGGATCGTATGATTCTTACGGTAAGCAACTCGGCGTTGCCCAGGAATTGGCTTGATCTTGGCCAGGGCCTTACGTTTCATTTCCAAATCAAGTGTCGCGTACTTGTTCGTCGTGCTAGGACTTGCGTGCCCAAGCCACTGGCTGATGGTCGACAGATCAACCCCGGATTTCAGCAGCGCCACAGCGGTACTGTGGCGCAGGCTGTGAGGATGCAGTCTTTTGTCGACCAAGCCGGGAACTTGCTTCTTGGCGCGGTCCAGATATTTGCGTAACAGATAGCGGACCCCAAATCGAGTTAGATGTTCACCCCGTTGGTTTAAGAAGACCGGCGTCTGCGAGTGTAAATCGAGCGCTCTCTCTTTGCAGAAATCACGTAGCAAACGGGCGGTTTGTGGCCACAGCGGACAGAAACGTTCCTTCCGACCCTTGCCGAGTAAGCGCACTTGATACGGCTTGGTCAACTGAAGGTCGCAGCCACGCAGATTCAGAATCTCCTGAACCCGAGCGCCGGTGTTGAACATGATCGACAGCAGTGCATAATCGCGCCGGCCTTCGCACGTCGCCTGGTCGACCGCCGAGAGGACCTGCTGAATCTCTTCATACTCCAGATACTCGACCGTCCGCTGGCGAGCGCGCTTGAAGGGGATGGCGATGATCCTCTGGCAGTATTCGAGCCTGTCCGGATGACGCGCCGCCACGTAACGGAAGAAAGCGTGGATGGCCGAGAGTCGGACATTGCGGGTGGTCGCGCCGTTGTGGCGCTCTCGCTCCAGGTAAGCCAGAAAAGAGAGCACCTGTTGCGCGTCGATATCCTTGAAGTCCAAAAGCGAGACGCAGCGCTTCTGCTCGTCTGCGACAAACCTCAAGAGAAGAACCAAACTGTCTCGATAGCTGGCAATGGTATGAGGGCTCATACCTCGCAATTTCGGAAGATAGTCCCCGAAAAAATCTCGCAAAGCCAGGGCCAGTCCGTTAGGAGATTTGGTTTTCATCGGGCGCCTCCTTTCGGCATAGAAAAAGGGCGCACCAATCCACCATATGTCTTGGCAAAGCGGTCATTGGCCTGCGAAGCCAATGGCTCGACAAAATGTAGGTAGTGGTAGGTCGAGACTATCGAGACATGCCCCATGTAGGCAGCCAAGAACGGCAACTTCGCCTGAACATCGCCCCCAGCCTGATACCAACGAATTAACGCGTTGACGGCAAAGCTGTGTCTAAAATCGTGTGTCCGTGGTAGGCGTCCATCCGGCGTCCGGATCTTTGCCGCCTCCAGGAGTTCTTCTAGCCCACTCCGCAGCGACTGCGCCGTGAAGGCGCGATCACCTTGAGGGCCACTCCAGACCAGCGGTGTATCTGGAGTTACGATCAACCGGCGCCGGCGGCGCGCTTGAATGGAGCGGTCAACTTCACGGCGGACGTCATCGGGCAGAGGGAGAAGTCGCGATTTGTGAAACTTGGAGGCTCGAATCAGCAAGGTCGCCTGACGCGGGTCGTAGTCTTGTACTTTGAGACGCAACAATTCACCTCTTCGCAGCCCCGTGGTAAACAGAAGTATCACGATCAGGCGGAACCGTTCGGGCCGAAGTGGAAAACAGCCTTTTCTCTGAAGGCGCCAAGTCTCCTCAAGCATTCGCCCAATCTCTGATGGAGAAAAGATGTAGGGGCGGACTGGCTGGTGAAGGCTGGGAAATAGTGAACGGTCTGGCACGAAACAGTTCGGTTCGCGACGCTGTCGGTAGAGACACAGATTGCGAACCTCTCGCATCCTTTCACGTCGCACGCCGCTCTTGAGGTGTTCTAGCGTCTGACACCACTGAAGAAAGGTTTCAGCAGTCAGTTCGTGATCTCCCTTGGTCTTTTCAGAGAGGAATTGGTCCAGCGATAAAAAGATACGCCGTTGCGGAGCGTATCGGCGTCCCAATGCTTGCTTGATTGCCAAGTAACGCTCAATTACCGGCGCTAAGGCGGAGGAGAAAGCAGTCTTCATGAGCGTCCTCCTTTCTTTGAGCGGAGCTGAGGTACTGAGAGACCGACTTCCCGTAACTCTTCGGTGGCTAGTCTCAAATAAACGGTCGTGCTTTCCGCACAACGATGCCCCAGCAGGTCGCCGATAGCCTTTAAAGAAGCCCCCTGACGCAGCAGGTGGACGGCATAAGAATGTCGAATGCAATGAGCTCCATAGAAAGGAATGTCTAAGCCGCTGCGCTTGGCCCAGGTGTGGAAAGATTCGGTCACGGCATGCGGCTTAAGTGTTCCGACAGGGGCTGACAGGCGAAGGAAAAGCTGGCGATAGCAGGCGGGGCGCGGAACTTTCCGCAGGTATTCAATCAACACGCTAGCCACCTCATCAGTCAAGGGCAGTTCGAGTCGAGCGCCGGTCTTAGGTTGAGGTACCCGGATTAGCCCCGCTCTCCATTGAATGTCATCGAGCGTGAGCGCCGCTACTTCACAGGAACGCAGCCCATAGGTGGCCATCAGGAAAAACATGGCGTGGTCGCGCCGGCCTCGCCGAGTATCGCGCGGGATCGATTGAAGAAAGGATTGAACCGTCTCCCAGGGCAAGGCGCGCGGGAGTTGTTCTTGTCGGTATAGGCGTGGAGTATCGATCTGGCTTTCCAATCCTGGCTTGACTTTACCGGAGGTCGCCAGAAAACGAAGAAAGCCCCGGAGTTCTGCGACTGTGTGTTGAAGCGTCCCGCGACTCTGGCCCTTACTGATCTTTTGCAGGAAGCTCTCAAGATCGCTGGCTTCTATCCCAAGCAACCGGCGGCGCCCAGCCTCAGATCCGAGATGGGTAAGAAAGCGGGACGCCGTGCGCATATGGCTTTGAACCGTGGATGGCGAGAATCCACGCACCTCGCGCAAATACTCGGAGTAGCTCTGTAGATGAATCTCGGTAGGGCTGGAAGGTTGTTGTGGAGATATTTTGAGGATCCCACGCGCCGTCAGGAATCGTTCCAGCAAATGCGCGAATCTGGCGTGCGCGGCCATGGAAGATCGCCGCTGCTTGGCTTTCAAACAATCGTGCAGAGCCAAAGGAGATAGATCCTGAAGGCGTTTGACTCGGCGCCGTCGTAGTTGTTCGTCTATACAAGCGACGATCCATACGTAATAACGGCGGGAGTAGAATGTGTAGCCTTGTTGCTCAAGCCAATCGGAAAAGTCGTTCATGACTGGACCGAACAACGGCAAGGACAAGTATTTTTTAGAAGCTCTTGAAAAGAGATCGGCAAGCATCAAAACCTCCTTGATTGGAACTGGAATTGGAATTGGGGCCTAAATGGCGCCGGTTCTGATGCTAATCAGTAATGTGAATTAAAAAAACGGGCTGAGGCTGCAAATACTGGTCTTATCGATTCCAACTCCACATTACTGTGGACTCAACATAAAATTGATTGAACTAAACCGCGGGGGCGCCTATGGGGTTTGATTGGCGATCAGGCTCTCTGCCATAGACGAGAGATTGGCCTGCACTCCTCTCTGGCCGGCTTCGGGTTGGGCAACTTCGACGTTTCGGCTGTGTGCTCT
>WNGE01002067.1_pt1 | contig 24948 bp, 16 predicted proteins | sample 5400651 | NCBI WGS metagenome assembly WNGE01 (sample SAMN13153370, study PRJNA577476) | soil metagenome | isolation source: 60 cm soil or saprolite under grassland replicate 2 | place: USA:California | collected 2016-06-15
ACAACGCCTGCCACAACCACCACGCGGCACAGCAAACACCCTCAGCAGCCGCAGATCATGCACCACCGACAGCGTGTCGCAACCCCACCATGATCACGGACGCCGACAACACCCGCCACAGCACTTCCGAATACGTACGGTTGGAAGCGCCCCACTGCTCCCCATCTGCTCCCCCACCGGTCTAGACGAACGCGGCCCGCGGGCTAGCTCGGGCGACGGGGACGCCGGGGAACCCGACGACCCGGAGTCAGCCCAGGCAGATCCAGCTCGTCGCCACGGCCCGCCCGCCGTACCGCAGATGCAGGCGGACCGGCCCGTTCGGCGGCACCATGAGCACGAAGCATCCGACGGCATCGGTGACCGTCTCGTCGTACGTCCCGGTCGCGGTCTGGCAGCTCACCCGGCCGTCGACGGCGGGCGTCAACTGGCCGGTGATGCCCGCCGCGGTGAGCTCGATCTCCACGCTGACGCCGCCGCCGTTGAACGCCAGCGTCCGGGACGATGTGGCGACCCCCGTACGGGTTGCCAGCTCGGTGTCGAACGCCGAGTCGAACGTCAGCTCGGCGAGCGCCAGGTCGGCGTCGATACTCCGCCAGGCCAGTGCACCGAGAGCGGCGGTGACGAACTCTTCCGGTACGGTCGCCGTACCCGCCCGCGCGGCACCCAGATCAGCGAGTAGCGCGTGATCATCTTCCCACAGCGGCAGCGTCATGGCGGCCGTCCCTCCCGCTCCCGGACTCGTTCAACGAGTCGGCGAATGCAACCAGCGCCGGGCATCTCCGAAGCTTGTGCAGGCACCGGCCACGGGTCGGCCCGACGCTGCCGACCGGTATCCGCATCCGCACACTGATCTCGTCGTAGGTCAGTGGCGGCTCGCGTAGCATCATCTCCAGTAGTTGCTGGCACCGCGGCGGCAACTGGGCGAAGCCGTCCCGCAGCGCCTGGCGGCGCTCGGCGCGCAGCAGGTCGTCGTCGACGGTCGGATCCTCGACGAGGGCCGACGCACCCCAATGGACTTCACCGGCGGCGTCGAGCGGGTCGAATGGCCGCGACCGCCGGCTCGCGCGCAGCAGCCGTATGCACTCGTGCCGGGTCGTCGTGGCCATCCACTTCGGCAACGCCGCCGGGTCCCGGAGCCGGTCGAGGTGCTCGACCAGGCGCAGCCACACGGTCTGGTTGACGTCGGCGGCGTCCGCGCGGTTGAGCCCGTAACCGTTGATCACAGCCACGACCAGCGGCGTGTAGCGGGCCACGAGCTCGGCCCAGGCGTCCTCGTCGCCCCGCGCGGCGCGTGCCACGAGGACCTCGACGGCCGGCGTCGCCGTCGTGGGATCCTCGGCACCGGACGGGGTCATCCGACGAACACCCCGTAGTCGGGCTTCCACGGCGTGCCGGCGAGCAGGTGCTGGCGGGCGTCGCGCGCGGTGTACCCGTACGAGGTGATCATGGTCGCGAGCCGGCCGGCGACGTACGGCGCCGCGAACGAGGTGCCCGCCCAGCGGGCGAAGCCCGGAAACACGATCGGCGGCTGGCCGGGGAGTTCCAGCCGTCCCGTCACGTACGTGCTCATCCGCTCGCCCTCGGCGCAGGCGTCGACCCACGGCCCGAAATTGCTGTACCCGGCCGGGGCGACCGTCTCGCCGTCGCCGGTCACGGCCGCCACGGCGACCACGTCCGGCAGCGCTGCGGGCCAGGTCGGCCTGCTCGCGCTGGCGTTGCCCGCCGATGCCACCACGACCACCTCCTGGCCGAACGCGGCCAAGCGGTTGACGATCGGCAGCGGCGGGACGTCGCCCTGGGTGTAACAACCGAGCGACAGGTTGATGATCGACGTCCGGGGGTCGAGGCGGTCGAGCGCATCGACCAGCATCTGCTCGTCGCCGATACCCGAGTCGGCGAGTGCCGGCTCCGGATCGAACAGCACCCCCGGCGCGGCCTGCCGCACCACCCCGGCGACGAACGTCCCGTGACCGCCCTGCAGGTCAAGCACGCTGCCGTACTTGTAGAGCGGGTCCTCGTCGTCGACCTCCGGCAGGTAGCCGCCGTCCAGCCACTGGGGGTGGAACGCGCCGGCGTCCCGCCAGATGCCGGTGTCGCAGACACCGATCACGACGCCCTTGCCGTCGGACCGGCGGTCGGCCGTCGGGGCACCGAGCGGCCCCGCGGCGGCCGGAGGACCGTCCGGATTGCCCATGATGTTGGGGTGGCCGACCGTGACGTGGTGCGGCTGCACCGCCGGAGGCGCCTCGCCGGGCCACTGCTCCCGGTCGCGGAGTTTCGCGACGATCTCGGGGATCTCCACCTCGCGGTCGAATACCAGGCGGTTCACGCCGGCGAAACCCTTGTCGATCTCGAAGCGGTAGCCGAGTTGGCGCAGCCGCTTGGCGACCCGGCCGAGGTCACGGTGCGAGACCAGCAATTGGCGCGGCCGGTACAGGAATTCGCGGCCGGGCTCGAAATACCCCCGTACGTTCTTGTCCTCCGCCACGACGGCCCTGAACGCGGCCTGGTAGGCGGCCTTCAGGTCGCCCTCGTCGAGGACGAACGCCCGGCGGGCGAAGGCCGGCCCGCCCGTGTCACCGCTCGGCCGGCCCAGCCACGTCGCCGCCGGAACAGTCACCGCGGCCAGCGCCGACAGCCGCAAGAGTCGCCGACGCGACAGGGCCACGGCGTCCTGCCGGTGTTCTCCGGGTCGGTCAGACGACACCGATTCCTCCACAGTGGTCACGGATACCGGACTCAGTACGGTAATGTAGCGCTTCGTCAATTGACGCAACGATCGGACTTCGGACACGATGCTCCGGTGGGCGATAGTGACGAGTCCGGCGAGGACTCCGCCCAACTGGCGCTCGACGCCGTCCAGCGCCGCCCACGCGAAGCGATCGCGATCGCGCAACGAGTGCTCGCCCGCACCGCCGCGGGCGGGCCGGCCGACGAGCGGGCCACCGCGGAACGGGCGATCGGGCTCGCCCTGCGGGAGCTCAACGACCTCCCTGCGGCTGTACGCCACCTGCGCCGGTCGGTACGCCTGGCCGAGCGCGGAGGGTCACCCGGGGTCGCCGCCCTGGCCCGCATGAGCCTCGGCTACGCCCTGGCCAACAGCGGTCACAACGTCGCCGCACTGCGCGCCGTCTCCGCCGCGCTCGTAGCCTTGACCGGGCTGGACGCCGGTCGCGCCCGCATGCAGCGGGGCGTCGTGCTGCACTATTGCGGACGCTACGACGAGGCGGTCCGTGACTACACCGCCGCCGTAGAGATCGCGCAGCAGCAGAGCGACCTGCTGCTCGAGGCCCGCGCCCGCAACAACCGCGGAGTGCTGACGCGGATCCATCGTGGAACCGCACGGGGCCGCGACGACTTCGACCGGTCCGAGGCGATCTTCCGCGAGCTGGGACTCGATCTGGCAGCCGCCGACGTGCGGTGGAACATCGGAAGCGCCGCCGCGCAGCGCGGCGAGGTCGCGGCGGCGCTGCGCGTGTTCGCCGAGGTCGAGCAGGAGTACCGCGCGCTGGACGTACCCCGGCCCGCGTTGCTGCTGGACCGCCTGGAGCTGCTGCTGTCCATCCCGCTCATCGACGAGGCGGCCGAGGTGGCGGCCGCCGCGGTCGGTGAACTCGACCGGCGCGGCATGGCATCCGACCTGGCGGAGGCCCTGCTGGGCCAGGCCCGGGTGGCGCTCGTCGCCGACGACATGGACACCGCCACCGCGGCCGCCGCCCGAGCCCGGAGGCTTTTTCAGCGCCAGGGGCGCCGCGCGTGGGCGGCCCTCGCGCGCAGTGTCGAGCTGCGGGCCGACTTCCGCCGGGGTACCCGCACGGTTGCCCAGCTCACGACGATGGTGCACACCGCCGCGCTGCTCGACGACACCGGTTGGCCCGGACCGGCACTGACGATCCGCATCGAGGCCGCCCGGGTCGCGACCCACCTGGGCCGGACGGCCGCCGCCCGTGAGCTGCTCCTGGCGGCCAGCCGGGCACGGCGGGGCGGCACCGCCAGCCAGCGGGCCCAGAGTTGGTACGCCACCGCCCTGCTCCAGCGGCGGGACGGCCAGGACCGCGCCGCCTCCGCAGCGCTGCGCCGCGGCCTCGCCGTACTGGACGCGTACCGTGCCTCGCTGGGCGCGACCGAACTGCGTGCCAGCAGCGGCGCCCACGGCCAGGAACTGGCGCGCGAGGGTCTCGACATCGCGGTCGCCTCGGGCCGCCCGACGCAGGTGCTGGCCTGGGCGGAACGCTGGCGGGCCACGGCGCTGCGGATGACGCCGGTGTCACCGCCGCGCGACCAGCAGCTGGCGGGCGCGCTCGCGGAGCTCCGCATGGTCAGCTCCGAAGTGGAGAGCGCCACCCTCGAAGGCCGGCCGGCGCAGTTGCACCGCCGCCGCCAGGTACACCTGGAACAGCAGATCCGCGAGATGGCACGCCGGGCCGACGGCGGCGGCGAGGTCACCCGGCCGCCGGGCCCGCGGCCACTGGCGGACGCGCTCGGCGAAGCCGTACTCGTGGAGCTGGTCGCCCATCGCGGGCGCATCCTCGCCGTGGTGCTGCGCGACGGCCGCGCGACCCTGCACGACCTGGGCCCGCTCGACGACGTGCTCCACCAGACCCGGCTGCAGCGCTTCGCGCTGCGCCGGCTGGTCACCCGCGGCGACTCCGACGCGGCGCGCCACGCGGCCGTACACACCTCGGGGGTACTGGACGGCCAGCTCCTCGCGCCGCTGCGCCGTCGCCTCGCAGAGCGGCCACTTGTCGTCGTCCCGATCGGCCAGCTCCACGCGCTCGCGTGGTCGGCACTGCCGACCTGCGTCGGCCGGCCGGTCACCGTGGCACCGTCGGCGGCCGCGTGGCTGCGGGCCGTCGCGCACACCGGGCCGGACGGCACCGCGGTCCTCGTCGCCGGGCCGCGCCTGCCGGCCGCCGACGCCGAGGTGGCCGCGCTCGCGGCCGCCCAGCCCGGCGTACGGCGCCTCACCGGCGCGGACGCGAAAGCCGACGCGGTGATGTCGGCCATGAACGGCGCGCGGCTGGCCCACATCGCCGCGCACGGTACCTTCCGCGGCGACAACCCGCTGCTGTCCACAATCGAACTGGCCGACGGACCGCTCACCGCGTACGAACTGGAGCGGCTGTCCCAGCCCCCCGGCTGCGTGATCCTGTCCGCGTGCGAGTCCGGCCTGTCGGCTATCCGACCCGGCGACGAGCTGATGGGGTTCGCGGCCGTCCTGCTCGGCGCCGGTACCCGCACCCTCGTCGCGAGCCTGCTGCCGGTACCGGCCGACCCGACCACCGAGCTGATGCTCCAGGTACACCAGCGTCTGCGCGCCGGATCCGGCCCCGCACAGGCCCTCGCGGACGCCCAGCGTTCGTTCGCCGCAGGCGGCGACGGCATCGCGCAGGCGACCGCCGCCGCGTTCATGTGCTTCGGCGCGGGCTGATGTATTTCGCGGGGACCGCGGATCTCCTGTGACGCACGGATCGGGCACGCAGGGCCCGACGTCTACGTGAGGAGAACCACATGTTCGCGTGGGGACGCGATCGCGGCCTAGTCCGCGTATCAGCGGTAGGGGCCGCGCTGGTCGTGACCGGCGCCGTCCTGACCGGTAGCCCCGCCTCGGCGGCCGACGAGCCGACCGTGCCGGTCTACTCGGTCGTCCAGGAGGGGCTGACCCCAGACGAGGGCGCGAAACTGGCCGCCACCTTCGGGGTCGAGAACGCCTTGCAGTCCAACGGCTTCTTCAGCTATGTCAACCCCAAGAGCTTCGGCTACGTACCACTGGCCACAAAGGACCAGGCCGGCGAGGACGAGTCGGGCAGGCGTACGGTCGCGCAGAGCATCGACTTCGCCGCTCTCGACAGCATCAAGCCCGTACCCGACGAGGTCGCGCTGCGCCACGGTGAACAGCTCCTGAAGCTCGCCGAGCTGAGCCCCGACCTCGCCGCGCGGCCGTCGGTGTCGCACACCGAACTCACCCTCTCCGACCGCGAGGGCAGGCCCACCCGGGTACAGGCGCTGGACACCGCCGTCAGCTACCAGCTCAGCCTGGCCGGCCTGCCGGTCAGCGGGCAGGGCGCCAAGCTGCGGATCACCGTCGGCCCGGACAGCTCCGTCACCCAGGTGTCGAACGCGCTGCGCAAGGTCGAGCGGTCCGGCAACGTACGGGTCATCAGCGCCGACGAGGCCGCCCAGGCCTGCGCCGCCCTGTACGGACCGGACGTTCGCCAGCAGCGGCCGACCCTCGGCTACCAGTTCCCGGAATTGACCGCCATCGAGGCCGGGGGCAAGGGCAGCGTCTCGACGATCTTCCCGCAGTACACCTGCAACCCGGTCGCCCAGACCGGATCGCAGGCGCACCGGCTCGTACCGGCGGTGCGGGACTCCGCACCGGCCGGCAAGGTCGTCGCGCACCGCAGCGGCAACAAGATCAGCGCGGAGGTGTCGGTCGACGGTGGTACCGCGCCGTACACGTACCGCTGGTCGTCGTCGACCACGACACTGCCCGCCGACCGCAACACCGCGAGCATCGCGTACGAGCGGCAGCCGCGCGGCCGGACCGGCAGCGGTGAAAAGGTCACCGTCGAGGTCACCGACGTCAACGGGTTGACCGCCACGGCAACCGTCGACCTGCCCGGCGACGGCTCCGCCTCGGCGGCCACCGTCCCCGGCGGCGGCGGGTTCGGTGCCCTCGCCGTCGGACCGGTCGACGCGGGCATCGAGCAGACCGTGGACGAGTGGCAGTGCGCGCAGGACAGCGCCATCGGATTCAAGAACGTGATGAACGCGCACGGCGTGGGCGTACCGTTCGACTGGCGCGGCGCCAACGCGTGGGAATGGGACTTCAAGGACACCAGCCTGGGCGGCGGCGACGACAACTACGTCGACAACGTCGACGCCAGCTGGTACACGGGGCACGGCTGGCCGGGCGGGTTCACGTTCAAGAGCAGCGTCACAGACACGTCGATCGTGCCCGGCGACGCGCGGTGGGGCGACCGCGACCTGGAATGGCTGCAACTGGAGTCGTGCCAGGTCCTGCGCGACACTTCCGGGACGCACGACTACTTCGGGCGCTGGCGCCCGGCGTTCCAGGGCCTGCACATCCTCAACGGCTTCCACACCAACGCGTACTGCGTCTCCGGCGGCACCGGCGGCACGTTCGCCGACTACCTCTTCCCGAAAAAGTTCCTGTGGTGGACGCTGCGCCCGGCGTACAAGGTGCAGAACGCCTGGGCGGCGATGGCGCTCGACCGGGAGCCCTCCGGCGTCGTGTACCGGTCGATGGGCCTGCTGCGCTCGGACGGCGTGAACAACATCGGCGATCACTTCTGGGGCCAGGGCCCGACGGGCCCGGACATCACACCGGGCTCCAGCTCGGGCATGTGGTCCATCACAGGGACCGTGTAACCGCGACGTCTCGTGACAGGTGACGGCGAACCCCCTGCGGGCGCAGGGGGTTCGCTCGCTCCATGACGAGTACCCGCTCGTACGTCCTCTCGCGCATGAGCCGCCGCAGTCCGGCGCCGACGATGTCGCCGTGTTCCGTCCGTGTGCCGTCCCTTCGGGTACCGGGTCGAGACGGAACGCCCGACACGGCGCCGACCGCGACCGCCCCGACCGGAAGCGCCTCGAACGCCGCCGGGCGCGGCCCGGGTTGCGGTGAAGGCGCCCAGCAGGCCGACCCGCAGGTTGACCGGGGTCACGCGCGTCGACCGCGATCACGCCGTTGCGCGGGCTCGCCACGTCGGCGGACCGGTTCACCGCTGACGCAAGCCGCGACCAGCATGAGCACCCCGCTGGTCCTCGACGCCCTCGAACAGGCCATCTGGACCCGCGGCCGGGCCGGTGTCAGCGACCTGTCCGGCCTCGTGCATCACAGCGACGCGGGGCGCCCACTCCCCCAACCGATCACCGAACCGGACCGACTCGACGACCTCGACATCCGACGGCGCGATCGACTCGGCGGCGTCCTCCACGAGTACCAACACGCCGCCTGAGCTGCACGGATGAGGTTTTCGGCACCTACAGCGCTGTGCGAGGCGATCGGACGTGAACACCGGCCAGCCCGCCAGGGATCTGGGAGTCCACGATGCAGGCGGTGGGCTGGGCGTTCCGCCCTGGTGCTGGCGCAGCAGCTCCCGCAGCCGGCGGATCAGCGCGAGCGGCAGGCCGCGGCCGTTCCACCGCTCATAGAACGCATACACCGCCTCCCAGGGCGGGAGATCGACCGGCAGCGCCCGCCACTCGATCCCGTTGCGGACGACGTAGGCGACAGCATCGCACATCGCCCGCAGGTCATGGACCATCGGCCTGCCTACCGCGACGGTCAGTTCCGCCATGACCTCCCGGGCCCGCGGCTCCAGCACCTTCCACTGCTCATCGGTCAGGTCCGACGGGTAACACGGCCGGCGGTCACGGCACCAGCAGCCCGGCGAGGCGCAGCTTGGCTTGCCGGCAGTGACAGAGTAGACAGGCATCCGGGCCCCTGGCGGCAGGGAAGGCCTCGACACCTCCCCGCTACCAGGGGTCCCAGGGTCCTCAGCGGCGCCACGCCGGACGTGACAAGATCGATACGATCACGCCCGGTTCGCCCAGGGCCATGTCTCTACCATGGAATGCCCATAACGCCGCAGCCGGCTTACGCTGAGGTATGCCAGGCCGGCAAGCGTTTGTGCGCCGGCCCCCCGCACAAGCCTGCGCATCCGGTCAGTGACACGATGTCTGTCGCGCTGCTCACGCTGATCGGGCTCATGCTGCTCGGTGTCCTCCAGCGGCCATGGCGGCTCATCCTGCTGCCTCTGTGGATCAGCCTCGGCTGGACGACTCCTGGTGGTTTCAAAATCCGATGGCTTCGCGGAGCAGCAGGACAGTGCCGCGCCCGGGGTGGGGTTCTGCGTTGAGGATGAGAAGGCGGTTGATGGCGCTGGGCTGCCCGTAGACCACCTGGGCGCGGGCGTTTTCCAGCGGGAGGCAGTGGTCTTCGACGCGGCGCAGCGCGGTGCTCAGGTCGGGTACCACCTTCTGCGCCCCGACAATCCAGATGGCGTGGGCGGCGGCGCCGGCGTAGCCGGGCAGTTGGCCTCCGCTGGCCGAGGCGATCACGAGGGAGCCGGTCTCGGTGAGCGCGGCGACGCTGCCCACGATGACGTCGGGGCTGGCGATCAGCCGCCAGATGTCGTGGGCTTCGGTGGCGCGATCCATGGCCAGGGTCTTTGACTTGATTGCCTGGTATCGACCGCTGGTGTTGATGTCCGCATCGATGCCCGACAGGCGTAGGGTCTCGCTGGCCCCGGTGAACACGCTGGCACCCTCGGGTATCAAATCGTTGATGCGGGTACGCGCGGCGGCAGCGTCGTCGAGGATTTCGACGGTGAAACCGTGTGCCGTCAGCGCAGCGGCCGCCCGCTCCAGGCGCTGCGCGGGCGCCGGGTCAGCGAACGGTGTTGCCGGAATCGGGGTAGCCATGGTGCCTCCTGGGCTGGTCGCGGTGTGCCGGTCGTAGAGCGCAGATGGGTGCCGGATCGGCGTTGCCCGGTCCGCGGCGCGGTGACGGTGGCTTCGGGTGTCAGCCCAAAGCTCCTTCCACCGCAGACGTGTTCCCGGCCGGCGGGTCCGCGGGCGCCCCCGCCGCGCGGGGCGCCGAGCCCGCCAGTGGAGTGGTGTCGAGGTACCTGACCTCGTAGACCCGCTCGGTGAACTTCCAGCCGTCGCCGGTGCGCTGGTAGCGGTCGTGGTAGATGGCGTAGTTCAGCCCCTGGCGGCCGTCGCGGGCGCGCGCGAGCTCTTGGATGTAGGCACGGCCGGTCGCGGTGTCGCCGTCCAGCTGGATCGTGCCCGGGTGCGTGGTCTGCACGAAGAACTCCCACTGGGCCTGCAGCCGCTCGCCCCCGGCGCGGATCTCCTCCCGGCCGACCAGCTCGGCGGGGATGTTGGGCATCCGCAGCGCGCCGTCCGGCGTGAACAGCGACGCGAGGCGGGCGCGGTCGCGCATCATCGCCGCGTCGGTGAACTCGCCGCGCAGCGCCTCGATCTCGACGCGGTCAGCGATGTCCTGAAAGTCACTCATCGGTTTCCTCCGTGTCACGTCGAGCCCGGTGTACGACGGCATCGGGGTGCTGTGGGATGGTGCTGTAGGAAGCGTCCACACCGGCGGTGCAGCCGGCGCCGCCGGGCGTGGTCACGGTGCCGGCCAGGCGCGATCGCGGGACGGAGAAGCGGGTCATGATGTCACTGAGCTTCCTGCTCGCTGGGTGATGTGTTCGTCTCAGCAGTCCGACAACACAACCCCCCGGAATGTGAGGCGACGCGCCAACCTCACATTCCGGTGCGCTGCCTTGTCGAACTGGTGAGGGCAGATACGACCGAGGGAGTCGTCGACACCATGACCACCCGATCCGAGCCAGGACACGGCCGGCCCGATCCGGGCCTGAGCGCGATCATGAGCGAGCGGCGTCAGCTGATCAATCTCACGTACCGGCTCCTCGGCTCCCTGGCCGAGGCCGAGGATGCCGTGCAGGAGACCTACGCCCGCTGGTACGCCCTGTCCCGGCAGCAGCAGCAAGCCATCGAATCCCCCGGCGCCTGGCTGACCAGGGTCGCCAGCCGCATCTGCCTCAACCTGCTCGGCTCGGCACGGGCCCGGCGAGAGACCTACGTGGGCGAATGGATCCCCGAGCCGCTGCCCGAACGTACCGAGTGGATCAGCGGGCCGGGCGGGGCCGACCCAGCCGACCCAGCCGACCGGGTCACCCTGGATGAGTCCATCAACATGGCGTTCCTCGTCGTGCTCGACTCGATGACCCCGGCCGAGCGCGTCGCATTCATCCTTCACGACGTTTTCCGCTACTCCTTCGCCGAGGTGGCCGAGATCGTCGGCCGCACGCCGGCGGCGTGTCGCCAGCTGGCCTCCTCAGCCCGCCGTCGCATCCGCGCGGCGCAGGCTCCCGCGAGTCCGGCAGCCCAGCGCGCCGGCATCGTCAGGGCCTTCAAGCAGGCATGGGAAGCCAAGGACATCGACGCCCTCATCGGCCTGCTCGACCCCGACGCCACGGCGATCGCCGACGGCGGCGGCCTCGCCACTACCTTCCTGCGCCCCATCGAAGGCGGCGAGCAGATCGCGCGCGCCTGGGTCGAAATCGCCAACCGGGCACCCAGCAACATGACGTTCCTGGAACGCACGGTCAACGGCCAGCCCGGGCTGGTGGCTCAGCAAGACGGCGTCACCGTGACGGTGTTCGCGTTCGAGGTCGCAGGCGACCGGATCAAGCACATCTGGGCAGTACGCAACCCGGAGAAACTCCGGCCCTGGACGACGGGCTGACACGCGTCTGGCATACCACCGGGTCCGCTCAAAGCCGCCACCCAGCCTCCCCTGCCCCCCAGGGCGGGCCGGGCCGCCACGGCTGCGCGGAGAAAGGCGCCAGCCCGCGGCGGCGTCCCACTCCAACCATTGACCAGACCGCACATCAGGCCCTTCGCGAGGCCCACGCCCGCCTGCCGCACGTCGAAGCCCACCAGACGACGCAGGCCGCACCCGCATCGCGGAGAGGCCCAGCTGAGGAATCCGACAGATCGCTGCGACAAAATCCACCGACAAACGGTGAGACAGTCGTGCCAAGGACCAGGTCAACGAAGTCCGAACCGACAGGGTCCGGCCTGCAGCGCCCGGCCGCTGCCGGCCGAGCGGTGGCTCGCTCGGACAACGGCCGCCCAGACCACCGTCGGATGTCGCTGACTTGGCCACCGCCAGGGTCCGACGGCGCCCGATCCTGGGTGGACTGATCAACGAGTATTCGCAGGCAGCGTAACCGAGGCGACTTTACGAGCCCTACACCTCGCCGGACTGGATTCGTATCGAGAAACGCGACCGCCAGTTCGTCTTCGTACAGCCGGTACGCGTGGGCCGCGTGCGCTGCGATACGGCAGAAGATGCACATCTGCTCCATACCCGCCATCGTGCCTGCCCGCCTGTCCCGCGCCGTGCCACGGCAGGCTTGTGCGCCCACCACCACTGGACGGTCAGGCCGTGGTTACCGGGGGCCGTAGCGCTGCGTGGCTTCCCGTATCGCGGTGACGTAGCCGGAGCGTTGGTATCCGGCCTGGTCCTCGTCGGGTGGTACGCGCAGCATTCCGCGCAGCTCGCCTACGGCGGTGAACCCTTTGCGTCTCATCCAGTCGGCCAGGCCGTCGAGCAGCACCGTCGCGTGTTCGGGGCCGTGGCGCAGCAATGCCGAGGCGGTCATCACCACGTCGGCGCCGGCGAGGAGGTACTTGACCACGTCGCCCGCGTCCTCGACGCCGGTGGTCGCGGCCAGCGAGGCGCGCACCCGTCCGCGCAGCAGCGCGATCCAGGCGCGCGGTAGCCGCGCCTCGGCCGGGCTGGACAGTTGCACTCCGGCGGTCACTGCGAGTGTCTCGGGGTCGATGTCGGGTTGCATGAACCGGTTGAACAGGACGAGAGCGTCTGCGCCGGCCTGGTCGAGCTGGATCGCCACCTCCCCGGTCGAGCTGAAGTACGGGCTGAGCTTGACCGCGACCGGCACGCTGACGGCCGCCTTGACCCGGGTCAGGATGTCGAGGTGGCGTTGCTCGACGTCGCGGCCGGGGGTGTGCGGGTCGCCGGGCAGGTAGTAGATGTTGAGTTCGATCGCGGCCGCGCCGGCGTCCTGCATCGCGGTGGCGTAGTCGATCCAGCCTCCGGCGGTGACGCCGTTGAGGCTGGCTATGACGGGGATGTCGACCGTGGCCGCGGCGCGCTGCAGCAGGCTCAGGTAGCGGCGCGAGCCGACGTCCCCGTCGGGGGTGGGCGGCAGGTAGGTCAGCGATTCCGCGAAGCTGTCGGTGCCGGCGTCGGCCAGCCTCGCGTCCCGGTCGGCTTCGCGGCGAAGCTGCTCTTCGAACAGGGAGGGCAGCACCACCGCGGCGACGCCGGCGTCGGCAAGCCGCTGGACGCCGGCGACGGTCTGCGACAGCGGTGAGGCTGACGCGACCACGGGGTTGCGGAGGGTCAGGCCCATGTAGTTAGTGGTGAGATCCATCAGTCGGTCCTGCTCGCGTCGGCCGGGAACCGTTCGGCGCCACGGCTGGCCATCTCCTCATACACCTGCCAGCGCTGGTCGACGGCCTGCTGCGCCAGGACGTGCAGCCGCTCCGCCTCGGCCGGGTCGGCGTTGGCCAGGAGACGGTAGCGCAACTCGCGACCGGTGTAGTCGGACAGCGGGATGCGGGGCCGGGGCGAGTCGAGCAGGAACGGGTTGCCGCCTTTGGCGCGCACCACCGGGTCGTAGCGGACCAGTGGCCAGTATCCGCTGGCCACGGCCCGGTACTGCTGGTCCATACCGGTGCGCATCTCGATGCCGTGAGCGATGCAGTGGCTGTAGGCGATTACCAGGGAGGGGCCGTCGTATGCCTCCGCTTCCCGCAGTGCCCGCAGTGTCTGCTGGGGATCGGCGCCCATCGCGACCCGGGCGACATACACGTTGGCGTAGGCGATGGCCTGCAGGGCGAGGTCTTTCTTCGGGGTGGTCTTACCGGCTGCGGCGAACTTGGCGACCGCGCCGAGCGGGGTGGCCTTGGACATCTGGCCGCCGGTGTTGGAGTAGACCTCGGTGTCCAGCACGAGGACGTTGATGTTGCGCCCGCTGGCCAGGACATGATCGAGGCCACCGGAGCCGATGTCGTACGCCCAGCCGTCGCCGCCGACTATCCATACGCTACGGCGCACCAGGTGGTCGATCACGCTGCGCAGGTCGGCGACGGCCGGGTCGGCCGGGTCCAGCTGAGCGAGCCGGCGGTGGAGTTCGGCGACGCGGCCGCGTTGCGCGGCGAACTCGGACTCGCGCCGCTGGGGCGCGTCCTGGATGGCGTCGACCAGGTCCGCGCCCAACGCGTCGCGGAGCTCGGTCAGCCGGCTGCGGGCCAGGTGCAGGTGCAGGTCGGCGGCCAGCCGGAAGCCGAGGCCGAACTCGGCGTTGTCTTCGAACAGGGAGTTCGACCAGGCCGGTCCGCGTCCGTGCGCGTCGGTCGTCCACGGGGTGGTGGGCAGGTTGCCGCCGTAGATCGATGAGCAGCCGGTCGCGTTGGCGATCATGAGCCGATCGCCGAAGAGCTGGGACAGCAGCTTGAGGTAGGGCGTCTCGCCGCAGCCGGCGCAGGCGCCGGAGAACTCGAACAGCGGCAGTAGGTACTGGGCGCCGCGTACCGTGCCGAAGTCCACCCGGGACCGGTCGTTGACCGGCAGCGTCTCGAAGAACGCGATTGCCTCCCGGCCGGCGGCCAGCAGCGGTTCCCGCGGTGCGAGGTTGATGGCCTTCCGCGTCGGCTCGTTGGGTGCCTGGGCCGGGCAGGCTTCCACGCACAGTCCGCATCCGGTGCAGTCCTCCAGGTAGACCGCCAAGGTGTAGCGGGTGTCCGGCAGGCCTCGCACCTCCAGCGGCATCGACGGGAAACCGGCCGGCGCCCCATCCAGCTGGGCCTCGTCGTAGAACTTGGACCGGATGACGCTGTGCGGGCACACGAAGCTGCAGTTGCCGCACTGGATGCACAGGTCGGGATCCCAGAGCGCGACCAGGTCGGAGATGTTGCGTTTCTCGAAGGCCGTGGTGCCACTGGGGTAGGTGCCGTCCACCGGCAGCGCGCTGACCGGCAGGTCGTCGCCGCGGCCGGCCATCATCGTCGCGGTGACGCCACGCACGAACTCCGGCGCGTGCGCCGGCACGATCGGTGGCAGGTCGCGGGTCGCTGTCACCCGCGTGGGTACGTCGACGCGATGCAACGCGGACAGCGTCCGGTCGACCGCGGCGTGGTTGCGGGTGACGACGTCGGCGCCGCGCCGGCCGTACGTCTTGGTGATAGCCGCCTTGATCGCGGTGATCGCCTCTTCGCGCGGCAGCACCCCGGAGATAGCGAAGAAGCACGTCTGCAGCACGGTGTTGGTGCGCCCGGCAAGACCCGCCTCGCGGGCGACCCGGTCGGCGTCGATGGTGTAGACGTCGATGGCCTTGGCGAGGATCTGCTCCTGTACCGGGCGGGGCAGCGCCACCCAGACGTCTTCCGCCGGATGCTGGCAGTTGAGCAGCAGGGTCGCGCCGGGTGCGGCCCGGTCCAGCACGTCAATCTGGTCCAGCAGCCCGAAGTGGTGGCAGCCGACGAAGCCGGCCTGCCCGACCAGGTACGGCGCCCGGATCGGCGCCGGCCCGAAACGAAGGTGCGACACGGTCTGCGAACCGGACTTCTTCGAGTCGTACACGAAGTAGCCCTGGGCGTGCAGCCGCGGGTCGGACCCGAGGATCTTGATGGTGTTCTTGTTCGCCCCGACGGTGCCGTCCGAACCGAGGCCGAAGAAGACCGCGCGCACGGTCTCCGGCGCCTCGATGTCCAGCGCCGGGTCGTAGGGCAGGCTGGTGCCGGCGACGTCGTCGGTGATACCGATGGTGAACCGGGACCGGGGCCGGTCGCGGGCCAGTTCTGCGAACACCCCGGCGATCATGCCCGGCGTGAACTCCTTCGACCCCAGGCCGTACCGGCCGCCGATCACCGTGGGCAGCACCGCCCGATCGCCGCTCGAATGCGCCTCCGCCAACGCGGCCAGCACATCCAGGAACAGCGGCTCGCCCAGCGAACCGGGCTCCTTGGTGCGGTCGAGCACGGCGACGCGTCGCACGGTGGCCGGCAGCGCGGCCAGCAGCGCGCTGGTCGGGAACGGCCGGAACAGCCGCACCTGCAGCACACCGACCCGCTCGCCGCCCGCGGTCAGGTGGGCCACCGTCTCCCGCGCGGTCTGCGCACCCGAGCCCATCAGCACCAGAACCCGCTCGGCGCCGGGATCCCCGACGTACTCGACGATGCCGTACCGGCGGCCGGTGCGCGCCGCCACCTGGTCCATCGCCTCGGCCACAGCGTCCGGTACCCGTGCGTAGAACGGGTTGACCGTCTCGCGCCCCTGGAAGTACACATCGGGGTTCTGGGCGGTGCCGCGGATGAACGGCCGCTCCGGTGACAGCGCCCGGCCGCGGTGCGCCCGGACCAACTCCACGGGCACCAGGGCGCGCAGGTCGTCGTCGGAGAGCATCTCGATCGTGTTGAGCTCGTGCGAGGTGCGGAACCCGTCGAAGAAGTGCACGAACGGTACCCGGGTGGCCAGCGTGGCGGCCTGCGCCACCAGCGCCAGGTCGTGTGCCTCCTGCACCGATGCGGAAGCCAGCAGCGCGAACCCGGTCTGGCGCACCGCCATCACGTCGGAGTGGTCACCGAAGATCGACAGGCCCTGCGCGGCGAGGGACCGGGCGGCCACCTGCAGCACCGCCGGGGTCAGCTCGCCGGCGATCTTGTACATGTTCGGGATCATCAGCAGCAGGCCCTGCGACGCGGTGAACGTCGTGGTCAGTGCCCCGCTCTGCAGCGCCCCGTGCAGCGCACCGGCCGCCCCGCCCTCGCTCTGCATCTCCACCACCGTCGGCACGGTGCCCCACACGTTGGGCCGCCGCCCGCTCGCCCACTCGTCGGCCAGCTCCGCCATCGGCGAGGACGGCGTGATGGGGTAGATGCAGCACACCTCGTTGAGCCGGTAGGCCACCGAGGCGGCCGCCTCGTTACCGTCGACGGTCGCGCGCATCACTCCTCCTCCGCAACCATCTCGATCGCGTGCACCGGACACTGCTCGTAGCATTCGCCGCAGCCGGTGCAGCGGTCGTAGTCGAACCGGTACCGGTGCCCGACGCCCAGCTTGATGACCGCGTCCTCCGGGCACGCGCCCAGGCAGCCGTCGCACTCGAAGCAGTTGCCGCACGACAGGCACCGGCCGGCCTCGTAGCTCGCCTGCGTGACGTCCAGGCCACCGACCACCTCGGTGAAGTCCGTGACCCGTTCCAGCGGGTCGAGTTCGGGTTGGCTGCGGCGGGCGGCGTCGCCGAAGTACCACGGGTGCAGTGCGTCGAACGTGACCACGTCGTGCTTGGCCGGCCGCTGGGCCACCGCGTCACGCAGGTAGGCGTCGATGTGGCGGGCAGCCTTCTTGCCATGGCCGACGCCGACGGTGACCGTGCGCTCGCTGGGCACCATGTCCCCGCCGGCGAACACACCCGGGCAGCCGGTCATCAGCGACGTCGACACCACCACGGTGCCGTCGGCGGTGAACTCGACTCCTGGTACCTGGCGCAGGAAAGCGGAGTCGCTTCGCTGGCCCAGCGCCAGGATCACGGTATCCGCGGCGAGCGTCTCGAACCGGCCGGTGCCCTGCGGCCGGCCTGACGGGTCCAGCTCCATCACCTCGACGGTCAACTCCGGACCGTCGAACGCCGTGATCGTCCGCAGCCAGTTGATCCGTACCCCCTCCCGCTCGGCGTCTTCGGCCTCCTCGGCGTGCGCCGGCATCTGCCCGCGGGTGCGCCGGTAGACGATCAGCGCTTCGTCCGCGCCCAGCCGGCGGGCCACCCGGGCGGCATCCATCGCGGTGTTGCCACCGCCGTACACGGCCACCCGCCTCCCGATCAACGGCCGCTCGCCCGAGGCGACGCTACGCAGGAACGACACCGCGTCCACGATCCGCCCAGCCTCCCGGGCTGGGATGTCCACCCGCTTGGACAGGTGCGCGCCGACCGCGACGAAGACCGCGTCAAAACCGCCGTCGCGTCGCTCCGCGGCCAGATCCTCGACGCGGTGCCCGCAGGTGATCCGCACCCCGAGCGCGGCGATCCGCTCGATCTCGCCGGCGAGCACATCGCGGGGCAGCCGGTAGGCCGGAATGCCGTAGCGCATCATCCCGCCGGACTCCGGGCTCGCGTCCCGGATCTCGACCTGATGGCCCAGCCGGGCCAGGTGGTACGCCGCGGACAGCCCGCTGGGCCCGCCCCCCACCACCAGGACCCGCCGTCCGCTCGGCGCGGGTGGCGGGTCGAACCTCCACGCCCGCTCGAGGGCGAGATCACCCAGGAACCGCTCGACCCCGTGGATCGACACGGCGCTGTCCAGATGGGCCCGGTTGCACACGCTCTCGCAGGGGTGGTAGCACACCCGCCCGTGGATGGCGGGCAGCGGGTTGTCCCGCACCAGCTCGCGCCACGCCTGCTCGTGCCGGCCGGCCTGGACGTGTGCCAGCCAGGCCTGGATGTTCTCCCCGGCCGGGCAGCCGGCGTTGCACGGCGGCAGCAGATCCAGGTAGATCGGACGGTGTGTCCGGACCGGGCCTGCACCGGCACGCCCGTGGAGCAGATCGGGCAGCGGCGCGAGGTCGCGGCGCAGGTCGGTCGTCCCGCCCGCCTCGGCCGCACCGGGCCCCTGTGCTCGTGCCACGCTCATCCTCGCCACCTTCGCGTACGCCAGCGTCCGGCCAGCCTGTGGGCCGCATCGGGTCCACTAAGCCTTGCCGCGCAGCCGCTCCGCCCAACAGGGCCGAACCGCCCTTTTGCGGAGAGGCATATAGTCCTGGGGTGCGGAGTCGATCATCGGGCAAGGGGCGCCGCTGGAGACCGTCCGGCAGACCGCAACCGCGACGCTGCCGCCGCCGGCCGACCGGGTGCCCGACCTCATCCCGTTCGACCCACGGGCGCGAAAGGCGCTGGAACTCACCTTTCGGGAGGCCCTGCGGATGGGCCACAACTACATCGGGACCGAGCACATCCTGCTCGCGCTGCTGAAACTCGAAGACGGCACGGGCGTGCTCGCCGGCCTCGGCGTCGGCAAGGCAACCGCCGAAGCCAACATCACCGCCGCCGTGGCCGCCGCCCTCGCCGCCGCCCACGAGCAGTCGCGTTCGCAGTCCGGCGGGCATTAGTCGCCGCAACAGTCGGTCCGACGTCTTCGCGTTCGCCCTGCGGCACTGGACGGTGTCGCTGTCGCCGTCCGCGACCGCCGGCGGCCTTGCTGGCCGCGACGTTACAGCATCCACAGTGGACCGCGGGTACCTGCGGCGGCCGTTTTCATTGATGCTGATCCGTGAATAAGGTCACCATTGACGGACGCCGCGGTCCGCGGTTCCCTGATGCGCGTTCCAGCATGGTCCTGGGGAATCTGCGGACTTTTTACGGGGGAGTCCACGTGAGGCGAAGGTTGGGCGCGGCGATGTCCGCTGCGCTTTTGTTAGGGCTGGTCGTCGGTTGTGCCGACGGATCTGACAAGCCCGAATCCGGCCCGTCGAAGGGCGCGAAGGCCGCCGAGGCGTGGCGCGACGACCTGAAGCCGGCGGCGAGTGCAGCAAAGGTGGGTGGATCAGGCACACCGTGCGCGTTGCCGGTGTCGTTCGATCTGGCCCAGTCCTGGCTTGCTAAGCCGGTGGCCGGAGACCCGGCCGGCGGCCTCGGCAAGCAGGGCGACCTCACGCTGCGATGCGAGGTGGATGCCAAGCCGGCGGGGCATCTCGGGTTCCTGCGCGTGTGGGCTGGCGGCAAGGCCGGCGATGATCCGGCCAAGGCCCTCGACAGCTTCCTGGCCGCCGATCGGAACCTCATCGACCGCCAGCAGCGTGCCACCAAGGCCGGTGCGTTGTCTGCCGCCGAGGTCACCTACGTGCGCGACAACCCGGCGGTCGGCAGCCGTAAGCGGGAGCGGGCGCTCGCCGTGTCGACCCCGAAAGGCGTGGTCGTTCTCGCACTCGGCGGGCTCGACACCGGGGAGCACGAGCAGATGCTTCCCGCGTACCAGCTGGCCAAGCAGAGCCTGACCGTCACCGCCTGACCGGACCACTGTCCGCCGCCCCGTCGGCGCCCGCTGAAGGCGGCGCCGCCCGGTCGGCACTTTTCTCTCCGCCGCAAGCCCAGGTCGACCCGTGGGGCGTGGTCGCGTTCACGCATCGCCGCATACCCCCATCCTTCAACAGAAACGGCATCCGGATGCGAACAGCAGTCCAACGCCGCCGAGGCCCCGCGCGAGCGGCGACACTCATCGCCCTCACCACGGTCGCGTCCTTGGCGACGACGTTTATCGACCCATCCGCGGTGCCCGCGCAGGCGGCACCGGTGGGGCGGGCGCTCGCCGAGAATCCCCCGGCGGCCGGTACGCAGTTGGCGTACTACCAGTTCACCGACTATGACCGGGACGGCAAGGCACAGAACGGCACCGGTGGCCCGGACGCAACCTTGCAGAACGGCGCCGAAATCACCAACGAGTCGGTGTGGCCGCAAGCCAACTTCGGCAGATCGCTTCACCTCGACGGCGTCGACGATCACCTGTCCGCCCCGGTGGTCGTGCCGACTGACGGCTCGTTCACGGTGACTGCCTGGGCCAAGCTGGACAAGGTCGACCGGTCGCAGGTAGTGCTGTCGCAGGACGGCGCCACGGTGTCGAGCTTCTACCTGAAGGCTGATCCGAACGGCAAGTGGACGTTCGGCATGCCGAAGTCGGACTCGGAGACAGCGGGTTCGGACACCGCGACCGGTCCGACCGCGGTAGCTGGGGAGTGGACGCAGCTCGCCGGGGTGTTCGACGCTGCGGCGAAGGAGATGCGCCTCTACGTCAACGGTACGAAGGTTTCGACGGTCAAGCACACCGCCGGCTGGGTGGCCGGCGGTGGATTGCAGGCCGGGCGGGGTCTGAAAGCCGGCAAGGCGTCCGATTTCGTGGGCGGCAACCTCGACGAGGTGCACGTCTGGAAAGAGGCGGTCTCCGAGGAGGCCCTCGGCGAGCTGGTCGTGGGGCCGGCGCTCGCCCGGGCCGACCGGTGCGACGTGGGGCACTGGCTGCACGCGGGCGGGCCTGAGGTGAAGGCGGTCGCGAGCACGGCCCTGGCCGGTACCGACCACGACCGCCGCGCGGTCTACCAGACGCTCGGGATCATGCCGCACCAGTTGGAGGTCGCCTCCAACCGCGACCAGGACGCCTATCTGGCCGTCTACCGCGCTCAGGCGGACCGGTACACCGCGTGGGGTGCGGTCCTCGACGGGTACGAGATGTGGGGGTCCGACGACTTCATCACTTTCCACCAGGTGCCGCAGTACGGCGAGGACGTGCACCGGTTCCTGATGGAGCGCAACGACCAGACGTTCCACGACTATCTGTCGCCGCCGCCGCTGCCCAAGCCGGCGCAGCCGGCGCTGGACCGGGCATTGGCGGTCGCGGCGGACATGCGGTCCGCCGGTGCGGCCGGGGCGCCGGAGGACTGGCAGGTCAAGACCTGGTCGGCAAACGAGGTGGCACGATTCCTGCGCTTCGGCGGGTACCCGACGACCGCGCCCACGCCGGGTTCGCCGGAGTTCCGGATGGAGGTCGAGTCGGTCAAGATCGCGTGGGCGGACTGCGATCCGAGTGACCCGGACGGCACTGTGCAGCCGGGTAGTTGGTTCGGCGAGCCGGGTCCGCTGGCCGAGGTGACGACCACGGCGAAGCGGGAGTGGAACGCCGAGTTGGCCGCGCAGGCCGCGCCGCGTAACGCCATCGTCAACGCCGAGATCCAAACGATGAAGGACGTACGGACCGCGTCCGATGCGATGATCGAGACGCAGGGCCAGGCGTGGTTGGCGGGGCAGCTGCTGAATTGGCAGAAGCTGTGGCTCGGCCGGCCCAAGACCTATCCGAACTACCCGACGGCCGCCCAGTTCACCAAGGCGAACAAGGATCTGGCCACCGCCCGGGACCGGGTGGCGGCGCAGCTCACCACCGCCCAGAACGCCGCCGCGTCGGCGAAGACCCAGGTCGGCAAGGTGACCGCGGCGCAGAAGCAGGCCGCTGACATCGCCACCGCGAACGGCACCCCGATGTATCGGGGGCTGGCCTATGCCCAGCAGTCGGCGCAGGTGGCGAAGGCTTCGGCGGCGGCTGCGCAGGCGGCGTCGAAGGCGATCGAGACCACGCTGAACGCGGTGAAGGCGGCCAACGCCGACGGTAAGGCGTTGCAGGCCCTGGCGCTGACTCAGCAGGCGGCCCAGCAGGCGGAGTTCCGCCGGGTGGCCGCGCAGGAGGCGGCGGCGCAGGCGAAGGCGGCGGCGGACGCGGCGGCGAACCAGGCCGCGCAGGCCGCGCAGATGGCGGTCCGGGCCAAGGACGACCGGGCCAAGGCCGAGAAGGCTGAAGCCGCGGCGAAGGCCGCCGCGGAGGGGGCACATCAGAAGCGGCTGGTCGCGGAGAAGGAGCGCGGCAACGCCGCCGCCGCTCGGGCCAAAGCCGACGCCGAGCGGGCCAAGGCCAACGAAGCGGAGGCCCGTGCCCAACAGCAGGAGGCCGTTGCGGCTGGCGCGCTCCGGAGGGCACAGGGTGCCGGACAGACGGCGCTGAACAAGGCGCTCGCCGCGGAAGAAGCAGAAGGCCGGGCCGGCGAGGCGCGGGACGCCGCAGTGGCGGCCGAGCAGCGCCGCGACTCGTTGGCCGCCCGAGCGAGAGCGACAGAAGCGGCGGCGGCTGCTGCCGACGGCACCGCCGACGCGAAGGAGGCAAGGGCCGCGGCGAACGAGGCCAGGGCCGACGCCAACGAGGCGTCGGGCGCGGCGACCGCGGCGCGTACTGCAGCCAACGAGGCCAGCGCGGCTGCGGTGGCCGCCCGCGCGGCGGCAACCGAGGCAAACGGCGCGGCGGAACGCGCCCGGGCTGCGGCCGACGGGGCGCAGGCGGACGCCAACACCGCACACTCGCAGGCCGCCACTGCGCACTACGCCGCGGCTGACGCCATCAACGCATCGCAGGCCGCCGCGGACAATGTCAAGGCTGCCGAGGCCGAGGCACAGAAGGCACTCGCCGCTACGGCGACGGCGCGCGCCGAAGCGGCCGAGGCGCGCAACCAGGCCAACATCGCGCAGGAGCAGAGTGCCCGGACCGCCGGGCAAGCGTACGCGGCGGCGCAGGCGGCGGTGGCCGGCCGGGACGCCGCGTTGGGCGCGGTCAGCGCGGCCAAGGACGCAATCTCGATCGGTACGCCGTACCGGGACGGGGACGCCTCGGCGGGTCTGGCCGTGCTGATCGGTCAGAACGCGAAAACCCTCGCCGAGCAGCAGTCCGCCGCCGGCCAGGTACGGGCGGACGAGGCGGCAAGGGCCGCGCAGGCGGCTAGGGACGCCGCCGCCCGGGCCGACGCCGATGCCAAGGTAGCCGCGAACGCCGCCGCGGCCGCGGCCGCCGACGCCGCCAGGGCGTTGGAGTCGGTCAAGCAGGCCCGCATCTCCGCGGCCGCAGCGGCGACCGACGCCGCCGCGGCGCAGCGGGCCGCGGCCAACGCCGCCGAGTACGACCGCCAGGCGGCCGAGGACGCGGCGGCTGCCAACCAGGCTGCCAACAGCGCTGAAAGCGACGCGGCCGCGGCCCGCGCAGCAGCGACCGACGCCGAACGTGACGCCGCCTCGGCCCGGGCCGCCGCGGACAACGCCGAACGCGACGCCGCCAATGCCCGCGCGGTCGCCGCGAAAGCGGACGAGGACGCCACCGCTGCGGAACTCGCCGCGGCTAACGCACGTGCGGACGCGGCGGAAGCTGACCGGGCGGCGACCCAGGCCGAGGATGAGGACCGCCGCGACGAGCAGGAACGGCGTGCCGCAAGGCTGAACGGTGGCTCTGATGCACCGGGCGGCGGTGGTGCTGCGTTGACCGCCGAGGAGGAGCAGATCCTCCGCCAGCAGTGCGGTCAGTCCTGTGTGGACGAGTATCGCAAGGCACTCGCCGACGCCGGGAAGACCATCCTGCAGTGGATTCAGGAAAACGGCGTGCAGGTACTGCTCGATGTCATCGGCTACACCGACCTGAAGAACTGCTTCACCACCGGTGATGTCGAAGCCTGCCTGTGGACGTTGGTCAACGTGGCGTCGCTGGTCGCCGTGGCCGGCAAGCTGCCCGCTGTCAGCAAGGCGATCGTCCGGGTTGGCTCAGGCATCACCAAGTTCCTCGAGGCGGCCGAGGCGGGCCGACGGACGTTGGACCGACTCCGCAAGATCATCGAGCGGTTCCGGAAGGTACCGACGCCGCCATGCAAGATTAAGAGCGCCGCGCGGGCCGCTCCCAAGAGCACCGGGAAGCAACGGTCCGGGACCGTGCGCGCCAACGGGCTACCCATACCGTGCTTCGGAGCGGGAATCACCGCTGGCAAGAACTTCAAGCAGCACTACCTCGACCATAGGGCGCTACTCGAGAAGGTGCTAGGCAAGAGGTACCCGAAGTGGAAGGTCGACGAGGGTGCTGAGTTCCTCGCGGACCTGCATGAGATGGTCAAGTCTGGTCGGCTCGAGTACGAGGGAATGGGCACGTTGGGCAAGGACCAGCCGGCGGGACACGTCTTCCGGGGCGAAGGACTTACGTTTGTGTCGAAAGAGAATGGGGAGTTCTGGACCCTTCTGACGAGCGGTCAAGGTAAGGATCTCGGCATTGTGATGGTTGGCTAGTGCCGGGCCGGATGGGAGTTGAGGTGGGCGTCCTCGAGAGCCTTTTCACGTCGCTGGTGGCCGTGGAGGTATCCGACGTCCTGGCTCAGGGGTTCATCGAGCGGGACAGCACTCCGCCGAAGTTCGTTCCACTGGCGCGGGTGTGGTACCTCGAACTGGACGATGGATTCCTGCGGTTGGAATCCGTCCGCGACGAGGTCCAGCTGGTTATGCGACGGGTATCCGAGATCGAACCGCCGAAGGAGCTCGATGCAGAGGACGAGGAGTTCGCCTTGGCGTCCCATGGGGCACTCTTCTTCGACACCGCCGGACCCGCCCTACCCATCACGAAAATCCGGTACGTGACCAACGAGAGATCTGACCTGGAGAAAGGTGTGCTGCGATACGTCGAGTTCGAGCTGTTGAACTCGCAGCGGATCGTGTTCGATCCGAAGTGGCATTACGGAATCAGGCCTGGACCGACCGGTATGTATGAACGGCTGGTGGCGGAGAGCAGGCAGTCCGAGAAATCCGTAGCGGAGTACTTCTGGGTTCCCTAAAGAGGCTCCGCCTCGGACCGTCGAGGTGGGTGGCCGCTGTTCGTGGTGACGGTACGGCTGGTTGAGCGTTGAGCAGGGCATCTCCATCGATGTGGGAGGTGCCCGATGGCGAAGCGTCCGGTCACGGTCAACGA
>WNGE01008876.1_pt1 | contig 24944 bp, 22 predicted proteins | sample 5400651 | NCBI WGS metagenome assembly WNGE01 (sample SAMN13153370, study PRJNA577476) | soil metagenome | isolation source: 60 cm soil or saprolite under grassland replicate 2 | place: USA:California | collected 2016-06-15
GCCCAGATGGCTATTCCGAAAAGCCACGGCAGCGGCGTCCAGAAGGAGTGTAAATTCGCCAGGATCAAAAGGCAGATTATGGCGCTTAACGTAATGAGTCCGACGAGTCTCTGTAGGGTTTTCGCCGGGAGGAATTTGCGCTCTATTTTCCTAGCTGGACTTGCCGGGTGTGGATTGCGGGCTCTTGCGGGTTTTTTCTCTGCCACGACTATTCTTCACCCAGATCGATCAGTGGATCAACACGTAAACCGGTGGGAGGCCTTTAGTCGGGCGGGTTAATCGATTGTCGTGCGTCGCACAGCTGAAGAATAATAGAAGCTATCACGTCCGGTAATTCAGTCCGTGAGCAGAGTTCCCATCCAGCTGACAAGGAGGCCGACGGCCAAAAATACCAGTGTCATCGGGTTGCGCTGTTCGATGCGGTGAACTTGCGGCAGAATGTCGGCGGTGGCGATGGCCAGGAACGTTCCGGCCGATATGCCAATGGCAACCGCGATATTTTCCGCAGAAAGGGTGCGAAAGAAAAGATAAGAGACAAGCGCGCCGACGGGTGTGGTCAGTGAGAAAAGTAAGCTCAGCAGACCGACCTGACGCCGGGGCCAACCGGCGGCAAGCAAAATCGAAGAGATCGAAATGCTGTCGGGCATTTTGTGAATAATCACAGCGAGCAAGACGACGGCGCCGAGTTCCGGCAGGAGCAAGCCTGCGCCGAGAGCAATGCCATCGAGCAGACTGTGAAGCGATATGCCGAGAAAGGCCGGGATCCCCATTTGATGAAAGTCGCAATCGAGCTCTTCGCAGGCGTGAACGAAAACGAAGCGCTCCATGACAAAAATTAGCAGAAAGCCGGCCAAGATAGGCCAACCGATCGTGCCGGTGAGCACCCGGCCGATTTCCGGTAGCATGTGAAAAAAACCGCGCCTAACAACACACCCGCGCTGAAGCTCAGCAAAAGGGCTAACGCTCGCTGCGAGAGTTTGCGCAGGAGCGGCAAAAACCCACCGACCAGAGAAATGAAAATGACTGTCGGTAAATAGATTGCTAATGCGGCCATAGAGTTGCGATGAGGCCCGAAGCTAACATAGGCCTGGAAGTGTGGCAAACTTGACGCGAAATCGGATAAGCACAAACAGAGAATTACTGGAGAACAGCCGTGCTGCTCAGTTCAAAGTGCAAGGTTCAATGTTCAACGTAACTCCCGGGTGGTTTGACTTTGAATCTTAAGCGGTATTTCTGGTCTTAGTATACGTAGTGTAGCCTGACCCGTCCGAGACCCAGGTTGTCCTCGGCACTTCTGATCCGCTCGCTGGTGCCAAGGTCCTGCCAAAAACCTTCGAAGCAAAATCCATAAAGCGCTTCGCCTGCCAGCAGCATTTTGGGATAAGTCTCCTTGGTCGTGCTGAATTTTTGCCGCGCTTCACTGGCATTCATGTAGTCGAAAACCTTGGGCTCCAAAATCTGTACGCCGGTAAACATCAGCTTGCGAATCGGCCCAGACGGGCCAATCGGCGCTTTGCTTTGCAGAAAGCGACAGATTTTTCCTCTGTCGTCCACGTCCATCGAGCCGTATTGATCGGCATTTTCGTCGGGACGAAGGACCAGAGTTGCCGCGGCGCTCATTTTTTTATGAAAAGCGATGGCTTCAGCAAGATTCAAATCGATGAGCGCGTCAGTATTGATCACGATGAAAGTGCCGTCGCGCAGAAAGGGTTTGGCTTTGCAAAGCCCACCGCCGGTATCCAACAATTCCGGTTCGTCGGAGTAAGTAATCTCTACGCCAAGCTTTTTGCCGTCACCCAGATACTTTTCGATTTGCTCGCCGAATTGATGCAAATTGATGATGATCTCGCGAATCCCGTAGTGGCGCAGCAACAGCAGCGGATACTCGATCATCGGCCGGCCGGCAACGGGTACGAGGGCCTTGGGTATGTTGTCGGTGATCGGGCGCAAGCGCGTTCCCTGGCCGGCGGCGAGCACCATCGCCTTCATGCCATTGCCTCAAAATGTTCCTCGAGCAGCGGCAGGACATCCCTCGCTTGCGCGACGTGCGCGAGATTGCGTTTCAAGCGTCGCACGGTCGGCGGAACGAATTTCATGTAGCCCGACTTTCCCTTCACTTGGTCAAGATAATAAAAGCGACCGACGACCTTTAGGTCCCTTTGAATCGCCGATAGGCGATAGATTTCGAAAAATTCATCTGCCTGGATTGTGAGACCTTCGAGATCGGACTTCTGGTCGATGTAATAACGAACCAGATGGACTTCTAGAGGCGGCTGAATGATGCTGTCGGTGACGCGATCATTGAGCAGCGACGCGAGATCGTATTGCGGCGGCGCCAGCAAGGCATCTTGGAAATCGATGACACGCACCGCTTCGTCATGAATCATCAAATTCCAGCTATGATAATCGCGATGGTTCAAGCAGGTGGTTTGGCGGTCCAATATTTCGGCGATTTTCGCGAAGGTTTTTCTCAACTCATCGATGGCTGTGGCCTCGACTTGCGCGCCGGGACGCTTCTCCAAGCCGTACTCGATAAAATGTTCGAACTCCCAATTGTAAAGCTTGAAGTCGAAACGCTGCTGGAAGGCGATACAAGACTCGTCTCTTTGTTTGCTACCGCGAACCTGCAAGTTCAAAAGCTCATCGATGGCCTTTCGGTACCAAGCGATGATCTCGCGCTCCGGCAGTCCTTGGACGCGATCCCATAGCGCGGTGTCGCCCAAGTCTTCGAGCAAGAGAATGCCTTCACGTTCCCATTGGCCGTAGAGCTTGGGAACCTTCACCCCGATGTTGCTGAGAAAGCGATGTACGTTCAAGAACGGCAATTCGCTGGGGCCTTCTTTAAAAATTGCCAATTCTTCGCTGGAGAGCGGCAACCCAGCGCCGGAGGGTAGCTCCATCACGACGACGGATTTGGGCGCGCCCGGTCCGCTAAGGTGAGCGCGATAGTAGCGCCGGCTCGACGCATCACCGGCGAGCGGTGCGAGCGAATCCAGCGTTACACCGGCGCCAAACAGGGCGTGGATCTTGTCGGCGATGCGCTGAGAAATCTGCTTGATCACCTTCGGCCTTTGCTTGGGCTGGTTGACGATTTGGCTGGATGGAAGCGCGATCCGTTCGTCATGGCTCGCCGGCGACCGCCGGCGCGCTAGACCTCTCAGGAGCCACCGAAGCCGATGGTGACCTTACCGGCTTCGACGATGACGGGAACATTGCGGCGGCCCTTGGCAAGTTGCAACATTCGTGCAAGACCTTGCTCGTCTTCCAATACGTTGACGTACTCGACAGGAATTTTGCGGCGGGCATAAGCCTCCCGGGCGCCCGAGGTGTAGGGTCAGAGGTCTTTCCCAAAGATAAGAACTTTTTCGTCCATTTTTTGCTTAACCAAGAGCCTTTAACAACAAAAATAAGCGGGCGTCAGCTAAATTGCAAGTGAACCGACCCCTATGTTACTTTCGTAAAAATTTCTTTCACTTAATTCGAGGACGGAGCCTAATCTGTGTCGATCCGCATCGCCATTGCTCAGATCAATCCGAAGCTTGGAGATCTCAAAGCCAACCTTACCCTTTATGAAGAAAAAATTCGCCAAGGCATCAAAGAGCGAGCCCAGTTCCTGCTTTTCCCCGAGCTAAGCCTCACCGGTTACTATCTCCGTGACACGGTTCCTAGTGTCGCGCTGACGATGAAGTCAGCGGAAATAACCAAGCTCAAACAGCTTAGCCGCGAGCTGTCCTTCGTTGCCGGACTGGTCGAAGAAAGCGCAGACCACCGGTTTTTCAACGCTGCGGTCTATTTCGAAGACGGTGAAGTCCGCCATGTGCACCGCAAAGTTTATCTGCCGACCTACGGCATGTTTGACGAGCAGCGCTATTTCGCCGCCGGCGACCGCCTTCGCGCGTTTGATTCAAAATTCGGCCGCCTGGCGCTCTTGATCTGCGAAGATCTATGGCACCCATCGACGATCAACGTCGCGGCGTTGGATGGCGCACTCGCCGTGCTGTGCCCGTCAGCGAGCCCGTTGCGCGGCATCGTTGACGCGCAGGTGCAGGACGACAACGCGCGTTATTGGGAGATGATCAACGCGGCGTATGCCGAGACCTACAGCCTGTTCATGATCTACGGCAACCGCTGTGGCTTCGAAGACGGCGTTGGCTTTTGGGGCGGCTCGGAGATCGTCGATCCGTTCGGCCAGCGTCTCGCCAAGGCGAAGTACTATGAGGAAGATTTTATTGTCGCCGACATACCTTTGGAATCGGTCCGCCGTAAACGAACCATTTCGCCGCTGCTGCGTGATGAAGACATCGATCTGACGATCAATGAATTGATGAGAATTCGCGAGCGGCCGGCGGAAGCGAAAGTCGTTCAAAAGTTCAAGGGTGCAAAGGTTCAAAGAGTCGTGAAAGCTAGGACAAGAAAGCGCCGGCCGCCGGCCGTCAGGCGAAAGCTTCGATGAGTCAAATTCCCACCAACACGGCTCTTCTGCGTGAAATTTTGACGGGATTTATTCGCAACGAAGTACAGAAGACCGGGATGACGCGAGTCATCGTCGGTTTATCGGGCGGCGTGGATTCCGCGCTGAGCGCCATGCTCGCAGCCGAAGCCCTTGGCCCGAGAAACGTTTTGGCGATTTTGATGCCTTACAGAAGCTCCCATTCCGATAGCCTGGCGCACGCTGAAATGGTCGTACAGAAAAGCGCCATCGAATCTCTATCGGTCGACATTTCGCCGCAAATCGATGCCTATTTTGAGCACTTCCCGGACGCCGATTCCCGGCGTCGCGGCAACAAGATGGCGCGCGAGCGCATGACGATTCTGTACGATCATTCGGCGCGCTGGAACGGTCTGGTTCTGGGGACGAGCAATAAGACAGAATTGCTGCTCGGCTATGGGACGCTCTACGGCGACATGGCGTCCGCGATCAATCCCCTCGGCGATCTCTATAAGACCCAGGTCTGGGCCTTGGCCGAAGCGATCGGCGTGCCCGAGGTGATCGTCAGCAAAGTGCCATCGGCAGATCTTTGGCTGGGACAAACTGATGAAGGAGAACTGGGATTCACGTACCTCGATGTAGACAAACTGCTCTACCTGATGGTTGATCAACGCTATACCAAGCCGGAGTTGTGCGCTGCCGGTTTTCCCGAACGATTTGTCGAAGACGTCGCCATGCGCATCATGATGTCGCAATTCAAGCGGCGCCTGCCGGTGATCGCCAAGGTCTCGCAAAGAACCATCGACCGTGACTTTCGCTATTCGAGAGATTGGGGGAAGTGAGGATTGAGGATCGAGGATAGAGGATAGAGAATGGAAGGCAGAGATCGAGGCTAGCGCGATCCTTCATCTTCCATCCTCGATCCTCGAAACGGATTCATGCGATGGCTGGCATCCTTTACGTCGTTGCGACTCCGATCGGCAACCTCGAAGACATTACGCTACGCGCGATTCGGGTTCTCAAGGAAGTCAATCTACTCGCCGCCGAGGACACGCGGCACACACAGATTCTGCTCAGCCGCTACGATATTCACACGCCGCTCACCAGCTATCACGAGCATAACGAACGGACTAAGGCGCAGACGCTCGTTGAACGGCTAGTCCGCGGCGAGAGCATCGCACTGCTTTCCGATGCCGGCACTCCGGCGATCTCCGACCCCGGTTATCGGCTGGTTGTTGAAGCGGTTCGCGCCGGCGTTCGGATTATTCCACTTCCCGGGCCGTCGGCAGTAGCGGCGGTCTTGAGCGCCAGCGGTTTGCCTACGGATCGTTTCGTTTTCGAGGGCTTCCTCCCGGCCAAGAAGCAAGAAAGACGAGCAAAGCTGCAAGCGCTTCGGAACGAGACCAGAACGGTCATCCTTTACGAGGCGCCACACCGTCTGAAAGAATCGCTGGTCGATATGCAGCTGATTCTAGGCGACCGCGAAATCGTCATCGGCCGCGAGGTCAGCAAAGTTCACGAAGAGTTCTTGCGCGGCATGATAGTGGAGATCATGGTTCAGCTCGCCGACCGGGAGGTAAAGGGCGAGATTACAATCCTTGTGCGTGGCTCTACCGAGGGCTTGCAAGTTGCCGAGGAAGAACTTAAGGCGGCGATCCGTCAACTCGCAGCGGGTGGAATGGGCGTTAAACCCATCTCGGAATTTCTCAGTCAACGATATCAACTTTCGAAGCGAAAGATTTATCAAATGGCTTTACAGATGAAAGGCTCGACGGGACGCTGATTAGGGCATTCGCCTAGTGCTTGATCGTAAAGCTGCGAAAAGCATGCTGCGGAGTTTCCCAACGGACATCGACATGGCTCACGCGAGCGCCGGACGGGCCGTGGCGACACCACGCGATCAATTCCTCGAGCTTCGCCCTGGCGCCTTCGGCGATGGCCTCCACAGATCCATCGAGACAATTCATGACCCATCCCGTGAGCCCGAGGCTTTGCGCTTCCTGGAGCGCCGAAGCGCGAAAATAAACGCCTTGGACTCGGCCGGCAATTTTCAAATGGACGCGGGCCGTCTCGGAAGCACTGTCCATACTGATTTCCTATTTTATCTAGCCCACGTGTGCCCACGCCGCAAGCCCGGTATTGAGGTCCAAAGCAGACAGCAAAAGATTTGACAAGCGAGGTGCGACTTTTGTAGGCTGGCGCCGTTTTCGGAAGGGTCTGGTTACCGAAGAGCGTGCCGAGAGAGAGAGAGTGGTTCCCGTATGAGACCCGGTTGCGGCCTTGCCCTTTGGCTAAGTCGATCCCGACACACTGAGCATTCGTTGATCCAACAAGGAGGGCCGAGATGGGAGCAAAGCTATACGTTGGCAACCTTTCCTACAATGTGACAGAGGAGAGGCTCCAGCAGCACTTCGCGCAACATGGTTCGGTGGTCAGCGCGCGGATCATCACGGACAAGTTCAGCGGCCGGTCGAAGGGTTTCGGCTTCGTCGAAATGAGCTCCGACCAAGAAGCCGAGAAGGCGACCAATGCGCTGAACGGCACAGACTTCGAGGGCAGGAATATCGTTGTCAGCGAAGCGCGCCCCCAGGCACCGCGCTCGCCACGTCCGGGAGGCGGGGGTGGTTACGGCAGCGGCCGACCGCCGCGGCGCGATCGTTATTGATTACCGCGTTAGTAATTGCAAAAATTCCTCTTCACTGAGGACCCGAACTCCGAGCTCCTGGGCTTTTTTTAGTTTGGAGCCGGGATCGGCGCCCGCCACGACGTAGGTTGTACTGCGGCTCACACTCGAGGTGACCCGCCCGCCCAGCGCTTCGATTCGTTTCTGCGCCTCCGGGCGCGACATGCTCTCCAGCCCGCCAGTGAGAACGAAACTCGCGCCGCTCAAGGTGCCGCTTTTCTTCGGCTCGGTTTTGAACTGCAGTCCCGCTTCAAGAAGTTTTTCGATCACTTGATGATTCGCATCTTGGGCAAAAAAGTGCGCGATGGTCTTGGCCACTTCGGGACCGATTTCCCGCACTTCCATCAAATCCTCTTCGGATGCATGCTCGATCTTTTTCAAGTCGCCGAAATGGTCAGCCAGCAGTTTGGCCGTCGCTTCGCCGACATGGCGAATTCCCAACGCGGTCAAGCAGCGCGGCAGCGTCGAGTATTTGCTTCGCGACAAAGCATCGAGCAGGTTTTGCGCCGACTTCTCGGCCATTCGCTCTAGGCCGGCCAGCTGCGGCTTCGTCAGATGGTAAAGGTCGGCCACGTCGTGAACCATGCCGCGCTCGACCAGCTGGTCGATCAATTTCTCACCCAGCCCTTCAATATCCAGGGCGCCGCGCGAGCCGAAGAATTTCAGACTCTCTTTAAGCTTTGCCGGACAGGAAATGCCGATGCACCGGTAGGCGGCTTCACCTTCTTCGCGAAAAACCCCCGAGCCGCAAACCGGACAGCGCTCGGGCATGACGAATTTCTTTTCCTCTCCGGTGCGGTTCTCCTCGATGACTTTGACAACGTACGGAATGACATCGCCGGCGCGCTCGACGAGCACGGTGTCGCCAATACGAATATCCTTGCGGGCGATCTCGTCCATATTGTGCAGCGACGCGCTTTTGACGATCACGCCACCGATCGGTACCGGCACCAAGCTCGCCACCGGGGTTAGCGTGCCGGTGCGGCCGACGTTGGGCTGAATGTCGAGAATGCGTGTAGTGGCCTGGCGCGGCTTAAACTTGTAGGCAATCGCCCAACGCGGCGAGCGGGCGATCTGGCCCAGGCGTTGTTGGAACTGGGTGCTGTTAACTTTCACGACCAGCCCGTCGATCTCATAGGGAAGCTCGTCGCGCCGGGCTTCAATTTCGTCACGGTAGCGAAAAACTTCCGCAAGGCCCCGGCATACGCGGCCCAGTGGCACGGGCTTCAGTCCCCACTGCTGAAGAGCGTCACGAAACTCCCAATGGGTGGAAAAGCTTACGCCCTCGATAATACCCGTGCCGTGGCAAAAGATGTCCAAGGGCCGTTTGGCTGTGATCGTCGAATCGAGCTGCTTTAACGATCCCGCAGCAGCGTTTCGCGGGTTGGCAAAAACCGGTTTACCTTCTTCTTCACGCTCGCGATTCATTTTTTGAAACGCGTCCAGCGGCAGAAACACTTCGCCGCGCACTTCAAGGCGTGGCGGAATAACGCCTCCGTCGCCGCGCAAGGGCGGAATAACGCCTCCGTCGCCGCGCAAGGCTAGCGGGATCGAGCGAATGGTTTTGAGATTTAGCGTGATGTCTTCGCCATTGACCCCGTCCCCACGAGTCGAGCCAACGATGAATTTGCCGTCCACGTACACGAGTTCCACTGCCAGGCCGTCGATCTTAGGCTCGACGGCGTACTCCAGAGCATCGCGGTGCTTGAGAAATCGTTGAATTCTTTCCTCAAACTCCTCGAGTTCTTCAGGGCCGGTGGCGTTGTTGAGCGACAGCATCGCCATGGTGTGCTGGACGGTGGAAAATTTCTCCAAGGGCGGCGCGCCGACCTTTTGCGTCGGTGAGTCCGGCGTGGCGAGTTCCGGATGGGCTTTTTCCAGGTCCACCAGCCGGCTAAATAGCCGGTCGTATTCGGCGTCGCTGATCAGCGGATTGTCGAGAACATGATACTGGTAGTTATGTTTGTCGATCTCTCGACGCAATTCGAGGATTTCATTCTCAGCGCGGTCGCGGGATGTTTTGGCCATAGCGTTCAAGCGTTTGAAAGGTGTAAAATAACACTTCTAAACGGCCTCGAAAAAAAAGCTACCATAGTTAACCAACCGAATGAAGCTAATCACCAAGCTACGTTGACCCCCTACAGCTGTTATGTTAACCATCCAATTAATGCGTATGCGCTCGATTCGGACGGTGGTTTTTGTTGCTATTTTGTCGGGGTGCGCGACCGCTGTACCCGAGCAAAAACCAGTCTTTGATGAACTAGCCTGGATTCCGGAACCGCCCTTTCGCAATCACCAAAAGATCGAAATTCCCGCCGAGGCGCAAGCCTACAGTCATTTTCTAAAGGCGCAAATGTTGCTCGGCGATGGCGACTTCGAAGCGGCGCTCAAAGAATTTGAAGCCGCGGCGCAGGCCGTCCCGAGCGACGCGTTTTTGCGTTTTCGCTTGGCGGCGCTATACCTGCGCAAGGGCGATCTCAAGAAAGCCTTGGAGGAGGCGGAAGCCGCGGCCAAGCTGGATCCCAAAACCGTCGACCATCACCTGCTTCTGGCCGGCCTGTATTCGTCGTTGGGTGACAATCAAAAGGGACTCAGTGAGTACAATGAAGTGCTTGCGCTCGACCCGAATAATCAGGAAGCGTTGCTCTATCTCGGTGCCTTGTACCTGCAAATGGAAGATTACGCGCGGGCGACGCAACGGTTAGAACAGCTTTTGAAGAGCACCCCGGATTCGGTCCTTGGTCACTACTATCTTGGTCGTGTGCGTGCCCGCAGCAAGCTCTACCTTGCCGCCGAGCAGAGCTACCGCAAGGCGCTGGAGCTCAATCCCAAGTCCGAAGCCGTGCTACTGGATTTGGCCCTGGTTTACGAGCTCCAGGGAAAAACCGAGGATGCGATCCAAACCTACCAGCGTTTGCTGCAGGTGAACGCGCAGAACGTGTGGGCACGCAAACGCCTGGGCGAGCTCTATGTCGGCCAAAACAAGCTCGACGAAGCCTTGCGCCAGTTTGAATCTCTCGAAGGTGCCGAGACCGACCCGCGCGAGACCCGGATCAAGATCGGGCTGATATCCTTCGAAAAGGGCGATTTTGAGCGGGCGGCAACGGAGTTTAATCTGGTCTTGGCGGGCGACCCGGACAATGATCGCGCGCGCTATTATCTCGGCGCGACCTACGTTGAACTAAGGGCCGACGATAAGGCGCTGGAAGCCTTCGAGCGCGTCCCGGAGAAGAGCGAGCTATTTATCGATGCTCGCGTTCAAGCCGCGTATCTTTATGATCGCAAAGAGCAAATCCCAAAGGCCATCGAGGTTTTGCAACCGGCCTTGAAAAAGCGCAACGACCGAAAAGAAATTTACGCGTTTCTAAGCGCGCTTTATCGCAAGACCAAGGAGTATCCCAAAGCGATCCAGTCGATGGAACGGGTCGTCGTGCTCGACCCCAAGAGCGATGAGGCACATTTTCAACTGGGCGCGCTCTACGATGAGAACAAAAATAGAGACAAATCGATCGCCAGCATGAAGAAGGCGATCGAGCTCAACCCGAAAAATGCCGCCGCGCTCAATTATCTCGGCTACACCTGGGCCGAGATGGGCGTGCAACTAGAGGAAGCCGAAGACTTGATTCAGCGCGCGCTCAAAATTCAACCCAACGATGGGTTCTATATCGATAGCTTGGGCTGGGTTTACTATCAGAAGGGCGATTATCCCAAGGCCGTGGAGCAGCTTGAGCGCGCGGTCGAGATCACCGTCGATGATCCGACGATTATTGAGCACTTGGGTGACGCTTACGAAAAGGCCGGCAGGCCCGATAACGCGTTAACGCGCTATCGCGACGCGTTGAAACGGACCAAAGAAACCGACCAGATCAAACGCATCCGCGATAAGATCCAGCGCCTGGAGAAAAAAGTTTGACTCCGTCCCCCAAGCGGCCATTGGCCGGCTCCTTTCAGTCATTCAAATTTACTATTCTGGCGGCAGTCGTATTCGGCCTGACCGGTTGCGCGACGGTCTCGCCGCCGCAGCCCCAGCTTCCCGCGCCAAAGTGGGAGTCGAGCGAAATGATCAAGTCGCTCACGCAACGGCGCGAGCAGTTCCGCTCGCTGCGCGCACTTGCACAGGTCGACTATGCCGGCCCGGACGGCAAACAGGGCTTTCAAGAAGCGGTGGTCATCCAACGGCCGGATCGCTTACGCTTGGAGACCCTGAGCTACCTCGGCGCGATTCTCATTGTCACCGCCAACGACAAAGAAATCGTCGGTTATCACCCGCGCGAGGGAGTGTTCGTGCGCGGCCGGCGCTCCAAGGAAAATTTACTGCGCTACACGAAGATACCGTTGGAGCTCGATGAAATTACCTCGCTCTTGGTTGGCTTGCCGCCCGTGGAGCCGTCGGCACCCTGGAAACAAGATGGAAACACTCTGATATTCTCGCCGGATGGGCGCAAGAAGGATGCACTCGCGTTCGAATCACAGCAGCCCGTACCGACAAAATGGGAACGTTTTAACGCTGGCGGCGCTGTCGAATTGAGCGCCCGGTTCTCGGATTATGTCTCGACTTCCGCGGGGCTCTTCCCGTCAAAGATTAGCATCGAGGCTCCGTTACAGAAAAAGAAACTCGAGATTCGCTATCAGGATCCCGAGCTCAACGGCAAGATCCCGTCCGAGCTTTTCACTCAACAAAAACCCGCCCATGCTCAGGAAGTGCCGATCGAGGCGATCGGCAGTTGAGCCATGCTTCCCCGCGGTTGGCCGATAAAACTGAAGTCAAGATATCCGACGAAGCGCCCGCAACCCAGGCAAAAGCACCGGGCAAACCGGTCACGGGTGATTGGCTGGTTCTGCACGAGCTTAGCGATCCCGAGCAACTCAACCCTTTGACCAGCAACGACGCCGGATCCGCCGATGTTCTGGGCTATGTTTTTGAAAGCCTGCTCACACGAGACCCGAAAACGCTGGAACTCATTCCCGCACTCGCCGAAGCCCGTCCCGAAATCTCCAGCGACAAGCGCGCCTATACGTTCAAGATCAGGCGCGATGCGCGTTTCCAGGACGGGCGTGCGCTCACCGGCGAAGACGTGCTCTTCAGCGCGAAAGCGATTAAATGCCCACTGGTGAATGCGCCTTTTCTGCGCGTGTATTTCGATTCTCTGATCGATGCACAATTGCTCGATCCGTACACGATCCGATTTGTCATCAAGGAGCCTTATTTCTTGAACGAAAGCGTTTTGGGCGGTATCACGATTATGCCGCGTCATTACTACGATCCTGAAAACCTACTCGGCAAAGTTACGATTACCGATCTTTTGCGGGATCCGACAAAACTAGGCGAACCTGTAAAGAAATTTGCGGACGATTTCAATAAGAATTATAACCGCAATCCGGTGGGGAGCGGTCCATATAAATTTAACCTGTGGAAAACCGGCCAGGAAGTCGAGTTGGTTCGAGACCCTCACTATTGGGGTAACGGGAAAACCGGAATCGATCAGCCTTACTTGGATCGGCTCAAATTTAGGATCGTCAACAATTACGATGCAGCGTTAATCCGGCTGAAAAGCGGTGAAATCGACTTTATGGAGCGGTTGGAGCCGGTCCAGCATATTCGTGGGACCAGCAGCGAGAGATTCAAAAGTCAATTTAAAAAGTATGAGTATCCCTCGCCGACCTATACCTACATCGGCTGGAACAACGATCATCCTATATTCTCCGACAAGCGGGTTCGCCGGGCGATGACTTATTTTACCGACCGCAAGCAGATGGTAAAAACGATTCTGTTCGGCCTGGGAGAAGTTGTCGAGGGTCCGATTTATTTTTTCCGCCCCGAGTACGACAGAAATCTGGCGAGTTTTCCTTTCGATCCGCAAAAGGGATTGGAGCTCTTAAACGAGGCAGGTTGGAGCGACACCGACGGCGATGGAGTTTTGGACAAGGTCATCGATGGCAAGAAAGTTCCGCTCCGCTTCGAAATCAAAGTCAACTCGGGCAACGCGACGCGAAAAAGCATCGCCCTCATCCTTCAAGACCAACTCAGGAAGTTTGGCATCCGGGCGAGCGTCCGCGAACTCGACTGGACGATCTTCTTAAACGACACGAAAAATCATCATTTCGACGCGATGATTGGCGGCTGGCAAATGCCCGTCAGTGAATCCGATGCTTTTCAAGTCTGGCATTCATCGCAGGCGGCGAACAAAGGTTCGAATCACATTAGTTACAAGAATAAGCGGGTGGATGAAATTCTGGAGCAGTATCGTCACGAATTCGATGAGGCCAAGCGAATCCAGCTCTACCGCGAGTTTCAGGAAATCCTCAGCGACGAGCAGCCGTATACGTTCTTATTTATGCAGAAATGGGTATCGCCGGTGCAGCGGCGTTTCGAAAACGTTCGGGTGTTACCGGCAGGGCTGCGGCCGATCGAGTGGTGGGTTGCCGCCGGCAACCGAAGATACACCAGCCCGATGATCGCCAATTGACGCGGACCAACGATGACGGCTTATCTTTTCCGGCGCCTGCTACTGCTCGTTCCAACCTTCATCGGCATCACACTCGTTGGCTTTTTGATCGTCCGCCTCGCTCCCGGCGATCCCGCCGAGCTCCGCGCCGCCGGAGGACTTGGCGCTGCGGGAGGCGCGGGGATCTCGCTCGAAAAGCGCGGGGCCGTGGACGAAGCGATGGCTCAATGGCGCGCTCAGTACGGTCTCGACAAGCCGCTCTACGTCCAGTATGCGGTCTGGATAAAGAATATCTTCACCCTCGACTTTGGTGACTCTTTCAAGGATAGCCAGTCGGTGTGGGGCAAGATCGCGGAGCGCTTGCCGGTAACCGTTAAATTGAACTTTTGGTCTATCGTGGTGGTTTATTTGGTCGCCATCCCGCTGGGAATTTATTCCGCGACCCATGCCAACTCTTTCGGCGATCAGGCGACCACGTTGCTTGCCTTCATTCTTTTTGCTGTTCCGTTGGTTTGGGCCGCGACGATGGCGCTTGTGTTTATTTGCGGCGGTGATTTCTACTACCTCTTTCCACCGGGCGGGCTTGAGTCTCTCGCGTTTTCCGATAATTGGTCCATCTGGAGGAAAATCACCGACCACGCGTGGCACCTGTTTCTGCCGGTCGTCTTGCTTTCCTACGACGGTTTGGCAGGTTTGTCACGATATATGCGCTCGAGCATGCTCGAGGTCTTGAGCCAGGATTACGTGCAGGTGGCGCGCGCCAAGGGTCTGCAAGAGAGATTGGTTATTTACAAGCACGTGCTGCGCAATTCGTTGATTCCTCAGGTGACGATCCTGGCGTCGATTTTACCCGGTCTTATCGGCGGCAGCGTGATCATTGAAACGATCTTTTCCATTCCCGGCTTGGGCCAGTTGGGTTTCGAGTCCGTTCTATCACGTGACTACCCGACCGTATTGGCATTGTTTACCGTGAGCTCCGTGCTCACGCTGATCGGCATCTTGATCTCAGACATTCTTCTCGCCGCGGTAGATCCAAGGATCGCCTTCGGCCAGCGACAACAATGAGTCCAACCGAGTCGTTCGACGCGTCTCTCAAATCTTCCGCGGCAGAGGCGCCATTGAGTGCAGTCGAGTCCGCCGGAGGGCTTTGGTCGGATGTCTGGAAAAGATTTAGACGCAACCCGATCGCCCATGCGGGTTTTTACGTGGTTTGCCTTCTCGCGTTTATGGCGCTTTTCGCGGATTTTCTTGCCAATGACAAACCGTATTATTTGAACTACCGAGGCAACACTTATTTTCCGATTTTTCGCAGTTACATCGTCGCGGCCAGGCTCGGACACTGGCCGGCGGAGCTTCTGAACGTGGATTTTAAAAAGCTTGAGGGCGCAACGGCGATTTTTCCGCCCAATCCTTATCGCCCGACCAACATCAATTTACTGGAACCGCTCGAGCCGCCGTCGGATAAACACTGGTTCGGCACGGATAAGTTGGGGCGAGACATCGCCGCGGGCATGATTCACGGCGCGCGAGTATCGCTGTCGATCGGATTTGTCGCCGTCGGTATCGCCGTCATCATCGGCGTTATTCTAGGGGCCATTGCCGGATACTTCGGCTCGTGGATCGATCTCGTCATCTCGCGTGTGTTTGAGATCATGTTGTCGATTCCGACTTTTTTCCTGTTGATCACCGTGGCGGCGCTTCTTCCGCCCAGCATTTTTCTCACTATGGCCATTATTGGCATGACTAGCTGGGTCAGCATTGCGCGCTTTACCCGGAACGAATTTTTGCGTATCAGAACCCTGGATTATGTGACTTCGGCGATCGCTCTTGGAGTTTCTGACCGCAAAGTTATGTTTAAACATATCCTGCCCAACGCACTCGCGCCGGTGATCGTTTCCGTTGTCCTCGGCATCGCCGGCGCGATTCTTATAGAATCGGCTCTAAGCTTTCTCGGCATCGGCGTGCCCGCCGAGCTGGTGACGTGGGGTTCCATCCTGCACGAGGCGAGTACTACGACGTTTGCCTGGTGGCTCGCGGTGTTTCCGGGATTTGCGATCTTCATTACGGTTCTTGCCTACTATCTCGTCGGCGAAGGATTGCGCGAGGTGCTCGATCCGCGCCTGCGGGGCTTGCGCTAGTCGCGCCATTTCTGTTAAGTCGGTTCCAGCTTAGCGACAAATTCTGGTTGGAGAATTGTCAATGAAGCGATTGAGCATTTTCGCCTTCATGCTGGCGCTGTTTGCGTCGACGACGCCGCTCGGCGCACAAATCAACAAGCCGATCTACATTTCGTTGCCTGGTCCGGGCAATGTGCAGCATCTCGCTTACGTCGTCGCCAAGGAGAAAAAATTCTACGACGAGATGGGCCTCACCAACGTGAGCATCGTGGTGCTGCGCGGCAACGCGATGAACGTTCAGGCGCTGGTGTCAGGCAGCGTGCATTATTCCTCCGCCTTCGGCCCGTCCATGCAAGCGATGTTTAAGGGCGAACAGATTCGCGTGCTCCTACAAATTTTTAACCAGATTCCGTTCGGCTTGATCACGCGGCCAGAGATCAAAAGGTTGGAAGATTTGAAAGGACAGAAAATTGCCGTGACCTTCGGGGGTTCGACCTATAGCGTGCTTCAGGCGCTGTTCGCCAAGCATGGTTACAACGAAAAATTTGCCGAATACCTCAACATTCCCGACAACGAGGGGAAGGCGATCGCGATCATGCAAGGCCGGGCCGCCGCGGCGCTGATGGCGCCGCCGACCGATCGACCACTGCTGAAGGCCGGCATGAAACGGCTGGTCTACCTTGGTGATGAATTCAAAAACGTTCCGTTCAGCGCCTTGCAGGCGATGGCCAAGCAAGTCCAGACGGAACCGGACATGACGGAAAGAATGGTGAAGGCGGTGATGAAAGCGCTGTATTGGATTCGCGCCAACCGCGAGGGCAGCATTGACATCATCATGAAGAACGGCAGGTTGGATCAACGCGACGTCGCCGCTTCACTGTACGACTTGATGCGTGACGCGTACATTCCGGCACTCAGCCCCGAAGGGCTCTACAAGCGCGCCGAGTTGGAATTCGCGGTGTTGAAGGAAAAACCGAATTTCAAACCGGAACAGTTCATCGACGAGCGGTTTTACAAGACGGCGCTGAAGGCGCTGGCAAGCGAACCGGGCGCGAAGTCTTAGGAGGAGAAAAGTTATGGCGGAAAAATCTCTCGACGCGATCAAAACCGATATTTTAAATCGCGCCGGGCGAGTCAATCCGTTCGAGCGGGTGAAAAAAGAAGACGTCGAACAGGTGGTCAAAAACCTCACCAGTCTCGATGCCGATCTTTGGGGCAGGGAGTGGGGCAAGTTCGGTTTGAAGTATGAAGCGTTCGCCGAAGAGCAAGATAAACAAGGGGAGAAAAAAGCGGCCGGCGAGACCTACTATCTGGCCTATGAATATTACCGCATCGGGCGCTATCCGGTGCCGAGCAGCTCGGAAAAAATGAATTGCTACAGGGGCGCGCTCAGAACTTTCCTAAAAGCCGGGCCGACGATGGAGCCGCCGCTGGAGCGGATCGAGATTCCCTTCGAAGGAAAGAAGGTCGTCGGTTACCTGCAGCTGCCCAAAGGCGTCAATCGTCCTCCAGTGGTGATGCACTGGGGCGGGGTCGACGGTTGGAAAGAAGATCGCCGGACTAATAACGACGTCTTGCTTAATATGGGTCTCGCTTGTTTCACCATGGACATGCCGGGCGCCGGTGAAAATCCGTGTCTCGGTAACGATCCGCACGCCGAACGAACTTTTTCCGCGGCGATGGATTATCTCGAAACCCGCGGCGACATCGACGGCCAACGGATCGCCTGCATGGGCGGCAGCTTCGGCGGCTACTGGGCGGCGAAGCTCGCCCATACCGAACCAAAGCGGCTGCGCGGCGCGGTGAACTGGGGCGCGGGAGTGCATCGAACGTTTCAAGAAGAATGGCTCAGGCCGGCTTTGACGTTAACGGCGTCGCAATATCTCATGGGGCCGGCGAGCCTGCTCGACGCGCGCTCGTACATATTCAGAGTCAAAACACTCGAAGAAACGCTTGAGATCGCTCCCACTTTATCTTTGGTGACACAGGAGTTGATCGACCAGCCCTGTGCACCGCTGCTCTGCATCAACGGCAAGGAAGATGACCAGCACCCGATCAGCGATCTCTACCTGCTCGCCGAGCACGGCAGTCCGAAGGATCTGCGCATCATCCCCGGTGCCGGCCACATGGGAAGGAAGAGGGGTCAGTCCAACGATGAAGTGGTTGACATCGTCACTAAGTGGCTTAAAGAGAAACTCTCATAATCACGACCGGAGAACGAAGACTGGAGATCGCCACATGGCACGCATTGCTACTATTGATAAGAAAGAAGACTTGGCCGCGGAAGATCAGAAAGTCTATGAATCGATCGCTGCAAGCCGCGGCGTCGTCGGCGGACCGTGGCTGGCGCTGCTGCACAGCCCCCAGATGGCGCAGCGCACCATGCATCTCGGCAGTTACGTTCGGTTTGAATCGGGCTTGGATCATAAAGTCGTTGAGTTCACGGCGTTGGTGGCGGCGCGGGAGCTCGAATGCAAACACGAGTGGGCGGCACACATCAATCATGGTCAAAAGACCGGCATACCTCTGGAAACCATTCGCGCCGTCTATGAGAAAAAGGGCGCGGAGAATTTTTCCACTGAAGAGGCGCAGATCGTCAGCTTCGTGCGCGAGATGATCCACTCCCATCGGGTGAGCGAGCCGACGTTCCAGGCGATCTATGGCCGCTTCGGCGAAAAGGGCATGGTCGAGCTCACCGCGACCATCGGCTATTATGCGATGTTGGCCTGCACGCTGAACACTTTCGATGTCTACACGGCGACTCCGCCGGAAGATCTCAAAATTTGATATTGGCGCATGGACTAGGCTCTGGCACACAAAGCCTCTCGGAAAGGAACAAAACACGTGAAGCTCAAAGGACAAGTAGCGCTCATCACCGGCGCGGGTAGAAACATCGGCAAGGCGATGGCGAAACTGTTTGCAACGGAGGGTGCTAAAATCGCAGTGGCCGAAATGCACGAAGGGCGCGGCCAAAGCGTAGTCGACGAGATCAACAAATCGGGGCAGGAAGCGATGTTGGTTCTGTGCGACGTCGCAAAATCAGCAGACGTGAAGGAGATGGTTAAAAAAGTCGCCGCCAGGTTCGGTGGTATCGATATTCTCGTCAATAACGCCGCGTTAACGGATCACGCCAATCTTTTTGACAGCACCGAAGAGGAATTCGACAAGGTCATCGCGGTCAGTCTGAAGGGTCCGTACCTGGTGACCAAGTACGTCGCCGAGCAAATGGTGCAACAGGGACGGGGCGGAAAAATAGTCAACTTCGGTTCGACGTCCGGAATGATCGGGCGTCATGACGGTATCGCCTACGCGGCGGCCAAAGCCGGCGTAATCAACATGACCCGCGCCATGGCGGTGCAGCTTGCTCCTTACAAGATTCGCGTCAACTGCGTCGTACCTAACCGGTCCGGCTCGCCGGTGGGTTACGACGATGACGTTGCCGGCAGCCGGACGTTTCAAAATCTCGCTGGACGTTTGGGAACAGCGGACGATCAGGCGAAGGCCGCCTTGTTTTTAGTCAGCGACGATTCTGAATTTATTTATGGCCATCCGCTGGTCGTCGACGGCGGCGTGATGGCGACGGCGAATTTTCCGAGGGAGCAATTTCAGAAATAGCGGTGACGCTAAGCCGTTCAAAAAGTTCAAACCGTTGAACTGCTCTGTACGAGACACGGGTCGAACCTGAGCATGTACGCTTAAAGCGCGCTTACCGATAGAGCGGTAGCGCCGCGATGCGACGCTCGATGTCGGCCATCATCTTCTTGTATTCAGGACCCTCAACGCCGCCGAATCGACGCTTGAACTCTGCCTCCGGCATGAACTCCGGCAAATCTTCCGTCACTGGCATGAGATCTCTCTCGCTTACTCGCGCACGCAACCGTTGCTGCAGCTTTCGTGCTGAAACGGAGTTTGCGGCGTATTCGCCAAAGCGCGTGCCGGCGCGGTCGGCGGCGATATCATTGAACGAAAAACCACTGCCACCACGGGAGTCGTCGATTTCCTTGTAGATGCCGACGGCGTCGGAGAGTGGCCCGCCGGCTTTGGCCGACAGTGCCGCCGAGACTATGAAGTGCTTGGGAAAATCATCGCGCTGATTGAGCAACACGCCATGCTTTGCCGGGCTCGGCCAGTTTTTGGCGTCCGGCAGGATCGTCTCAATGCCTAGTCCATTGATATAGAGCGTGAGCAGCAAAATCGCCGTGCGATTTTCCGCGATGGCATTATTATCGGTCGAGCGCTCTGCCGCGAGGGTAAACAGCGGCACGAGCAATTCCGTCAGTGATATGTTTTTGGCTTTCAGCGAGCGACTCACCGCAACCAGGCGCTCTTGGTAAATGTGCAGACGCTCGCGCTCTTCGGTGGGCAGCAGAACAGTTCGAAGTCTATCCGGCAAATCGGCCTGCCACTGATAAGTCAGCGCTATTCTCGACTCATTCACCGAGACCTTCTTGATGACGTTGCTAAACGATCGGAGGTCTGCGTCGCCGAATGCCAGCATGAAAAGACGTGGGATCAGCCAATGTGCCGCCCAAGCCGGTATCGATATCTTGCCCACCCGCAGAACCGCAAATCGCGGCAACGCGCCATCTTCCAGCAACGTCGCTTCGAAGTTTAAATAGATCGGCAAGGGAATCATTGGGAGTCTTAGACTGGCGCCGATGTCGGCGGCGCCACGTTTCAATTGCACCCGAGCGCCTCCCGCGGCATACTGACGCGCCAAATAATTGACGGCAAGGTCGAGGTCGTTTTGACTCACGGAAATCGTGCGGCGCGCCCCGGGCTTCAATTTGCGCGGGTTATTCTGATCGAGGATGCGTTTGGCTCGCTCGATATTTGAAGGTGTGATTTCCGCGGCGCGATTGATGTTCGGCGCTGAATCGACAGCTAGGTAAACCACTCCGGCGAGAGCCAGCGGCAGCGCGAGGATCAGAAATAGAATCAGCTTGAACAAGCCACGCATCGCGTAATCTGAGAAGGTTACGCGATCTTAGTCGTGATTGCGACCCTGGGTGCGGAATTGCGGATCGAATTTAACTCAGCTCATTCTTCAGCCAATTCACAATCGTTGGAAAAGTCTGTGGCGTCTGGCCCATGTGGCCGCCGGGGAAGACGCGGGCGGATTTGGGCGTGCCATACTCCAGAAGAATGTACAGATCATCGATTGGCGTTTGCAGATCGTTTTTGCCATTAACGATCAGCATCGGGCAGGAAGGTTTATCCAACCAACCTTGATCTTTGAGCGAGAGCGCCGACCACGGTTTCATCAGCTCATCAAGATTGTTGACACCAAAGAGCCGGCAACGGGCGATGTCGTGATCCATCAGATAACTTTCCGCGTTGGTCGACTCGCGCAGCCAATCTTCCTGGAAGAAATAGTGCACGCCGCCGCCCCAAACAACGGACGCACGCAAACGCTGCACTTCAACGTAAGCCATCTTGGCGGCCCAGTAGCCGCCGAAGCTCCGGCCCATGATGGCGATTCGTTTCGGGTCCACATCGAGACGCTTTTCCAAGTAATCGATAACGGCGCTGAACACTGAGTCCGCGGTCGGCGATGCTTTGACCGGAGATTCGCCGACGCCGGGCATGTCGATTGAGCAGCTCGCCATGCCGGCTCTGTTGAGCCCTTCGTCGTATTCGTAACTTTCCGCTTTGAAAGAATCGATGCCACCGAAGTTGATGACGATGGAATGTTTTTGCCCGTCCCGAGGAACACGCACGTAAATCGGGATTTTCTTGTCGCCGAATAAAACCTCGACACGTTCCAGCGGCGGTTCAAAATATTTACCAGCCTTCTCGTAGACTTCGAGACTCTTACGGAAACATTCCATTTTCCCCGGCGTATGTGGCGTGGGATAACGGCCGGTGGCATAGTAAGCGTAGGCCTGGACATAGGCTTGACGGGCCTCTTTGAATTTGCCTGCCTGCTCGAGCTTCGCGGCTTGTTCTTCGTAAGGTATTGCGACCCGCGACCATTCTTTGGCCCAGAGCTCGGGATCCTTGCTCGTCAGACTCGCCAATACCGACTCGACGTCTTCCCGCTTGGCGAGGCGAAAAGTATTGCGCTTGCCGGTGCGCTCGCGAACCATCGCTTTTATTTCATCCAAATTTTTTATCCGGCCCATGGATCTCTCCTCTGTCGGTCAATCACCTTTTGTCTTTAACTGTTTGAACGATTTGAACAGTTCCATGCGTTCAAGCCGTTCAAAGCGTTTTCGTTGAAGCCTTGTTGAACCGTCGTCTACTCTACCTTGACATTAACTTCAAGCTAAAAGTAATATCGGTAGTGGTTCATTTTCAATCCACCATGACTCTTAAAATCGAGAAAGATTCCTCGCCTTGCTCGGAATGACAACTACATAAGCCATGTGTCATCTCGAACAAAGTGAGAGATCTTTCGCAAACTGAACCACTACCGTAATATCCGCCAGCTTTTGGATTTCGTTCATCGAATCAGGAGGCAATCATGAAGCGCGCGGGGCTATTTCTTCTCGTTGGCGTGCTGATTCTCACCGGATGTGTCTCGGCAACCTCGGCGCAGACACCAAAACGGGGCGGCACGCTGACGATCGGTTTCAAAGAAGAGCCGGATCGCCTCGATGCGCGTTATCCCGGCCGGCGATTTCTCTTGTTCCCGGAAGTTTACGAGAGTCTGGCCCCGCTGATGATGTAAAAACCAACATCGAATGGCGCAGCACGGAAGCGCCCAAAGATTGGCCGCGCATGCGCAATCTCGAGGCGATGAGCAAAATCAAAAACGTCGAAATCCTCGATCGTTATAAAATAAAAATCACCATCGACGAGCCCGGGCCGATGATGGTCACGGCGTTTACCGGCGGTGACACGGGGTTACCGGGCATCATTCCACCTGAGGCGGCGGGCAAGTTCATGCTCGGCAAAAGTGGCACGATTCCAATTGGCACGGGGCCTTTCAAGTTCAAAGAATGGGTATCGGGCAGCCACATTACTCTCGAACGCTTCGATGATTATTGGGGGCCGAAGGCGCTGGTGGACCGCATCGTGTTCAAGTTTATCTTCGACGACGATGCGCGGTTGATCGCTTTGCAGCGCGGTGACATCGATCTCGCCGAGCAGATCACTGGCGCGGGATTGCCGATCGTGCGGAAGGACCAAAATCTGCAATTGTTCTCCGCGCTCCGTACTTTTCGCGATATCAAATTGTATTACAACAACAAGAATTGGCCGATGAGCGATCGGCGATTTCGCGAGGCATTGACCAAGGTCGTCAACTTCGACAAGAACGTCGAAGTGTTGCGTGGCGAAGCCGTGCGAGCCAAGAGCTTCATGGCGGGTTCGCTGTGGGCCAACGATCCGTCGATCGGAAAACTGTTTCCGGAATACGACGTGGGGAAGGGTAAACAGTTGATTAAAGAAGTCGAGAAATCCGCGGGCAAATCCATACCTGAATTGGTTTACGTCAGCCCCAATCGCGATGTTTACGTCAAGATCGCCAATCTCCACTACGCGGCTTACACGGCGGCAGGCTTGAAGATCAATCTCAAAATGGTCGATCCCAATCAGTGGCTGCGCGACCGCGACTCGGGCAACTACGATATTACCCTCGCCGGCGGCGGCGGACCCGGAATGGACCCGCTGTACCAAGCGCGCATGTTCGGATCGACCAAAGACGTCGGCCTCATCGAGCGGGACGGCTTTAATATTCCGCGTTACGTCAACAAAGAGTACGACTCGCTCATCCGTAAGGCGCAATCCACCGAAGACCGCAAAGCGCGCGCGAAGTTGTATCAGGCCGCCGACAAGATTCTTATGACCGACCTGCCGGCCGCGCCCTACTATCACGAAGTCTACTTCCACGGCGCCAATAAGAAAGTAAAAGGCATCATCATGATGGAGAGCGGCGATCCTCACCTACACACGCCGGCGGGACAAGTCTGGTTGGATAAATAACTTCTTAAATGCTCGCGTATCTGATCCATAGGCTGGCGCAGCTGATTCCGGTGCTGATCGGTTGTTCGCTACTGGTCTTCTTCGCTCTACAATTCCTTCCCGGCGACGCCGCCCAGGCGTTTTTGGGCGAGCGGGAGTTCAATCAGGAAGATTATCAAGCGATGCGCGAGTATCTCGGGCTCGATGACGGCCGCTCGGTGCGCACGCACGAGGAGGTTTTGCCGGCGATCCTCGAGAGGATTCCAGCAAGCCTTATTTTGGCCGCGGCATCTTTAATCGTCGCGCTGGTGATCGGCATTCCCACCGGTATTCTATCCGCGGTGAAACCTTATTCGCGCTTGGATCAGGGCAGCATGATCGGCGCGCTGCTCGGCGTGTCGGTGCCCAATTTCTGGTTGGCGCTGATGTTGATTCTGGTCTTCTCGCTTTATTTGGATTGGCTTCCCGCCTCGGGCCGCGGTTCGCCGCCGGATGTGAAGCATTTAGTTTTGCCGGCCATCGTTCTGGGCAGCGCCTATGCCGCGACGATTTGCCGTTTGACGCGCTCGTGCATGCTCGAAGTATTAGGTAATGACTTCGTGCGCACGGCGCGCGCCAAGGGTTTGCTAGAATTTCTCGTCATCAACAAACACGCCTTGCGCAACGCGCTGATCCCGGTGGTCACGGAAATCGGCATTTCCATCGTCGGGCTCATCGAAGGGAGCACGGTGATCGAAGTCGTCTTCGCCTGGCCGGGCATCGCGCGCATGGCCTTTCAAGCGGCGCAGTATCGTGACTATCCCATGCTGCAGGGCTGCGTTTTGATCGTCGCGTTTCTGTTTGTCTTGGTGAATTTGGTGGTCGACACGCTCTATTACTATTTGGACCCGCGAATCAAATTTGCCGGAGCGGCCAATGAAGGCTGAAGCGACGATCGATATCGCCGTATTCGAACGCGGCAGCGAGAACCTGTGGCGGACCTGCTATCGCAAGTTTCTTCATAATGGGCTCGGCATGTTCGGCGCCGTGATTAGCCTGGCGATCGGCTTGATCGCTCTGGTCGCGCCGCTCATCGCGCCCTACGACCCGATTCAAGTGGAGCCCGACAAGATTTTCGAGCTAAGAAGCTGGAGCCATTGGTTGGGCACGGATGAATTGGGCCGCGATCTCTTGTCGCGCTTGATTTACGGCGCGCGCATATCATTTTTTGTCGGTCTAGTTGCCGTGATATTTAAAACTGTCATCGGTACCACCATCGGCTTGATCACCGGCTACTTCGAGGGTTTTATCGATCATCTGCTCATGCGCTGCCTGGACGTGCTCTATGCGTTTCCGCGGACGTTACTGGCGCTGTTGATCCT
>WNGE01002069.1_pt1 | contig 24940 bp, 24 predicted proteins | sample 5400651 | NCBI WGS metagenome assembly WNGE01 (sample SAMN13153370, study PRJNA577476) | soil metagenome | isolation source: 60 cm soil or saprolite under grassland replicate 2 | place: USA:California | collected 2016-06-15
TTTCCGAAATGCTCGAGATCAGCGCTCTTGATAGCACTCCGACCAGCGTCCCCGTGCAGGCAAAATCTATTCCGGGGCTTACGGCCAAGACTTCAGGCCCCGGGCTTCCTTCCGCTTCAGCCCAGAGCTTTGCAAACTATCTGAAGCCCATCGAGACCCCATTAGTCTTCAGTGGCTTCTCTGAAGATGCCATTCAGAAATTCGCGCCGCAATTCGCAGCGGAAGGCATCATCCCGGTCATGGGTGTCGGATCAGCCAGCGATGCCAAGCAGCCTGATCCCATCGAGCCCGGCTCTGCTGTAAGTGCCATACTTGTCCGCGGCGACATGGATATCGCTGCCACCTGCACCGTCACCTATATTGATGCGCAGCATCTTCTGGCTTGCGGACATCCCCTGCTCCAGTTCGGCATGATCAATTTGCCTATGACGAAGGCGCAGGTCCTGGCAACGCTTCCCTCGCCGCTGAACGCCTTCAAGATCGTCAACGCCACGGAAACCGTTGGCTCGTTCGTGCAGGACCGCCATACCGGCATCCTGGGTGAGTTCGGCAAGAAACCCGAGATGATTCCGGTCACGCTGACGATTCATGGTGGAACCACGGCGAAGACTTTTCACTACGAAGTTCTGAACAACGCACGGCTCAGCCCGGTTGCGATTTCGACGACTATATTTAACGCTCTGCATGGCGTAAACGAGTACGGCGAGCAGACCACCTACGCCATGAAGGGCGACATCAGTGTGGAGGGTTTCCCTGAGGTCAAGCTGCGGGATATGTTCTCAAGCGCCGACGGGATGCAGCCCGCAGCGATGCTCGCCGCAGCTTCAATTGGCGGCAGCTTCGGCCGTATCTACGACAATCCGTACAGCACTCCCGACATTACCGGCCTGAATCTGGACTTCGAAATCAGCAACGAGCGCCGTTGGGCAAAGCTCGAAAGCGCGCGCACCGATGTGAACGAAGCGCGGCCGGGTGACGAAATCTCTGTTGAAGTTTTGTTGCGCCCTTATCGTGGCGAGGCGGTCATCGAGCACGTGCCCGTGCGCATTCCAACTTCGGCCTCAAAGGGTTCGACTTTGCGTATTCTGGTCAGCGACGGCGATATGCTCGACCGCTTGCGACGCGGTCCCGGAGCGGCTCAGAAATTAGACCTTGCTTCAACCATCGGCGTGCTCAATAAGCAACACGTCAGCAACCGGGTTTACGTTTCGGTGCTCAACGAAGATCCCGAAGCCATGGTCGCCGACAAAGTCATGCCTGCTTTGCCGCTCTCAGTAATGAACGTGATGGACGGAATGCGCGGCCCGGAAGACATGACCGTCCTCGGCCAGTCTTCGGTTAGTGAAACGGCAACGGCACCGCTGGATTTTGTGGTCTCGGGCGCGCAGTTGCTGCCGATCACGATCAAGTAGGCTCGACGCCTTTCCCTGAAATAACAAACAACGGGTGCCCCACTTCTCGCTGATGTTGCGAGAAGTGGGAGGAGCAAGTTTCATCGCGTGATACCCTGATTTTTCGAACCAACACAAACTCGGGCGTCCCACCCTACGCGGTTTTCGTACCGTGAGAGGCACGAATCCATACTTTCTATGAAATATTTCTTTGTAGGAATTCTTCTCTTAACCACAACTCTCGCCCTCGCCGAGGGCACCCGCACCTGGGAACAATCGAAATATGAAGACTTCCTGAAAGGCACCGCTCACGGTGTTGCGATTTCTAGCGGTGGCACCCTTGAGCTCGCCCCCGGATTCAAGCTCACCGCCAGTACACCTTCGAGCGCGGTCTGGGCTTTGACAACCGCCTCACAAGGCGAAATCTTCGCAGCCACCGGGGCCCCGGCCCGCGTTTACCGCATCACGCCTGGATCTCAGCCCATCGCCATTTTTCAGCCGCAGGAGTTGCAGGTGCAAGCACTCGTGATGGGTAAGAACGGCATCCTCTATGCGGCCACGAATCCAGACGGCAAGGTTTACAAGCTGGAATCGAACTCAACTCGCGGAGAAACGTGGAAGTCCTCCGTCTTTTTCGATCCGCAAACGAAATACATCTGGGCGCTTGCTCTCGATGACACCGGTAATCTCTATGTCGCCACCGGAGATCACGGCGAAATTCTCCGCGTGACTCCCGATGGTCAGCATTCACTCTTCTTCAAAAGTGATGAGCCGCACATTCGCGTTTTGGCTTTCGATTCACAAGGCAACCTCATCGCCGGCTCCGATGGCAGTGGCTTGATCTATCGGATCAGTCCCAAAGGCGAGGGCTTCGTCCTGTACAGCGCTCCTAAGCGCGAGATCACTAGCCTCGCACTTGACGACTCCGGAAATCTTTACTTTGCTGCCGCGGGAGAAAAACATCCGGGCGCAGGTGCCGCGAGTGTGCCGCTCACTCTTCCTACGTCGAATCCAGCGCCTCCGCCTCCAGGCGCACCATCTCCTGAACCTGCGGTCCAGATAAACAACTCCAGCGCAGGAGTAGCCGGCGGTTCTGAAATCTACCGCATCGCCCCAGATGGTTCTCCGTCGCGGCTTTGGAGCTCACGAGATGACCTGGTCTATTCTCTCGCCTTCCCCCAGAAGGGCCGTCTCCTGGCCGGGACCGGCAACCAGGGTCAGATTTTCGAGATTTCCGGTCGCGGAATTTACACCGAGCTTGCCAAGGCTGAGGCCAATCAGGTGACCGCATTCGCCGCCGCTTCCGGAGGTCTATATGCCGCAACCAGCAATCTGGGAAAGGTTTTTCTGTTGAGCAACACACGCGATTCCGACGGCTCTTATGAAAGCGACGTCTTCGACGCACACATTTTTTCGAAGTGGGGACGCGCAGAATTTCGCGGCAAGGGCAACGTAGAACTCTTCGCTCGCACCGGAAACGTTGATAATCCTGACCGGAACTGGAGCATGTGGAAGAAAGTAGATTTGCAGAAGGACTCTGAAATTGCAGCGCCGCCAGCTCGCTTTATCCAGTGGAAGACGATCCTTCATCCTGGCGCGACCGCGCCTACGGTCGAGAGCGTGACGTTGAACTACTTACCAAAAAATGTCGCGCCAGAATTTGACGATGTCGCGGTCACGCCCGGTACTCGCTACCAATCGCCGCCTCGGCCACCCAATCTCGAACCCGGACAGCGCTTCGATCCTGCGCCAAGTCCGAACCATGATCGCCAGTCTGTGGGTGTGAAATGGACTGTCCACGACGAGAACGACGATCAAATGACCTACTCCGTTTATTACCGCGGAGACGGCCAGATGCGGTGGCTGCTGTTGAAAGATAACCTGCAGGAGAAGTTCTACTCCTTCGAGGCGTCACTTCTTCCCGACGGCGGATATGGAGTGAAGGTGATCGCCTCTGATGCTCCGTCGCATTCTCCCGGCGAAGCACTCACGGCAGAAAAAGAGAGCGACCGCTTTGAAGTGGACACCACGCCGCCGCAGATACAGGACCTAAAAGCATCTGTTCGTGAGAATTTTCTGCACGTACAGTTTCGAGCCGCAGACAATTTTTCTCCGATTAAACGCGCGGAATATTCCATCGACGCAGGCGAGTGGCATTTCGTCGAGCCGTCGGGCCAGCTCTCGGATTCAAAGTCGGAGAATTACGATTTATCTGTTTCCCTATCTGGAGAAGCTGTTATGCAGGAGCATGTAGTCGTCGTCCGCGCTTATGACCGCTACGACAATATGAATTCGGCGAAGACGCTCGTACAAGGGAGGTAGTGCGACCTCACGGGTTTGGGCAAAATCCAAATCATAAGCAAGATGACGACACGGAAAAGGATTTGGGGTTGGATGGCTCTTGCCATAGTTGCCGTGCTCGGAAGCCTATTCGTCTACCTAAGACTCTTCTCCGGGCGTGTGTTGCAGTGGCTTCCCAGCCCAGACGGGCACGTAGTCGCAGCCGTCACCGAGTCGGGATCTCTTTCTGCGCTCGATACAGATTCGATCGGCGTTGAGCTTCGGAGCAAATACAACCCAATTAGGCATTTCGTCTTTTCGGGACTTGACTATGGAACGAGTGTAACGATTTCTTGGACAGACCAGAGAAATCTTGTGGTTAAATGCACCAGGTGCGCATCCCTAGCGATTTATAGGTGCGAGCAACAGTGGCACGACGTAGCCATTCACTACATGTTCTCCGATGGCTCTCCGGAGTTCCCACAAACCACGTTCTCGAAGGGTGTAGAAGGACGATGTGCTGCTCAATAGAAGCCCCCGTCTTGCCCATTCTTGTTGCCCCACCTCGCCATTACACTCTCTGAACATTCGGCACGTCATCAGCGGACTGCATCGGCACCAGTCTGTCCGCCTCCCTCAGATCCGGAAACATCCATGCCCACAGCGCCACAACAACCAGTGTTCCCACACCGCCGAGGACGACTGCGGGAACCGTCCCAAACCAGTGCGCCGTCAATCCGGACTCGAATTCTCCCAACTCATTCGATGCTCCAATGAAAATCATGTCCACAGCATTCACTCGGCCGCGGACGGCGTCTGGAGTGGCGACCTGAACCAAAACCCCGCGGATGACAACGCTCACCATGTCCGACACGCCGACCAGAAATAAAGCGATCAGCGACAGAGTTAAGCTGCGCGAAATGCCGAATACGATTGTGAACGCTCCAAATCCTCCGACACAAAACAGCATGATCTTGCCTACGCGGGTGCGCAGCGGCCGATAGGCCAATAGAAGTGCCATGACTCCAGCGCCAGTGCCAGGGGCGGCGCGTAACAATCCGAGGCCCCACGCTCCAGTGTGCAGAATGTCCCGAGCATAAACCGGCAGCAGGGCCACCGCTCCGCCGAGCAGCACGGCGAACAAATCCAACGAAATCGAGCCGAGAATCAGCTTGTGTGTCCAGATGTAGTGGAGTCCTGCGAGGACGTTACGTGTGTTTACTTCTTCGTGCGGGCGGTCTGGCTCCGTCAACGCGACCCTGAAAAGAGAGAGTATGGCTAGCAGGGTCACCACCAGAGCAATACCGTAAACCCCTGAAGGGCCGCCGAATGCCGCGTATAGCAGGCCGCCGAGGGCAGGGCCGAGAATTGTCGCTCCCTGGAAGGTTGTGGCATTCCACGCGACCGCGTTGGGGAAGACCTCGGTCGGCACGAGTAGCGGCAGCAGCGACCGGCCCGCCGGAGCATTGAACGCCCGCACGATGCCAAGCAGAACCAGCACCACATAGATAAGCCGGATGTCGCGAACTCCGGTGTGCGCAATCTCTAGTAGAAGGGCGTAGCAAACGGCAAACCCGACGTAACAGACGACGACCAGTCTTTTTCGATTCAAGCGGTCGGCGGCGTGGCCGGCAGGCAGGAACAAGAAGACCACCGGCAGGAACTGCGCCAGGCCGACGAGGCCGAGATCGAGAGGACGTCGCGTGATTTCGTAGATCTGCCAGCCCACCGCGACCGACTGCATCTCCAGCGCGGCGACGAGAAAAAATCGCGCCACCACGAACAACGTGAAGTTGGAGTAGCGGAAGGCGACCAGGCCTGCATGGCGTTCGTGATCGGACATGTTCTTCTAATGTGCCACAGGGACGTGAGTCGCGCTGGACTCAGGCTAGAATGTGTTGAGCACTGAGCCGCGAGCAGTGGGCGACGAGCCATCGGAACTACCTGCGAATTCCGAGGGTTACGGGGACTAAGAAACCTGTTCCGGTTCGGAATGACAAGGCTTTAGGTTTGGCTGAGAGCTGATAGCTGACAGCTTCCTTTTTCATGCGCTTCGAATTTTTTATCGCGTCCCGCTACCTGCGCGCCAAGCGCAAGCAAGCCGTTATTGGCGTGATCACGGGAATTTCCATCGCCGGTGTCGCTGCGGGCGTCGCATCTCTAATCGTCGCTCTGGCTATCAACAACGGATTCCGCCAGGATCTGCAGGATCGCCTGCTTGGCTCCACTTCTCATGTGAATCTCCTGCGCTCGCTCGGGGATGGCATTCGCGACTGGCGCCCGCTGATGGAGCGTTTGCAGAAGCAGCCGCACGTCGTCGCTACTGCGCCTGACATCTATGAGCAGGTTTTGATTTCGCTGGGCTCGAGAGCGCGGGGAGCTGTGTTAAAAGGGATCATTCCCGCTGATGAGCGAAGAGTAAGCGATCTGCTAAACAGCGTAAAGCAGGGATCGGCGGATGCACTGGAAGAAACCCTGGCCGCCTCAGCTTCTACCCCGCCTTCGAAAACCGCGAAGGCTGGGGCAGCCTCAGATGAAAATATCGCCAGCTCGGGCAGGAATGTCCGAGCCACACAGACAGATGAGAACGACGCTGATTCCCTCGCTGCCGTGGCACAGCGCCGCTCAGCTATGCCCCCGATCATCCTCGGCAAAGCGATGGCGGACGAACTCGGCGCTCATGTCGGTTCCACGGTCCTCGTAACCAGCCCGCAAGGAGAGCTCACGCCCTTTGGCCTGGTCCCCAAATATACTCGCTTCCGCGTCGCGGGAATCTTTGACTCAGGTTTTTACGACTACGATTCCTCGTGGGCGTTCACGCGCCTTTCCGATGCGCAGCGTCTTTTCGCACTCGGCGACGTTATCCAGATTATCGAATTCAAAATTGACGATATCTACAAAGCCGCTGAGGTCGGCCAGGAACTGGAAAAAGCCGCCGGCCCAGGCTTCATGACTACCAATTGGATGGAGCAGAACAAACCTTTATTTCATGCACTGAAGCTGGAGCGACTGGTCACGTTCATCACGGTTGGGTTAATCGTCTTCGTCGCCGCTCTGAATATCCTCATATCGCTCACCATGATGGTGATGGAGAAGACGCGCGACATCGCCGTGCTCATGTCCATGGGGACACGCAAGGCTCAAGTCCGTAGAGTCTTCATTGCTCAAGGCGCGCTGATTGGGTTGGTCGGGACCGCAATCGGCCTTGTCCTCGGGTACGCACTCTCCTGGATGGGCGGCCACTATCATGCGTTCGCGCTCGCGCCCGAGGTCTATTCGATTGACTACGTTCCCTTCGCTCCGCGAGTTGTTGACGGAATCCTGGTGGCGTTCGTCGCAGTCGCCACCTCACTTATCGCGACCCTTTATCCGTCCTGGTCCGCCGCGCGAATCCTTCCGGCGGAAGCGTTAAGGTATGAGTAAAGACGATCGAACTGGGCAGACGTTGATCGAATTGCTAATTCTCTTGCTTCCAATTGTGATCAGCATCGTGCTTAGTAGAGTTTTCTTTAGGCATATCGGATGGTGGGGTGTGCTGCCCGCGGTAGGTCTTGGATTCGGATCAGTCGCGATAACTTTGTGCGTGCTTGCCAAATTCTTCAGCCCGCTCGATCCAAGCGCTGGAGAAAAGTCGCCTCATAGCCCAACATCTCCGCAAACCTGACGTATGAGCTCGTTCTAAGAGAGAACGATGCGAGAGCTCACCAACAGAAACTGGATCACACTTAAAGGGTTGCTGTTCCTAGTGCTTGGTCTGCTTTCGTCCATGCTGCTGATTCTCCAATGCCCAACCTGGAAAACCGCCGTCTTCCTGTTTCTGACGATTTGGAGCTTCTGTCGTTTCTATTACTTCTGCTTTTACGTAGTCGAACATTATGTGGATTCGACGTACCAATTTTCGGGCTTAGTTTCTCTGATTCGCCACATTCTGAACAAACCGAAGCCGCAGGGCTAACTTAGAACTCGCAACCTACCCTTCCCCTCCGTGTTTTAATTGAGAGAGTTGCACGCCATTCCAGTACAGACGTAGCTTGCAACGTCTGGCGTCGAATTGGCTTTTGAGACGAGGAGCGTACTATTTGCATCTAAATCAACAGGCCATGAGAGTCGAAGGATTAAGAAAGTCCTTCCGCTCCGGTGCCTCAGAATTGTTGCTCTTTGACAATCTTTCGTTCGAACTGGCATGCGGAGAGATGCTGGCGGTTGTCGGCGCTTCCGGCGCTGGTAAAAGCACGCTCTTGCATATTCTTGGCGCGGTTGATAAGCCCTCGGCGGGTGAAATATACTGCGCGCAGTTTCGCTTGAGCTCGCTTTCCGAAAACGCCGCTGCCGACTTCCGAAATCGCGAAGTTGGCTTCGTTTGGCAGTTTCACTATCTACTGCCGGAGTTCACTGCACTTGAGAACGTCGCCATGCCATTGCTGATGCGAGGAACTCCGAAATCGCAGGCAGAGAAGGAAGCAACCCAGTGGTTGGGCGAGGTTGGTTTATCGCAACGAGCCCATCACCGCGCAGGGGAACTCTCCGGTGGCGAGCAGCAGCGGGCAGCGCTGGCACGGGCACTCATCAGCAAGCCGAAGATCCTGTTGGCCGATGAACCAACCGGCGACCTGGACAGCCGCACGGCGGAGGTCGTTTTCGAAACCATTGCTCGGCTGCACCGCGATTTTCAGCTTTCCTCGGTCATTGCTACCCATAATTTTGGTTTTGCGCGCCGATGTAGTCGCGTGCTGCGCCTGGAAAATGGGAAAATAGAGGAGGTAGCGCCAGCAACATTGACCGAGTGATCAGGAGGGATCCATGGCAGGTGCCGCGTGTCAGCGTTCGCTAGAAGCTAGGAGCTGAGAAGTACCGAATTGAAAACTCTTTAGCTCGAACGAGGTATTGCGAGAATCAGCTGGTTCCTTTAGTAATAGGAATTAGTAGTAAAACAGAGGTAGCCTCACGATAATAAAGAATATAAGGACGTGGGGCTTAGGGTAGTTGGGACGCAGTTGGAAGTCCGGCGTCGGCCCGCAAGTTGAGCCGTTCGATCTCCGGAGACCAGGGGGACGGGCGATATGTTCGAGCGTTATACAGAAAAGGCAAGACGAGTTATCTTCTTCGCGCGGTACGAGGCCAGCCAGTTCGGCTCTCCTTATATAGAGACCGAGCATCTGCTCCTGGGACTTCTCCGCGAGGACAAGGCTTTAACCAATCGCTTCCTGCGTTCCCATGCCTCGGTTGAATCCATTCGCAAGCAGATCGAGGGTCACACAACCATCCGCGAAAAAGTTTCTACCTCGGTTGATCTCCCTCTGAGCAACGAGTGCAAGCGCGTGCTTGCCTACGCGGCCGAAGAGGCCGAGCGGCTTTCGCATAAGCACATTGGGACTGAGCATCTGCTTTTGGGTTTGTTGAGAGAAGAGAAGTGCTTCGCTGCGGAAATTCTGCACGAGCGTGGACTTCGGCTTTCAACTATCCGCGAAGAACTCGCCCGCAGCAGCCAGGAAAAGGCGCAACCGCAACGCCAGCGTGAGTCTTCCCTGCTGAGCGAATTTTCTCGCGACCTGACCCAGTCTGCAATGGATAACCAGCTCGATCCGCTGGTCGGCCGCGAAAATGAACTCGAGCGCGTGGTTCAAATTTTGTGCCGCCGCACCAAAAACAATCCGGTGCTGATTGGCGAACCCGGAGTTGGCAAGACCGCAATTGTCGAGGGACTGGCCCAGCGCATTGCCGATGGCGAAGTCCCATCATTCCTTGCTGACAAACGAATCCTTGCTCTTGATCTTTCGCTGATCGTTGCCGGAACCAAATACCGCGGCCAGTTTGAAGAGCGGCTCAAGACCATCATGAAAGAACTGATGGAATCCCAGAACTGCGTGATCTTCATTGACGAGTTGCACACGCTGGTGGGCGCCGGTTCCGCGGAAGGCTCCCTCGATGCCGCCAATATTTTGAAGCCTGCATTGTCTCGCGGTGAGATTCAGTGCATTGGCGCGACCACCCCGGGCGAATACCGCAAGTCCATCGAGAAGGACCGCTCACTGGAGCGTCGTTTCCAGGCTGTGAAAGTTCCGCCTCCGAATGAAGCCGACGCCACCAAGATTCTTTTCGGGATTAAGGACCGCTACGAAAAATTCCATGCGGTCACTTATACCGACGACTCCATCAACTTTGCGGTGTCGCATTCGAACCGCTACATCCCGGATCGCTTCCTGCCCGACAAGGCCATCGACCTCATTGATGAAGCCGGGGCGCGGGTGAAGCTCCGCCAGACTTCGCTGCCGGAAGAAATCACCGAAGTTCAGAAGCGGCTCAAGTTCATCGTCCACAGAATGGAAAACGCGGTCGCGAACCACGAGTTCGAGAAAGCACGTTTCTACTCTGACGAAGAACGCAAGGAACGCGAGAACCTGCGCGTTCTTCGCGAAAAATATCATCTTGACGAATCGGCCACCGGCGTGGTCAACCGCGAAGACATTGAAGATGTCGTCTCCCGCTGGACTGGCGTGCCCGTCACCTCGATCAAAGAAGAGGAGTCGGCGAAGCTGCTGCGTATTGAAGAAGAGCTGCACAGGCGCGTGATCTCGCAGGACAAATCCATCAGCGCTTTGGCTCGTGCTATTCGCCGAAGCCGCGCCGGACTGAAGAACCCAAACCGGCCCATCGGCTCGTTCCTGTTCCTCGGACCGACAGGCGTTGGCAAGACCGAAGTTGCGCGCACACTGGCGCAGTTCATGTTCGGCAGCGAGAAGTCCCTCATCCGCTTCGATATGTCCGAGTTCATGGAGAAGCACTCAGTCTCGAAACTGATCGGCTCGCCTCCGGGATACGTTGGCTACGAAGAGGGTGGCCAGCTCACCGAGCGGGTCAAGCGCGCGCCCTATTCCGTCGTGCTGCTCGACGAAATTGAAAAGGCGCACCCGGATGTGTTCAACATACTCTTGCAAGTCTTTGAAGACGGCCAGTTGACCGACGGCCTCGGCAACACGGTTGATTTCAAGAACACCATCCTCATCATGACCTCGAACATTGGCGCCCGCCATCTGCAAAAGCGCGAAGGCCTGGGCTTCCAATCAACGAAAGAGGATGCGATCTCCGACAAGGTCGAGGAGTTGGTCAAGGGCGAAGTCAAACGCACCTTTAATCCCGAGTTCCTGAACCGCTTGGACGAAGTCATCATCTTCAACGCGCTGAATGAGAACGACCTCATCCAGATTCTGGAGCTCATGGTCAACCAGCTCAATCAGAACCTGGCGCAGAAGGCGATCACGGTCACGGTCGCAGACGAGGCCAAGAAGTGGATCCTCAACCAGACCCTGACCGACCGCAACTACGGTGCGCGTCCGCTACGCAGGGCCTTGCAGAAATACATCGAGGACCCGCTCTCCGAGGCGCTGATCCAGGGCACAATCACTACACGGCCGGCATTCATCGAAGTCTTCCTCGGGGATAACAAGCTGTTCTACCGTCCCGTGGATGCGAAGGAAAACGAGGGCGTGCTGCTGTACGAGAATTCGTAGCTGCTAGCTATTAGCCTTTAGCTCTTAGCTATTAGCCTTTAGCTCTTAGCTTGAAGCCGTCAGCGAAAAGCTGGCGGCTTTTATTTTTCCGTGGGCTCGGGGATTGGAAATGTCCTTGTGGGGACGGGCGCCCTCGCCCGTCCGGGCGAGCCTTGCTCGCCAAATCGGGCGCCGATTCGCATCGCCGGGCGGGTGAGGGCACCCGCCCCTACGTGAGACGTATTGGAAAGACATTCAGGCACATGTCGTTTGTCGGTGCCAGACTTCGGAAATAGTGTGACCTCTGGCAGCGGGCATCATCTACGAATCATCATGGACAAAATCAATCTCACCCACAAATTTTCCGAAATCCACGAATACTGGAAGCCCTACATCGCCGGTGAACTCAATGGACAGTTGGTGAAGCTCACCAAACTGAAAGGCGAATTCGTCTGGCATCACCACGAGAACGAAGACGAGATGTTCCTGGTGGTGAAGGGCCGCTTCCGCATCGAGTTCCGTGACAAAAGTGTGCAGATCGAGGAAGGCGAGTTCATCGTCGTCTCGCGCGGAGTCGAGCACAAGCCCGTTGCCGACGAAGAATGCTGGATCCTGCTATTCGAGCCAGCTTCCACGCTCAACACCGGCAACATCGAAAACGAATTTACGCTGCACGAGTTGGATCGAGTGTAAACACTGTAGCTGGGGCCCCTCCCAAACCGCCGCCCGCCGCATACTCAGAAACCAAACTCTCCGCGACTCAATAAGTTGCCAGCTAAACCACCCCTCAAAGCGGGAACTGAACATTCAGTCAAAAAATACTTGACAACATTCTAGTGTTCTAGTTAACTATAACAGTATCGCAGCCAGCGGAGGCTGGCTCAAGAATTCCTCAGGAGAATGAACATGAAATATCTTCGCTTTATCCTTCCTTTTGCTCTGCTGTGTCTTGCAACGGTCGCCGTCGCCCAGCACGAGATGCAAACTTCAGCAACCAAGCCGCAGTCAGACGCGCAGAAGGCTTTCACCGAACTGAAATCGCTCGCGGGCACGTGGCACGGCCCAGTTACCGTGGATCCACCCCAGCCAGACATGAAAAGCGGCGAGCCGGCACAGATCTCCCTGCGCGTCACCTCGCGTGGAAACGCTCTTGTGCATGAGATGAAGGACCCGACGAAGTCGGACGACCCCACAAAATACGATCATCCCGTCACGATGTTTTACCTGGATAACGATCGGCTCACGCTGGTCCATTATTGCGATGCCGGCAATCGGCCGCGTATGTTCGCGAAAACCTCGACTGGTGGGAAAACAGTGGAATTTGATTTTGTCGACGTCAGCGGGAGCACCGACTACGGAAACATGTACCATGCGGTCTTCACTACCATCGACGCCAACCATCACATTGAGGATTGGACCTATATGATGCCGGCGAACAAGCCAGTTCACGCGCGCATGGACCTGACGCGGGCACAGTGAATCATTCGACGCCTTCGCTGGGCTCAGTTGCTCAGGGCAGGCTATAGAGTTGGGCACCGGATGAACAGGCTATTTGGTGAGCACAACTGGGCATCGTTCGTACGGTGCACGGAGAGGAGGAAATGAGTATGCGCACAAGTCTAGCGACGAAACGGCTTCCGGAAGTATCGTCGGACCTTAAGCCCGGGATGGTCATCATCTTTTACTTGCTCACCTTCCTAACGGGAGGGTTCTTCCTCTTCGTTGGTGATAGGTTGGGCTTCATAGTCGACCTCACAGCGGCCATGTTCTATATCGCTGTGACGGTCCTCTTCTATGCACGAAGTAAGGGAACATAAGAACCGGCCGTAAACTAAGCCGGACTGGAAACCAGGATGGACCGAGAGTGGAACGACAATCAGCCGATTTACCGCCAACTGCGGGACCGCGTCGTGGCAATGATTCTCGACGGCGTGCTCAAGGAAGGCGATGCGCTGCCTTCGGTGCGGAATGTTGCGGCTGATTACCGGCTCAACCCGCTCACGGTCCTGAAGGGTTATCAGGAACTGGTAGACGAGGAATTAGTCGAAAAGAGGAGAGGTCTCGGGATGTACGTCAAGGACGGGGCGCGCAATCTTCTGCTGAAAGGCGAGCGCCAGAAATTTCTGACCGATGAATGGCCCAGGGTTCAGGCCACCATTCAGCGCCTTGGCCTTGAGGCAGAGGAATTGCTGAACGGCAAAGGTCCGGGCGCGCCAAAATCTTCAAAGAGATCTGAAAAAAAAGAGGAGCGCTGATTCCAAATGGCATGCATTGAAGCACGCGGTCTGCGCAAGGCGTTCGGCACGACCATGGCCCTCGACGGGGTTGATTTCCGCGTCGAAGAGGGCCGCATTCTCGGAATTATCGGCCCCAACGGCGCAGGAAAGACCACCGCGCTCAACGCCATGCTCGGACTGATTCCATATCAAGGAGAACTGCGGATCCTCGGACGCGATCCCTGGAAAGAGCGTGATCTGCTCATGCGAGATGTTTGCTTCATCGCCGACGTCGCTGTATTGCCGCGATGGATAAAGGCTTCGCAAGCGCTGGAATTTGTCGCCGGCGTGCATCCGCGATTCGATCGCGCCAAGGCGGAAAGTTTCCTGGCAAAAACGAGTATCGGCCTCGATCGCAAGGTCAAGCACCTGTCAAAGGGCATGGTGGCGCAACTCCACCTTGCGCTGGTCATGGCGATTGACGCGCGATTGCTGGTGCTGGACGAGCCGACGCTCGGGCTCGACATTCTGTTTCGCAAGCAGTTCTACGATTCCTTGCTTAACGATTACTTCGATCGCAGCCGCACTATTGTCGTGACAACGCACCAAGTAGAGGAACTGCAACACATTCTCACAGACTTGATGTTCATGGACCGCGGGCGAATCGTGCTGAGTTGCAGCATGGAAGAGTTTGAAACGCGATATATGGAAGTCACGGTGAACCCCGATCAGGTCGCGGTGGCCCGAGCGTTGAAGCCGATGTATGAACGGCAGGTTTTCGGCCGCACCATCCTGTTGTTCGACCGCGTGGAACGCGGAAGGCTTTTGCAACTCGGCGAGGTGCGCACACCCAGTATCGCCGACTTGTTCGTTGCCGTCGTCGGCAATCAGGCCGGGGTAGCACAAGGAGCGACTCGATGAACACGCAAGCAACGCCGGTACCTGAATCTTCACTGCAATCCCAAGGATTCATGCCTGTTCTCTGGTCGACACTCCGGCCCTTCTACTGGTCGGTTCGACGGGAACTGTGGGAGAACCGTTGGATCTACATCGCGCCGGTGGTAGCGGCCGCTCTCTTCTTGTTTGGGTTTGCGATCAGCATTGTTCGTATGCGACTCCAGAAGGAAGTCCGTTGGTCTGTGGACCAATACGAACTCGCCCCCGCGTTGATTATGGGGACAGCGATAATCGTGAGCGTTTTCTATTGTCTCGATGCTCTCTACGGCGAGCGCCGTGACCGCAGCATTCTTTTCTGGAAATCGTTGCCGGTGTCGGACGTCACTGCCGTGATTTCAAAGCTCGCGATTCCCATTCTCATTTTGCCGCTGATTAGTTTCATTATCACCGTTGGGACACAGTTGCTAATGCTCGTGACTAGCAGCGTGATATTCGCCGGTACTGGTGTGAACATAGCCTCGATGTGGGCGCAGGCGTCCTTCTTCCGCGTGCCACTGATATGGCTTTATCACCTGGTTACAGTCCACGGCCTGTTTTATGCGCCGTTCTATGCCTGGCTGCTGCTGGTTTCAGCGTGGGCGCCGCGTGCGCCATTTCTATGGGCTTTCCTGCCGCCCTTCGTGATCTATGGAGTGGAGAAGATTGCGTTCAACACTTCGTATTTCCTGACTACGCTCCAGTACCGCTTGATGGGCCCCGGCGGTGGCATGGCGACAGAACATCACCAGGACTTTACATCAACACTCATCCCGCACCATTTTCTCAGCACTCCAGGTCTGTGGAGTGGCTTACTTGTGGCCGTCTTGTTTCTGTACCTGACCGTGCGGCTGCGGCGATCTCGCGGTCCGATCTGATCGTGGGGCGGCAATCATAGGCGGAAGAACGTCAGGCAAGTCGAGGAGGAGAACTGTGTCTCCAATTTTGGCTGTTCACATTTGCGGCGGGACGCTGGGCTTGGCATCTGGTGCTGCCGCATTGTCGCTCCGAAAAGGTTCCCGTTGGCATGCCCTAGCTGGCAAAGTCTTCGTTGCATCCATGCTAATGATGGCAACGGGCGCTACATTCCTGGCGATCCAAAAACATGAGTCTGGCAATATTGTTGGCGGCATTTTTACGTTCTATTTGATACTAACGGCGTGGTGGACCGCTCGGCACACTAATGGGGGAGCGAGCAAATTCGGTTGGGTTGTGGTGCTTATTCCTTTGGCCGTCGGTGTTCTGAATTGGCTTGCAGGGATCGAAAAGATCAGCAGCTCAGGGCCGTCTAAAGACGGAGTTCCGGCCGGAATGAATCTTTTCCTGGGTTCGGTAATGCTGCTGGCTGCTGCGGGAGACGTCCGCATGCTTCTCCGCGGCGGGGTTTCGGGCATGACGCGTATCGCGCGACATCTTTGGCGCATGTGCTTTGGTCTGTTTATCGCCACAGGGTCGTTTTTCCTGGGACCCGCAAACCGCCCTGTGAGATTTCTTTCGTCGGTGGGACTGCGCCAACACGTATTCCGGACTTTGTTACGCCAGGAAGTGCTTCTGTTTTTGGCTGTTCTGCCACTGCTGTTTCTGATTTTCTGGCTGGTGCGAGTTCGCTTCACCAAGGCAGCTCCCGTTTGTGCACAATATCCTACTCACGAAGATTCGTCGGCCTTATCGGCTGACTCGATCTGAATTCGGCGGTTGGGTAACGAAACCACAAATTCTGAGACATTTCCGGTCAAGCCTTCATCTACAAACCATGCACGACAAAGTCAACCTCGCCCACAAATTCTCGCAAATTCACGAATACTGGAAGCCTTACGTCGCCGGCGAACTCAATGGACAACTGGTAAAGCTCGATAAGCTGAAAGGCGAATTCGTCTGGCATCACCACGAAAATGAAGACGAGATGTTTCTGGTTGTGAAGGGCCGCTTCCGCATTGAGTTTCGCGACAAAATCGTTCACCTCGAGGAAGGTGAGTTCATCGTCGTCCCGCGCGGAGTCGAGCACAAGCCCGTTGCCGACGAGGAGTGCTGGATCTTGCTGTTCGAACCGGCGTCCACGCTCAACACCGGGAACGTCGAGAATGAGTTCACCCTGTCGGAATTGGAGAAGATCTAAGAATGAACTGGGAACTCGCAAGCGTCAGGCAGGTACACCCCAATTTTCAAGCTTGAGTCCCTTCACTCGACGGAACACCCGGTCGCTGCTGACCAACACCGCCCCGAGCGCCAGGGCGTGCGCAGCGATCATCATGTCCAAACCACCCATTGGTTGGCCTCGCGCCTCGAGCGCAGCTCGCAATTCGGCATAGTAACCTGCTGCCGTCGAATCCCACGGCCGGATTTCAATGAACCTGAGGAATTCTTCGACGACAATATTTAGCCGCTTCGCGTCGGGTCGTCGGAGTATGCCGAAGCGCAATTCCGCTTCTGTGATCACCGAGATTAATGCGTCGGCTGCCGAGACTCTTAAGAGACGTTCGCGGACGCGGGGCACATTACCTTTTATGATGTAACTCGCCGTATTTGTATCTAGCAAGTAACGGCCTGACATCATCAAAAGAGTTTGCGCTTTTGCGGAGGAACATCACCGCGATCGGAAAGGAAATCGTCAGGCACACCAATCTTGTCTGCCAACGCAAAAAACTCTCGCCAGGACTCCGGTCGTCGCGACAGGATCACATCGCCAGTCTTCGGATCGCGGCGGATGTACACTTCGGATCCTTCGAACCTATACTCGGCAGGCAAGCGGAGAGCTTGACTGCGTCCATTACGAAACAATTTGGCGGTTCGAGCCACGCCGTATTCCTCCCTCGACTGGTATATATCATGATATATCACGTCCGCTTTTTGAAATCAACGGTCACCGTTCAGCCTCGCTCCGCCGGTACACCGTCTTCAGTACCGTGGCCCTTAGTCACCGGTTAGCGAGAACATAGGCCAATCAGCCCGGAATCTACCCACGAAAGCCGGTTTCTGGCGGCCGATGGCTGACGAATGACTGACAGCTAAGAATGAGTCTCGATCACCTCACCCCTGAAGAAGAGCCCGTATGTAGTGCGTGGCCGCGTCTCGTGCAAGCTGTGCTCATTCTGTTTCTCGCCATCTCCATTCTCATTTTTGCGTTTTCATTTATCGCGTCAAATCCTGCCGCGCTTCAGCAGGAAATCCGGCGCCTGACCAGCCAGGTCGAAGAACTGAAGCAGGAGCAGGCGATGCCTTCCTTCGTCCTGAACCGCTATCGCAATTCGATCTGCTACATTTTCGGGATTTATGAAGTCGGATTTCCCAATCAGAAGCCGATTCAACGCACGCGAATTTCCGGCACCGGATTCGTGGTTGCGAATGGCCTCATCGCCACCAATCGCCATGTGGCTGAGCCGTGGTACGGAGACGCCGATGCCGAACCGCTTTTCGCAAAAGGCGCAACTGCGCGGCTCGAGAGGTTGGTCGCCTTTTTCCCCGGTTCGCCCGCGCCGGTGAATCTTACCCCCGCCGCGATCTCGCGCGATGGAGATCTTGCCGTAGTCCGCATGAACGAGTTACCACCTTTTCCGTTGCAGGCCCTGCCGCTCGCTCCCGAGAACCCGGATGCAGGTGAGCTGGTCGCAGTCGTCGGCTATCCTATGGGGGTCCTTGGAATGATGGCGAAGGCCCCAACTCCGGTTTATGCTCGTCTGGCCTTCCGTCATGATGATCAAGGCACCGCCAGCGAATTGGCCGCACTTTCGCTCATTCGCCCATCGGCAACTTGCGGACATCTCGGTGACGTCGTTGGTGACAAGCTGATCTACGACGCGCCAACCGCGCACGGCGCCAGCGGAGGTCCCGTATTCAACTCTCGCGGCGAAGTAATCGGTGTAAACGCTGCGTATATTGACGGATTCTCGGGCGGCACTCTGGGTGTCTCTTCACAAGCCCTGAAGCCGTTGATCGAACAAGCCCAGAAGAAGTTCTAGTTGCACTCGGTTGAACAAAATCACAAACGCCGCGGATCTACGCGGATTTCACCGATTTGTTTCTAAGAAGGTTGCACGCTTTTTCTGCACATTCTCAATAAAAGTTTTATCCGTGAAATCCGCGTGATCCGTGGCGCCTTTGTCTTTGCTCAATGCCAACTGTTTTTCATTTAGAATCCGTAGTTCTCAAGTTCATCTGCATTCAGGAGCGCATTTGATCCCACGCTATACGCGCACGGAGCTAGGCCGGATTTGGAATGAGGAAAACCGCTTTCGTACCTGGCTGAAGGTCGAGATCGCGGCCACCGAAACGCTCGCCGAGGCCAAGATTGTACCCAAGCAAGCGGCGCGGGCCATCCGCGAGCTGGCGGATTTCCGCCTCGAGCGCATTCGCGAGATCGAAGCTGAAGTACGTCATGACGTGATTGCCTTCACGACAGCGGTAGCCGAGTTCGTCGGCCCGGAGTCCCGCTGGTTCCACTACGGCCTGACATCGAATGACGTCGTCGATACCGCGCAAGCGCTCTTAATCAAAGAAGCCTCTGAAGTCATTGCGGCCGATCTGCGCGAGCTCGCAGAAGTGTTGAAGCGCCGTGCGTTGGAATTCAAGGACACGCCAATGATCGGCCGCACTCACGGCATTCATGCCGAGCCGATCACTTTCGGACTTAAATTGGCCAACTGGTATTCCGAAACACAAAGAAACATTGAACGCTTCGATCGTGCCGCTGAAGACATGCGTGTCGGCAAGTTCTCAGGCGCGGTGGGCACGTTCGCGCACCTGACGCCGGAGCTCGAAGAAAAGATGTGCGCCCGCCTCGGCCTCAAAGCCGCGGCGATTTCGTCTCAAGTGATTCAAAGAGACCGCCACGCAAATTACTTGGCAACGCTCGCCGTCATCGCATCCACTCTCGATAAGATCGCCACCGAAATTCGCCATCTGCAGCGCACGGAAGTCCGCGAGGTTGAAGAATATTTCAGCGAGAAACAAAAGGGCTCGTCTGCCATGCCGCACAAGCGCAATCCCGTGACCTGCGAGCAGATCAGCGGGCTGGCGCGGGTTGTGCGTTCAAATGCTCAGGCCGGATTCGAAAATGTCGCGCTGTGGCACGAGCGCGATATTTCGCATTCTTCCGTAGAGCGCGTCATACTGCCCGATTCGACAACGCTTACAGACTATATGGTCGCAAAGACAACCAACCTGCTGGACACAATGTTCGTCAATCAAGAGCGGATGAAAGCGAACCTGGAGAGTACCGGAGGGCTGGTTTTCAGCGGGCAACTGCTTCTCGACCTTGTGGAACAGGGCGTCTCGCGTGAGGACGCTTACCGGATGGTCCAATCTCACGCTATGCGCGCGTGGAAGGAAGGATTGAATTTTCGCGAGCAAGTAATGAGCGACAAAAATATTACCGGCCGAGTTCCGGCGAAGGCGGTCCAGAACGCCTTCGATTTGAAACGGCAGCTGCGCAACATTGACGCGATCTTCGCGCGAGTGTTTGGAAAATCTTCTTCACGCAGCGCTCCCCGCCGCCGTTCCTGAGTTTCGCCTCATCCGCGTTTTCAGGAGGCTCTATGGATCGCCGATTGCGGACTTCCACGCTGCTGGCGTTACTTCTCATCTCGCGAGGCCTGTTTTCAACCGATACGACCCCGCCGCAGCCTCGTCAGCAGGCATGGGCAGTGCTGGAGAGTGGTCTCTCGCACACCAGGGCCCAACATCGCGTTGAGGCTGTAACGGCGCTGTCTCTTGTCACGGGCGAGCGCGCTGCCGTAAAGCTCGCGCTTCATGCTCTGGCCGACGACAATGCACAAGTACGCGCCGCAGCCGCAACTACCCTTGGGCAACTGCACGCCTCAAGCGCCATTCCTGAACTAAAAGAGGCTCTTTCAGATAAAGAAATCTCAGTAGTGTTGGCAGCGTCGCAGGCGCTGTATATCTTGCGCGATAAGTCCGCTTACGGCACTTACTACGCCATTCTCATGGGTGACAAGAAGGCCAGTGACGGCGTGATCCAGTCGCAGCTTGACCGTTTGAAGGACCCGAAGAAAGTTATGCAGCTTGGTTTTCAGGCGGGAATGGGTTTTGTGCCCTATGGTGGAATAGGCGAGGAAGCGTATCGCGTTACAAAGAACGACAATTCGCACGTGCGCGCTGCGGCCGCGCGGTTCCTGGCACTCGATCCCGATCCGATGTCCGGCGACGCGCTCGTCCAGATTGCACTGGCCGACAATAACGCCAATGTGCGTCTCGCCGCACTCGACGCAATAGCCGAACGCGGCGACGCAACCTGCATCTCAATGCTGCAGAGAAACCTTGCCGATCCCAAAACTGCGGTACGATATCGCACTGCCGCGGTAATCCTTCACCTCAGCGATCTGCAGAGGAGAGCCACACGAAAGAAGGGGTCACAATCCCCTGAACTTAAGTGAGAGGGCGCCGCCCCCCGACAATGTCAGACACACGGCACTAGCCAGCAAGGTCAGTGGAAACTCGAAGCCTCCCGGCCCCATAAAGCCGTTTCGCAAATGAACTAGGAGAATTGCTACCAACATATCAATTGCAAACAGCGGGGCCAATACCCTAACTCCGACTCCTGCGATTAGAAGAACGCCACCCCCGAACTCCAGCAGCGTGACGATGACTGCCGCCACTTGCGGAAGCGGAATGCCCAAGTGTCCAAAAAAGCCGGCTACGCCGTTAATGTGCATGTGAAACAGTTTTTGATATCCGTGCATCAGGAACACTATTCCCACAACCACCCGCAAAACGGTAAGACCGCAGGACTGTAGCTTCATACTTTCTCCTTGCAAAAAAGCCACTGCCGTTTTGGTGCAAACTGTTCGCTTTGAGATGTCAACATCTCAGCAATCGTTTCAATTTGTTTTGAAATTTGGCTTAGTTCGACGTGACAGCAGCCCGTTCCCGGACTCGAGTGGCAACGAGACTCCCCATTTCGCTCGTCGTCACAGCAGGCTGGCCTTTGGCGGCGAGATCCCGCGTCCGATGACCTGCGGCAAGAACTTCGCGAACTGCGGACTCGATGGAAACAGCCTCGTGCTCGAGCTCAAACGAATGCCGCAGCAGCATGGCGCCAGAAAGAATCGCTCCCAGGGGATTGGCAATTCCCTTACCAGCAATGTCCGGCGCGGAGCCGTGAATAGGCTCGTAAAGACCAACCTTCCCGCCCACGCTGGCTGAGGGCAACAGACCGAGCGAGCCAACGACCGCACCCGCCTGGTCGGACAGAATGTCGCCGAACATGTTCTCGGTCAGGATCACGTCAAAGCTCGACGGACGTGAGACCAGCGCCATGGCGGCCGAGTCCACATACATGTGCGATAGCTCGACTTCTGGAAAGTTCTTCGCCACGCGGTTCACAACCTCTCGCCACAAACGCGATGAGTCGAGGACGTTGGCTTTGTCCACGGAGGTCAGCTTCTTGCGGCGGCGCTGCGCCAGCTCAAACGCCAGCCGCGCGATGCGTTCAACTTCCGGTTCACTGTACGCCATGGTGTCAACCGCGCGGCGATTTCCTGGTTCGCCCGTGGTCGTGCGCTCGCCGAAATACAGGCCTCCTAGAAGTTCGCGCACGATCATCACGTCAGTTCCGCGAACAATTTCCGGTCGCAGGGGAGACAGCGCCTCCAACTCTGGCACGCAAATGGCTGGCCGCAGGTTGGCAAATACGCCAAGTTCTTTCCGCAGCCGTAGAAGCCCCGCCTCTGGACGAAGCTTCGCAGGATATTGATCGAACGCCGGGCCGCCAACGGCACCCAGCAGCACGGCGCCTGAGGAAAGACAGGAGTCAATCGTGTCTTGAGGAAGTGGATCGTTGTTGGCGAAGAGGGCCGCACCGCCAACGTTCTTCTCGGTTACGCCCAGTTCGTGGCCAAAGCTCTCAGCCGTGGTGCGCAACACGGCGACGGCCTGCGCGGTAACTTCCGGACCGATTCCATCGCCGGGTAAAGCTGTGATGTTGATTAACACGATGAGTGCCGGTGTGAACGACGATTTTACATGAGGCCAACGCTTGCGTAGAGGCGGGTGCCATCACCCGCCCAGCCGCGCTGTGCGCGGCAATTGGCGAGCGAAGCTCGCGCCTCCTTCGACTCCGCTCAGGACAGGCTCCCGAGGGCGTCCGGGCCTACGCGTGTATTTTTAGTTTCTTTGATTGGACAAGGCCCCAAGAAGACAGACGAGACGTCTGTCGCTTCAGATTCGGTTCTCCTGATGGCTGATAGCTGAGGGCTGACGGCTCCCTCACACACCCCAGAGATAATCTTCCTGCTCTGAGTGACGCTCCGAAGAAACACCCGCCGACAGAGTCGCAGCGCTGAACTCTGCGGGAACGCTTCCCGGAAACAGCCGTCGCGGTTCTTCCGCTCCAGCCGCCACTGCTTCCGCATGCTCTGCGGTGACTCGTCCCGGCGGTATGCGATGGCTTTCGCCGTAAGCCTCGCGAATCACTTCCAGCAAATGATGATCGTGAACATGCTTGATCTGGTCTGCCAGAACTACAAACTTGCGATAGATCTCGTCAAGCTCGCGGCGCTCGAAGTGATAGCCGAGCTGCTCGCACCTTAGGCTCAGCGCGTGCCGCCCAGAATGCTTGCCCAGCACCAGCTTCGAATCCGGCACTCCCACCGATTGCGGCGTCATAATTTCATAGGTCAGGCGGTTCTTCAGCATGCCATCTTGATGTATGCCGGCCTCGTGCGCAAACGCATTGCGTCCTATGATTGCTTTGTTGGGTTGCACCGAAATTTCCGTTATCTCTTGCAGCATTTGACTCGTGGGATAAAGTTGCTCGGTCGCGATCGCGGTGTAGTAAGCGTACTTGTCAGCCCGCACTCGCAATGCCATCACGATTTCTTCCAGCGACGCATTCCCAGCGCGTTCGCCGATTCCGTTGATGGTGCACTCCACCTGTCCGGCACCGTTCGCAATCGCAGCCAGCGAGTTGGCCACTGCTAAGCCGAGATCGTTGTGGCAATGCGCCGAAATCGTCGCACGCTCCACGCCGCGTACTCGTTCTCGGATGCTGCGAATCAAGTCGCCGAATTCCGCCGGCACCGTGTAACCGACCGTGTCCGGAATATTCAGGGTGCTGGCTCCTGCTTCGATCACGGCTTCCAGCACCTGAAACAGAAATTCGGGATCTGTGCGCGTGGCATCTTCCGGCGAAAACTCAACGTCATCGCACAAGGTCCGCGCCAGGCGTACTGAGTTCGCTGCCTGCTCCAGGCACTGCTGGTGTGAAATGCGCAGCTTATGCTGAAGGTGAATGTCGGAGGTCGCGAGGACCACATGAATCCGCGGCCGGATCGCCGACTCGAGCGCCTTCGCCGCGCGTTCAATGTCATGCCGCGCAGCCCGAGCCAGTCCCGCGATAATCGGACGCGGAACCGCCGCCGCGATGGCCTGCACGGCCGCGAAGTCTCCATCCGAGGCGATCGGAAAGCCAGCCTCGATCACGTCAACGCCGAGCTGGTCGAGCTGCCGCCCCAGCCGAACTTTCTCCTGCACGTTCATGCTGCAGCCGGGCGACTGCTCACCGTCACGAAGCGTAGTGTCAAAAATCGTGATTCTTTTGCCTTCCATTGGACACTCCAATCCTTGATTTCTCTTGATCTTAAGGGTTTGACGGGCGAAAGAGAAATTTATAATTATTGTGGATAGTCGACAATTATCTAATATAATCATTAAATCTTATTATATTTGTAGCGCTGTTAATATAGGCACAAATGGAGATTTCTCAGCTTGAGGTCTTTCTTGCGGTCGCTCGGGAAGGCGGCTTTTCCCGCGCAGCCGGGAAACTCTATCGCACACAGTCCGCGGTAAGCCAGGCAGTGCGAAAGCTTGAGGCCGAAATCGGGGAGCCCCTGTTCGACCGCTCCTCGCGCGACGGCCTGCTTACTGATGCTGGCGGCGTTCTCCAGGAATATGCCGAACGCCTGCTGAACTTGCGTGAAAACGCCCGCGAAGCGCTCACCGAATTGCGCGAGTTGCAAATGGGCAAACTCGTGGTCGGCGCGAACGAACTGACCGCCCTCTACCTGCTACGTGTCATGGGTGAATTCCGCCGCGTGCATCCAGCCATACGCATTGTGGTAAACCGCTCCCTTGGAAGTCAGCTTCCCGACGATGTACGCCGCCACAAGTGCGAATTCGGCGTGCTAACCTATGAGACTCAGGACGCGGAGCTCGCCTCCGTTGTCGTCTATTCCGACGAGTTGATTTTCGTGGTTCCACCTCAGCATCCGCTCGCGCGCGAAAGTCGTGTAAGTATCCGGCAACTGGGGGCTGAATCTTTCGTCGCCCACATCGTCCCCTCTCCCTACCGCGACAAGGTGATCCAGGCCTTCGAAAACTACAAGACGCCCCTGCACATGGGAGTCGAACTACCCACTCTGCAGGCGATCAAACGTTTTGTCGCACTGGGAAACGGTGTCGCATTCCTGCCCGAAATCAGCGTGGAGGACGAAATTGCCCGTGGCGACCTGGTGCGCATTCCCGTGCAGGAACTGAGCGTGCACCGCAAGCTGCGCCTGATCCATCGGAACGCTGGCACGCTCTCGCATGCAGGCCGTGCGTTCCTGAAGATCGCCGAATCCGTCGCCCACACTCATGGCGGCCGCTACTGCTTCGAGCGCGACCGCTAGCCCTAGTCACG